>Ga0335073_10013278_pt1 | contig 11545 bp, 9 predicted proteins | sample Lox_Sample_22_FD_207093 | JGI IMG/M metagenome (GOLD analysis project Ga0335073, IMG submission 207093) | Soil microbial communities from Loxahatchee National Wildlife Refuge, Florida, United States - Lox_Sample_2.2 | ecosystem: Environmental > Terrestrial > Soil > Wetlands | place: USA: Florida... | reverse complement strand
ACATGGGGCGCATCTGGTCGTCGGGGACCAGGGAGTGGCGAGCGGTCCCGGCCGTCGCGGCGAGCACGAGCGGCTTGGCGATGAGCAGGTCGTTGTCCAGGGCGTGGAAGAACGAGATGAGCAGGCCGCTGGGCCCGGCCTTGTAGACCGGAGTGGCGACGACGATGCCATCGGCCTCGCCGAGTGCCGTGATCGCCTGCTGCATTTTCGGCGTGATGAGCTGTGACGTCAGCGCCGTGGTGATGTCCGCGGCGAGGTCGCGCAGCTCGATGCTGCTGACCGTCACCGTGTTCCCGTGCCCGGCCGCGAGGGCCGCGGCGCGCTCGGCGATGCGGTCGGCCAGCAGCCGGGTCGAGGACGGATCCCCGGTCCCGGCGCTGACGACGGCGAGCCTGAACTGCTCCTGTTCCGCAGGGGTGCTCATGGGTGCGTTGTTCCGTTCGTATCGTTGGCCGCAGGGCCCGCCATGGCGGGCTCGCGGGCTAGCTTCAGGCAGATGTTTTCCAGGTTCGCCAGGTCGGCCGGGGTCAGCCGGGCCGCCATGACGCGCGCGACGCTGCTGCCGTGCCGCAGCCCCACCTGGCGCTGCAGTGCCCGGCCCGCGCTCGTCAGCGCAAGGCGGATGGCGCGCCCATCGGCCGGGTCGGGCTCGCGCTCGACGAGGCCGCGGTCGGCCAGCCGGTCCACCAGCCGGGACAGCGCTGGCTGGCTGAGCAGGACGTGCCGGTTCAGCTCGCCGATCCGCACCGGCTCGGGGCATTTGGACAGCGTGTACAGGACGTCGTACTCGCGCATCGACAGGTCGCCCCAGATGTCCTCGGCCGCGAACTGCTTGATCAGCGTCGCGTGCGCGGACAGCAGCGCCTCCCAGGCGTCGTTGGCGGGATGACGGTTGGCGGCCATCACAGGTCTGGGTACCCGGCTTCGAGCTCCGGGGAGCTGTCCTGGTACGGGGACCCGCCGGTGACGTTGTCGCCGCGGTTGGCGTTGGGGCGCGGCTGGCGCGGCGGCTGGTCGCCGTACTTGGCCTTGACCAGGCTCGCGTGGGTCGGGGCCTGCGGGGTCTCCGGGTCCTGCCGGGCCGCGATCTCCTTGCGCAGCACGGGCACGACCTCGCCGCCGAGCAGCTCGAGCTGACTGAGAACCATGTTCAGCGGCAGGCCCGCGTGGTCGACCAGGAACAGCTGCCGCTGGTAATCGCCGAAATGCTCGCGGAATGTCAGGGTCTTGTCGATGACCTCCTGCGGGCTGCCCACCGACAGCGGGGTCAGCTGCTCGAACTCCTCCATCGACGGCCCGTGCCCGTACACCGGGGCCTCGTTGAAGTAGGGCCGGAACTCGCGCCTGGCGTCCTGGGAGTTCCTGGCGATGTACGCCTGCCCGCCCAGGCCGACGATCGCCTGCTTGCCGGTGCCGTGGCCGTAGTGGGCGTAGCGCTGACGGTAGAACCGGATCAGCCGGATGTAGTGCTCCTTGGGCCAGAAGATGTTGTTGGCGAAGAAGCCGTCCCCGTAGAACGCGGCCTGCTCGGCGATCTCCGGAGTGCGGATCGAGCCGTGCCACACGAACGGCGGCACGTCGTCGAGGGGCCGCGGGATCGAGGTGAAGCCCTGCAGCGGCGTGCGGTACTTGCCTTCGGCGTCCACGACGTCCTCGCGCCACAGCCGGTGCAGCAGGTTGTAGTTCTCCAGCGCCAGCGGCAGGCCCTCCCGGATGTCCTTGCCGAACCACGGGTAGACCGGGGCGGTGTTGCCGCGGCCCAGCATCAGGTCCATCCGGCCCTTCGACACGTGCTGCAGCATCGCGTACTCCTCGGCGATGCGGACCGGGTCGTTGGTCGTGATCAGCGTCGTCGCGGTCGACACGATCAGCCGCTCCGTGGTCGCCGCGATGAACGCGAGCAGCGTGGTCGGCGAGGACGAGAAGAACGGCGGGTTGTGGTGCTCGCCGATCGCGAACACATCCAGTCCGACTTCGTCGGCCTTCTGCGCGATCTTCACGACCGCGTCGATGCGCTCGGCCTCGCTGGGCGTCTCCCCCGACACCGGGTCCCGGGTGATGTCGCTCACCGAGAAGATCCCGAACTGCATGGCTGTTGCCTCCCGGCTGATATATGCGTTTGCATGGATTTCAACAACCGGACGCCCGTGTTATTCCCGGCGGGAAGGTGATGGCCGCGCCCGCAGTCACCTCGCCCGGGTGCTAGCCGTGCGCGCGCACCCACCCCGGGTCTGCCCGCCCCGTCAGGTGGCTCACCGCGGCGCCCACGATGATCGTGACCAGCGCGATCACGAGCGCGTCGTAGGCCTGGGCATACCGGACCAGCACGGCACCCACCAGGCCGCCGACGAGCATCGTGACGACCGGGACCAGGCGGCGGCCCGCCTTTGACCCGGAGCCTCCGGCCAGCGCGCTGTCCGCCGCGATCCCGGTGATCGTGAGGGTGAGCACCGTGGTCGTTAGGTCGGGCACCGCGATCGCGCGGGCGGACGCGTTCTGGATCCCCATGGAGATGCCCAGCGCCACGATGAGCGGGTACCGGTAGCCCGCCGCCGGAGCACCGCCCGCGAGGACCGCGAGCACGACGGCGGCCGCGAGGAACGCCGCCTGGGCCGCGCCCGCGTACGAGTGCAGCCGGGCCCGGTGGTCACGATGCCGCGCGGCAAGCCTGCCGCCCACCACGGCCCCGGCCGCAAACGCGGCCAGGGCCGTCAGCGACGCCCCCAGTGAGAATCCGGGCACGCCGGCCAGGGCGAAGCCGATAAAGACGACGTTGCCGGTCATGTTGGCCACGAAGACGTGCCCGAGGGCCAGGTAGCAGAACGCGTCGACCAGCCCGGTGACCAGCGTCATGCTGACGAGCAACGGCGGCAGCGGGCCGTGCCTGCCGTCGCCGTCCGGCACGACCGTATCCCGGATGTCGGAGAAGAACGCCGCGCTCATGTCACTCCCGCCAGTCGGAGCAGTGGGGGATAAACCTATCGGAATTATGGTGCTACCTGCGCCCGTGCTGGCCCCCTGTAGCCCGCATACTCGCCCTTTTAAACTCGCACCGGCGCCCCAGATGCAATACTGTCCCGAACTCAAATGGCATTCTTAATTTCCAATGAGGCGCTGATAAACCCTAAAAGGAGCGACACGGATGCAGCCGCCCGACCAGGAACCCGTACTCCATGATGCGGCCATTTCCGGCGTACGGCGGCGAAGGTTCCTCGCCGCGAGCGGGGGTGCGCTCGCCGGTGCCGGGGCGCTCACCCTGGCCCGGCCGATCGGCGCGGACGCGGCCGTGGCTGGGTCATTCGTCGCAGGAGGCCGCTACCGGATCTACCCCAGCGACCCCCGTTACGGCACCATGCGGATGGGTTTCAGCCGGCGCTGGGTTGGCTCCCCCGCCTACATTCAGCTGGTCAACAATGCCGACGATGCGGTCCAAGCGGTCCAGCGGGCGCTCGATGCGGGCCTGCGCATTACCGTGCGCGGGGGCGGCCACCGCTACGAGAACTTCTCGTCGGGGAACTATGGCGGCGTCATCATCGACCTGAGCAATATGCAGAACGTCTACATAGACCGTCCCGGCCGGGTGTGCGTGGAAGGCGGTGCCACCTTATGGAATGTGTACGAGACGTCGGCGGCGGGTACGGGCTGCTGTCCCGGCAGTTCGGCCTCGTCGTCGACTACCTGTCCGGGGTTGACGTCGTGTGCGTAAACCGCCACGGGCAGGCGCGGCTGGTTCGCGCCCGCAAAGGCGACCCGAAGACGGAGTGGCTGCTGTGGGCGCACACCGGTCGTGAAGGCCCAATGGGACCCCCGCAACGTCTTCAACCACGCGCAGTCGATCGTGCCGGCCAGGTAAAAACGGCCGGTCAGCTTCTCCTCACGGCTGGCCGGGGGAGGCCGGTGTGGTCACGCAGCGTCGTTCCGGCGTACTCGGTCCGGGCGATGCCCTGCCTCTGCAGGATCGGCACCACGTGGTCGACGAACGCGTCGAGCTGGCCGGGCAGCACGTTGGGCATGATCGTGAACCCGTCGCAGGCGCCGACCTGCCACCAGCCGGTGACCAGCGCGGCCATGCCCTCGGGCGTTCCGGTGTAGTCCAGCCCGCCGGGCAGGGCGGACAGCCGCCGGGCCACGTCCCGGAACGTGGCCGCGGGGTCCTCGGCGGCCATCTTGTAGATGGACGCGCCGAAACTCGTCTTCGGCGCGCTGGCCAGGAGTTCGGGCGGGAATGGCACGTCGGGGTCGATGGTGGTGTAGTCCAGCCCGGCCAGGTTCGCCAGGTTCCGCCAGCGGAACTCGCCGCTGGCGGCCGCCTCCAGGTCGGCCCTCAGCGCCGCTGCCTCGGCGTCGGTGCCGGCGAGCAGGAACGACAGGCCGGGCAGGACCCGCACCTGGTCCGGGTTCCTTCCGAATCCCGCGGCCTGGGATCGCAGGTTATCCCGGAACGAGACGCCCGCCTCGGCACTGGCCAGCGGGGTGAACACGGCGTCGGCGTACCGGGCGGCCAGGGCGATGCCCGGCGGAGAGGAGCCGGCCTGGGTGAGGAACGGATGCCCCTGCGGCGAGCGTGGGAACGGCAGGTAGCTCGCGACGTCGAAGTGGGTGCCGTGGTGCCGGGGCGGGTGCAGCCTGGCCGGGTCGGCCCACTCGCCGGCCTGCCGCGACAAGACAGCCGCGTCGTCGTCCCAGGCGTCCCAGAGCTTGAGCACAACCTCGACGTACTCTCCGGCCCGCTCGTACCGGTCGGCCGCCGGCGGATGAGGCTGATCACCGAAGTTGCCCGCGGCGGCGGGTTCCACGGTGGTGACGATGTTCCATCCGGCCCGCCCGTTGCTCAGGAAGTCCAGCGTGGCCACGCGCCGGGCCACGTCCCACGGATAGCTGTAGGTGGTGGATGCGGTGGCGATGAGCCCGACCTGCTCGGTCGCGGTCGCCACCGAGGACAGCAGCATCAGCGGGTCGAGCCCGGCGCCGGGCAGGTACTCGGACCGGAACTCGGCCACGCCGGGACTGTCCGGCAGGAAGATCGAGTCGAGAACGCCGCGTTCGGCGGTCCGGGCCAGCCCGATGTAGTAACGCGGGTCCAGGACGCTGGCCGGGTCGGCGGCCGAGACCCGCCAGGCGGCCTCGTGATAGCCCGAGTTGCGCAGATAGACGTTCAGGTTCAGGAACCGGCGTTCGGTGGTCAACGGAAGACTCCTCAGCAGGGCGGGCCGGGTGGCTCAACCCATCCCACCACCGGCCCGCCGTTCGCTGAGCCCGGGGACCTAACTCGTGGCCGGCGCGCGCGGGCGCCGGGCTGCCCAGGGCGTTGCGGCGGGCCGGCATGCGCAGGGACACCATCCGCCGCCAGCCGGCGAGCCGGTCGTAGGCGTAGACGGCCTGGGCTCCCGCGGCCAGGAGGGCCACCTTGGACCGGGACCAGCCCAGGATCTGGGCCAGGTGCGTCATGACGGCGGTGGTCACGTCCCGGTACACGGCGATCTCGGCCATTGCTGTCGCGTGCAGTTCGCGCCGGATGACGTCCTCGTGCCCGGCGGAGGCCAGCCGCAGCAGTTCCTCGTTGCAGTAGGCCAGGTGGTTGTCCTCGTCGGCCGAAATCATCCCGATCGCGCGGCCGACGTCCGGCCGGGACCCCACGTACTTCCGCAATGTCCGCATCTGCTCGCTGGCCCGCTGCTCGGTCACCCGGCTGTGCACCAGATAGGTCACGATGTCCTGCTCGGTGAGCGGCCGTTCCTGCCGCAGCCGGGCATGCGCCAGGCCAATGCCGGCGTGCTCCAGCCGCACCGTGTAATCCGTGTCAGCGGGAACGTCCACCGGCTGCAGGCCGCGCTTGCGCAGCAGCGCCGTGAAGATACGGCCGTGCTTGTCCTCGTCGGCGCCGTGCCGGGCGATCTTGGGCGCCAGGTCGTGCTCGGACGGCGGCACCAGCGCCGCGATCCGGCCGTTCTCCCATCCTCCCTGCGACTCGTCACTGGCGGCGATGGAGCAAAACAACTGGAACGCCGCGTCGTTATCGAAAATCTCATCAAGGATCGATCGTGGCGAAAGCATTCCAAATCACCCTCCGGTGAGCGGCTTCTCGCTACCCACGCTCACGCCGGGGAGGGCAGTCTGGCATCACACGGAGCGGGCGATCCCGGCCGCTGCTTCAGGCAAGCCAACCCGGGAAGGGTGAGATGCATGAGCGAGCAGACGAGCGGCAGCGTAGAACCCGTTGTGACGGTCGAGGAGCAGGTGGCGCGGGCCAACGCCTCGGGCCGCGTGCCGGTGGTGTTCATCCACGGCCTGTGGCTGCTGGCCTCGAGCTGGGACCGGTGGGCGGGGATGTTCGATCAGGCCGGCTACGCGCCCGTGAGCCCGGGCTGGCCAGATGACCCGGATACCGTATCCGAGGCCGCCGCCGACCCGGATGTCTTCGCCGGCAAGACCGTCGGCCAGGTCGCCAACCACTATTCGACCATGATCGGCACGCTCGACCGCAAGCCCGCGGTGATCGGGCACTCCTTCGGCGGGCTGCTGGCCGAGATCGTGGCCGGCCGGGGCCTGTCCGCCGCCACCGTCGCGGTGGACGCGGCACCGTTCCGCGGCGTGCTGCCGCTGCCGCTGTCCGCACTGAGGGCCGCGTTCCCGGTGCTCGGCAAGCCGGCCAACCGGCACCGCGCCGTCCCGCTGACGTTCGAGCAGTTCAGGTTCGCGTTCGCGAACGCGGTCCCCGAGGACGAGGCGCACCGGCTGTACGACACGTTCGCGGTGCCGGCGCCCGGCGCCCCGCTGTTCCAGGCGGCTACCGCGAACTTCAACCCCCGGACCGAGGCGCACGTGGACACCGGCAACCCGCACCGCGGGCCACTGCTGATCATCTCCGGAGCGAAGGACAACACGGTCCCGCGTGCCATATCGCGCGCCGCCTATAAGCGACAGGAGCACAACATGGGCGTGACCGAGTTCGCCGAGATTCCGGGCCGTGGGCACTCCCTGATCATCGACAGCGGCTGGGCGGAGGTCGCGCAGACCGCGCTGGACTTCATCAGGCGCTTCACCTGAAGCGGCGCAGCCGCAGGCTGTTGGACACCACGAACACCGAGCTGAACCCCATCGCGGCGGCGGCGATCAGCGGATTCAGGAACCCCAGCGCGGCCAGCGGGATCGCGGCGGCGTTGTACCCGAACGCCCAGAACAGGTTGCCCTTGATCGTGGCGAGCGTGCGCCGGGACAGCGCGATCGCGTCCGGCACGGCGAGCAGGTCGCCGCGGACCAACGTCAGGTCGGCCGCCTCGATCGCGGCGTCGGTCCCGGTGCCCATCGCCAGGCCGAGGTCGGCCTGGGCGAGCGCGGCCGCGTCGTTGACGCCGTCGCCGGCCATCGCCACCACCCGCCCGGACTGCTGCAGCCTCTTGACCACGTCCGCCTTGCCGGCCGGGAGTACCCCGGCGAACACGTCGCCGATGCCGACGGCCGCGGCGACGGCGCGGGCGGCGCGGTCGTTGTCCCCAGTGAGCAGCACCGGCCGCAGGCCCATGCCGCGCAGCCGGTCGACCGCGGCCGCGGAGGTGGGCTTGATCGTGTCGGCGACGGTGAGGACGCCGCGGGCCCGCCCGTCCCAGCCTGCGAACACAGCCGTCTGGCCCGCCGCCTCCGCCTTCGCCGCGCGGGCGGCCAGCTCCGCCGGAACCGCCCGTGCCCAACTGGCTTCCAGCCATGCGGCGCGGCCCACCATGACCGCGTGCCCGGCCACGACGCCGCGGACACCTAGCCCCTGATCGCTGGCGAAGTCCGCGACCGCGGGCAGACCGCCGCGCAGGCGGTCCCGCGCGCCGTCGGCGATCGCCACGGCCACCGGGTGCTCGGATGCGGCCTCCAGCGCCCCGGCCAGGCGAAGCACCTCATCGGCGTCTTCGCCGGGTGCGGCGGCCAGGCCCGCCAGGCTCATCCGGCCGGTCGTGATCGTTCCGGTCTTGTCCAGCACGATCGTGTCGATGGCGCGGGTCGATTCGAGCACCCCCGGTCCCTTGATCAGAATGCCGAGCTGAGCACCGCGGCCGGTGCCGACGAGGATCGCGGTCGGCGTCGCCAGGCCCATCGCGCACGGGCAGGCGATGATCAGCACCGCAACGGCCGCCGTGAACGCCGCACCGGCGGCCTGGCCGGCGGCCAGCCAGCCGATCAGCGTCGCCGCCGCGGCGGCGATGACGGCGGGCACGAACACCGCCGAGATCCGGTCCGCCAGCCGCTGCACCGGCGCCTTCCCGGCCTGGGCCTCGGCGACCAGCCGGGCCATGTGCGCAAGCTGGGTGTCCGCGCCCACCCTGGCCGCTCGGACCACCAGGCTGCCGCTGGCGTTCACGCATCCCCCGGTCACGCCGTCACCGGGCCCGACCTCGGCCGGCACGGGCTCGCCGGTCAGCATCGAGGTGTCCACCGCCGAGCTGCCGCGGGTGACGACGCCGTCGGCGGCGATCCTCTCCCCCGGCCGCACCACGAACTCCTCGCCCGCGGCGAGATCTGCCACCGGCACGCGCACCTCGCCGCCGGCCCGCAGCACCGCGACATCCTTGGCGCCCAGCGAGAGCAGCGCCCGCAGCGCCGCGCCCGAGCGCCGCTTCGCCCGGGTCTCGAGGTAGCGGCCCAGCAGAACCAGCGCGGTCACCCCCGAGGCGACCTCCAGGTACGTCGCGCCGGGCCTGCCGGAGCCGAGCACGTACAGCGACCACAGGTACGCGGCCCCGACCCCGACCGAGATCAGCGTGTCCATCGTCGCCGCGCCGTGCCGTGCGGCCCGCACGGCCGCGCGGTGGAACGGCCACGCGCCCCAGACCGCGACCGGCGAGGCCAGCACCAGGCTGACCCACTGCCACCCGCCGAACTGCCACGCCGGGACCATCGCCAGCGCCACCACCGGGACCGCCAGCGCCAGCGACACCAGCAGCCGCCGGCGCAGCCGGGCCATCTCCGCCGCGGCGCGGGCTTCCTCCGCCGTGCCATCGGCCACACCCGGCAGGGTCGCGGTGTAGCCGGCCTGCTCGACCGCTGCGATCAGCGCGGCGGGAGCGAGGGCGGCGGGGAACCGCACCCGCGCGGTCTGGGTAGCGAAGTTGACCGTCGCCGTGACGCCGCCCAGCCGGCTGAGCCTGCGCTCGATCCTCGCCGCGCACGAGGCACACGTCATCCCGCCGATCGCCAGTTCGGCGGTGCGCGGCTCGGCAGCACCCGGCCCGGCAGGGCGCCGGGCGGCAACCGTGCTCATCCGTCGGCGAGCCGGTAGCCACCCGCCTCGTCAAGCGCGGCAACGACGGCCGGGACGGCCAGCGGTGTTTCGCTGACGACCAGCACCGAGGAGCGGCCGTCCGGGACCAGATCGACCCGCACGTCCGTGACCCCGGCGAGGTTTCTGAGCTCCGCTGACACCGCTCGTGAGCAGTGCTCGCACGTCATCCCGGTGACCTCGTATGCCACCGATGCCATGGTGACTCCTCTTCTGGTTGACGTCAGGACCGGACCAGGCGGGCGATCGCGTCGGACGCTTCGGAGAGCTTCCCGGCCGCCACGTCGCCGCCCTCGGCGGCGGCCTGGGCCACGCAGTGCCCCAGGTGGTCTTCCAGCAGGCCCAGCGCGACCGATTGCAGCGCCCGCGTCACCGCGGACACCTGGGTGAGGATGTCGATGCAGTACTTGTCGTCCTCGACCATCCGCTGCACGCCGCGCACCTGGCCCTCGACCCGGCGCAGCCGCACAAGGTAGTCGTCCTTGCCTTCGGTGTAGCCGTGCACGCTGCCCTCCATCCGCCGCCCGGTATCCACGGGGCTATACGTTCAAGATACTATACCCCCGTAGGGTATATGAAGCGGATGCGCGGCGGCTCAGGCGCTCGGGGCCGCGGGGCGCCGGCGGGCCAGCCGCACCAGGGCGCTCCCGAAATCACCCCGGATGGCGCCGGGCAGCCGCAGGCCCTCGCGCAGGAGCTCCGCGCCCCAGTACTGCTGGCCGCTGTCCGCGTCAGCGTAGCGCGCGCCCGGGTCCAGCGCCGCGAGCCGCAGCGGCGGCCGCCCGCCACCGCAGGAGGACGGCCCCCACCAGGCCAGAATGACGGCCTGGGTGCCGTCGTCGCTGAGGTACTCGTTGGCACCGTAGGGGTCTGCGGTGACCGACGCCAGCCGGTACAGGCGGCCGCGCTGGACGACGGGCCGGATCAGCTTGTACGCGGCGATCAGCTCGGCGGCCTCGGCCATTTCCCGGTCGGTCCACCGGTTCAGGTCACCGCCGACGCCCAGCGCGCCGGCCATCGCCACATGGAACCGGAACCGCAGCGATACCCGCCGTTCGGTCCACCAGTTCGGGCTGTCGGTCACCCAGGCCATCATCACCTGTGGCGGGAAGACCTGAGTGAATCCTTCCTGGATCGTGACGCGGTCCCAGGCGTCGGTGTTGTCCGAGGTCCAGATCTGCTCGGCCCGGCCGAGGATGCCGAGGTCCGCCCGGCCCCCGCCGCCAGAACAGGACTCGAATTCGACGCCAGGGTGCGCGGCCCGCAGCGCGTCCATGATCGCGTACAGGTTGCGCACGTGATCGACCCAGATCCGCTCGGGGTTATGGCCCGCTTCGGCCGGCCAGCCCGGTTCGGTGAAAGGCCGGTTCATGTCCCATTTGATGAACGCGATGTTGTTGTCCGCCAGCAGCCGGTCGACCTGGCGGAACACCCAGTCGGCCACGTCCGGCCGGGCAAGGTTCAGCACGAGCTGGTTGCGGTGCTCGGTCCGGGTCCGGTTGGCAAAGTGATAGGCCCAGTCGGGGTGCGCCCGGTACAGGTCGCTGTCGGGGTTCACCATCTCAGGCTCGATCCAGAGGCCAAAACTCATGCCCAGGCCGTTCACGCGCTCGATCAGCGGGGCCAGCCCGCGGGGGAACTTCGCTTCGTCGACGGTCCAGTCACCCAGCCCGGCGCGGTCGTTGTTGCGGCCCCGGAACCAGCCGTCATCGACGACAAAGAGCTCCACGCCGATCCGGGCGGCCCGGTCGGCCAGGCGCTCTTGTCCGGCCTCGGTCACCGCGAAGGACGTCGCCTCCCAGGAGTTGTACAGGACCGGGCGCAGCCGCGGGCCCGGGCCGGGCTCGCCGGGGCCTGGCGTTCCGGAGCTCGGCGTTCCGCGATCCGCGGGGCGGGCCGCGGGTGGGGTGCACGAAACTGGCGGGGCCGCCGCGGTGCGCCAGCGCGGCTCGGCGACCCCGGTGCGGTCGCCACGCCCGATGACGTGTGCGCGCGCCCAGGCATGCCATTCGCGGCTGGCCGCGCCGAACCCGGCGTCGGTGTAGAGCCCGGCGAAGGATGGCAGCACGAGGTCGTCGCCCGGCAGCAGGCGCTGGGCCCAGTCGAAATCGTTCCACCCGCCGCAGGCATGCAGGTGCGCTGCCGAGGTCAGTTCGTAGACCAGCTTCCACGAGCCGCTCCAGGCGAGTGCGCCGCTCCACACCTCGCCGCTGTCCTCGGTTGCCTGGCCGCCCGGATCGAGGGTGAACCAGGGGTTGAACTGGTGGCTGGTCGTGCCCC
>Ga0335073_10013276_pt1 | contig 11546 bp, 9 predicted proteins | sample Lox_Sample_22_FD_207093 | JGI IMG/M metagenome (GOLD analysis project Ga0335073, IMG submission 207093) | Soil microbial communities from Loxahatchee National Wildlife Refuge, Florida, United States - Lox_Sample_2.2 | ecosystem: Environmental > Terrestrial > Soil > Wetlands | place: USA: Florida... | reverse complement strand
TGCGCCAGGCCGCGTCCGCGCGGGACGCGATCCGGCTGCTCGTGCTCGCCGAGCGGTTCGCCTACAGCCGCGCGGTCCCCTTGCTGATGTGGGAGCGGATCGTGCCCGCCGCCGAGGAGGCGGCGCCTGGCCTGATCGCCGACCTCCGCAGCCGGTACGCCACGGGACGCCCGGCAGACCTCGTGACCGAGGCCTGCCGGGCGATCGAGCGGCTGCCCGCCTGAGCCATGACGCCCGGCGCTAGATGTGCCGCTTGTAGCTGGCGACCGACAGCGGGGCGAAGACCGCGATGACGGCCAGGCCGGCCAGCAGGGTCCAGCCGACTTCGCCGCTGATCACGGCGTGGTTGGCGAGATCACGGGTGGCCGAGACCAGGTGCGAGACCGGGTTGACCTTGACGAACGCGGCCAGCGGTCCGGGCAAGGTGCGGACCGGCACGAACGCGTTCGAGAGGAAGGTCAGCGGGAACAAGATCAGCATCGAGAAACCCTGCACGCCGCGAGCGCTGCGGGCCATCGTGCCGATGAACGTGAAGATCCACGCGATCGCCCAGCCGGTGAAGATGGCCAGAACGATCGCGCCCAGCACGCCGAGCACGCCGCCGCCGGGGCGGTACCCGATGGCCAGGCCCATCGCGAAGGTCAGCGTGGCGGCGATGAGATACCGGATCAGGTCCGCGATCATCGGGCCGGCCAGCGGGGCGAGCCGCGCGATCGGCAGCGCCTTGAAGCGATCGAACACGCCCTTGTTCATGTCCTCGCGCAGCTGCACCCCGGTGGACATGCAGGTCGTGAGCACCGTCTGGGCGACGATGCCGGGGATCATCAGCGGCAGGTACGCCTGGACGTTGCCCGAGATGGCGCCCCCGAAGATGTAGGCGAACATCGCCGTGAACAGCAGCGGCTGCACGGTGACGTCGAAGAATTGCTCCGGGTTGCGCCGCATCTTCTTAAGTGCCCGCCAGGCCATCGAGAGCGTCTGGCTGACGGTCTCGGCCAGGCTGGTGTGCGGGCGAGCCCGGGCAACGGCGGTCGCCGGATCGACCACGGGCGTCCGGATACCGGCGCTCAGTGGCGTCCGGTCGGTGGTGGTGGTGGTGATGCTCATCGGACCTCCAGGAACTGGTCGTCGTGAACGGTCTCGTCCTGCCGGTCGGGCTCGCGGGTGTCGTGGCCGGTGAGCGCGAGGAACACCTCGTCGAGCGTGGGCTGGGCCACGCTCACCGCGGCGATCGTCACGCCCGCCTGCCGAAGTCCGATGAGCACGTCACCGGCACCGTCGGCGGTATCCAGCGGCACGTTCATCCGGCCCGTCTCAGGCGTCAGGACCGGATCCCGGCCCACAACGCGCCAGACGACCTGCCGCGCGAGATCCTGGTCGGCCCCATCGGCCAGCTGGAGCTGCAAGGTCGAGTTGCCCGCCGAGGTCTTGAGCTCGTCCGGGCTGCCCTCGGCGACCTTGCGCCCGCGGTCGATCACGGCGATGCGGTCGGCCAGCTGGTCGGCCTCATCCAGGTACTGGGTCGTGAGCATGATCGTGCAGCCCTCGGCGACCAGGCCCCGGATGGTGTCCCACATCTGACCCCGGGTGCGGGGATCGAGCCCGGTGGTCGGCTCGTCGAGGAAGATCAGCGGCGGTCTGGTGATCAGGCTGGCCGCCAGGTCCAGACGGCGGCGCATCCCGCCGGAGAACTGGGAGAGCGGCTTGTTCGCGGCCTCCTCCAGGCTGAACCGCGTCAGCAGGTCCCTGGCGGTCGCGCGGGCGTCGGCCGACCGCAGGCCCTGCAGCCGGCCGAACAGCCACAGGTTCTCGGTCGCCGTCAGGTCCTCATCCACGGACGCGTACTGCCCGGTGACGCCGACGAGCTGGCGGACCCGGTGCGGCTCGCGGGCGACGTCCACCCCGAACACGCGGGCCTGCCCGGCGTCGATTGGCAGCAGCGTCGCGAGCATCCGCAGCATCGTTGTCTTCCCGGCCCCGTTCGGACCCAGGACGCCGAAGATCTCGCCCTGGCTGACCTCAAGGTCGATACCGTCGACGGCACGGACCCCGCCGAAGGCCTTGACCAGGCCGGTGGCGGACACGCTGGCTGTCGTCATCGCTGTGCTTCCCTTTCATGACCGGATTGGCACGTAAGGGAACGCTAAGCGGGCGCGGTTTCACCGCCACTACGCCGCGGATTCACCGTCCCGCCACCCGCGTATCCAGGCCGCCGACGGCACCCGCGGTGTGAGCGGCGAGCCGAGCCCGGCTATTCGCGGGCGGCGGCGTCGCGGGCGCCGCGCAGCGTGACGGCCGCCAGGCTCACGGCGAAGACCAGGGCGGCGCAGATGGCGGCGCCGCGGTCGTGCGGCGGCCGGGCCGGCCAGGCCCATGGCGTGTTCCAATGTCCGGTCAGCGCGGGCAGCGTGACGCCCAGGTAGCCGATCGGGCCGATCCAGGACAGCCCGCCCCCCGCCACAGCGGCGGCCAGCAGCGCGATGCCGGCCAGGCCGCCGAGGTCGCGCAGCAGGCCGAGGGTGCCGCCGGCCAGGTGACCCGAGGCGGAGCCCGCGGCCAGCGCGCCGAACGCGGCCCCGCCGAGGGCCAGGCCCGCGCCAAGCCGCAGCAGCGGCAGCCTGGCTCCGGTGACGCGTTCCGGCTCGCCGAACGGGCTGCGCGCGGTCACGCCGATGGCCGCGGCGGCCCCGGCCTCGATGATCAGCGGGATCTGCCGGGAGTACGCCCCGGTTCGCGGCAGCCAGTGCAGCGCGGTGCCCAGCGCGACCCCGCAGGCCGCCAGCACCAGCAGGCACGTCAGGACCCGGCGGCTGGCCAGGTAGAGCCGGACCAGCCGCAGTCCGGCCCGCGCCGCCCCGGGCGACCGCCTCCCGCGCTCTCGCGTCGGCGCCGCCGCGGGCCGGCCGACCCCGGCCGTGGTCACGGGATCTCGCTGAGCGCGATCCGGCCGGCCCGCAGCGCGGCCAGGTGAGTGCCCAGCCAGGCGTGCCGCGCCGCGACCGACATCGCCGCGAACCGGTCCACCGCGTCCTGCATCTGGCCCGGAGAAGAGGATGCGTCGCTCGCGGTACCCCCGGGCCCGGCGCGCCCGGAACGGCCGGTCGGCGCGGACCCGGCGTTATCTCCCCCGGCTGGCCCGGGCGCGGAGGAATCGTTCGGCGGCGGGGGCCCGGTCAGATTCAGGACCTGGTCCAGGGCCCGTGCCACGGCGAACTGCGCCGCATGGCCCGGATTCCCTACCTGGTTGAGACCGATCGCGACCGCGCCGGCTGGCAGGCCGACCAGTTCGTTCACGATCTCCTGCGCGTACTGGTCGCGCAGGAACCAGGCGAATTGGGCGGCGGAGGTGTGCCCCTCGCCGGGCAGGCTCACCCCGGCCAGCGGCAGGTAGAGCACGGCCGGGCGGCCGCGTATGACCGGCCCGCCGAAGTTGATGCCGTTTCCCGGCGTCGACTGCACGGTCGTGACAGCAACCTGAGTTACCCGCACCGGCGCGACTGGCAGGCCGGCCAGCTGGCCGAGCAGCGGGCCGAGCGCCGCATTGACCTCCGGCATGAACGAGCGGTAGGCCGGTTGCAGGCAGACCGGGACCGTGCCCGGGCGGCAGACCGGGGTGTACCGGGCGGGTCGGTCGCTCGCCGCATCGTGCAGCGCGGGAATGACCATCCCGTGCGCCTCCACCCGGGCCGTTCCGGCCAGCCCGGTCGCGGTGCCGGCCGCGGCGAGCCCGGCCACGGTGACGGCGGCGGCGGCGCCTCGCAGCCAGCGGCCGCCCGCCGCGGCCGGCAGGCCGAGCGCGCCGAGCGCCGCGGCCGCCAGGCCGGCCAGGAACATCAGCTGCGCGATGGCCAGGTCGGGCAGGTAGGGATAGAAGATCCCGTACGAGTCGGGCGGGAACGGGCCCTGCACGTTCAGCGGCCAGATCTGCCCGTACACCTGGTTGTCCTGGATCGCGAACGCCCCGCCGGCCAGCGCGAGGAACACCACCAGCGCGGCCAGCCCCGCGGTGAACCGGCCGGGCAGCCGGACCCCGGCGGCGAACCCGAGGGCGCAGGACGCGGCCACGACGGCGACGCCAACCGCCACCGGCCACCACGGCGGGCCGCCCCATGCGCCCTGCTGCGCGGTGACGCCGTACAGGACCCCCACGCCGCCCAGGTACAGCAGTTCCGCCCAGATCGTGGCGGCGGCCCAGGTGGCGAACTGACCCGCCCACCTCGGCACAGCGGTCACGCCGACCAGGTCGCCCATGCCGCGCCGGCCGTCCCGCGACCCGGTCCAGGCCCCCGCCCCCGCCAGCAGCGGCGCGAACACGAGCATGGTGTGCGACTGGACCATGGCGCTGCGGATGTTCCAGAACGGCGGGTTCCCCATAGCCGGGCGGTAGGTGCTGACGTAGAACAGCACGGCCAGCAGCGGCAGCAGCCACAGCATCGGGCTGCGCCGCAGCTCGATCCGCAGCAGCCGGACCGGTCCCGCGGCCGGCGTGACGCGCCGGGCCCGCGGCGGCGCGGGGCGGGCCGGGGCGGTGGCGGCGGTCATGACCGGGCTCCGGCGACGGAGCGGGCGGCGGCCAGGACCGCGCTGTAGCCGCGTTCGAGCGGGGAGTCGCCGGCCGCGTCGGTGCCCTCGGCGCGTGCGGTCAGCTCATCGGGAGTGCCGTGGAACACGATCCGCCCGGTGTCCACGACCGCCACCTCACTACAGGCGGCGCCGACGTCTTCGACGAGGTGGGTGGAAACGATCACGGTGGCCCGCTGGGCCAGGTCGCGCAGCAGGGCGCGGAACGCGACCCGCTGCTCAGGGTCCAGCCCGGCCGTGGGCTCATCCAGCAGCAGCAGGTCCGGCTCGTTGACGATGGCCTGGGCGATCCCGGCCCGGCGCAGCATCCCACCGGACAGCGTCCGCAGCTTCGAGCGGGCCTTGCCGCCCAGGTCGACCCGCTCGACGGCGGCGGCGACCGCGCCCGGGACCTGGCCCGGCGGCATCTCCTTCAGCAGCGCGAAGTACTCCACGAACTCCGCCACCGTGAACCCCGGGTAATAGCCCAGGTTCTGCGGCAGGTAGCCGAGCCGTCGCCGGATCTGCCGGCGGCCGCCATACCCGCCCGGGTCCCGGCCGAGCAGACGCAGCCTCCCGGAACTGGGCGGGATCACGGTGGCCAGCATCCGCAGCAGCGTGGTCTTGCCCGCGCCGTTCGGCCCCACAAGCCCGAACACCCCGGGTCCGGCTTCGAGATCCACCCCGGCCACCGCCTGGGTCCGGCCGAACCGCCGGGTCACCCCGGCGATCTCAACGTTCATGACGTTCCCTTCGGGACACGGGTCGCATACATCGCGACCGCCACGCACGCGGCGGCGAACGCCAGGTACGGGAGGATCAGGCCGGAGCCGGTGACGGCATCGGTGTACCGCCCGGTCACGGCCTGCTCGGACACGATCAGGAACGTCCAGCTGCCCAGCCCGGCCGCCACGCCGATGTTGGCCGAGCGAGAGACCGTGGCCACGGCCAAGGCCAGCGCGCAGACCGCCGTCATCGGGATCAGCCAGCCGAACGTGATCCCAATCGCGGTGCCCGACGCCGCGGACGCGGCCACGCCGAACCCGGCGTCGAGCGCGAACACGGCCAGTGCGCGGACCAGCAGCACCAGCCGGTCGCTGACCGCCATGCTGCGCGACAGCTCCCAGGCCGGGTCGATGCCAGGACCGTAGGCGTAGGCGATGCCCGCGGCCGCCACCGCCGGCGCCAGCAGCGCCACCCACGGCCGGCCCGTGCTCACCGTCGCCACGGCCCCGGCGCCGAGCACCACCGCGCTGGCGATCAGCCACGGCAGCAGCAGCGACGGCGTGGTCACCAGGGCCCGGGCCAGGCCCGGCGAACGCAGCAGCCGCCCGGCCGACAGCTCCAGCCACCCTGGTCGCCGCCACGCCGCCGGCGCTGCCTCGGTCCTGGCCGACGCGGCCGCGCGATCGGCGACCACCCGGACCAGCTCGGCCTCGAGCCGGCCCTCGAAGCCGCCCAGGAGCGGCCCTGCCTCACCGGTGTTCATGACACAACCTCGGTTTCGATCACGGGCCGAAATGACTCCGGCCGCAGCGCCCGGCGGGCCCGGTGCAGGCGCACCCGGGCGGCCACCGGCCGGATGCCGAGCGCCGCGGCGGCCTCGGCGACGGTGAGCCCGTCCACCGCGACCAGCTCAAGGACCGCCCGCTCGCCCTCCGGCAGGGCGCGCAGCTCTTCGTGCAGGGCCCGGACCTGCCGGGCCGCGTCGATCTTGGCCACCAGCCGGTCGATGTCCTCGGCGTCGAGCAGCCTGCGCCCCGCGATCAGCGCCTCGGCGCGGCGTTCCCGCGCGGATCGGCGGAACTCGGCGGCGATCACGTTCCGCGCGATCCCGAACAGCCAGGTCCGGGGGCCGCCGGCCGCGCCCCGGTAACCCGGCGCGGCCTCGATCACCGCGAGGAACACCTCGGCGGTCAGGTCGGCGGCCAGCTGCGGGTCCGCGACCCGTCGGGCGACGAACCGGGTGACCTCGCCGACGTGCACCCGGTAGAACGCGGAGAACGCGGCCTGATCGGTCCCGATGGACCGCACCGACGGCTCGTCCCCGGATCCCATCAGCGGCACCCCTTGGTCTGGACGCTCGGTCGGCGATCGCTGTCACCAGTGAGTGGCCGGAACTCGCGATGGCGTTACCGGGCCAGGTCAGGGACGTGACACCTGCGTTCATCATGGCGCATACGGCGCGCGCTGGCCGCCGGGGCACGTGGTCGCGTACGGTGACGGCGTGGGCAGACTGCGCGACACGCTGGGTATCCGGCTGGTCGACGCCGGGGCGTTCCTGGCCGTCCTCGCCGCGGTCGAGATCACCGTGGCCACCGGGGGCGGCCCCGGCTCGCACCCGCTGAACACCGCCGGCTACGTGGCCGGCGGGATCCTGGTGCTTCCGGTGCTGCTGCGGCACAAGTGGCCGCTGCAGGTACTGATCGCGTGCTCTTCGCGCGGCGCAACATCACCCCGGCGCCGCTGCTCTTTCTGCCGCTATACGACGCAGCGGTCGCCGGGTACCTGGTCGTCGCGATCGTGATCCCGGCTTTCTATATGTCGGTCGGGATCACCGCGGACCCGGGGCTCGCCTCGGTCCGGGTGGTGGTCCTGACCACGTTCGACGACGACCAGACGGTGTTCGCCGCGCTGCGGGCGGGCGCGTACGGGTTCCTGGTCAAGGACTTGGAGCCGGACGACCTGCTGCAGGCGATCCGGGTGGTGTCGCGCGGCGACGCGCTGCTCGCGCCCAGCATCACCCGGAAGGTGATCGGTGCCCTCGCGGCCGGGAAGGCCCCGGCGGGCCCGGCCGGAGCGGCCGCGAAGCCCGCGCCGGCGGCCCGGCGTGCCGCCAAGCCGTCGGCGGCGGTCGCCTCCCTCACCGAACGCGAGCGCGAGGTCGTCGCGCTGGTCGCCGCCGGGCTGTCCAACGACGAGATCGCCGAGCGGCTCGTGATGAGCCCGCTGACCGCGAAGACCCACGTCAGCCGGGCCATGACCAAGCTCGCCGCGCGGGACAGGGCCCAGCTGGTCGTGATCGCCTACTCGAGCGGCCTGGCCGACCCCGGCGCCGTCTGATCCGGACGCCGGATGGGGCTGGTGAGGTGGCTGCGGCGAGGGCGGGGACGGCCCGGATGCGTGCCGCGGCGCGCCCGAACCGGCCCGTTGCCAGGGTTTGAGCCAGGCCGCAAGCCGCTGCCCGTTATTGTGATGAATTGCGGTAATCGGGCGACCGCGGGGTGGGAGATCTCTGTATGCGCAGGCACGACGGTCTGGCCAACGCCGACGACGAGCCGTCACCGGCCGGGCTGGCCGGCCTGGTGCGGGCCAGGCGGCTGGCGGCGGGGCTGACCCAGCAGCAGCTGGCCAGGGCGGCCGGGGTAAGCGTGGGGGTCGTTCGCGATTTAGAACAGGGACGGACCGGGCAGCCGCGCCGGCGGTCGGCGGAGCGCATCGCCGCCGTGCTCGGCGTGGGGCTGGATCCGGGCGCCGGGGCGTCATCCGGCTCCGGGGCCGCGGACGGGACCGCCGGCCCCAAAACCACGGACGGGACCGCCGGCGCCCAAGCGGCGGTCGCCGATGCGCTCGCGGCCCCCCGCGGGCTAGCGCGCACGCCCGCGCTCGCCGTGACCGACGGCCGGAACGGGCCCGAGGGGGGCCTGCGGCTGCGCGCGCTCGGTTCCCTGGCCGCCTGGCGGGACGGCACGGCGGTGGCCCTCGGGCCGGCCCGGCAGCGGACGGTGCTCGGCCTGCTGGCGGTGCAGCCGAACTCGCTGGTGCGCCGCGAGGCGATCTGCGAGGCGCTGTGGGAGGACGAACCGCCCGCCACCGCGGTGAGCATGATCCAGTCCTACGTGAGCAGGCTGCGCGGCCTGCTCGATCCGGCCCGGTCCGCGGCGGGCGGGGCCGGCCTGCTGGCCGCGGCGGGATCCGGCTACCGGCTTCAGGTCACCGGCGACGAGCTGGACGTCATCGCGTTCGAGCAGCTGTGCGCGCGCGCGGGCGCGGCGGCGCGGGCCGGGGAACCGGACGCCGCCTGCGCATTTTACGAGCAGGCGCTGGCGCTGTGGCAGGGCGAGCCGCTGGCCGATATCGAGGCGCTGCGGGCCCATCCCGCGGTGGCCGACCTGACCCGGCGCTGGGCCGCGGCGGTCGAGGACTACGCCGACGCCGCCTCCGGTCAGGGGTGGCACGGCCGGGTGCTGGTGCCGCTGCGGGCGCTCGCGGTCCGCGAGCCGATGAACGAGCGGGCGCACGCGCGCCTGATGATCGCCCTGGCCGGCAGCGGGCAGCAGGCCGCGGCGCTCGAGGTGTTCGACACGATCCGGCGCCGCCTGAACGACCAGCTCGGCATCCGCCCGGGCGCCGAGCTCGCGGCGGCCCACGCCCGGGTCCTGCGCCAGCACATCCCGGCAGCGGCCGACTCGGCCGGGCCGGGCGATGCCGGCGAGGCCGGAGTCCCGGACCGAGACGGCGCAGACGACGCGGACGACGCGGACGACGCGGACGACGCCGGCGCTGTCGATCTCGCCGCCGTGCCCGACGTCCCGGCGAACGAACCCCGGCCGCCGGGCGGGCCGGCCGACGCCGGGGAGCTGCGGCGGGCCAGCCGGCGGTCGCCGGTGGAGGTGGTGCCCAGGCAGCTGCCCGCGGCCGCCTCGTACTTCGTGGGGCGGGCCTGCGAGCTGCGGTCGCTGTCGACCCAGCTCGGCCACGGCGGGCACGGCGGCCATGGCGGCACCGACGCCGGCGACCGGGTGGCGATCTCGGTCATCGGGGGGACCGCCGGGGTGGGCAAGACCAGCCTGGCGGTGACCTGGGCGCACCAGGTGGCCGGGCGGTTCCCCGACGGCCAGCTCTACGTCAACCTCCGCGGCTACGGCCCCGGCACCAACCCGATGAGCCCGGCCGACGCGCTGCGCGGGTTCCTGGAGGCGTTCGCGATCCCGGGCGCCCAGATCCCGGCCAGCGTCGAGTCCCTGGCCGGGCTGTACCGCAGCCTGCTGTCCGGCCGACGCGTCCTGGTCGTGCTGGACAACGCCCGCGACGCCGCGCAGGTCCGCCCGCTGCTGCCCGGCGAGGCGGGCTGCGCGGTGGTGATCACCAGCCGCAGCCAGCTGACCGGGCTCGTCGCGTCCGACGGCGCGGCGCCGCTGACCCTGGACGTGCTCAGCGAGGCCGACGCCCGGGAACTGCTGGCCCGGCGGCTCGGCGCCGCCCGGCTGGCCGAGGAGCCGGATGCCGCCGCCGAGCTGACCGGCGTGTGCGCCCGGCTGCCGCTCGCGCTGGCCATCACCGCCGCGCGCGCGGCGGCCCGCCCCGGGGAACGGCTCACCGATCTCGCGTCCGAGCTCGACGACGCCGTGGCCCGGCTGGACGCGCTGGAGACCGGCGATCCCGAGACCAGCATCCGGGCCGTGCTGTCGTGGTCGTACGAGAGCCTCATTCCCGACGCGGCGCGGATGTTCCGGCTGCTGGCCCTGCACCCCGGCCCCGACATCGGCGTCCCGGCCGCTGCCAGCCTGGCCGGGATCGGGCCGTCCGAGGCGGCCCGGCTGCTGCGCGTGCTGACCCGCGCCGCCCTGCTGACCGAGCACGCCCCGGGCCGGTTCGCCTTCCACGACCTGCTCCGCGCCTACGCGACCGAACTGGTCCGCACCACCGAGACCAGCGGCGACCGGCGCGCGGCCGGTCACCGGATCCTCGACCACTACCTGCACACGGCGCACTCGGCCGCCGCCCTGTCGCAGTTCAAACGGGACCCGCTGGCGCTGAAGCCGCCCCGGGCTGGCGCCGTCCCCGAGCAACTCGCCGACGAGGAGTCGGCGGTGGCCTGGTTCCGCGCCGAGGAACAGATCCTGCGGGCGGTGATCGCCCAGGCCGTGATCGACGAATTCGACACCCACGCCTGGCAGCTCACCAGCACGCTGGCCCCGTTCGTGCAGCGGTCGGGGCGCTGGCATCAGCACGAGTGGAACGCGCTGCTGACCAGCGCGCTCGTCGCGGCCCGGCGGCAGGGCGACGTGGCCGGCCAGGCCCGGGTGCACTGGGACCTCGGCCTCATCCGCACCCGGCTGAGCCGCTACGTCGACGCCCTCAGCCACCTGACCCGGGCCCTCGACCTGTACCGGCAGCTGGGCAGCAGGCCGGGCCAGGCCAGCTGCCATCTCGGCCTGGCCCTGATGTTCGAGGAGCAGGGCCACGAGGCCGAGGCGCTGCGCCATGCGGAGCGCGCCCTGGACCTGTACCAGGCGGACCGGCACCGGCCCGGCCAGGCCGAGGCGCTCAACGCGGCCGGCTGGTACTGCACCAAGCTCGGCGAGCACGAGCGCGCCCTGGACTTCTGCCAGCAGGCCCTCGACCTGTACCGCGAGCTGGGCTCGCGTCCCGGCGAGGCCGGCACCCTGGACAGCATCGGCTACGCCCACCATCAGCTGGGCGACTACCCGCGGGCCATCGCGTGCTACGAGAGCTCGCGGACCCTGCTCAGGAAGCTGGCCGACTTCGACGACGAGGCGCTCGTGCTCACCCACCTCGGCGACGCCCACTACGCCAACGGCGACGCGCCGGCCGCCCGCGACTCCTGGGGCCAGGCGCTGGCCATCCTCGAGGACAACCACGACCCCGGGGCGGGCCGGGTCCGCGCCAGGCTCCGCGGCCTGGCCGCCGGGGGGGACGCCGGAGACGCCGGGACCTCGCCGTCTCGCTGACGCCGGTACTGGAATCGGGCCATTACCATCCCCGGTCGCCACGCCCATTTGAGCCCGCGCCGCGCTAGTGATATTGCACCGAGTGCCGTGACCTGCGGCGCGGGCTGCGACACAACTGCGCAGGAGGTACGTGAACGACCGCTAGCGGATAGTAAGCACTTATTTAGTCTCATGTGCCACACTGGTTCAGACGCAACGCGGTTGACGTCCGCTCTGTCGGCTGCCCGGGCGATCCCCCCCTCCCCGGGCAGCCGATCACAGCGCTCCCGCACGCTTCCCCGGTACGCTCGT
>Ga0335073_10013274_pt1 | contig 11547 bp, 9 predicted proteins | sample Lox_Sample_22_FD_207093 | JGI IMG/M metagenome (GOLD analysis project Ga0335073, IMG submission 207093) | Soil microbial communities from Loxahatchee National Wildlife Refuge, Florida, United States - Lox_Sample_2.2 | ecosystem: Environmental > Terrestrial > Soil > Wetlands | place: USA: Florida... | reverse complement strand
TGCTCCCACCGCACGCCGACCTGCCGACGCTGGGCCGGAAGCCGACAAGGGAGCCGGACGAGGTCCACGCCCCGCATACCGTGGCTGGCGAGGCGTTCGAGTTCCCGTTCGGCCCGGTCCGCCAGGTCGGCGTCGAATCCCTCTACTACGGCCTGGTCACCAGCGGCGAGGAGGTGGTCGACCTCTACCTGTTCACCTGGCACAAGCACCGCGGCCTGGAGTGGCGGCTGCGGGGCCTGACCCCGCCGCGGGCACTGTTCTTCGCCGAGCGCGCCGAAGGGCTCAGCGCGGTCGCCCTAGGCTGGGCCCTCGCGGCCGCGGCCGAGGCGGCCACCGGAATCCGGCCACCGGTGGCGGCGCAGCGCGCCCGCGCCGTCGCGCTCGAACTTGAACGCCTCTACAACCACGCCGCCGCCATGGCGGCGCTGTGCCAGTCGACAGGCCTGTCCGTCGGCCAGTCCGCTGCCGAGATTGCCCTGGAACGGCTGCTCCGGCTGAACGCGCGCGCCTTCGGCCACCGCTACCTGTTCGGCGTCATCGCCGTCGGCGGCGTCGGCCGGGCCCCCGACGCAGACGCGATCCGCGCGGACCTCCCCGGCGCCTACGAGGAGTTCAAGCGGGCCGCCGACGCCCTGCTGGACACCAACTCCTTCGTCGACCGGCTTGAGGCGACCGGCGTCCTGACCATCGACCAGGCCCGGGCGCTCGGCCTGGTCGGCCCGGTGGCCCGGGGCAGCGGGCTGGCCGCCGACACCAGGCTGGTACCAGGCGGCCCCTACAACGCCGACATCGGCACCGGGATCGCTGTCGCCACCGCGTCCGCGGGCGACGTCCTCGCCCGGTTCAACGTCATGCTGGCGGAAGCCGCCGAGTCCGTCCGGCTGATCGGCCAGTTCCTCGACGCGGGCACCGGTGCGGCAACGACGGACCTCCCGCGGACAAGCGGCACAGGGCTCGGCTGGGCCGAGTCGCCCCGGGGCGAGGCGCTCGCCTGGGTCCAACTGGATGACGACGGCCGGATCAGCAGGGCGCGGCTGCGCCCGGCGTCGGCGCGGAACTGGCGCGGCTTCGACGACGCCTGCCGCTCGCAGAACGTGTTCACCGATATCCCCATCATCGAGGCCAGCTTCTGGCTGACCGCCGCCGGCATGGCCCGCTGACAGGAGGCACCGATGACGCTGTGGTTCGTCCGCGGACTTCGTCGCGGCGTGGTCACCACCCGCTATCCCGCGCGGCCCGAGGAGTCGGCCAGGTTCCTGCCGGGCCCGCCGGCCTTCCGGCCAGGGGCGCTGACCCGCGAGACCGCCGGCCGGCTGGCCGGGGCGTGCCCCAGCGGGGCGCTGCGGCTGGCGGAATCCGAAGGGCAGGCGGACGGGGGCGCGCTGCTGTTCGACGTCGGCCGGTGCACCGCGTGCGGGCGCTGCGCCGCCGAGGCGCCGCAGGCAGTGACGTCAAGCGGGGCGTTCGAACTCGCAGCGACATCCCGTTCGGTTCTCATCAAGGAAATCCCGCTCCGGGGGAGGAACGATGACACCGGAAGAACTGCGTGAGACGATCGCGCGGCAGTTCGGCCGCAGCCTGCACATCCGCACCCTGGACACCGGGTCGTGCGCGGTCTGCGAGCAGGAGATCAGGCTGCTCGCCGCGCCGCACTACGACCTGCACCGGCTCGGGTTCTTCTTCACTCCCGCGCCAAGGCACGCCGACCTGCTGCTGGTCACCGGGCCGATGATCCGCGCGTTCGAGGTCGCCGCCCGCAAGACCTACGACGCCATGCCAGGACCCAAGATCGTCGTCGCTGTCGGCGCCTGCGCGCTCGGCGGCGTCTACCCCGACGACCCGTTCACCTACGGCACCGTCGACGCGGTGCTGCCGGTCGACGTGTGGATCCCCGGCTGCCCGCCCAGCCCGCTCGCCCTGCTGCACGGACTCGGGGTCGCCGTCGGGCGGCTCACGGAAAAGGTGCGGGACCTGCCGTTCACCGCCGAGGACGACGACGAACGGATTCGTGGTGCGCGATGACCCCGCTCGACTGCTTCTACATCGCGGCCGGCGCCTGGGGCGCCGCCGCCCTGGCCGGCCTGCTCACCGGGCGGAGCGGCGGCGGTCTCCGCGCGTGCTGCGCGCTGTCGGCGCTCGGCGGGGCGGCCGCGGCGGCCGGCGGCGGCTGGTCGCTGCTATACGGCAACACGCCGGTGGTCTCCCTCGGGACCGCGACCGTGACCGGCGGGCCGCTGCAGCTCCAGGCAACCAGCCTCGCCGGGGTGTTCGCCGCGCTGCTCGGCTTCGTCGCGGTAGCGATCGCCTGCTACGCGCCCCGCTATCACGAGCCGTCGCCCGGTACGGCGGTGTACCTGGCCGCCTACAACGTGGCGCTGATCGGCTGCCTCGCCGTGCTGGCCGCGGGCGGCATGGTCACCTTCCTGGTGGCATGGGAGACCATGAGCCTGGCCTGCTACCTGCTCATCCTCCGTCACCCGCGCGATCGCGGGGTGGCGCGCGGCGCGTTCTGGTTCCTGGCCCTGTCCGAGGCGGGGTTCCTGCTCGTCGTGGCGGCGTTCGTGATCTTGTCGTCGAAGACCGGGTACACGACGCTGTCCGGCATCGCCGCGCACGCTGGCACCGCGGGCGGCGGGTGGCGGGCCGCCGCGTTCCTGCTCGCGCTGTGCGGCTTCGGGTTCAAGGCGGGCCTGGTCCCGCTGCACGTCTGGCTGCCAGAGGCGCACCCGGTCGCGCCCGCCGACGGGTCGGCGTTCCTGTCCGGTGTGGTCGTCAAGCTGGGCGTGTACGGCATCGCGCTGTTCGCTTTCCGGCTCGCCCCGCCCTCGGGGACGTGGCCTGGCCTCGTCGCCATGGGCGGCGGCGCGGTCACCGCAGCGATCGGGATCCTGTACGCGATGGCGGAGCGCGACATCAAGCGGTTCCTCGCCTACTCCACGATCGAGAACGCCGGCATCATCGTGACCGCTTTCGGCGCCGCGATGATCTTCCACGCCAGCGGGCAGCAGGCGCTGTGGGCGCTGCTGCTGATCGCCGGGATCTACCACGTGGCGAACCACGGCTGCTATAAGACCCTGCTGTTCCTTGAGGCGGGCGTGACCGAGCACGCGGCCGGCACCAGGGACATGGACCGGCTCGGCGGTCTTGTCCACAGGCTGCCCCGGTCGGCGGTGATCGCTTTCGTCGGGACGCTGGGCATCGCCGCGCTCCCGCCGCTCAACGGGTTCGTCAGCGAGTGGCTGATCTTCCAGGGCCTTTTCCAGGGGTTCCGCACCGGCAGCCATCTGACCGGCATCCTGATCGTGCTTGCCGCCGGGATCCTGGGGCTCACCGGCGGGCTGGCGATCTACGCATTCGTCCGCGGCTTCGGCATCCCGTACCTGGGCATGCCGCGAACTCGGTCGGCTGCCGTGGCCTCAGAAAAAGGCCAGCCGGTCCTCGGGCCCGCGTTGCTTGCCGTCGCCTGCGTCGCCCTGTCCGTCGGCGCGCCGGTCGTGCTGTTCGCGCTGTCCCGCACCGCCAGGACCGTGACGGGGGTGACGCTCGGCCCGCTGCTGCTGCCCGGCAACCTGACGGTCATCCCGGCGCACACTGACTTCGCCGCTTTCTCCCCGACCTACCTGACGGTCTTCCTGGTCTGCGCGCTCGCCGTCCCGCTGCTGATCTACCTGGCCGGGCGCCCGAGGGCGGGCTCGACCACGGTGCCGGTGTGGGACGGGGGGATCGTGGCGTTCCGGCCCCGCATGCAGTACTCGGCGATGACGTTCTCCGCCCCGACCCGGGTCACCTTCGACGCCCTGTACCGGCCGTCGGTCTCCGTCAGCCGGCTATCGCACGACGACCCGGCCGGCCGGTCGGGGCCGGTGCACTACGAGGCGCGGGTCACGCCCGTCTTCCAGCGGTACCTGTACCGGCCCCTGGTCCACGCCCTGGAATGGCTGGCTGACCTGGTACGACCGGTACAGTCCGGCGACGTCAACCTCTACCTGCTCTATGTCTTCGCTGTCATCCTGCTCGCTTACCTGCTCGGCGCGGTCTGATGTGCACGCCGAGGCGTCCGTCGGCGCCCCCCACGACCTGCTCGTCGCAGCAAAGGCCCGGCAAAGGAGGCAAGTTGACCGTCACCGCCGCGTTGGCTGCGGCGTTACCCTGAGGCACAACGGCGGAGGGGCCCGCCGTCGAATGCGGACACGCCGCCAACGGTCCCTGCCAGGCAGGATCAGACGGCGGAGGCCGCGGCGTGAACGAGGAATGCCCTGCGGGCTGCTGCCCGCACGACACCGCCAGCCCCGACGAGGGCTGTCCCGATGACCTTCCAGGCGCGTCGCTGCCCGAACGGGTCACGCATCTCTACGCCTGCCGGATGTTGTCCACCTACAAGATCGCCGTGGTGACCGGCGTCGGCCGGCAGCGGATTACCAGGCTGTTGCACAAGGCCGGGATCAACGTCAAGCCCAACGGCGCCGGGCGGCGCAAGGCCGCCCGGTCCGCCGAAGACGAACGCTTCGACGATCTCATGGCACGGCTGTACACCGAGCACCGGATGCCCTCGACTCGGATCGCCGAGCTCACCGGAATACCGGAGTCCACGGTCCGGGGCCGGCTGCGGACTCGGGGCGTGCCCATGCGCACCCGCGGCGGGCACAATCGCGAAGACCGCTCGGACGTCTCCGTGGACGACCTGTGTGTCCTCTACCTGCAAGCCGGGATGTCCGCCGACGAGGTCGGCGGGCGGCTCGGCGTGTCCCGCAAGATCGTGCTGCGCACCGCCCACGACCAGGGCATGCCTGTTCGGGTTGGCGGGCCGCCGTCCTCCCGCGGACCCGCGGAAATAGAGCTGCTCACCGCCCTGTACGCCGATCGCGAGGTCCGGCGTGTCCTAGACAGGCACGGCGTCCCCGTCGTCACCCTGACGGGGCCGATCTGGAAACGCTTCCCCGCACCGTGGCCGCTTACCGTCGAACTGGTCGCCGATCTGTATGAAGGCTGCGGGCTCAGCACGCACCATATCGAGCTGCTCACCGGCAGGCCCGCGGCAGCGGTCGGCGACTTGCTGCACGCTGCCGACGTCCAGATGCGGCCTGCCGGGGGCCGCTCCCCGTTCATGCGGCGCTGGCGCGAAAGCCGCACATGAGTCATAACCGGCTGAAGCCGCGCCTCCGCCCGGATGGACCGGTACCGGGTTGCGGGCCGGCCGCGACATGCGAGATGATGATGCTCTGGCGATGAGGCTCGCCACAACCGCCCGGCACCTGCCGCGCTGATGGCCTCTACCCCCCCCTGTAACTCAGGGCTGTCACGGGTAGGAGGCATCATGATGGAAGAGCCGCTGGAACCGCCGGGCAATGATCCCTGGGTCGCGCGGTGAGCGCGGCCGTCCCGATCCCCGTCATCCAGCTGCTGCAGGTCCTCACCGTCGCGCTCGGCGCGCCCGGGCTCATGGGCGTGATCGCGAAGATAGAGGCGCGGCTGCAGGGGCGCCGGGGCACGCGGGTGCTCCAGCCGTACTACGACCTGGCGAAGCTGTGCCGCAAGGAGGCGCTGGCCCCGTCGGGAGCGAGCTGGTTTTTCCTCGCCGCGCCGTTCGTTGCAGTGGCGGCGTACTTGACGATCCCGCTGCTGATCCCGGTGCTGACGACATACGGGCTCCCGCTCGGCTACATGGGCGACATCCTGGGCGGAGGGTTCCTGCTGTCGCTTGCCAGCTTCGTCGTGGCGACCGCCGCCCTGGAGACCGGGAGCCCGTACGCGCAGCTCGGGTCGAGCCGGGCGAAGACGTTCTCGGCGATCACCGAGCCGGTGGTGCTGTTCGTCGTGTTCACTGTGGCGCTGCTGACCGGCACCGACCTGCCCTACGCCCTGGCGGCGACGGTGCGGTCGTCGGCGGGGCAGGTGATCCGCCCGGCGCACCTGCTGGCGTCCGCGGCGCTGTTCATGGTGATCCTGCACGAGACCGGCCGGATCCCGGTGGAGACGCACACCGGCACCAACGAGTTCGGCATGATCGAGGAGGCCCGCTCCTTCGAGCACTCGGGCCCGTACTTCGCCCTGCTGAAGTGGGGCTCGATGCTCAAGCAGTTCATCCTGTTCACGATTCTCGCCGACGTGTTCCTCGCGCCCTGGGGCCTGGCGTCCACGCAGAGGCTCGGTGCCGTGCTGCTGGCGATCGTGGCGCTGCTGGCCAAGGCGGTCGCGATCGGCGTCGCCGTGGCGGTCATCGATGACTCGTTCGCCAAGCTCCGGCTCTTCAAGATCACCGAATACGTGTCGGCCGCATTCCTGCTCGCGGTCCTCGGCGTCTTCACCCTCTACCTTGGAGGCGGCTGATGAGCTCGGCGCCTGGTATCTACGCGGGCACGGCGAATGTCATCGCGGCGCTGATGCTGCTGCTTGAGTTCGGAATGCTGCGCCAGGCCCTGGTGCGGGACCAGGTCCGGTTGTACGCGGCGCAGTCGGCGATGATCTCGATCCTCGCGATCGTCATCGCCGCCGACCGGGACCTGCCCGAGTTGTACGCGCTGGCCGCGCTTTCCGGCGCGCTGAAGGTGGTGGCCGTGCCGCTGGTGCTGCGCCGCCTCCTTGGCGCGCCGGCTAGCGAGGAAACGCCGGGCGTGGCAGGCAGCTACACGCTGAACCCGGCCAGCGCGGTGCTCGCCTGCATCGTGCTCGCGGCGTTCGGGTTCTTCTGCTTCGGGTCGCTCGGCATTCACAGCGGGCAGGCACCTGCCCTCGCGCTGTCGCTCGCCGGCGCGATGGTGTTCGTCGCATTCGCGCTGATGATCGTGCGCCGTGATGTCGCTTCTCAGGCCATCGGCTTCTTCTCGCTCGAGAACGCGATCTCCCTTGCCTCGCTGGTACTCGCGGCCGAGTTGCCGCTGCTGCTAGAGACCGCGTTCCTCTTCGACCTGCTGCTCGCGGTGGTGGTCTTCGGGATGCTGATCCGGGCGCACCACTCGCGCGCCGAGTCGCTGTCGACCGCCGACCTGAGCCGGCTGCGCGGATAGGGAGCGGAGATGTTCGGAGTCATCCTGGCCATCCTCATCGTCCCGCTGGCCGTCGCGATCGCGTGCTTCCTGGTCCCGGCCCGGGTCGCGACGGGTCTCACGATCGCGTCGGGCATCGCGTGCTTCGGGCTCGTACTCGCGCTTGTCCCGTCCGCTACGCACGGAACCCAGACCTACCTGTCCTACCTGCGGGCCGACGCGGTCAGCGGCGTCTTCCTGCTCGCCACCGCGTTCCTGTACGCGGCGGTGGCGGTCTACGCGGCCGGCTACCTGAAGGGCCGAACCGACCGGTACACACGCCGGTTCTACCTCGGCTTCAACGTGTTCGCCTGGGCGATGCTCGCCGCGCCGCTGATGAGCAGCCTGGCGCTGCTGTGGATCGCTATCGAGGTGACCACGGTCGTCTCGGCGCTGCTGGTCGCGATCGAGGACACCGACGGGGCCGCCGAGGCGTCGTGGAAATACGTCCTGATCGCTTCCGCGGGCCTCGGCCTCGGCCTGCTGGCCACCATCTTCGCCTACTACGCCGGCGCGCAGGTGCTCGGCGCGCACTCCAACCTCGCCATCCAGCCGCTGATCTCCGCCGGCCGCCACCTGCCGAAGACACCGGTCGAACTGGCGTTCCTGCTCGCGGTTCTCGGCTACGGCACCAAGGTCGGCCTGGTCCCCGTGCACACGTGGCTGCCCGACGCGCACTCCGAGGCGCCGACGCCGGTGTCCGCGCTGCTGTCCGGGGCGCTGCTCACGACCAGCTTCTACGCCATCCTGCGCTTCTACCAGGTCGCCTCCGCCGCGCTCGGCACCGGCTTCCCGAGAGACACGCTGCTCGCGTTCGGCATCGCGTCGCTGCTGCTCGCCTCGCTGTACGTGTTCGGACAGCACGACGTCAAGCGGCTGCTCGCGTACTCGAGCGTCGAGCACATGGGCATCCTGGCGATCGGCCTGTCTTTCGGCGCGCCGGTCGCGCTTGCCGGGGTGCTGCTGCACGTGATGGCGCACGCCGCGGCGAAGGGCAACGCGTTCATGGGCGCGGGAGTGTTCACGGTCAAGTACGGGACCAAACGGATGTCTTCGATGCGCGACGGCCTGCGGCTGCTGCCATGGAGCGGACCGCTGTTCCTGCTCGCGATCTTCGCGCTGTCCGCGATCCCGCCGTCAGGCATCTTCCGCAGCGAGTTCGAGATCGTCGCCGGCGGTCTGGCCAGCGGCGGCAACGCTGCCGCCGCGGTGCTGGTGATCCTGGTGACGATCGCCTTCTTCGGGCTGGCCACGTCGACGACAAACATGCTGCTGAGACCCGCACCTCCCGAAGCGGTACCCTCCGAGCCGGTGCTTGGCGCAGCGGGGGCAGACGGACGGCAGCCGGCGCCGGCCGGCGACGCCCATTCGGACAGGGCCGTCCTGGTGGAGACCCGTGCCCGGTCAAGCCGGGTCCTGGCACCCGGCGAGCCCAGCGCCTGGATGGTGGTCCCGGTGCTGGCCGGCCTCGCGGTCCTGATCCTGCTCGGGGTGCACCCGCCGGCCGAGCTCACGAACCTGATCAGCCAGGCGACGGCACAACTGCGAGGTGCGTCATGACCGTCACGAGCACCGAGCCGACCGTAGCGGCGCTCAGGGAAGCACTCGTCTCCAGGATCGCCCGCGGGGACCGGTTCGCCGGACTGTTCGCGTCGTACCGCGACGGCGGGATCACGCTGTCCGCCCATGTCGCCGGTCCCGACGGCGTCGACACGCTGGAGGCGGCGCTGCCACCCGGGGCGGTTAGCTATCCGGCGCTCACCCCGGTGATCGGCGCCGCGTTCTGGTACGAGCGGGTCATCCATGACGAGACCGGACTGATCCCCGAGGGCCACCCCCGGCTCGCCCCGCTGACGGCGCCCGGCGACCCGGAAGACCACGCGCTGCCACGGCACGTCGCCGGCTACGGGGTGTTCACGATCCCGCACGGCCCGGTCCGCTCCGGGGTGTTCGAGTCGATGGAATACCTGGTGGAGACCCCGGGCGAGGCGATACCGCACCTGAACATGCGGATCTTCTACAAGCACCGGGGCATCGCCGCCCGGTTCACCGGCATGACCGTCGGCGATGGTGTGCTTCTCGCCGAGCGGGCCGAGGGCATCGCCTCCGTCGCGCACGCCCTCGCCTACTGCCACGCGGCCGAGGCGATCGCCGGCTGCGAGATCCCCAGGGGTGCGGCCCTGGCCCGCGTCGTGTACGCCGAGCTTGAGCGGATCGCGAACCACCTCGACGTCGCGATGCGGCTGTCGGACGCGGCGGGCCTGGCGGTCGCCACCGCCCGCTTCGCCCTGCACAAGGAGCGGGTGATGCGCGTGGTCAGCGAGTTGTGCGGCAGCCGCTTCGGCCGGGGCGTCGTCGTTCCCGGCGGGGTGACGTCGCTTCCGGGCAAGCGCCCCGAGCAGATCCTCGCCGACCTCGTCCCGATCGAGAAGCAGATCGCCGCGGAGGCGGAGTCGGTGATGGGCACCTCCTCGTTCCTCGACCGGCTGCGCGGCACCGGGCCGCTCAGCCAGGCCCGTGCCCGCGAGCACGGCGCTCTCGGCCCCATCGGCAAGGCCTCCGGCTACGCCGACGACGCCCGCCTCGTCCGCCCCTACGACGCCTACCCGCTGCTCGGCATCGAGCCAGCGGAGAAGCACTCCCGCGGCGACGCCATGACCCGGCTCCGGGTCCGCTTCGAGGAGGCGGCGAAGGCTTTCCGTCTCATCCGGCTGGCCTTGGCAGATCTTCAGGAACGGGGGCTTGGTTCGCGTCCCCGCGTCCACTGCGACCCCCCGGACGGCCGGGCGACCGGCTGGGCCGAGGCACCGCAGGGCGAGGTCCTCTACGACCTGACTATCGAGGCCGGCCGGATCGCCCGCTGCCAGCCCCGGTCGGCCTCGTTCCACAACCTGGTGCTGATGCACGAGGTCTTCGCGGGCGACATCCTGACCGACTTCCCGTTCATCGAGGCAAGCTTCGGCCTGTCGGTCGCGGGGGCGGCACTGTGAGCATCTGGGTGCTGCGCGGTCTGCGTGACGGAGTGGTGACAACCCGCTGGCCGGCAAAGCCTGACGAGTACGCGGACTCCTGGCGCGGTCCGGTCACCGTGACGTCTGGTAGCGCGAGGTGGGATGCCGTGCCGGATCCGGCTGAGATCGAGCGGCTGTGTCCGACTGGAGCGATCGACGCCGCTGACCGACCCGGTGCTGGGGTGCTCAGCGTCGATCAGGGACGGTGCGTCCTGTGCGGGCGCTGCGTCGCGGCGCGGCCGGACCTGTTCGCCTGGACCCTCGGTGCGACGGGACCCGCCGCGGCTGCCGTCGCCCGGCGGGCGCTGGTCGTCCCGGCGGGACCGGAGACGGACGAGACAGTCGCGGCCGCCCGGGCGGGACTCGCCGCGCGGACCGCGGCACTGCGCCGCAGCGTGCACATCCGCCACGTGGACGCGGGATCCGACGGCAGCGAGGAGTGGGAGATCCAGGCGCTGCTCGGCCCGGTCTACGACGTTCACCGGCTGGGCATCTTCTTCACCGCGAGCCCGCGGCACGCCGACGTGCTGCTGGTCACGGGCGCAGGCACGGCGGGCATGACCGGGCCGCTGCGCGCCACCTACGAGGGCATGCCGGATCCGAAGGTGGTGATCGCCGTCGGCACCGACGCCGTCAGCGGCGGGCTGCTCGGTGACCGGCTCATCGGGGTGGACGGCCCGGTCCCGGTCGACGTGTGGCTGCCGGGGAGCCCGCCGAGCCCGTTCGCCATACTGAACGCCCTGCTGATCGCCACGGGCAGACTCGTCGCGGCGGCACGGCGATGAGCGCGGTCTTCGCGGCGGGGCTGATCCTGCTGGCGGCGGCCGCGGCCGCCGGCCTGACTGTCTCCCGGCCGGGCTGGATCCGCGGCACGCCATACGCCCTTGGCGCAGCCGGGGCGGCCTGCCTGGCGGCCGCCGGCGGCTCCGCGCTGGCCGGCCAGCAGGTCCGGCTGAACGTGGCCGGGTGGCTTGCCCCGCCCGCGGGCGCCGGGCAGGGCAGCGGACTGGCCGTGGACCAGCTGTCCGGGCTGTTCCTGGTGATGGCGCTCGGCGCGGCGGTGCCGGTGTCGGCCGCGTTCGCCAGCTGGGCGGCCAGACCCGGGTCGCCGGCCACGCGGATGCTGGCCGAGGGATACGCGCTGGCTCTCGGCGCCACCGCGGTGATCATGACCGCGCAGGACGCGTTCACCGCGCTGTTCGGCTGGGAAGCGCTAACCGCCGCGTTCTACCTGCTCGCCGGGGCCAAGCGCGGCGAGCAGGACCGGGCGGGAGCCGCGCGGATCACCGTGGCGTTCGGGAAGGTCAGCGGGGCGGCACTGCTGGTCGGGCTGCTGCTGCTCGCCGCCAGGTCGCACTCGATCGTTCTCACCTCATTCGCGGACGAGCGCGGCGGGGCGGCGAAAACCACCGCGCTGGTGCTGCTGCTCGCCGGGTTCGCGATCAAGGCGGGCCTGGTGCCGTTCCAGGTCTGGCTGCCGCGCGGGTACGCGGCCGCTCCGGCCCCGGCCCGGG
>Ga0335073_10013273_pt1 | contig 11548 bp, 10 predicted proteins | sample Lox_Sample_22_FD_207093 | JGI IMG/M metagenome (GOLD analysis project Ga0335073, IMG submission 207093) | Soil microbial communities from Loxahatchee National Wildlife Refuge, Florida, United States - Lox_Sample_2.2 | ecosystem: Environmental > Terrestrial > Soil > Wetlands | place: USA... | reverse complement strand
GGTCTGTACCGCTTCATCCCATCCGAGCCGCCCGGTGGCGAGCTTGAACCAGGTCTCGGGATCGGTCTCCACCACGTTGGGAGGTGTCCCTCGCGTGTGGCGCGGTCCGGCCACCGCCTGCACCGCCGCGACCGGTACCACTCTCACTTCCACCGAACGTCCCGGGCTTACCCGCTCAAGCTCATGCAACAGAAACCGGGCAGCAGACCGAAGGGCGCCCCGCTCGGGCTCGGCCCCTGAGTCAAGCGCGGCGGCAACGACGGCCACACTGGCCTCTCCCTGGGGGTCAGGCTTACGCGCCGGCATGACCACAACCTCTCTTGTCCTGCCAACGATATGGTCGACGACCGTGCGGCGGCAGATGAGAGGGGCCCGTGGTGCCAACGAGGCACGTGCGTCCACCGCCGCGCCACCGATCATGCCCGTCCAGGCCGCGAACGTGGATACTTCGCGCTGTATGGAAATTCCGCGTGCGTGGGGCACGCGGAATTTCCATCGGACGCTAAGTTTCCAAGATCTTCGGCGGCTAGCCGAAGATGGCCGGGAGGGTGCCGGACCAGACCTGCTTCAGCTCGGTCACCGGGACCTGGAACACGCCCTCGGCCGTCAGCGTGTCACCGGAGGCTATCCCGAGGACCGTGGCGGGGACGTCGTGCTCCTGACACAGAGCGGCGAACTCCCTCTCCCGGCCGACGGCGACCGAGACGAGGGCACGGCCAGCGGACTCGCTGAACAGCGCGGTGAACGGATCACCGGACAGCACGACCGCGCAACCGCGGCCGCCGTGCAGGCAGGCCTCGGCGAGGGCGATCGCCAGGCCGCCGTCGGACAGGTCGTGCGCGCTGGCCAGCACGCCCGCCGACGCCGCGGCGACGACGAGGGCCGCGAGCCTGCGCTCGGCGTCAAGGTCGACGGCGGGCGGACGGCCGCCGAGATGCTGGTGCGCGACCTCGGCCCACGCGGACCCGCCGAACTCAGGCTCCGTGCGGCCGAGCAGCACCACCTCGGCGCCCTCGACGGCGAAGCCGGCGCCGAGCCGTTTCGTCACGTCGTCGTGGACACCCAGGACGCCGATCACCGGGGTGGGGTGGATCGCGGTGGCGCCGGTCTGGTTGTAGAGGCTGACGTTGCCGCCGGTGACGGGGATGCCAAGGTGCTTGCAGCCATCGCCGAGGCCGCGGACCGCCTCGGCGAGCTGCCACATGACGGCCGGGTCCTCCGGTGAGCCGAAGTTGAGGCAGTTCGTGACGGCGACCGGCACGGCGCCCGTCATGGCGACGTTCCGGTATGCCTCGGCCAGCGCGAGCTGGGTGCCCTGGTACGGGTCAAGCGTGCAGTACCGGCCGTTGCCGTCGGTGGCGAGCGCGATGCCGAGGCCGGTCTCCTCGCCCACCCGGATCAGGCCGCCGTCCTGCGGCATGGCGAGCACGGTGTTGCCGCGCACCAGGCTGTCGTACTGCTGGGTGACCCAGCGCTTGTCGGCCAGGCCGGGTGAGCCGAGCAAGGTGAGCAGGGTGTCCCTGAGCGCGGCGCCGTCCGCCGGCCTGGCCAGCCCGTCTGGGCCGTTGGCCTGCAGCGCGTCCTGTGTGCCGGGTCGGGCGAGCGGACGCTGGTAGACCGGGCCGTCGGCCGCGGTCCGCGGCGGGATCTTGACGACCGTGCCGCCGCGCCAGGTCATGGTCAGCGTGTCATCCGCGGTGACCTCGCCGATGACCGTGGCCTCGACGTCCCACTTACGGCAGATGGCCATGAACGCTTCGACGTGCTCCGGCCGGACGACCGCCATCATCCGTTCCTGCGACTCGCTCATCAGGATCTCGGCAGGCGTGAGGTTCGGGTCGCGCAGCGGGATCGCGTCCATGTCGACGAACATGCCGCCGTCTCCGCCCGCGGACAGCTCGGTCGTCGCGCAGGCGACGCCGGCCGCGCCGAGGTCCTGGATACCTTCGATCAGGTCGGCCGCGTACAGCTCAAGGCAGCACTCGACGAGGAGCTTCTCCATGAACGGGTCGCCGACCTGAACCGAGGGCCTCTTCGAGGCCCTCCCGCCATCCTCGCCGCCAGCGCTCCCTGGTTCGGCTCCGCCAAACGTGGCGCTGGCCAGCACCGACGCACCGCCGACGCCGTCGGGCCCGGTCCGTGAGCCGAACAGCACCACCTTGTTGCCGGTGCCGGTCGCGACCGCGGACTTCAGGTCGTCGTGCTTCATCAGCCCGACGCACAGCGCGTTGACGAGCGGGTTTCCCACGTAGCAGGGGTCGAAGGAGAGCTCGCCGCCGATGTTCGGCAGGCCGAGGCAGTTGCCGTAGAAAGAGATGCCGGAAACGACGCCAGGCAGCACCCGGGCGGTGTCGTGGGCGTCGGCCGGGCCGAAGCGCAGCGCGTCCATCACCGCGACCGGCCGGGCGCCCATCGCGAGGATGTCTCGCACGATGCCGCCGATGCCGGTCGCCGCGCCCTGGTGGGGCTCGACGAACGACGGGTGGTTATGGCTCTCGATCTTGAACGTGACCGCGTACCCCTGGCCGATGTCCACCACGCCCGCGTTCGCGCCGATGCCGGCCAGCAGGTACCTGGCCTGGTCCTTGGTGGGCGCGAGGTTGCGCAGGTGCACCTTGGACGACTTGTACGAGCAGTGCTCGCTCCACATCACCGAGTACAGTGCCAGTTCGGCGGCGGTCGGGCGGCGGCGGAGGATGTCGCGGATCTTCTGGTACTCGTCCGCGGTGAGGCCGAGTTCTTTGTAGGGCTGCTGAACCTCGGGGGTCCGCGCCGCGACTTCGACGGTGTCCTTGTCGCTCACAGCCGCGCTCCCGCTGCGGTACCGGTGCCGGCGAAGGCGGCGACCACTGAGGTGAAGAACCCGAGCCCGTCCGCCGACGGCCCGGTCAGCGGGTCGACGGCGTGCTCTGGGTGCGGCATCAGGCCGAAGACGTTGCCGTCTTCGTTGCATATCCCCGCGATGTCCCTGCTTGACCCGTTCGGCGCGCCGTCGGTGTAGCGCACGACAACCCGTCCGGTCCGCTCAAGCTCGTCGAGGGTGGCCTCGTCGGCCACGAAGGCGCCCTCGCCGTTCTTAACCGGCACGACGAGGTGCTGGCCGTCCGCGAGCGCGCCCGTCCACGGGGTCCGCGCGTTAACCACGGTCAGCCGCACGTCGGCGTGGATGAAGCGCAGGCCCGCGTTCCTGGCGAGCGCGCCGGGCAGCAGGTGCGCCTCGCAGAGGATCTGGAAGCCGTTGCAGATGCCGAGTACCGGCAGTCCCGCCCGGGCCGCGGGGATCAGTTCGGTCATCACCGGGGAGAACCGGGCGATCGCGCCGCAGCGCAGGTAGTCGCCGTAGGAGAAGCCGCCGGGGAGGATGACCGCGTCCACGCCGCGCAGGTCGTGGTCCGCGTGCCAGAGCGGAACCGGCTCCGCTCCCGCGTACCGCACCGCGCGCGCCGCGTCGATGTCGTCCAGTGATCCAGGGAACGTGACAACGCCTATCCGCACGCTGGAAAGCCTACCTGACGTGCACAGACGCAACGCACATCGTGACCGGCGCGGGCCGGCCGAGCGGAGCGCGCCGGTCACGCGGTGCGACCCGGCGGCCCTTCCCAGTGCAGACGCTTGTCGAGCACCACATGGGTGCCCTGGCCCGGCGAGGAGCGCAGCGTCACCGCGTCGACGCAGGCCCGCATGATCGCGAAGCCCCGCCCGGACTCAGCGAGGTTCGCGTAGTCGCCCGTGTCATGCTCAACCGCTCCGAGTTCGCCGGTCACGTGGCCGACGGCGCCCACGGTGCCGCGGCGGAGCCAGCCGCCCCGCGTCCGGCAGCCCTGCCCGGCGTCGGTGACCTCAACCCGGCAGCCGACCCTGTCCACCGTCGCCGCCACTGTGTAGGCGGGCGCGGACTGTCCGGCGTGCAGCACCACGTTGGTGCACGCCTCGGTGGCGGCAAGCAGGATGTCGGCGACGGAGTCTTCGCTGACGCCGATCTCGCGCAACGTGTCGCCCAGGACACGGCGCATCACGGGAACGCTGAGCAGTTCCCGTTCGAACACGAGGCAGAATCGGACCTTAGGCCGAGTCACTCGCATCGTTCTCACATGAGCAGAGATATCCCACGACACGCCGTCGTAACCAAATACGTCGGGTGCGGGTGTGGCTGCTCAGCCCGCGGTACGCAGGGAGAATTCCTCGATCACGGGGTTGGCGAGCAGTTCCCGCGCCAGTTCCTCGACCGCGGCGAGTGCCGGGCCGTCGGCCGGCCCGTCGAGTTCAAGCTCAAAGCGCTTTCCCTGGCGGACACCGGTCACGCTCGCGAAGCCCAGCCGGTGCGATGCGCTGAGCACGGCCTCGCCCTGCGGATCATGAATCTCTGGCTTGAGCATGACGTCGACAATCACTCTGGCCACGCATCCTCCCATGGAAATCAGGGCATATAACGTTAAGTGCGATCACTATGCACGTCACAGCTGGCACCCCCGGAGACCCCGGGGTACCCCTCCCGACGGTACGGGGTCGTCCCCCGGGAGAATACAGTCCGGCCGTCGATGGCGATCCCACCGCACGGCCACGACGAGAAGGAGTGGCACGTGACTACCGAGACCATCCAGCTCCTCACTCCTGAGGGCGAGCGGGTCGACCATCCCGAGTACTCGGCCGACGGCGCGGACATCAGGGGGATGTACCGCGACATGGTGCTGGTCCGGCGGATCGACAGCGAGGCGATCGCGCTTCAGCGCCAGGGGGAGCTTGGCCTGTGGGCCTCCCTGCTCGGCCAGGAAGCGGCGCAGATCGGATCTGCCCGCGCCCTTTCTCCGCAGGACATGGCGTTCCCCTCCTACCGCGAGCACGGAGTCGCCTGGTGCCGGGGCCTCGACCCGCTCCGGCTGCTCGAGATGTTCCGCGGCGTCAACAACGGCGCCTGGGACCCGGAGGAGCACAAGTTTCACCTTTACACGATCGTCATCGGCGACCAGACGCTGCATGCCACCGGGTACGCGATGGGCATCCAGCGGGACGGCTCCGAGGACGAGGCGGTGATCACCTACTTCGGCGACGGCGCGATCAGCCAGGGGGATGTGAGCGAGGCCTTCGCCTGGGCGTCGGTCTTCAACGCCCCGATGGTCTTCTTCTGCCAGAACAACCAGTTCGCAATCTCGGCACCGCCAGAGCGGCAGAGCCGCAACCCGATCTACCAGCGGGCAAGCGGCTTCGGGTTCCCCGGGATCCGGGTTGACGGTAACGACGTCCTGGCCTGCTACGCGGTCACCCGGCACGCGCTGCGCGCCGCCCGCGAGGGCCAGGGACCGATGCTCATCGAGGCCTTCACCTACCGTATGGGCGCGCACACCACCACCGACGACCCGACCAGGTACCGGCTCGCGAGCGAACTCGAGGCCTGGCGGCTGCGGGACCCGATCGAGCGCGTCCGGTCCTACCTGGCCCGCACCGGCGAGGCGGACAGCAGCTTCTTCGAGCAGGTCGCCGCGGAGGCGGACGAACTGGCCGCCAAGCTGCGCGCCGCCTGCCTCGCGCTGCCCGATCCGCCGCCGCTCGCGCTGTTCGACCACGTCTACGCGGGCGAGAACGCGATCCTCGAGGCCGAGCGCGAGCAGTACGCGGCTTACCTGGCGGGGTTCGACGAGGACGGAGCCGGGCGATGAGCAAGATCACCCTGTCCCGCGCGCTGAACGAGGGGCTGCGGCGGGCGCTCGAGGCTGACCCCAAGGTAATGATCATGGGGGAGGATGTCGGCAGGCTCGGCGGTGTCTTCCGGGTGACCGACGGGCTGCAGAAGGACTTCGGCGAGCACCGGGTCGTCGACACACCGCTCGCCGAGTCGGGCATTGTTGGTACCGCGATTGGCCTCGCGCTGCGCGGGTACCGGCCGGTCTGCGAGATCCAGTTCGACGGCTTCGTCTACCCCGCGACCGACCAGATCGTCAGCCAGCTCGCCAAGATGCGCTACCGGTCGCGCGGCAACGTCACGCTCCCGGTCGTAATCCGCGTCCCGTTCGGCGGCGGAATCGGCGCCGTCGAGCACCACAGCGAATCGCCGGAGGTCTTCTTCGCGCACACGGCGGGGCTCCGGGTCGTCGCCTGCGCTGACCCGGCGGACGCCTTCGCCATGATCCAGATGGCGATCGCCTCCGACGACCCGGTGATCTTCTTCGAGCCCAAGCGGCGGTACTGGGACAAGGCCGAGGTCGACACGACCGCGCCGCTGACCGAGGCGCTCCCTCTCGACAAGGCGCGCACGGTCCACGCGGGGAACGACGTGACCCTGCTCAGCTACGGGCCGCTGGTGCGTACCTGCCTGGAGGCGGCACTGGCGGCCGCCGAGGACGGCCGCTCCATTGAGGTGATCGACCTGCGGTCGCTGTCGCCGCTCGACATGGCCACGATCACGGCGTCGGTCGCCCGTACCGGCCGCTGCGTCATCGCGCATGAGGCGCCCGTCTACGCGGGTCTGGGGGCCGAGATCGCGGCCAGGGTGACCGAGCAGTGCTTCTACCACCTGGAAGCCCCGGTGCTGCGGGCCGGCGGGTTCGCCATCCCGTACCCGCCCGCCCGGGCGGAGGACCACTACCTGCCCGACCTGGACCGCATCCTGCACGCGGTAGACCAGACGTTCGCCTACTGACCTGGGGAGACCAGAATGCGCAAGGAGTTCAGGCTGCCCGACGTCGGAGAGGGCCTCACCGAGGCGGACATCGTCTCCTGGCACGTCAAGCCGGGGGACGCGGTGACGGTCAATCAGATCATCGTCGATATCGAGACGGCGAAGGCGGTCGTCGAGCTGCCAAGCCCGTTCGCGGGCAGCGTCAGCGCCCTGCTCGTCGAAGAAGGCCAGACGGTTGACGTGGGCACGCCGATCATCGAGATCGAGGTGCCGAGCGCGGAGGATGCCGAGCCCGCGCCAGAACCGGAGCCCGCGCCCAGGGAAACACCGCCGGAGTCGAAGGCACCGCAATCCCGCGAGCCGGTGCTTGTCGGCTACGGCGTCAAGCCGGGGTCGACAAGCCGACGGCCAAGGAAGAGGCCGCCGACGCGGCCCGGCTCCTACCCGGTCACCCCGTCCGGGCCGCCGACGGGCGGGCCGGCCGGAGGTCCGACGTTCCCCGCCGGGCTCCAGCTGCCCCCTGGCGTTCCCGTTCCGCCGCAAACTCCGCTGCCCGCCCAGGGGCCTGCCCCGCAGGGGCGGGCGCGGGCCCTGGCGAAGCCGCCGGTGCGCCGCCTGGCCAGGGACCTGGGCGTCGACCTCGGCGGGCTTACCGGCAGTGGCCCCGAAGGTTCAGTCACCAGGGAAGATGTGGAGCGCGCGGCCAGTGCCGGCCGCGATCGTCCGGCTTCCGCCGCAGCGGAACCAGGCGGCGAGTACCCCGCCGAGGCCGGCCGTGGCGCGCGGGGGGTTTCCCCCGCCGAGGAGCGGATTCCGGTGCGCGGGGTGCGCAAGCACACCGCGGCGGCGATGGTGGCCAGCGCGTTCACCGCGCCGCACGTGACCGAGTTCCTTCAGGTAGACGTGACGGAGACGATGGCCGCCGTGCGGCGCGCGCGCGACCTTCCCGAGTTCGCCGGGATCAAGGTGTCGCCGCTGGTCTTCGTGGCCAAGGCGCTGCTCGTCGCGGTGCGGCGGCACCCCGTGATCAACTCCTCCTGGGACGAGGACGCGCAGGAGATCGTCGTCAAGCGGCCGGTCAACCTCGGGATCGCGGTCGCGGCCGACCGGGGCCTGCTCGTACCGAACGTGAAGGGCGCGGACACCCTGCCGCTGGCCGGCCTCGCCGGGGCGATCGACGAACTCGCGGCGACGGCGCGGGCCGGCAAGACGACGCCGGCCGACCTGGCCGGCGGGACCATCACGATCACGAACGTCGGCGTGTTCGGCGTCGACGCCGGCACGCCGATCCTGATGCCCGGCGAAGCAGCGATCCTCGCTTTCGGACAGGTGCGCGACCTGCCCTGGGTGGTGGCCGGCGAGCTCGCCGTGCGGAAGGTGACCACGCTGTCGCTGTCGTTCGACCACCGGATCGTTGACGGAGAACTAGGCTCTGCGGTGCTCAGGGACGTAGGCTCAATGCTTGAAGACCCGCTGCGGATGCTCGCGTGGTCCTAGATAGGAGTCAGGATGTCGCTCAGGAAGTTCCGCGACGCGCTGATCGTGATGGGCGCTTTCCTCGCGGTGATCTGGGTCCTTCAGGTGGTGAACTGGGCGGACGGGTACCGGCTTGACACGGAGTTCGGCATCCTGCCCGAGCACGTGAGCCGGCTCGGGGATATCTTCACCGCGCCGTTCCTGCACTTCTCCTGGCAGCATATCGAGGGCAACTCGGTGCCGCTGTTCGTGCTCGGCGTGCTGGCCGCCTACCGGTCCATCGCCCGGTTCCTGCTCGCCTCGCTCATCATCGCCGTGACGAGCGGGCTCGCGGTGTGGCTCTTCCAGCCGAGCAACGAGCTGACGGTCGGTGCCTCGGGACTCATATTCGGGTACTTCGGATACGTCCTGGTGCGCGGATTCTTCGACAGGAACCTCATTGACATCGGCGTCGGTCTCGTGGCGGGCGTGCTCTACTGGACGATCCTCGAGGTCGCGATCCCCGGCACGCCCGGAGTGAGCTGGATCGGCCACATCGGCGGGCTGGTCGGCGGGGTGCTCGCGGCGTGGGCGCTGCGGACCCCGGCTCAGCGGCGCCGGCCCGTGCCCGCGAACCCGGCCGCCAAGTCGGTCGACGACATGCTGCGCGAACTCAAGCAAGGGTCCTGAAGAATTCCGCCGTTTTGAAGTTCCGGGTTCTACGACTGCGCCGTAAGGGCAAAGAGAGCGGCAAGGGCAGAAAGAAAGGGGCTCTTGGCGCATGATTCGTCACACCGTGCTGTTCAAGTGGACCCCGGAGGCCACCGAAGAGCAGAAGGACCAAGCCGAGGCCGAAGTGGCGAAGCTGCCGACGATGGTCCACTCGATACGGGAGTTCGTCTCCGGGCCTGACGTGGGCATCAACGAGGGGAACTACGACTTCGCGGTGACCGTGGACTTCGACAACGAGGCGGACTTCGTCGCGTACCGGGACGACCCGGGGCACCGCGAGATGATCCGGCGGTACATCACGCCGATCCTGGCCCAGCGGGCCGCGGTCCAGTTCTTCTACTGACCGCCTGCCCTCAGGGGCACCACGGATCAAGAGTCAGATCGAACCGACAGGAGAAGAGGAACGGATCGCGCTGACCCAGCACCGCGAGCCATGGCTCGCATCGGGATCAGCCGGATCCGTTCCTCGGTACCTGCTTTCTGGCTGCTTAGAACGCGCCCTCGGGGATCGCCATCAGGTCGTTGCTGGTCTCCTCGATGATCCGCCGGTCGCTCTCCAGGCGCGGCAGCACCGTGGTGACGAAGAACCGGGCGACGGCGACCTTGCCCGTGTAGAAGTCGCGGTCGGACTCGGTGAGCGTCTCCGCGATGTCGAGCGCGCGCCCGGCCACCTCGGCCTGCCTGGCGAGCAGCCAGGCGACGATCAGGTCACCGAAGGCGAGGAGCAGGCGGACGGACTGCTGGCCGATCTTGTAGATCTCTTCCGGCTGCTCGAGCGAGCCAAGCAGGAAGCCGGTCATCGCGTTGAACATGGCCTCGACGTGCGTGATGCCGTCGGCGATGGCCGCCCGCTCGGCCTTGAGCCGGCCATCGGCGTCGTCGACCGCGGCGAAGGACGCGACCTCGGCAAGCAGCGCCTTGAGCGCGGCGCCGTGGTCGCGCATCACCTTGCGGAAGAAGAAGTCAAGCGACTGGATGGCCGTGGTGCCCTCGTAGAGCGAATCGATCTTCGAGTCCCTGATGTACTGCTCGATCGGGTAGTCCTGCAGGAAGCCCGAGCCGCCCAGGGTCTGCAGGGACAGCGCGAGCATCTCGTACGCGCGCTCCGCGCCGAGGCCTTTGACCACCGGGAGCAGGAGATCGTTGCGCGCCGCCGCGCCCGGGTCCGTCTCACTGTTGTGGGCGGCGAGCTGGCCGGCGTCCTGCTGCGTGGCCGTGTAGAGCACCAGCGCCCGCATGCCCTCCGCGTAGGCCTTCTGCAGCATGAGCATGCGGCGCACGTCCGGGTGATGGATGATCGTCACGCGGGGCGAGGTCTTGTCGTTCTGTGTGGACAGATCCGGACCCTGCACGCGGTTCCTGGCGTACTCAAGGGCGTTCAGGTAGCCGGTGGAGAGGGTCTCGATCGCCTTGCTGCCGACCAGCATCCGCGCGTGCTCGATGATCATGAACATCTGCCTGATGCCGTCATGGACCCCGCCGACCAGGGTCCCGACCGCCGGACGGTCCGGATCGCCGCCGAAGGTCAGTTCGCAGGTCGTGCTGACCTTCAGGCCCATCTTGTGCTCAACGTTCGTGACCTTGACCCCGTTACGCTCGCCGAGCGAGCCGTCGGAGTTGACGAGGTACTTCGGCACCAGGAACATGGACAGCCCCTTGGTGCCCGGGCCCGCGCCCTCGGGCCTGGCGAGCACAAGGTGGAAGATGTTCTCCGCCATGTCGTGCTCAGCGCCGGTAATGAACCGCTTGACGCCCTCGATGTGCCAGGTCCCGTCGGGCTGCTCGACGGCCTTGGTCCGCCCCGCGCCGACGTCGGAGCCGGCATCCGGCTCGGTCAGCACCATCGTCGCGCCCCACCCGCGCTCGACGGCGAGCTCCGCGAAGCGCCTTTGCTCGGGAGTTCCGATGTGCCACAGGATCGTGGCGAAGGTCGGGCCGTTGTAGTACATCCACAAGCCCGGGTTGGCCCCGAGGATAAAGCTGGCGATCGCCCACTGGAGCGACCTGGGGACCACGGTACCCCCAAGCTCCGGCGCCGCCGTCAGCCGCCACCACTCCGCTTCCATGAGCGCGCTGAATGACTTCTTCACGGACTCGGGCATCGTCACGGTGCCCGTAGCGGGGTCGAAGGCCGGCGGGTTGCGGTCCCCGTCCACGAACGACGCGGCGACCGGCCCGAGGGCGAGCCTGTTGACCTCGGCGAGCATGTCCCGCGCCGTTTCCTCGTCTATCTCGGCAAACGGCCCGGTGCCCAGGACTTCCTGCCGACCGAACAGTTCGAACAGGTTGAACTCGATGTCCCGGAGATTGCTCTTGTAGTGGCTCATGTAACACTCCGCGTGATCGCTGCCCTCGATGTATGTTACTCGCCAGTCATGTTACTCGCCAGTAGCAAAATGGAACAGTTTTCTGCGGCCCCCTCTGCGCGGCATCCGCGATGCGTTCTCGCTGGCAGGCGACACATTGGGCAAAGCGGGTCACATCAGACACGAAGTGTCATGAGCCGGTAACAGAACCCCGTCGTTCTTCACCTGTTTCAGCGCTTTTGGGGCCTCCATGCACAGCTTGGGGCTAGGCTTCCCACTCGTGACGGATGTTCGCGACCCCTCGGCAGGCCTCCCGAAGCGGCAGCCTAGCGACGGCGTGCCCTCCCGGCAGCCTGGCGGGGCGCTGCCCACCCGACAGTCTTCGATGGCGGACATGCCCGCCGGGACCCAGAACCAGGACCAGGCGAGCGGCTTCGGTGCC
>Ga0335073_10013272_pt1 | contig 11549 bp, 8 predicted proteins | sample Lox_Sample_22_FD_207093 | JGI IMG/M metagenome (GOLD analysis project Ga0335073, IMG submission 207093) | Soil microbial communities from Loxahatchee National Wildlife Refuge, Florida, United States - Lox_Sample_2.2 | ecosystem: Environmental > Terrestrial > Soil > Wetlands | place: USA: Florida... | reverse complement strand
GCGGGCGTGGGCCCGGGGGGGCGGGGGGGGGCCCGCCCGCCCCGCGGCGCCCGGGGGCGGGGCACGGGGGATCACCGAGGCGTCGATCGTCCTGGAAGAGGTGGCGGCCAGCGGAGCGGCCATGAACGGATGCAGCGCCCTGCACCTCTCCATCTTCGGCATGAACCCGGTGGTCAAGCACGGTTCGGAGGAGATGCGGGCCAGATACCTTCCGAGAGTGGCCAACGGGGATCTCCACGTGGCCTTCGGGGTGACCGAACCGGACTCGGGCACCGATACCTCGGCCATCCGGACCTTCGCGGTGCGCGACGGCGACCACTACGTGGTGCGAGGCCAGAAGGTGTGGACATCGAAGGCCCAGGACTGCGAGAAGGTGCTCCTCCTGGTCAGGACCACCAAAAGAGAGGAGGCGGCCGGCCGGATGGATGGCATGACCCTCCTGCTGGCCGACCTTCAGGCGCCCACTGTCGACATCCGGCCCATACCCAAGGCCGGCCGTAACGCGGTGGCATCCTGCGAGGTCCGTTACGACGACCACGTCGTTGCCGTCGCCGACCGGGTTGGGGAGGAGGGCAAGGGTTTCCGGTACCTGCTCGACGGCCTGAACCCCGAACGGATCCTGGTCGCCTCAGAGGCCCTCGGTATCGGTAAGGCGGCGGTTCGCCGGGCGGTCGAGTACGCCGGGCAGCGCAAGGTGTTCGACCGGGCCATCGGGGCCAACCAGGGAATCGCCTTCCCACTGGCCGAGGCCTACACCCGGCTGCACGCCGCCGAGCTGGCCATCCGGGAGGCGTCGTGGCGCTACGACCAGGGAATGAGCTGCGGCGAGCAGGCCAACATGGCGAAATGGCTGGCGGCCGACGCCGGCTACTTCGCCGCCGACCGGGCCGTTCAGACCCACGGCGGGTTCGGCTATGCCAAGGAGTACGACGTCGAACGCTACTGGCGAGAATCGCGGCTCATGAAGATCGCCCCGGTGTCGCAGGAGATGATCATGAACTACGTCGCCGAACACGTCCTGGGGCTGCCGAGGTCGTACTAGGTGCCATGCGCTCCAGAATGCCGTCATCGGGGTGTTGGGGTATGTTCGACGCTTGACCGTGATGGTCACGAATCTGACCTTTTGGGAAGGAGGTGGGCGTGGCCCTTCGTCGTTGAGCCTTTCCGGTTGCCACCCGGTCGGGCGGCGTCGACGGCCGCGCCCTGCCCTCTAGCTGAGAGCTGCGGCCTGTCGATTCTCGTTGGTCTCTGATTTGGATGAGAGGAAGATATAGATGGAACGCGAGCTTGACGCGCTAGGGCGCGTCATCGAAGACACCGTCCGGCCGGCCGCCGGCCGGGTGGACGCAACGGGCGAGTTCCCCCGGGCGTCGATCGACGCCCTGGCGGAAGCGGGACTGTTGGGATTGACGGTAGGTGAATCGGCCGGTGGGGGTGGGGGCGGCCTCGCTGACGCCGCCCAGGTGGTCCGGGCTTTGGCCGGCGCGTGCGGATCCACGGCCATGGTGGTGCTGATGCACTACGCGGCGACAGTGGTGTTGGATCAGTACGGCCCGGAGGGAGTTCGCAAGGCGATTGCGGCCGGCGAGCACCTGACCACGTTGGCGTTCTCGGAGGAGGGGTCACGCAGCCAGTTCTGGGCCCCCTTGAGCACGGCAGTGGCCGTGGGGACGCAGGTCCGCCTCGACGCCCGCAAGAGTTGGGTCACTGCAGCGGGAGAAGCGAACAGTTACGTGTGGTCCAGCCGGCCGCTCAGTGCCGACGGTCCCATGACGCTGTGGCTGGTGCCGGCCGACGCCGCCGGCCTGTCGGCACCGGGGCGCTTCGACGGACTGGGCTTGCGGGGGAACCGGTCGGCCCCATTGACAGCCGACGGGGTGGAGGTGAAGCGGGACTCCATGCTGGGAGACGACGGCGCCGGCCTCGATATCGCTATGGCGGTGGTGCTGCCCTGGTTCCTCGTGTTGAACGCGGCGTTCAGCGTCGGGCTGATGGAGGCGGTAACCGACGAGACCGGCAACCACTTGACCGCGACCCGCTTCGAGCATCTCGGTCAGACTCTCGCCGAGTCACCCCTCACCCGGGCCGATCACGCCCGGATGCGTATCGCCACCGACCAGGCCGCCGCCCTTCTCGCCGATACCATCACCGCGGTGACCAACAGCCGCGAGGACGCTATGTTGCGGGTGCTGGAGGTCAAGGCCGCAGCCGGCGAGGCGGCCGCGGCGGTGACAGATCTGGGTCTGAAGGTGTGCGGTGGCGCCGCCTTTCGCAAGGAACTGGGCATCGAGCGGTCCTTCCGCGACGCCCGGGCCGCCCGGGTTATGGCCCCCACTACCGACGCCCTGCTCGACTTCGTGGGCCGAGCCATCAACGGGTTGCCTCTACTATGACTCGCCCGGCGACGTTGGGAGCGGTGGCCTACGACGCCAAGGTGGTCACCATCTGGGAGGGATTTCGCCGGTGGCTGCGTCAGCACGATCTCGAATTCGACTTCGTGTTGTATTCCCATTATGAACGCCAGGTCGAGGACCTGGTGGAGGGACGGATCGACGTTGCCTGGAACTCTCCCCTGGCCTGGGTGCGCACGCGGCGGATGGCGCCGGGCGCCCAGCCGCTCGTGATGCGCGACACCGACTGCGACCTCACCTCGGTGGTGGTGGTGCGGGCCGATTCGACCGTGACCGACCTCGCCGGGCTGGCGAACAGAAAAGTCGCGGTGGGGGCCGTCGATTCCCCTCAAGCGACCCTCCTACCACTGGCCCTGATCGGAGAGGTTCCCGTCCAGGTGCGCCGATTCGAGGTTGGTGTCGGGCTCCACGGTGACCACATCGGCGGGGAACGCGACGCGGCGCGCGCCCTGGCCGCCGGGGAGGTCGACGCCGCCTGCATGATCGACGCCAGTCACCTCCTGTTTGCGACCGAAGGGACGCTCCCCGCCGGCACCACCCGAATAGTGGCGCGAACCGATCCCTTCGATCACTGCAACATGACGGTTACCGGCAGCCCCTCGCCCGACCTGGACCGGTTCGCCTCGCTGCTGCTGGAAATGGACTACGCCGATCCCCGGGTCCGACCCCTCCTGGACCTCGAGGGCCTCACCCGCTGGGTACCCGGGCGGACCTCCGGCTACAAACAGCTCGAAGCGGCCGTCGATCGATTCGGGTTCTACGACCGCAGGGGCAGGGTGACCGCCGACGACTATCAGCCCTGACCCCGCAGCCCCGGTGACGGTGGTGGACCTGGGCCCTGTCGGCCTCGACCACGGCGGCCACCTTCTGCTCGAGCGGGCCGTAGCCGGGCTGCGACCAGGCCAACAGCTCCGGATCGAGGGCACTGATCCCGGCCTCGGTCTCCACCTGCGGGTGTGGGCCCGCCAGCGGGGACACCGAATCGAAGGCGACCGGACCGTCGTACGCGGGGACCTGCCCGAACGGCGTTGGGCCGGCACCCAACGAGCAGGCAGCCGCGACGAACCGGCTGGGCAGGCCCAACCCGGTTGGGGCCTGGCCGCCCGCGGCGCGCTCGTCGAAAGCGGCGGCCCTCCACTCCTGGGCGTGGACCTCGATCAGCGAGAGATGGTCTGGAGTGAACTGGCGTCGAAGCTCTATGCCCAGGCGGCCGCCAACCAGTGGGACCCGGCCACCGCCGTCGACTGGTCGCCGCCGGACCTCCCGTCCGAGATCGAGACGGCCGTGGTGCAGACCATGACCTATCTCATCGAAAACGAGCAGGCCGCCCTCATGGTCCCGGCCCGCTTCCTCGGTCGCATCCACCCCCACTACCGGGAAATCGTCGCCTTCCTCGCTACCCAGATTGCCGACGAGGCCCGCCACGTCGAGGTGTTCACCCGCCGGGCGGCCCTCTGCGGTCACTCCCCCGGGATCTCCGGAGCCGGCGGCCGAGCCTCGCTGCAATCACTGCTGGAAGAGCCGGACTGGGCCAGCGCCTCTTTCCTGCTCTCGGTGCTGGGAGAAGGCAGCTTCCTCTCCCTTCTGTCGTTCCTCGAGCAGTACGCCCCCGACCCGGTCACCGCCCGCATCAGCCATCTTGTCCTCGCCGACGAAGCCCGTCATGTGGCCTTCGCCCTCGGCCACCTCGGCGAGCACGTCACCGCCGACGCCGGCCAACGCGACCGCCTCCGTGCCGCCCTCGAGCGCCGCCACGACACCCTGGCCAAGACCGCCGGCCTGTCCCCCGCCGTCCACGACAGCCTCATCTTGATAGCCGCCGGCTCCTGGACACCCGCGGCCATTCAAGGCGGGTGGGACGCCGTCCAGGCTCTCCAAGCCGACATGGACGAAGGCCGGAGGCGGCGCCTGGTCCGCCTCGGCTTCGATGAAAATCAAGCGGCGGAGCTGTCGGCCCTGCACACCAAGAACTTCATGTAACAGAGGCCCGCTACCCGGGCGCGGACGCGGTCGCCGTGCTGTGATCACCCGACACAGCCGGGCCCTCGGCTGCCTGGCGGCCGACAACACTGTGGACGAAGTCCGCCTGACGCACCAGTATCAGGGTCACGACGGCGCCTACGAAGGCGACCACCGCTCCGATGACCATAAGGTCGTTGAAGGTGTGGGAGAAGCCGATCCGGTAGGCGTGCAGGAGAACGGTCCGGGCAGGCGGAGGTACCGCGGCCGCAGCCTGGCGCACGCTGCCTGATTGCATGGCGGCCGTCAGCTGGGAACCACCGGCGTGTAGGACCTGCTGACCGGCGGCCGTCTGTTCGAGCACGCTCGCCGTCCGGTGCTGGATCTGGCTGGCAAAAATGGCTCCCAGACCGGCGATTCCGGTGGCGATGCCGATCTGGCGAAAGGTGGAGTTGGCCCCCGAGCCCATACCGCTGCGCTCGACCGGGACCACGGCCACCGATGAGGAGGCCAGCACCGGGTTGACCATCCCGATGCCCGTCCCGGCTATCAGGAAGCCGGGGAGCAGCTGCGTCCACCCCGAGTCCGGGCTGGTGGTCGCCATGAGCAACAGGCCCAACGCCACCAGCGTCAGCCCGATACCCATGAGCCACCGACTCTGGACTCTCACGGTCAGCCGGCCGGCGAACGGGGCCACCAGAAAAGACATCACCGTAATGGGCAGGAACCGGACCCCCGCAGCGAAGGGGCCGTAGCCCAGTCCGTCCTGTATGTAGAAGGTTATGTAAAGGAACAGAGCGAAGATCGATCCAGCCAGGGTGAAGGCGGTGACCGACACGCCGGTCATGGCCGGCCGGCGAAACAGCGACAGGTCCAGCATGGGGTATGACACCCGCAACTCGACGGCTATGAACAGCGCCATGGCCACGGCGCTGACCACGACCAACGTCACGATGGTGGCGCTCCCCCAGCCGTCGGCGTTACCCCTGATGAGGGCCAGCACCAGGGTGAACAGCGACACCGAGAAGGTGGCCACGCCGAGCCAGTCCACCCTGTGGCCGGTGGGATCGCGCGACTCCTGGACCTTGGCCAGCGTCAGGGCGACGGCGATCACCCCGATCGGTACGTTGACGAAGAAGATCCAGCGCCAGCCCACGGCTGTGGTCAGTGCCCCCCCGACAAGCGGACCGACGGCCACCGCCCCGCCGAGCACCGCCCCGTAGATACCAAACGCGGTGCCCCGTTCGCGGCCCTGGAAAGCCGAGGCGATGAGCGCCACCGAGGTGGCGAACATGACCGCCCCGCCTACCCCCTGCACGGCCCGGGCGATGTTGAGCATCAGGGGAGTGGTCGACAGGCCACACACCAGCGACGAGACCGTGAAAATGGCCAAGCCGATGGCGAAGACCTCGCGCCTGCCCCGGATGTCGCCCACCACCCCGGCAGTGAGGAGGAACACCGCCAGACTCAGGGAGTAGGCATCCACCACCCACTGCAGGTCGGTGAAGGAGGAATGCAGCGAACGCTGGATGGACGGAAGGGCCACATTGACGACCGTGATGTCCAGAAGGAGCATGAACGTCGCCGTGCATACCGCCACCAGGGTCCACCACTTGCGATCCACCGCCGGCATGGCCGAGCTCCTTTCCGGCCACCAGTTGCCGACCGACGTGCGAAAAAAGGCAACGGAACCCGGCTGTACTCTACCGAACCAAAGGGACATCCCTTCCCGGCGGCCCGCTCACCCGGGCCGGTGGCATGCTCACACGATGGGCTCACACGATGGGCTCACACGATGGGCGGAGGATCCTCCAGTGCGGCCGTCTTGTCGGGGTTGAGCCGGACCCAGATGGAGGTGATGCGGCCGTCGACGGCTTCCGCGGTTATCACGATCGGGCCAGTTGGCCAGCCCAGTACCAGCGAAGGGCTGGAGTTGATGTCCAGGAGGCGCGCCGGCGGTAGCTCGTCGCGACTGGGAGGGCTCTTGAATCCGAACAACCTCCAGCCGCCTTTTAGGAGCTGGCGCACTCGCTTGGAGCCGACGACGGGATGCCGGGCGGCGCGGCGGTCGGGACCGCCGTCGGAGACGAGGACGACGTCGGGGTCGAGGAGGCTGAGGGCCCTTTCCTCGTCGCCGGCGAGCACAGAGTCCATCAGCTCTATGAGCAGTTCGGCGGAGGCCGGAGACGGACCGTGAGCCGGGTCTTCGGGCCGGGCCGAATGCAGCTTCCGCCTGGCCCTCGAGACCAGTTGCCGGCAGGCGGGTTCGCTCTTGTCCAGGACCTGGGCGATCACCGCGTACGGCTCGCCGAACACGTCGCCGAGGAGGAAGGCGACCCGTTCGAACGGTCCGAGGGAGTCGAGCATGACCAGGAAGCCCAGGGTGAGCGACTCCGCCAGCTCGGCGGTCTCTTCGACGGTCCGAGCGGTGGGGACCGGGTCGGGAAGCCAGGGCCCGACGTACACCTCCCGCCGCCGGCGCTGGGCCCGGAGACGGTCCAGGGCCAGGCGGGAGGTCACGGTGCTCAGCCAACCAGCCGGGTTGTCCACACCGGAGGCGTCTTGGGCCGTGGCCCAGCGGATCCAGGTTTCCTGCACCACGTCTTCGGCATCGGCCAGTGAACCCGTGATGCGGTAGGCCAGTCCGGTCAGGCGGGGCCGTGCGCCCTCGAACACGTCCAGGTCGCCTGCCGGCGTCGGCCTCACGCCACCCTCGGGTACCCGGTCTTCGCCGTGGCCAGTGCGGCCGCCAGCCTGCCGGCCTGGCGGCCGCTCGCCATGGCCGCGTCGGTCAGCCAGCCGGTCGGTCCCACCCAGTCCCCGGCCAGGTACACCCCTTCGACCCGGAGGAAGAGACGCCGGGCCGGCCCGCCAGGCCCTGCTCGGGCGTCGGGAGCAGGTGGGTGACGACCATGTCGGCCAGGAACCTCTCCTCGACGATCTGGTCATCGGTGATTCCGGCCAGACGGGCGAAACTCTCCAGTTCGGCGCGGTCCGTCGCGGCCTGGTGCGCTCCATACCGCATGACGTGCACCAATGATCCGCCGGGGGGCGCCAGGTCGCCGGGCGGGCAGTGCCGCGACAGGTACAGGGGCTCGTCCACCCCGAACAGGAGCGCCGGCCGACGCCCCCGCAGCCCCAGGTCCAGGCAGGCGGCGGTGACCGGCGAGCCGAGCTCGGGCCAGGCCGGCTCTACGGGCAGCAGCTTGCGGGCCACGGCCGGCCCCCCGGCAGCGATTATCACGGCCGAAGCAGGCAGCGCCTGGCCGCCGGCCAGGGCCACCTCCCATCCGCCCGGGACGGCGCTGATCCCGGTGGCCGGTTGGTGGGTCCGCAAGGTAGCTCCGGCAGCCGATGCGGCCGACGACAGTCCCTCCACCAGACTCACCCAGCCCCCGTCGAGGTACGACACGCCCCGCAACAAGCCCATCTTCAGCTGGGAGATGGCCAGGTCGGCCGGCATTCCCTCGACGTCGGGCACGTAGGTGGACACCCGGATGAACATTCGGGCCAGGTCTGACACGGCGCCCCCTCCGCCCAGGGAGTCCACCCATTCTTGCGCGCTGTGGCCCACCCAGCTGGCCGGAGAGGCCGTGAGCAACCTGCCGATCAGCGAGCTCATCGACGCCCCCAACAGCCGCATCGGTTGGCCGTGGCGGACACCCCGGGCCCCCCGAAGTGGTGGCATATGACCACGGTGGGCCACGCCCAGCTCCCTCAATATGCGCCACGCTTCGCCACCTCGGTAGAGGGCGTGCGGCCCCTGGTTGAAGCGGTAACCACTCCGGTCGTCGGTGCGGGCCCGGCCTCCTCCGGCGTGGGCCTCCACGACCACCACTCGCTTCCCGGCCCGGGCCGCGGTTGCTGCGGCCGTCAGACCGGCCAGCCCTGCCCCGATCACCACCACTGCGTTCATGTCATCTTGTTCTTGCATGCGTATATGACGCCGCCGCCCACCCTCCTGTGACATGGTTTCTCGATAGGCCACGGTACGAGTTGCAAGGCCCGAAGCCGGCGTTCAGCCATACCGGCACTCACTCATAATGGCCGGGCGACCCCGGCCCGATCGGTGTTTGGATGCCCGATCGGTGCTTGGATATAGGCATGAGCGGCGAGGAAGGAGAGGAGCGCATCGTGGTCGCCACCCGTGAGATCGCCGCTCCTAGCGAGCGCGTCTTTGCATTGATTGCCGACCCGGTGGAGCAGCCTCGCTGGGACGGCAACAACAACCTCTCCAGGGCAGCCGAGGGGCAGCGGGTTCGGGCCGTCGGTGACGTGTTCATCATGACCCTCAAGCGGGGCGGCGTCCGCGAGAACCACGTAGTCGAGTTCGAGGAGGGCCGGCGGATCGCCTGGAAACCAGCTGTGCCCGGTCACGAACCACCGGGACACCTCTGGGCGTGGACGTTGGACCCGATCGAGGAGTCCCGAACCCTGGTCACCCACACTTATGACTGGACTCACCTGACGGACAAGGGCCGATTCCCCGTAGCTCGCGCAACCACGGTGGAGAGGCTTCAAGCTTCGCTCGAGCGGCTGGCCGCCCTCTCGGAGCCGGGCTGAGCGCAGTCGCGAGGGGCGGAGGCCGCCGCGATCAGGAAGGCCATCACAACGTCCGGCGAGGGTTACCTCCAGTAACATCACCGAGAGTGCCCACCTGTCGGCCGACCGGACATCGGTCTTTGTCGGCGGGTGGAGAGGGGAGGGATAGGCAAGTGGGGAACCCGACGGCGACGCTCGTCCGGTCGTTTCAAAACGTCATCGGGCCGAACTTGCAGCCCGCCTCCTCTGGCGCCGTACTGGATAGCGTCGACCCCTCGACCGGTCGCGTCTGGGCGGATGTACCACGCAGCGCAGAGCCGGACGTGGCGGCGGCGGTGGCCGCCGCCGGAGACGCCTTCGACGATCGCTGGCGGACCCTGCCCGCCCTGGTCAGGGCTCGCCACCTCCGGCAGTTGGCCGAGGTGGTCGCCGAGCACGCCAATGAGCTGGCCGAGATGGAGGCCCGGGACAGCGGTCGCATCATCGCCGACACGGCCACCTTCGACCTGCCCGCCTGCGTGGAAATGCTCTACTACTTCGCCGGCGCGGCCGACAAGATCGCCGGAGACACCGTCGAGATCGGGCCGACCAGCTTCAACTTCACGCTCCGCGAGCCGATCGGCGTGGTCGGCTTGATCGTGCCATGGAACGCCCCCCTGTCCATAACCTGCGCCAAGCTGGGGGCGGCTCTCGCCGCCGGTAACACCGTCGTGGTCAAGCCCGCCGAGCAGGCCTCCTGCTCGGTGCTGCGCCTGGGTGAGCTGGCGCTGGGGGGCGGCCTGCCCGCCGGGGTCATGAACGTGGTGGCCGGTCTGGGCGAAGAGGCGGGCGACGCCCTGGTCCGTCATCCCGGTGTCGGGCGCATCAGCTTCACCGGCTCGACCGATACGGCCCGCATCATCGCCGGCCGCTCCGCCCCGGTGCTGCGACCGCTTCACTTCGAGCTCGGGGGCAAGTCTCCCAACATCGTGTTCGCCGACGCCGATCTGGACCTGGCCAGCATCGGGGTCAGCACCATGTCGATCTTCACCGGCAATGCCGGTCAAACGTGCATCGCCGGGTCACGGATCCTGGCTCATGAGTCGGTCGCCGACGAGCTGGTCGAGCGCATCCGGGTCATCGCCGGTCTCATCGCGCTCGGCCCGCCCCTCGATCCGGCCACCACCATGGGGCCCATCGTCTCGAGCGAGCAGTTCGAGCGGGTGCGGTCCTACCTGGCCCTGGGCCTGGCCGAAGATGCCGACCTGGTTTTCGGCGGAGGCCACGGAGGGCAGCTCTTCCCCTCCGGGAGCGACCTCGGGGAGGGTTACTTCGTCGCTCCCACCCTCTTCCGCTCCGAACGCAACGACCTCCGCATCTGCCAGGAGGAGATCTTCGGACCGGTAACCGTTGTCATCCCCTTCCGCGACGACGACCACGCCCTCGAACTGGCCAACGCCACTCCCTACGGCCTGGCCGCCGGGGTGTGGACCACCGACCTGGCCCGGGCCCACCGGTTCGTACGCGCGTTACGGGTGGGGTCGGTGTGGGTCAACACTTATCGCAAGATCCACTGGGCCGTGCCCTTCGGCGGAGTGAAGGACAGCGGCTTTGGCCGCGACTCCGGCTGGGAGAGCGTCCTGGAGAACACCCAGCTCAAGACGGCCTGGATCGACCTGCCATGAACGACATCCGGGCCGCTGGCTCCCACCAGAGCAGCGGCTCGACGCGCCAGATCCCGCTTTTCATATCCGTCGACGACCACGTCATCGAGCCTCCACACGTGTGGCAGACGCGGCTCCCCATCTCCCTGCGAGATCGGGGACCTCGGGTGGTACGCGACACTTACAGCGTCGAGTGGGTGCAGGGCAACCAGATGTTCCGCAAGGGGGGCGAAGGACCGGAGACGGACTGGTGGGTGTACGAGGAACTGGCCTGGTGCCATCAGATGCTCAATGCCTGCGCCGGCTACGACGAATCGGAGTGGTGGATGGGTCCCATCGCATTCGATCAGATGCGCCCCGGGTGTTACGACCCGGTCTCCCGACTGGCGGACATGGACCTCAACCATGTCCATGCGTCGTTGTGCTTCCCGACCTACCCTCGCTTCTGCGGCCAGCTGTTTGCCGAGCGCTCCGATAAGGAGCTGGCGCTCGCTTGCGTGCGGGCCTTCAACGACTGGATGGTCGAGGAGTGGACCGGCGATTCCCAGGGTCGCCTGATCCCGCTGGCCATCGTTCCTTTGTGGGATCCACTCCTGGCCGCGGCCGAAGTTCGTCGCAACGCTGGCCGTGGCGTGCACGCCGTCGCCTTTTCGGAGCTGCCGGGGAAGCTCGGACTGCCAACCATCCACGATCCCGGCCACCACTGGGAGCCGTTCTTCTCCGCCTGCGACGAAACCCGCACCGCCATCTTCATGCACATCGGATCTTCGTCCACGTGGCTGACCTCGTCGCCCGACGCCCCGCCGGCGGTGACTGCGACGCTCGTGTTCCTGACTTCCACCATGGCCCTCACCGACTGGCTCTTCTCCGGGGTCCTCGCCCGTCACCCGCATTTGCGCATCTGCTTCGCCGAAGGCCAGATTGGCTGGATCCCGTACGTCCTGGAGCGCGCCGACAGCCTCTGGGCCAAGGAGATCTGGGCCAGGGGCGACCG
>Ga0335073_10013271_pt1 | contig 11549 bp, 11 predicted proteins | sample Lox_Sample_22_FD_207093 | JGI IMG/M metagenome (GOLD analysis project Ga0335073, IMG submission 207093) | Soil microbial communities from Loxahatchee National Wildlife Refuge, Florida, United States - Lox_Sample_2.2 | ecosystem: Environmental > Terrestrial > Soil > Wetlands | place: USA... | reverse complement strand
TTTCTCACTCCGAGCCGATGCTGTCGCTGCCCTTCTTCGCCATCCCAGGGAGCAACGTGAGGTTTCACCACCATCCAGCGAATCGTATCGACATCGATGATCGCGCAGTTACCTGAGAGCTCCGCGTATTCGCAGGCCACCGTATTCTTGCCGGCGCCGGCAGGACCAGTGAGGATTAAACAGCGCTCCACGGCTCTACATGGAGCGTATATCAGAGCCTATCCAGGCGAACAGCACTCCGAGTAGAAAGAAGAATCGACATGGCTCGCTCCGCCGTCGCGGAAAAGCTTGCACCTGTAGCGGACGGGACTGGGCTCGCATTCGGACATCAAGGGCGACGCTCCGCGCGATGTGTGGCACCGGCCCCTTCGGAGCCTCCAAGATCCCTCGACTGCATTCGGGATGACGGAATTGAAGGCGAGTTGTGATGGAGATGACAGCTAGTCAGCATCGACTCTTAGCGAATCGAGTAGCCGCCGTCGACGTAAACTACCGAACCGGTGACGAAGTCCGAGGCGTGGGAGGCGAGGAATACTGCCGCGCCGGCCATTTCTTCTGGGGTGCCGAAGCGGCCGGCTGGGGTGCGGGTGATTATTTCGTCGTGGAACGGGCCGGATTGAGCGGCGGCCGTCATGTCGGTCGTGATCCATCCGGGAACGATCGCGTTGACCTGGATATTTTTGCGCGCGAGCTCGATCGCCATCGTCTTGGTCATCTGGACGAGGCCGCCCTTCGAGGCCGAGTAGGAAATGACGAAGCCGCCGCCGAAGCGCGCGTACTCGCTCGCGATATTGATGATCTTGCCGCCGCCGCGCCGCGCCATCGCCTGAGCCGCGATCTGCGAGAGGAAAAAGCACGAGTTGAGATTGGTCTCGATAACCTGATCCCAATCCTGCGCGTCGTATTTGAGCATGGGCTTGTTGATCGCCATCCCGGAGTTGTTGACCAGGATCGTGACCGGGCCGAGGCGGCGCTCGACTTCCTCGAAGGCGGGGCGGAGCGTGTCGCGGCGAGTGACATCGAGCTTGAGCGCGATCGCTTTCACGCCGAGCGCCTCGATCTCTCTCAGCACGGCCGCGCCTTTCCCTTCATTGCGCGCGAGGATCGCGATCGCAGAGCCGGCCTCGGCAAGTCCGAGCGCAATGCCACGCCCGATACCGCCATTGCCGCCGGTAACGATCGCAACGTTGCCGGCAAGGTCAAACATCTTTGGCGCCGCCATTTTCTGAACTCCTTAGCGGATGCGGAATCCGCCGTCGGCGATTAGATCAGAGCCCGTCACAAAGCTCGCGGCGCGCGAGGCCAGAAACACCGCGGCGCCGGCCATCTCCTCGGGGTCGGCGAAGCGGCCTGCGGGCGTACGCTGGACCATCTCGGCCTTCACCCAGGCGTATTGCGGATCGTTGCGAATCCAGTCGGTCATGTCGGTCGTGGTCCACCCGGGCGCCAGCGAATTGACCTGGATATTGTGCGGCGCAAGTTCGATCGCGAGGCATCGCGTGAGCTGAAGCATCCCACCCTTGCTTACTCCGTAAGACGGAAAAATCGGGGTGCCCATGTAGCCGCCGATACTCGCGACGTTGATGATCTTGCCGCCGGACTTGCGCGCGATCATCGATTGCGCCGCGTACTTCGAGAGCAGAAAGCATGCGGTGAGATCCGTCTCGAGCACAGCATCCCAATCTTCCTCGGTGTGATCGAGGAGCGATTTGAGCACCGCGAAGCCGGCATTATTGACGAGGATGTCGATCGATCCGAGGCGCTTCTCGACTTCATCGAAGGCGGGCTTGATGCCCTTGCGATTGGAGAGATCGAGCTTCGTCGCCATCGCGCGAGCGCCCATCGCTTCGAGCTCGGCGAGCGCCGCGCGATTGCGCTCTTCGTTGCGGGCGAAGATCGCGACCGTGGCGCCTGCGCGCGCGAGGCCGAGCGCGATCGCGCGGCCGATACCGCCGTTGCCGCCAGTGACCAGCGCCACCTTGCCGCTCAGATCGAACATCTTGAGATCAGCCATTATTGTCTCCTGACCTTTCGTCATCAGCACGGACTCCGCGTTGGACAGTGGAGCCGCGTGACTTCTATATTGGCCTTTCGCGCGTTTGCCCAGAGGATGTCAAAGGGACGCGTGATTCTCCAATCAAAGGATAACTCTCAGGATGGGACTCAGAACCGCTGAACAGTACAAAGCCTCGCTGCGCGACGGGCGTGCGGTTTATTTCCGCGGCGAAAAAGTCGAAGACGTCAACACGCATCCCGTCATCGGCATCGCGGTCGAGCATGCCGCGCTCGACTACAGAATGGCCGACGATCCGAAATATCGCGAGCTGGCCGTCATCAAGGAAGGCAATGACGAGTACAGCCGCTACTTTCATATTCCGCAGAACGGTGACGACCTGCTCAAGCGCAGCCAGCTGATCGCGGCCTCGACGCGCGAAGGCGCGACGCTGGTCGTGCTGATCAAGGAGATCGGCAGCGACGCGCTGCTCGCGCTCAATATAATCGGCGAGCGGATGGCGGCGGCGGGCAAGCCCGAATATCGCGAGCGGATCAAAAAGTACCATCGCCTGTGCCGCGACAACGATCTTGCCGTCGCCGTGGCGCAGACCGACGTGAAGGGCGATCGCTCGCTCGGCCCCACACAGCAGGAGCATCCCGATTACTACGTGCGCGTCGTCGAGGAGCGTCCCGACGGCGTGGTCGTGCGCGGTGCGAAAGTTCACACGTCGGTATCGACCAACACCAACGAGGTGATCGTGCTGCCGACGCGCGCGATGCGGCCGGAGGACAAGGCCTATGCGATCGCGTTCGCGCTGCCGATCAACACGCCGGGGCTCAAGCTCATCGCGAGCCCGCACGGCAGCTCGAAGAAGAACGAGTTCGAGCATCCGATCAGCGCCAAGCACAAGATGATGGAAACGCTGACAGTGTTCGACGATGTATTCGTGCCGAAGGATCGCATCTTCCTGAACGGCGAGTGCGATTTCGCGGGCCTGCTCGCACTCACGTTCGTACGGTTCCATCGCTTCACGGCGGTGTCGTACAAGCTACCTCTCCTCGAAGCGCTTGCGGGAGTCGGTGCGGCCGCGGCGGAAGCCAACGGAATCACACGCGCGGGACACGTGCGGGATAAGCTGACGCATCTGGCGGCCTATCACACGACGGTGCGCGGCTTGATCGAGCACGCGGCGCGGACCTGCACGTATGAAGACGGCATCGCCGTGCCCAACACGCTCATCACGAACGTGGCGAAGTATCATTTCGCGCACAACTATCACGCCGCGGTGCAGGTCGTGCAGGACCTCGCCGGCGGACTGCTCGTCACTGCTCCAGCAGCCGAAGACTTCACCAGCGAAGCGACGCGCGCATACGTGCTGAAGTACATGGGCGGCGCAAAAGGCTTCGACGCGGAAAAGCGGATGCGCCTGCTAAACCTGATCAGCGATCTGACGTCGTCGGACTACGGCGGCTACCAGGAAGTGCTGGCGGTCCACGCCGAGGGCGGCTTCGAAGCGGAGAAGCTCCAGGCGTATCGCGAATACGACTTCAAGACCGTGACCGCGTACGCGAAAAAGCTCGCGGGCATTTAAGAAACCACAAAGACACGAAGACCACAAAGTCAGTCATAATAAGAAGAGCGACGCGCGAGAGCGCGCCGCTCTTCTTTCTTTGTGCCTTCGTGATTCTTCGTGGTGAGTTCTGCTTCCGTCTACTTGTCCGTCCGCAACTCGACCGTGTTGCCATCGGGATCGGTGATCCACAACTGGCGGCCGACGCCCATCCCGGCGGGAGCCTCGAGGAACTCGATGCCCTTTTCTTTGAGTGCGCGCTTGGTCTCCTCGAAGTCCTCGACTTCGAACGCAATATGAGGTCCGAGAGGGTCGGGCTTGCGGCCCAGGCCTTCGCTTGAAATCAAGTGCAGCGCGTTGTCGCCGATCCCGTACCACGCGCCGCCGAAGGGAAAGTTGGGACGCTCGATTCGCTTGAGGCCGACGACGTTTTCATAGAACTCGGTCGACTTGGCGACATCGGTGACGCGAAACGCGGCGTGATTCAGTGACTTGGGTTTCACCATGGGAGCTTCTCCTCGGGGCGATCCGAGTTGATCGTTATACAGCCGCAGAAAAATATTACCACTAAGGTCACAAAGCCACGAAGCGAAGCGGCGCGGACGCCGCTTCGTGGGAAGTCTTTCTTAGTGACCTTTCTGTCTTGAACTTCCTGCCTTTGTGGTGATCTTTTTTTCTTTCCCTCTCAGTCGAAGGCGCTCTCTCCCGTCACGTCACGGCCGAGGATCAGCGTGTGTACGTCGAAGGTGCCTTCGTAGGTGTTCACCGTTTCGAGGTTCAGCATGTGCCGGATGACGGGGTATTCGTTGACGATGCCGTTAGCGCCGAGCATATCGCGGGCGTCGCGCGCGATCTTGAGCGCCTCGTTGACGTTGTTGCGCTTGGCGAACGAGACGTGCTCGGGGCGCATCTTGCCCTGGTCCTTCAGATGCGCCAGGCGCATGCAGACCATCTGCGCCTTGGTGATTTCCGTCAGCATCTTCACGAGCTTGGCCTGGACGAGCTGGTAGCCGGCCAGCGGGCGCGTGAACTGCTTGCGTGACTTGGTGTAATCGAGCGCGCACTGGTAGCACGAGCGTGCGGCGCCGATTGCGCCCCATGCGATTCCGTAGCGCGCCTGCGTGAGGCATCCGAGCGGAGCCTTGAGGCCGCGCGCCTCCGGGAGATGAGCAGTCTTCGGGATTCGCACGTCTTCGAGGATCAGTTCGGAGGTGATCGAGGCACGCATCGAGAATTTGCCGTGGATATCGCGCGTCGAGAAGCCGGGCGTGCCGCGCTCGACGACAAACCCCGTTATACCTTGATCGACCTTGGCCCAGACGACCGCGACGTCGGAGATCGATCCGTTGGTGATCCAGCGCTTGGTGCCGTTGAGAATCCATCCGTCGCCGTCCTTGCGGGCGCGCGTTTCCATCCCGCCAGGATCGGAGCCGTGGTCGGGCTCGGTCAGCCCGAAGCATCCGATCATTTTTCCCTTGGCCATTTCGGGCAAGTAGCGCTGCTTCTGCTCCTCGCTACCGTAAGCATAAATTGCGTACATCGAGAGTGCGCTCTGCACCGAGGCGAACGAGCGCAGTCCCGAGTCGCCCGCTTCGAGCTCCTGCATGATGAGACCGTAGGCGACGTTGTTCATGCCGGCGCATCCGTAGCCCTTGAGATTCGCGCCGAACATCCCGAGCTCCGCCATCTGCGGGATGAGCTCTTTGGGGAACGATTCGCTCGCGAAATGGTTTTCAATCTTCGGGAGAATCTCGCGCCGAACAAATTGTTTGACCGAGTCGCGCGCCATGCGCTCTTCGGAAGTCAAAAGATCGTCGAGATTAAAGAAATCAAGGTCTCTTAATAGATCAGCCATTGCCGACTCCGCTTAAAATTTGAATCACTTCGGGGTTCCAAGGCTCGGGTTGAGGCGCTCTCGAGAGCTTCCGCGACGGGCATCATGGTTAGGTGCGGATGAACGAAGCAGGTTTTCGCGTCTCTTGACCTACGTCGAACCGTCCATCACGCTACTGTAAGGCAGGATGAATCATTTAACACTCCTACTTCTTGCCTCCCTTGTGAGCATCACATAGCCTTATACGTGAAGTCAGTACCATGCACATCGAAACGCTAAAGGTCTTCTGCGACATAATCGAAAGTGGAAGCTTTTCTTATGCCGCGTCGCAAAACTTCGTCACCCAATCGGCAGTCAGCCAGCAGGTCCGGAGCCTCGAGGAGAAATACGATTGCCGATTGATAGAACGCGGTCGAGCGGGAGTCAAACCGACTCCTGCGGGACAAATCCTCTATACCGCCAGCAAAGAGATCGTCCGGCGATTCCTGGAGCTTGAAAACAAGCTACGCGAGATAGGGTCGGTTGTAGCAGGCTCGATTCGCGTAGGCACAGTCTACAGCGTCGGCCTCCACGAGCTGCCGCCCTACCTGACCGAATTCCTGCGCAACTTTCCGGCGGTCAATGTCCACCTGGAATACCTGCGCGCGAACAAGATTTACGAAGACCTGATCGAGGGCAAGATTGACCTCGGCGTCGTCGCATACCCGGCCAAACGCAGCCAGATCGTCGCCGTGCCGTTCCGCCATGACGAGCTGGTACTGGTCGTACCGCCCGATAATCCGCTGGCCAAAAACAACAAAGTTGCGGTCGGCCAGCTCCAGGGCCAGAAGTTCGTTGGCTACGAGCGCGACGTCGCCACGCGCAAAGCCTCGGACCGAATCCTGCGCGACCATGGCGTCAAGCCGCAGTACGCGCTCGAGTTCGACAATATCGAGACCATCAAGCGCGCGGTCGAGATCGGCCTCGGATGCGCGATCGTGCCCAAGATGACGGTCGAGAACGAAGTCAGCCGCGGCACGCTCAGGATGCTCGAGTTCCAGGAAGGCACCTTCCTGCGCCCGCTTGCGATCATCTACAAGCGCGGTCGTGAGCTGTCGCCGGCAGTGCGCAAGTTTATCGACGTGCTAACGCAGAGCGGCGCGCTGCCCAAGGTTCCGCGCGATCGCAGCGACCGCGCAGCGCGCGAAGCCGAGCGAGCCGCTCGCGAGGCGGAACGCGCAGCACGCGAGGCGGGGCTCGGCGACGGCAAGGGATCGATCGAGAAAGCCGAGAAGCTCGCGTAACGATCTCAATCACACAGAAACGATGAAAACGGCTGGAGCGGCGATGCTCCAGCCGTTTGTTTTCAGACAGGAAGACTCACCACTAAGGACACAAAGGCACCAAGCGAAGCGGCGCGACGCCGCTTCGCAGGAATTTTTTCTTCTTGGTGGCGTTTGTGTCTTTGAGGTTCATGTCTTCGTGGTGATCTTTTTTCTTTCTGCTTAGAGCGGTGGGCGCTTGAAGCCGCCGAGCTCGTGCTCGAGGGCGCGTGCGATTGCGAGCACTGATTCTTCGCCGAAGGCTCGACCGTTCACCTGCACGCCCGTCGGGAGTTTGTTGCGATCGAGGCCGGCCGGCACGACCGCGCCGGGTACGCCCGCGCAGTTGCCCCACATCACGGGCCAGTTGGCCTCGTAGAGCGAGTAGTTCTTGCCGTCGATATCGACCTCGAGCGCGCCGTGCTTGAAGGCCGTCGAGCAGAATGGCGGCCCGATGATGATCGGATACTTTTCCATGAACTCGGCGAGCTGGACGCGCCAGGCGTCGCGACGCAACGCAATCAGGAAATAATCGGAGGCGGATTTCTCGCCCGACGAGCCACCCATTTGCGCCTTCAATCGGTCGCGGAACGTATGCTCATGGCCGGCGAACAGCGCCTGCATCAGCTTGCCCCCGTCGGCCATCGCGTATTGCCACCAGATCTCCGGCCCCTCGTCGATCGGGGGCTTTACTTCATCGACGGGGACACCGAGCTTCTGCAGCGCCTTGCCCGCGCGCTCGACCGCAGCGCGAATATCGGAATCGACCGGAGTGCCGCAAGCGGCGGTGAACAGCGCGCAGCGTAGTTCCTTGATATTCACCTGCTCGGGATGCGCTTCCGGCGTGGGCACCGTGTGCGGCGAGCTCGGATGGGCGCCGCGCACGATGTTGTAGGCGAGCGTGAGGTCGTCGACATAGCGCGCCATCGGTCCGATCGTCGCCATGTGCGCTACAGGAGGCGGAGCGGCGGGTCCCGGCGACATGTGCCCCGCGCCAGGAATCGTTCCCCATGAAGGTTTGAGGCCCGTCACACCGCAGAAATGCGACGGCACGCGGATCGATCCGCCGTAGTCTGAGCCGAGTCCGAGCGCCGCCATCCCGCTTGCGAGTGCGGCCGCCTCGCCACCGCTCGATCCGCCGGGGACGCGCGAATGATCCCACGGATTATTGGTTTGCCCGAACAGCGGGTTGTCGCAGTCGTAATCCATCGTCAGTTCGGGGGTGTTGGTCTTGCAGATTATGATCGCGCCGGCAGCGCGCAATCGCGCGACCGTGGGCGCATCGTAAGTGGCGACGTGATGCTCAAATTTTTTCGTGCCCCACGTCGAGCGAATGCCCTCGGTGATGATCGAGTCCTTGATCGTTATCGGCAGACCCTCGAGCGGGCGCACCTCACCTTTGCCGCCGAGCCGGTTGTCCGAGTCCTCGGCCTCGCGCGCCGCGCGGTCCTCGACGAGCGTGACGACAGCGTTGATACCGTGGTTGAGCGATTCAATTCGCTCGATGAATGTGTCCGTCAACTCGACCGCGGAAATCTCGCGGCTCTTGAGCATCGCCAGCAGGCGATAAGCCGGCGCGAAAGCCAGATCGTCAGAGATTGGCATGGGGAACTCCTTACCATTCAAGGGTTAGCATCGGCGGCAAGGTATTGCACGCGACGGAGGAGAGGCGCCGCGACCGACCTCCGGATCGTTCCAGACATCAGGCGAACCACAAAGTTCACAAAGGACACGAAGTAGAAGTGGCGCGGCACCGCTTCTATACAGGTTCTTTCTTCGTGCCCTTTGTGTCTGATGTGGTTAGTTCTGGATTCTGCTGGCCGACGCGGAGGTTTTATCGGGCGTCGCCGGCGCGGGGGTGCCGGGCTGCGACTGAAAGCCGGCGGCCAGGTCACTTTCGATCATGATCCGGATCGTGACGACCGCGCCCGAATCGAACTTCGCGCGCTTCGGTCCAAAGAATCCCATCCATGCGAGCCAATACTTCTTCGGAATCCGCTCGATCATGAAATCCCGCACCGCGGGGTCGTTGACGAATTCGGCTTTGCCAATAAACGCAGGCCCCGAGCGTGAGCCGATCCAAATGAGCACCGGACTGCCGCGCCGGATACGCCGCGCTTTCCAGCTCGTGCTGTTGGTATCGATAAGGATCTCGCCGTCCGGCTTACCGATGAACCATACCGGGACAGCGCGGCTCTGGTTGCCGTCTTTGCGCACGGTGGCAATGTAGATATAGCTCGCGCCCGAAAGCGCATCGAAATCGCGCTGCGAAGCCGATGCGGCCGTGAGCGTGCTGGCGGTGACGATCGCGCATAGCGCAGTTGCGATTGAGATGATGTATCTCGACGCTTCAATCATCGCATTGCCCTCCTCCACTTTTTTGGCGGATAGTGTTCGACGCTCAGTGTTCGACGATAACTTAACTAGGCGGGATGATTTCGCGAGTCAAGCGAGCCTGATCGAAGGGCTTGTGACGCTGCGGGTCGTCCATGTATCGTCCGCGATAGCGCGCGGCTCTGGCGAGTCGTGCCAAAATCAAGCGATGTCGACGCTGCCAGCAAAGAGATGAGTACCAGGCTCCGGCTCAAAGGTGCGCCACGTGCGCGCAAGCCGCGGGGCTCGGGCCACGAGCGGCGCGGCGAGATTTTGACCGCCGCGCGCCAGATGTTCCTCAAGGAAGGTTACGAAAATTTCACCACGCGCAAGCTCGCCGCGCGCGTCGGCCTGTCGCAGACGGGCCTCTACGTTTATTTCAGGAGCAAAGACGAGATCCTCGACGCCGTATGTCACGCCACCTTCGACGGCCTCGCTGAACAGTTTCGCGCTGTGGCCCAAGGACTCGACGCTTCGCCACGTCATCTGCGCCAGTTGATTGAGGCGTACATCGACTTCGGCCTAGCTCATCCAGACGAATACCAACTCACGTTCATGGCGGGGCGCGGCGCGCCGAAGTTCACGCATCGCAAGAATCCCAAGTTGCCCCTCGAAGTGCAGGGCATCGGCATGAAGTCGTTTCTCCTGCTGCGCGACGCTGTGGCGCGGATGATCGCGGCGGGTTCGCTCAAGGATGGCGAGATGACCGTGATCGCGCAGACGATATGGACGGCGGCACACGGGCTCGTGTCCCTCATGATCGCACGGCCCGGCTACCTGCTTTCCGAGCGCCGCGCACTCATCGACGCCTTAGTAGATACTCTCCTCACCGGCTTGCAAGGCTCGAATCTCTCGATTAGAAAACACTCATAACTGTTCGCTGAACATATTGTGCTCGCCGCGTCGTGAGCTGGGTGTTCTATCTCGGAGGATTGCCATGGCCGATACTGCTTCCAAAGCTGCGCCGATGCGCGCCGTGACGTTTGATAACAACGCGCCCAGCAAATTCGTCCTGCGTGAATTTCCGCGGCCCACACCTGGTCCGGGCGTTCCGGTAATCAAAGTCGCGAGCTTCTCACTCAATCGTGGCGAGGTTCGCACTGCGCTCACCAACGCTCAGAACGGAGCGCGCTTCGGATGGGATATCGCCGGCACTATCGCCGAGTCCGCGACCGACGGCGCCTGGCCGCCTGCCGGCACGCGCGTTGTCGCGCTCGATCCCGGCGGCGGATGGGCCGAATTCAGCGCCGTGCCGACGCCTTTTCTGGCGACGCTTCCCGATTCCGTCAGCTTCGCGCAGGCGGCGACACTTCCGGTCGCCGGATTGACGTCATTGCACGCGCTCGCAAGGGGCGGTGATCTTTCCGGCAAGCGCGTGTTGATAAATGGAGCGCGCGGCGGTGTCGGCAGCGTCGCATGTCAGATCGCGCGTCACATGGGCGCGCACGTCGTCGCCGCGATTCGCGATGAAGGTCACGAAGCGTTCGTGCGCAGCATGGGCGCCGATACCGTCGCGGTCGGAGCGAATCTTTCCGGAGCGCGAGCGCACGCACCGTTCCATCTGATCCTGGATTCCGTCGGCGGCGCTTCGCTGGGCGCCGCGCTCACGATGCTCGCGCCGGGCGGGACGTGCGTGCTCTTCGGCGTGAGTGAGTCCGAGACAGTCACCTTCGACGCCGGCACGTTTTATCGCACCGGGGGCGCGACTCTCTATGGCGTCACGCTTAGGCACGAATTTCAGCGCGAGATGCCGGCGGCAAAGCTCGCGCAGCTCGTCGCGATGACGGCCGAGGGCAAGCTCAAGGCGCCAATCGAGCTCGAAGCATCATGGACCGAAGTTGCCGATATCGCGCGCAAGCTGATTTCGCGCGACTATTCCGGCAAAGCCGTCCTGCGCATCTAGCTTGGAAAGAATCGGCGCGGCTTATTTGCCGAGCTGGCTGAGGCGCTCGCGATCGAATCCAGCGATGATTTCTTTGCCCGCGATCACGAGCGGACGCTTTAGCAGATTCGGATCTTTCGCCATCAGCGCGATCGCATCATCAGGTGTGAGCGACTTCCCGGCGAGTCCCATCGCCTTGTAGGCGGGACTGCGCGTGCTGAGGAACTCGCGCGGATCGCGATCATGAAAGATCTCGCGCAGCTCGTCGGCACTGAGCGGTGCCTTGGCGTAATCACGCTCGTCGATCTCGATACCCTTGAGATTGCGCACGAACACGCGTGCGTTGCGGCACGTAGTTCAGGTGGATTTGTAAAGGAACCGAACCCGCTTCATGAATGAAAGTATTTTCCAAGTGAGGCTCGCGGGCAAGCGACGACGACGCGCCTGTTGCATGCTCAAGATGAGCGCGAACTCGACGGTTTCAAGCGCCTGCCACTTCAAGGCGAGACAGCAAAAACACTCGCCACAAAGGGCACGAAGACACTCAGCCGGCCAGGATCTCCGAATAGAGGCTGGCTGGCACGTGCGGCGCG
>Ga0335073_10013270_pt1 | contig 11549 bp, 5 predicted proteins | sample Lox_Sample_22_FD_207093 | JGI IMG/M metagenome (GOLD analysis project Ga0335073, IMG submission 207093) | Soil microbial communities from Loxahatchee National Wildlife Refuge, Florida, United States - Lox_Sample_2.2 | ecosystem: Environmental > Terrestrial > Soil > Wetlands | place: USA: Florida... | reverse complement strand
TGGGTCAGTTTTGGGGGTGTCTATGAGGACCCTGGTCACGTTCTGTGTTTTGCTTACTCTCGGCGGTTTAGGCACATCGTTGGCCCAGCAAGAGCAGCCTCCTGTTGCTCGAACCCAGGCTCCTCCCTCGAACGCTGCACTGGGACAGGAGTTCCCCATCGTTATGCAGCAGAAGGTAGTTGCAGGCAAGACGCCCGCCGGGACGCAGATCAAGGCCAATGTTGTGATCGCTACCCTGATGAATGGAAAGGTCATCCCTCGAAACGCAGTGTTGTCCGGGGAAGTGATTGAGTCGCAAGCCAGAAGCTCCAGCAATCCCTCGCGGCTGTCGATTCTCATGGACTCGATTCAGTGGAAGAACGGCTCCGCCGCCATTCACGTGTACTTGACCCCCTGGTACTACCCGATCGTGTTCGATGCTGGCCCGGACCTGCGATACGGGCCGGAACAGACGCCCCAAAGGACGTGGAACGGCATGGGGCAGTACCCGGTTCCGAATTCCCCTGCCTACCGGCCCTTTCCCGCAGCAGCGGATAGCGGATCGCAACCTTCTTCAGATACTCCATCTTCGGTGATCGCCAAGCAACCTTCGTCCATGAAGGATGTCGAATGTCACCGTGACCCCTCGGGTCGCATCACGCTGATTGGCAGCCATTCCAATCTCAAGCTGGACAACCTGACCACATACATATTCGCCAGCAGCGACTTGTTGCTTGGCCCGGCGAAGTGAGGCGTGCCCAAGCTTTTTCAGCCATTTTCTTGACCACTGCACCCCGGCGTGGTACAAGCGTGAGTTCACGTAAACGTTAACGGCAGCGGGGTTGTGTCGCGTTTGGAGCGCCATTCAAGTTGCGATTAGAGCCGTCAGGAGAAGGCCGAATGCCCAGAACCCGCTTGTTGGCCGGCTTAGAAGCAGCATTGTTGCTTGCGTGGCTGCTTCCGCACAGCGCGGCACAGACCGGAATGCCAATTTATCTCGATCCTTCCCAACCGGTCCAGGCGCGCGTCGACGATCTGATCGGCAGAATGACGCTGGAGGAAAAGGCGTCGCAGCTGGTGAATCAGGCGCGAGCAATCCCCCGCCTTCAGGTGCCGGCATATGACTGGTGGAGCGAAGCTTTGCATGGAGTCGCCAACGCCGGAGTGGCTACGGTTTTCCCGGAACCGGTTGGTTTGGCCGCCACCTTTGACGACCGTCTGATTCATCAAATGGCGGTCGTGATTGGCACCGAAGCGCGGGCCAAGCACAACCAGGCAGTACGAGCCGGCAGGCGCGACATCATGGAGGGCCTGGACTTCTGGTCGCCCAACATCAACATCTTCCGCGATCCGCGGTGGGGGCGGGGGCAGGAGACTTACGGTGAAGATCCTTTTCTCACCGGGCGCATGGGAATCGCATTCGTGACCGGGTTGCAGGGAAACGACCCGAAGTATTTCCGGGTCATTGCCACACCCAAGCATTTCGCGGTGCATAGTGGGCCGGAGCCTGCCCGGCACAGCATGGATGTGCTGGTTTCCAAACACGATATGGAAGACACATATCTCCCCGCGTTTCGCGCAGCCGTCACTGAGGGCAAGGCGGACTCGATCATGTGCGCCTATAACCGGGTGAACGGCCAGCCCGCCTGCGCCAATACATTTCTGTTGAAAGATCAGTTGCGTGGGGCGTGGAAGTTCAATGGATACGTCGTGTCGGATTGCGACGCTATCGTGGATATCTTCCAGGGGCATCACTTCGTGAAGAGCCAGGCTGAGGCGGCAGCCGTCGCCATTGAAGCAGGCATGGACAACGAGTGTGCCGACTTCTTCACCGTTGCCACCGATAATAGTGATTACCAGCCGTTCATCGACGCGGTGAAGCAGGGATTGCTCACCGAGGCCGATCTCGACCGGTCGTTGCGGCGGCTTTTCACGGCCCGCATGCGCCTGGGCATGTTCGATCCTCCGGACATGGTTCCTTATGCAAGAATTCCGGATTCGGAGATCGATAGCCCGGCTCACCGAGCACTGGCGCTCAAGACTGCGCAGGAATCCATGGTGCTGCTGAAGAATGACGGCGTCCTTCCCCTTGCGGCCGGCGTGAAAAGGATTCTGGTGGTTGCCCCGTTGGCTGATTCGGTGGGAGTTCTGCATGGCAACTATGCCGGAACGGCTTCGCACGCCGTGACCGTTCTTGAAGGCATCCGCAAGGAGTTTGCCGAAGCTCAGGTTTCCTACCAGCCCGGTACGAATTTCCTGCGCGAGCATTCCGTCATTAGCACTGCCTACCTCACGACAGAGGACGGCAAGCCGGGCCTAAAGGGGGAGTATTTTCCGGGCAGTGACTTCGAGGGCACACCGGTGGTGCGCGTCGATCCCTACGTCGATCTGCAGCTTTTTCATCCCGACCCTCACGCCCTGCCCAGCCCCGCCGGCATGAAGGATTTTTCGGTGCGCTGGACGGGCATTCTGACGCCCGTAGAGTCCGGTAATTATCAAATCGGGCTGTACGGCTCGATGCAGCGCATGTGGCTGGACGGAAAACTCATCGTCGATGACATGGACCTGCACGACCCCAATCCACAACTGGCAACGGTGAAGCTCACGAAAGGGCACGGTTATCCCATAAAAATCGAATGCCAGCCGGGAGGCCGCGCCGCCAAACTGATCTGGTTGCACTTAAGCGAACACCCCTTGGTGGAAGCGGTCTCCGCAGCGCAGCGGGCCGATGTTCTTGTCGCCGTGGTTGGCATCACATCGAAACTGGAAGGGGAAGAGATGAACGTGGATCTTCCCGGATTCCGCGGCGGCGACCGCACCAGCCTGAATTTGCCTGAGGAGGAAGAAGCACTGCTGGGAGCATTGAAGGGAACCGGGAAGCCACTGGTTGTGGTTCTCATGAATGGTAGTGCTTTGGCCGTGAACTGGGCTGACGATCACGCCAACGCGATTCTCGAGGCCTGGTACCCGGGCGAAGAGGGAGGCACTGCGATTGCACAAACTCTCGCTGGCGCGAACAATCCGGCGGGACGTCTGCCCATTACGTTTTACAAGGGCGTGGAGCAATTGCCGGATTTTGAAGATTACTCCATGAAAAACCGGACCTACCGCTACTTCACCGGCACACCCCTTTATCCCTTCGGTTATGGTTTGAGTTATTCAAAGTTTGAGTTCAGCGGCCTGAAGCTGTCAAATCCGCAATTGCCAGCGGGAGACTCGCTCGATGTCGATGTCGATCTCAGGAACACCAGCCAGCAGGCCGGTGATGAAGTTGTTGAGCTTTATCTGACCTTTCCCAAACTGCCCGGGGCGCCATTACGCGCCCTGCGGGGATTCACCCGTGTTCACCTCGAGGGCGGCGAACAGCGTCACGTGAGACTCCAGCTCCAGCCACGCGATTTGAGCTATGTGAACGAGGCCGGAGATCGGCTGATTTCTGCAGGAGACTATCTGATCACTGTGGGCGGAGGCCAACCCGGAACGCCGGCTGCAAAGGCTGACGCTCACCTTACGATTTGTGGGCAGGAGAAATTGCCAGAATAGGGTTCTTGTGCCGTTGCTTTTTGATTCAGTCATCGTGAGCAGGGATCGACTGTCTTGCACCATCGAGGGCCAACCTGAATCGACCAGAATAAGATGAATGCAAGCTCCCTAGCGCTAACGATGCGGATCTCGGGCCATTTCTGTTTCGCTGCACTCCTTTTGTTTGTCCGATCGCCAGTTCTTCCGCTTTTGTCATCGCAAATGAGTGCCCGCGAAACGCCGGCCAAGCCGGCGGATGCCGCGGAGAGCGGCAGTCCCATTCGCTTTACCTACCAGCCGATCGACTTCAAACTCGACAGCTCGGAGACGCCCGAACGCCACGCACCTGAAACTATGGCAGGCGGCGTGGCTGTCTTCGATTACAACAACGATGGCAAGCTCGATATTTTCTTTGCCAACGGAGCCAATATAAAGACGCTGCACAAGGACTCTCCAAAGTATTCCAACCGTCTTTTCGAGAATGACGGCCACGGGCATTTCACCGATGTGACCGCCAAGGCTGGTCTGGCCGGAACCGGATTTGATATAGGAGTCGCTGTGGGCGATTACGACAATGATGGCTATGAAGATCTCTTCGTTGCCGGCGTTTACCGTAACACGCTGTATCACAACAATGGCGATGGCACCTTCACTGATGTCACCGCCAAGGCGGGCCTTAACAGACCCGATCCTGAATATGGGCCGTTGTGGTCTGTTGCCGCCGCCTGGGTCGATGTGAATAACGACGGCCTGCTCGATCTGGTGGTCATCAACTACCTGAAGTGGGATATCAATCACGAGCCCGTCTGCATGGCCTATGGTCATCGCGACTACTGCCACCCCAAGATGTACAAGCCCACGCCGAATCAACTCTTCATCAACAATGGAGACGGGACTTTCAGGGACGCTTCCGTCGAAGCGGGTTTCCGCGCCCATCCGAACAAGGGCATGGGCATCGCCGCGGCTGATTCTGATCTCTCGGGAAAGATGGATCTGTTTATTCCGAATGACAAGATGATGAATCTGTTTTTTCGCAACAAGAGCGGCGGGAAGTTTGAGGAGGACGGGTTCGATGAGAACGTGGCCCTCCGCGAGGACGGAGCTTACATCTCAGGGATGGGCGTAGATTTTCGCGATCTGGATAACGATGGCTATCCCGATATTTTTTTTGTCGCGCTGGACGGCGAGACTTTTCCTCTCTACCAGAACACCGGGAAAGGAGGGTTCGAAGAGGTCACGCGGCAGAGCGGCATGACACGACTCAGCCTTCCTATGGCCGGATATTCTCCGAACATCGCCGATTTTGACAACGACGGGTGGAAAGACATTTTCGTTTCGCGCGGACACGTGCAGTCGCTGGAATCTTCCGCCAACCTCGCCATTGAGCAGCCCAACAGCGTCTTTCGCAACCTGGGTGGAATGAAATTTTCCGCAATCACCGCGGAAGCCGGATTCACGGCCCAGCCTCCCGCCCGGCATCGCGGTTCCGCCGTCGGCGACCTGAACGGCGACGGCCTCCTGGACGTGGTGGTAAGTGCGATCAGTGCGCCGGCAGAAATCTGGATGAACGCGAGCCCAACCAGGAATCACTGGCTTGAATTCAAGCTGCAGGGAACCAGGAGCAACCGCGATGGCATTGGGACAAGAATCAAGCTGGTGACCAAGTCCGGCGCGCAATACAACCACATGACCACCAGTTGCGGATACGCTTCCTCCAGTGCCGGTCCGGTGCACTTCGGACTGGGACCAAACCCTTCCGCGGATCTCGTCGAAATTCACTGGCCGTCGGGTATTGTCCAGACCTTGCATAATGTCCCCGGTGACCAAGTTGTGCTGGTGAAAGAACCTGCGAGGTGAGCGTGCAGAACGCGGCTGAGTTCCGGTGCGGCTCGAAACAACTTGGGGCGCCAATAATCGCAGGTAGCCTGTTTTTCGGAATTGTTGCCGCGGTTCTTACTGCGGGAGGCTCGCTTCCGGCGCTCGCAGACCCTGGTCAGATAGCTTTGGCTCAACCTTCTTCGGTCGTTCTCAATGCAACCCTGACGATCATCCGGAGTCCGCACCAGCCACAGCCAGTCAAGATGGCGATTCAGAATCTGGCTGATGATTTTCAATCCGTTCTGGGGAAGCGACCGGCAATTGTCGATGGTGAGGAAGGTGCCGCACCGGTAGCTATAGTCGCCGGCGAGCGATCGCAAATTCCCGAATCACTTCATCCTCCCGGCTTGACCGGTCCTGAATCTTTCTCAATCTCGTTACGGACAGCGAACTGGAACAAGCGCCGTCCAACCAAAGTGATTCTGCTTACCGGCGCGGACACGCGCGGCACGATCTATGCCATCTACCAATTCTCCGAGGAATGGCTGGGCGTGGATCCGCTCTATTACTGGACCGACCATCAGCCGGCGCATCGCGCCTCAATCAGGATTCCCGCCTCGATGGACGAGCGTTTTCCTTCGCCTCTTTTCAAGTACCGCGGTTTTTTCATCAACGACGAAGACCTGCTTACGGGCTGGGCTCCCGGCGAGAAAGACGACAAGACGGGCATCGCGCTGGCCGTGTGGGACAAAATCTTTGAAACCATTTTGCGACTGAAGGGAAACATGGTGGCTCCGGGGACATGGATTTTCCCGGACGATCCTCAAGTCAGGGAAGCCGCCCGGTACGGCCTGATGGTCACTCAGCACCACGCCACTCCGTTGGGAATGAATGTGGCGCGCTGGCCGCAAGACGTGCCCTACGACTTTGCCACGCACCCGGAAATCCTGGAACGTGCGTGGAGAGATGCGGTGAACTCCTATCTTCCCAACCAGGAGATTCTCTGGGAAGTGGGTTTGCGCGGCTTGTCAGATGTGAGCTACGGCCCCAGAGGCGCAAGCCAGCGGGACCGGGATAAGGCGCTGGGTCAGATCATCGGCAAAGCCATAGACGATCAGATCAGCATCGTGCGATCGGTGCGCCCAGATGCGAAGTTTGTGACCAACCTGTGGCAAGAAGGGGCCCGGCTGCTCCAACAAGGCGATCTCAAGATTCCTCCCGAGGTGCTGACGGTTTGGCCCGACGACGGGTATGGACATCTCCAGGATGAAGGGAAAGTGACACGCGGGCAGGGTGCCTACGATCATGTTGCCTACATGAATGGCCGCGCCAACCAACTCACGGAGATGGTGCCGGTTGGGCGCAGTCTCTCTGAACTTGACCGCTACATCAAGGCGGGAGCGACCGAGTATCTTCTGCTGAATACCAGCGACATTCGCCCGGTCACAATGTCAGTTCGAGCCATGATGGATGTGGTTTGGAAAGGACTGCCGGCCGGAGACCACCCCGCCGACGAATTTTACCGGCAATGGTCCGCGCAGGAATTTGGAAAACCAGCCGCGCAGAAACTGGCCGATCTTTACAAAGCCTACTTCGCAGCGCCCGCACATTTCGGCCAGCCGGCGCACGAATATGGAGACCAGTTCTACCACACCGAAGTTCGGCAGGTGTTGCTGAGCTATATGATCGATTCGCCGCTCTACGCGCTGCCCAGTCAATCGCCAAAGTGGGAGCCCGCCCATTTCTTCGACGGATTTGAAACTGGCCATTTCATAAAGAAGGACTCGCTCGATGAAGTTGTGGCGCGCGACATTCAAGAATGCGGCGACGCGCAGCCCCGCTGGGACGCCGTCTGGAACAAGGCCCTTGCCATCGAACCGCTTATTCCACTTTCGCGCCGTCCTTTCTTTCAAGCACAGGTGCTTGCCATGATTGCCATCAACCGCGAGAGCAACCGCATTCTGCTTCGGGTCTCGCAGGCCATTCAGGATGCTAAGAGCGGTAATACGGCTGGGGCGCACGCGAAAATCGAGGAGGTTCTTAAGGCCTTTCGGGAAATCCAGCATGCCGAGACCGCGGCTGAGTATGGAAAGTGGAAAAACTGGTATCGCGGTGATTGGCTTACGGGCATCTATCGGACTCGCGAGATCGTGCAGGTATTTTCTAAATTCCTTGACGATCCTCTCACCCACATTCCCCCGCCCTTGATCTGGGATGGATGGGAGGCTTATTACCACATCATGCACTACGAGGGGGATCGTTCCGCCGACATCAAATAGCGCGGAATCCGCTAACGGCATGCAAATAACGATACCGGCACGCCTCGCGCCATTGCTGCATAACCCGTGGGAGAAGGGTGAAGATGATCGCCGGAATCGAATGCGGCTTGCAGACGGTCGGGATGATCCGGATCGCGCGCGATCTTATCGAAGTCGATCACCGCGTCGAAGTGGCCGGAAGCTCGAATCCATTCGTTCACGGCTTGCCGGTCGGCCTCACTGGCCGGTCCGGGGTGATAGTAGCTCGAACCGGCAAAAGGCAGCAGCGTCGCACCGATCACTTTGATGCCATGCGTGTGAGCGCGAGCGATGATTTGCTGGTAGGAGCCGATCATCCTCCGAACCAGGGCCTCGTGTTCGGCGCTTTGGACATCGCCATTGTGCGTAAGCATGCCAATGTCGTTGATGCCTTCGAGAACGATGAGATAGCGCACCCCCGATTGCGCAATGACGTCATGATCAAAACGCGACAAAGCGTTCGGGCCCAATCCGTCGCTCAACAGACGGTTGCCGCCGATTCCCTCATTGAGAACAGCTATGTTGCGTGAGTTCGGCTTCGATTGCAGGCGCTCTGCCAGAATATCTGTCCAGCGGTCGTTGCCGTTGACCGTGGCGCCGCGTCCGTCAGTAATCGAGTCGCCAAGAACCACCAGAGCCCCGGCTTCCGGCGAGGCCGCCACCTCGATTCCGGAGATGAAGTACCAATGCTCAACTGCTTTGGCCTCCGGGAGTTCAGGCGCGGAAATGAGATCTCCGTGCGCGATATAAGAGGTGGCTCGGGAGCCGGGATGGCCGGTCTGCTCCTGCGGCGCAACCTCGATTCGGAGTGTGACGGCGACATCGGAAAGTGGAGCCACCGCAAGCTGCACCGGATCAGAAACATAGTCGGCATGCGGCGGAATCGTGACTTCATGTGACCCGGAGAACTCAAGCATATGGTCCGTACCGGGTGCAATCCTGCTCGAAGCAGGCGACACTGCTCGCGCAATGTGCACGACGGCGAGGCGCAACGGCGTCGCTCCAAAGCGATTGGAAAGCCGCAGCCGAATCTGGTTTCCGCCTAAAGTCAAATGCACAATCTGACGCAAGGTGGCGCCGCGAAGATCCGCCGCATCCAGCGCATGTCCCGATTCAAGCTGTTGCTGGGCGGTGGTCCAGGAGTCGACCCAGCGGCCTGGAGCATTCCCAGCGCGCGGGCCACGTGCCGGACTTGCCAGCAACGCAAGAATCGCGAATACGATCGTCACACCCATATGCGCAACGTGTTGAAAGATATTAGCTCTTCAGGGCCAGGGGCGTATCGTAGGGAAATTCGTAACCGGTCTATGTGCGCCCGAGGTCGGCCGCATGATGAAGAATTCGTGACATAGGCAACTTCCTGATAACGGAAGGCGAAAATCATGACGAAGGTCGATGTGCTTGCAAGAACCTTTCTTGCTGTTTTCATCACGACAACGCTTGCCGGAGTATTTCTGCGCGCCAGCGCCGCACAAGAGTCCCCAGTCATCCTGAAGCGCGATGGCGCCACTATCATGCTTGAGCCGTTCGCGGCGAACATCGTCCGCGTGAGCATCAGCATGGATCGTGAGCAGGCAATTGCCCCCGCCGGTTACGGGTTTGTCGCACAGCCTTCCTCGAATGGGTGGGCTGAGCAACACGATCAGCAAGCAGACGTCTACCGGTCGCCGCGGGTCGTGGTTTCTGTCGCCATCACTCGGCCCTCCAAGACTCAGCAGACCCAGGTGGACATCAGCAGGTATTTCATCGGTTCCACGCCGGCGGTGCACATAACTTTTCGCACACCGCAAGGGAAGAAGCTGCTTGAGATGATCGATTGGTCGATGTCCGTCCCCAACCACAAGGATGCGAACGCCGGCATCTTGTACGACCACAGACCGTCCGATGAGCCTTTCTTTCAGGTTGGGGCCACCTTTGCCTCGCCCGACGACGAGCACTACTACGGTTTGGGTCAGAACCAGGAGGGCTTTCTCGACCACCGCGGCCACACCGTGGAATGCTGGCACAACTATCTGGCAACGGGCGGGCCCAGTATTTGCGTGCCTTTTGTCGTGACCAATTACGGGTACGGCATGATCTGGGACAATCCCTCAAAGACCACGATTAAGCCGGGGTTCAATGAGCGAACACAGTGGGTTTCGGAAGTCGGCAATCGGGTGTCGTTCTTTGTGATTGCCGGAGCAAGCACCGATGAAATTTATTCCGGCTATCGTTTGCTCACGGGCACGACTCCGATGTTGCCCAAAGCCGCTTACGGCTATATTCAATGCAAGCAACGGTATTCCATGCAGGACGAAGTTCTCTCTGTCGCCAGGGGCTATCGGGAGCGGCATCTTCCCGCCGATATTCTGGTGATCGACTGGTTCTACTATTCGAAGATGGGCGAGATGGACTTCGTCCCTCAGCAATGGCCCGATCCCAGCGCCATGAACCGCCAATTGCATGACATGGGGTTTCAGACCATGATCAGTGTGTGGCCGCGGTTCACGAAAGGCACACGCTATTACGACTTCCTGCTAAAAAAAGGATGGTTCGAACACCTTGCGGATGGAACCCCGACGGCCGGTCTGCCCTATGACCGTGCCGGCTCCGATATTGACACCACAAATCCCGACGCGGCACGCTGGTTTTGGTCTGTGATTCGCGACAACATTATCAGCAAGGGCTTCGATGCGATTTGGGCCGACGAGACCGAGCCCGATTTGCCACCTGACGGCAGCTACTTCCTTGCCGGACCCGGCACCCGCTACTACAACATCTATCCTCTGCTGCACACAGCGGCCATCTATGATGGCTTCCGCCGTGATGTAAACCATCGCGCGTTGATTCTTTCGCGCGATGCTTACCTCGGATCTCAACGCAATGGAACCATGGTGTGGTCTTCCGACATTTACCCAACATGGGACACCCTGAAGCGGCAGATTCCGACCGGACTCGACTTCACCGCCTCGGGTATGGCCTATTGGACCAACGACATTGGCGGCTGGCAATATCTGCCCGCCGAACACCATCCCGCGCATCTGCCGCTGCTGGATCCATCGGACGCGCGGGACAATGTCGGCGGTTACGATGACTATCCCGAACTCTATACGCGTTGGTTCGAGTATGCGGCGTTTCTTCCAATCTTCCGGGCGCACGGCAGCCGCCGATACAACGAGGTGTGGTCCTATGGACATGAGGCTGAGCCGATTCTGATCAAGTATTTGAAACTTCGCTACCAGCTCATGCCTTATATCTACTCGCTGGCTTACCACACCTATCAAACCGGCGCGCCTTACATGCGTGCCCTTTTCATGGATTTTCCCAACGACCCACATGTCGCTGACGTCGGCGACGAATATATGTTCGGTCCGGCGTTCCTCGTAGCTCCGATCACCGAACAAGGCGCCACCAGCCGCACCGTCTATTTGCCCAAGGGAAGCGACTGGTACAACTACTGGACCAACGAACGCCTGCACGGCGGTCAGACGATCAAGGTGGATGCTCCGATCGAAATCCTTCCTTTGTTCATCCGCGCAGGTTCGATCATTGCATTAGGCGAACCGGTCGAGAGCACGAGTCAAGTGCAAAAGATCGCCAAGGTGCGCGTTTATCCGGGAGCGAACGGCGACTTCACACTCTATGAAGACGACGGCAGGACCTACGGCTACGAAAGAGGAGAAAACAGGATTACATATCTGCACTGGGATGACACCTCCCGAAAACTGAGCCTGAGCGGAGCTGCAGCATGGGCTGGAGCGGATGAACGGGTGGTTGAGATCGTGGGGCGGTAACTGTAAGCGACGTCGCGGAACTGGGTGGCCAATCTTTTTTCTGTTATCGCAGGGCGCCCGGACATGTTCGACGTCTGCCCGATGACCAGGCCGATCTACCGGATTCGCCCTAAAGATGCCAAATACCCGGTCCTGTTACCTGTGGGGACACGCGCGCAGT
>Ga0335073_10013269_pt1 | contig 11549 bp, 17 predicted proteins | sample Lox_Sample_22_FD_207093 | JGI IMG/M metagenome (GOLD analysis project Ga0335073, IMG submission 207093) | Soil microbial communities from Loxahatchee National Wildlife Refuge, Florida, United States - Lox_Sample_2.2 | ecosystem: Environmental > Terrestrial > Soil > Wetlands | place: USA... | reverse complement strand
GGGCGGCCGTGGCGGTGGTCCCGGTGGTCGCGGTGGCGGTGGCGGTGGCGGTCGCGGCGGCGGCGGTGGCGGTCGCGGTCCCGGCGGTCCGGGTGGTCCCGGCGGCGGTGGTCGTGGCGGCGGCGGCGGCGGTCGTGGCGGCGGCGGTGGCGGTCGCGGTCCCGGCGGTCCGGGTGGTCCCGGCGGCGGTGGCGGCGGCGGACGCGGCCCCGGCGGTCCCGGCGGCGGCAGTCGTGGCGGACGCGGCGGCGGTGGCGCCGGCGGCGGCGGCGGAGGCGGCGGAGGCGGTGGCCCCCGGCCGAGCTCCCCGGGTGGTGGCAGCTGATGCTCGCTCCCAAGCGCGTAAAGCACCGCAAGGTGCATCGCGGCCGGCGGCGCGGCATGTCCCGCGGGCAGACCAAGGTGCAGTTCGGTGAGTACGGGCTGAAGGCGCTCGATGCCGGCTGGCTCACCAACCGCCAGATCGAGGCCGCCCGAATCGCGATGACCCGCAAGATCAAGCGCGGCGGCAAGGTCTGGATCAACGTCTATCCGGACAAGTCGTTCACCAAGAAGCCGGCCGAGACGCGGATGGGCTCCGGCAAGGGCTCGCCCGAGGGCTGGGTCGCCGTCGTCAAGCCCGGGCGCGTGATGTTCGAGCTCGCCGGCGTGCCCGAGCCGCTGGCGCGCGAGGCGATGCGCCTCGCCGGCCACAAGCTTTCGGTCCGGACGAAGTTCGTGATGCGAGAGGACGCGTGAGATGAGGGCTTCCGACGTCCGTGACCTCACCGACACCGAGTTGCGCGAGCACATCCAGACCGCTCGCCGGGAGCTGTTCGGGCTGCGCTTCCAGCACGCCACGTCCGAGCTCGAGAACACCGCCGGCCTGAAGCGGGCCAAGCGCGAGATCGCGCGGGCACTGACGATCCAGCGCGAACGAGAACTGAGAAATGGCTGAAGAGATCGAGAACAACGAGACTGAAGAGACCACGGACGCCGCGCCCGAAGAGGCGGCGGCGCCCGAGGAGGCCACCGCGCCTGAGGCTGCAGCTCCGAGCGAGCCGCAGGAAGTCGTCGCGCCCAAGGAACGCCGGCGCCGTGCCCGCGCGAGCCGCGCGGCCAAGGCCCCGGTGGCCAAGCCCCGCACCCCCGCGGAGCGCCACGCCGACCGTGTCGCCGACCGGCGCAAGAAGGCCGAGCTGCGGCGCGTCGAGCGCGCCCGGACCCGTCAGAAGGCGCGCGAAAGCGGCGCCGTCGCGCAGACGACGCCCCCGCGCGAGCATGGGCCCGGGCGGCAGAAGACCCGCCAGGGGATCGTCGTCTCCGACAAGGCCGACAAGACGATCACCGTCCGGATCGACATCGCCCGGCGTCATCGTCGCTACGAGAAGATCGTGCGCACGTCGAGCACGCTCCACGCTCACGACGAGACCAACGACGCCCACATCGGCGACACCGTGATCGTGCGCGAGTGCCGGCCGCTGTCGCGCATCAAGCGCTGGCGCCTCGTGGAAGTCCTCGAGAGAGCCGAGTAGGCGACGGGACCGCACCATGATCCAGAACGAGACACGACTTCGAGTCGCCGACAACACCGGCGCCAGGGAGATCCTGGTGATCCGCGTGCGCGGTGGCCACCGGCGCCGCTACGCCGGGATCGGGGACATCGTCACCGCCACGGTCAAGCAGGCCAGCCCCCAAGGGTCGGTCAAGAAGGGCGAGGTGGTGACCGCGGTGGTCGTTCGCACCCGCAAGTCCTACGGACGCGAGGACGGCACCTACATCGCCTTCGATGAGAACGCTGCGGTGCTGATCGACGCGCAGAACAACCCGCGCGGAACGCGCATCTTCGGGCCGGTCGCCCGCGAGTTGCGCGAGCGCAACTTCATGAAGATCGTGTCGCTCGCCCCGGAGGTGCTCTAGTGCCCGCGAGACTGAAGACCGGCGACGAGGTGATCGTGATCGGTGGCAAGGACCGAGGCAAGCGCGGCAAGATCCTGCGCGTCGATCCCAAGCACCAGCGCGTATTCATCGAGGGCCTGAACATGATCAAGCGCCACCAGAAGCCACGTCAGGTGGCGGGCGCGCAGCGCGCCGAGCAGGTCGGTGGCGTGATCGAACGGGAGGGACCGATCCACGTGTCCAACGTGGCACTGGCCGATCCCACGGAAGGCAAGCCGACGCGCATCGGGATCGAGGTCCACGACGGCAAGCGCCTGCGCATCGCGCGGCGAAGCGGAGCGAGGGTCGACTGATGCCGCCCGCACGCCTGAAGACTCGCTACGACGAGGAGATCCTGCCCGCGCTGATCGAGCGGTTCGGCTATTCGACGCCGATGCGCGCGCCCAAGATCGTGAAGGTCACGGTCAACATGGGCGTCGGTGAAGCGAAGCAGGATTCGAAGATGCTCGACGCCGCGTCCGAGCAGCTTGGCACGATCACGGGCCAGCGGCCGAACGTGCGCCGGGCGCGCAAGTCGATCGCCCAGTTCAAGGTCCGCGAGGGGATGCCGGTGGGCGTCGCTGTGACGTTGCGCGGGGCTCGTTCGTATGAGTTCCTGGACAGGCTTATGTCGGTGGCGATTCCACGGATCCGCGACTTCCGCGGGCTGAACCCGCGCTCGTTCGACGGCCGCGGGAACTACTCGATGGGCGTGCGCGAGCAGATCATCTTCCCCGAGGTGGACTACGACGAGGTCGACCAGGTGCGCGGCCTGGACATCACGATCACCACCACGGCCCAGAGCGACGACGAGGCGTTCGCGCTGCTCGAGGCGCTCGGGATGCCATTCGCCAGAGAAGGCCGCCCCGGTGCGGCCGCGACCCAGACTTAAAGGAACACATGGCCAAGACTTCTCAGATTGTTCGCCAAAGGCGCACGCCGAAGTACAAGACGCGCGGCTACACGCGCTGCCGCCGGTGCGGCCGGGCACGCGCGGTATACCGCAAGTTCGGCGTGTGCCGGATCTGCCTGCGCGAGCTCGCGCACAACGGATATGTCCCCGGCATGACGAAGTCCAGTTGGTGACGCCATGTCGATGACCGATCCGATCGCCGACTTCCTCACGCGGCTGCGCAACGCCGCCAACGCCCAGCACCACGACGTGACGATGCCGTCCTCGAAGCTGCGGGCAGAGGTGGCCCGCATCCTTCGAGAGCAGGGCTACATCGAGGCCTACGAGGTCCGCGACCCCGAGCCCGGGCAGCCGGGCCAGCGGCTGACGATCACGCTCAAGTACACGCAGTCACGCAAGCCGGTGATCTCGGGATTGCAGCGCGTCTCGCGCCCGGGCCAGCGCACGTATGTCGACCACGCCCACATCCCGCGGATCGATGGCGGGATGGGGACCGCGATCATCTCGACCTCCAAGGGCGTCATGACCGGCCACGAGGCCCGCATCGCGGGCATCGGCGGCGAGGTCGTGGCGAAGGTCTGGTAAAGAGCACTAACGAGCATGTCCCGCATCGGAAGACAACCCATTCCCGTCCCGGCCGGAGTGACGGTCGCGATCGAGCCCGAGCTCGTGCGCGTCAATGGGCCGAAGGGCGAGCTGTCAGAGCGCGTGAACCGCGACATGAAGGTCGAGCAGGTCGACGATCAGATCGTCGTCACGCGCCCGACCGACCGCGGCGAGCACCGCGCGCTCCACGGCCTGACCCGGACGCTCATCGCGAACATGGTGCAGGGCGTGACCGCGGGGTTCGAGAAGCGCCTCGAGATCCAGGGCGTCGGCTATCGCGCGCAGCTCCGCGGACGAGACCTGGAGCTCGCGCTCGGCTACTCGCATCCGGTGTCGATCAAGGCCCCCGACGGGATCGAGTTCGAGGTTCCGCAGCCCACCCGGATCGCCGTCAAGGGCGCGTCCAAGCAGCAGGTGGGCGAGATTGCCGCGCTGATCCGCAAACAGCGCAAGCCCGAGCCCTACAAGGGCAAGGGCATCCGCTACGAGGGCGAGTACGTGGCCCGAAAGGTTGGTAAGCGCGCATGACCGTGATGACCAAGCCCGCGGCTCGGCTGAGGCGCCGGCGCCGGGTGCGCGCCAAGATCCACGGCACCGCCGAGCGGCCGCGCATCTCCGTGTTCCGTTCGAATCGCGGTGTGTTCGCGCAGCTGATCGACGACGACTCCGGGCGCACGATCGCCTCGGTGAATTGGACCGAGGCCGACCTGCGCGGGCTGAAGCTGATGGAGCAGGCGACGCGCGCCGGCGGGCTGCTGGCCGATCGCGCCAAGTCGGCCGGCATCGACACGGCCGTGTTCGACCGCGGCGGCTACAAATATCACGGGCGCGTTAAGGCGCTCGCCGACGGTGCCCGCGAGGGCGGGCTGACGTTCTAGTCCCGCTAACCTGGACCTGCCGATGCCTTCCGTACGCGATCGCACAGTTTCTTCAGCCGGCCTGGACCTCCAGGAGCGCGTGGTCGAGATCAACCGCGTGGCCAAGGTGGTCAAGGGCGGACGACGGTTCTCGTTCACGGCGCTGGTCGTCGTCGGCGATGAGCGCGACGTCGTCGGTATCGGCTACGGCAAGGCCAACGAGGTTCCGGTGGCGATCCAGAAGGGCGTCGAGCAGGCGAAGAAGAACCTGTACCGCGTCCCTAAGCACGGCTCGACGATCACCCACCAGACGACCGGCATCTTCGGGTCCGGGCGTGTGTTCCTGAAGCCGGCCGCTCCCGGTACCGGTGTGATCGCCGGCGGCGGCGTGCGCGCGGTGCTCGAGCTCGCCGGCATCCACGACATCCTGTCCAAGTCGCTCGGGTCGCAGAACCCCATCAACCTGGTCAAGGCGACGATGGCGGGTCTCCAGTCTTTGCGCACGCCCGACGAGGTCGCGGAGATCCGCGGACTCTCGGTCAACCAGGTGCTCGGGCTCACGACGGACGAGGCTGAGCCCACGGCTGCCGAGACGCTTTCGAGCAGCACCAACGGGAACAGCGGCCCGTCCGAGGACGCGGCGCCCGCGGCCGAGCCGGTGGCCGATGGAGAGGCCGAGGCGTGAGCAAGGTCGTCGTCACCCAGCGCCGGTCGCGGAACGGCTCCGATCAGCGCCAGCGCGACACGCTTCGCTCGCTCGGGCTGCGCCGGATCGGCCAGCGCGTCGAGCACGAGGACACGCCGCAGATTCGAGGGATGATTGCGAAGGTCTCGCATCTCGTCGACGTCTCCGAGGAAGCCAATGGCTGAGATCGAGGAAGAGCGCGAGGAGCGGATCGGCCTGCACAACCTGAGGCCCGCCCCCGGGTCGCGAAAGGCGCGCAAGCGCGTCGGCCGCGGCGAGGGCTCGGGCACCGGCAAGACGTCGGGCCGCGGCCAGAAGGGCTGGGGCTCGCGCTCGGGCGCCAAGCAGCGCGTCCGCTTCGAGGGCGGCCAGAACCCGATTCACATGCGGATGCGGAAGCTCCGTGGGCCGCACATGAAGAAGTCGATGCCGTTCGAGCCGTTCCGCACGCACACCCAGCCGGTCAACCTGCTCCAGCTCGAGGCCCGCTTTGAGTCCGGCGCGTCGGTCACGCTGGATGAACTCCGCACCAAGGGCCTCGCGACGCGCAAGGAGATTCCGGTCAAGATCCTCGCCAAGGGTGAGCTGACCAAGCCGCTGACCGTGCACGCCCACCAGTTCTCGAAGGCCGCGCGCGAGCGGATCGAGGCCGCCGGCGGGACCTGCCAGGTCATCGTGGAGGCCAAGGGCTAATGATCTCGACGATCCTGAGTTCCTTCAGGGTTGCCGAGATCCGCAACAAGCTGCTGTTCACCGCGGCGATCCTCGGTCTTTATCGCCTCGGGACGCACATCCCCGCGCCGGGCATCAACGCCTCCGCGGTCAACGCGATCCAGAACAACTTCGGCGGCTCGAGCATCCTCGGCTTCCTGAACCTGTTCTCGGGTGGCGGGCTCGGCCGGATCGCGATCTTCGCGCTCGGGATCATGCCCTACATCACCGCGTCGATCATCCTGCAGCTGCTGCAGGTGGTCGTGCCCTCGCTCGAGAAGCTCTCCAAGGAGGGCGAGGTCGGGCAGGCGAGGATCACCCAGTACACGCGGTACCTGACGGTCGGCCTGGCGTTTGCCCAGTCGATCGGCTACGTGTTCCTGTTCCGGACCTTCGAGCAGTCGGCCGGCGTCACCGTCATCCCGAACTTCAACCTGGCCAAGGTCCTGCTGATCGTGATCTCGCTGACCGCGGGGACCGTGTTGCTGATGTGGATGGGCGAGCTCATCACCCAGCGCGGCATCGGCAACGGGATCTCGCTGATGATCTTCGCGAGCATCGTCGCCCGGATCCCGAACGGGATCCACTCGTGGTGGACCAACCCCGACCAGGTGTTCAAGGTGATCATGCCGTTCATCGCCGTCGGCGTGGTCGCGGCGATCGTGTTCGTCCAGGAGGGGCAGCGCCGGATCCCGATCCAGTACGCCAAGCGCGTGATCGGCCGCCGGATGACGCAGGGCACCCAGACGTACCTGCCGCTGCGCGTGAACATGGCCGGCGTGATCCCGGTGATCTTCGCCGCGAGCATGATGGCGATCCCGCCGACGCTGGGACAGCTCCTCGGGCAGAACCGGACGAACTTCTGGACCGACGTCCAGAACTTCTTCAGCCCCCAGGGGTGGCACTACGTGCTCGGCGAGAGCCTCTTGATCATCGTCTTCACCTACTTCTACACCGCGGTCACGTTCAACCCCGTCGACCAGGCCGAGAACCTCCGCAAGTACGGCGGGTTCATACCCGGGGTACGACCAGGTAGGCCCACGGCCGAGTTCCTCGACCGCATCCTGGCCCGCCTGACGTTCCCGGGAGCGTTGTTCCTGGCTGCGATCGCGGCGCTGCCGACGATCCTGATCAGCCAGACGTCGGCCAACTTCTTCTTCGGCGGCACCTCGATCCTGATCGTGATCGGCGTCGCGCTCGACACGATGAAACAGCTCGAGGCGCAGCTGATGATGCGCAACTACGAGGGCTTCTTAAAGTAGGCCCGGCCGGGCCCGCCTTCTAGGCAAGCGCTCCCGCAAGCTCCCCTCGCGTCTGGATGTCGAGCTTGCGATACGCGTTCCGCAGGTGGTACTCGACCGTCTTCGGGGTGACGAACAGCGCTTGCGCGATCTCGCGGTTGCTCTGACCGGTGGCGGCGAGCTCGGCGATCCGCCGCTCCGACGGCGTCAGCGACGCCGGTCCGCTGAGCAGGGCCTCGCGCCTCGGCCGCGCACCCGCGGCGGCAAGCTCGACCCGGGCGCGCTCCGACAGCGCCACCGCCCCGCCCTGCCGCGCGAGGTCTGCTGCACGCTCGAGCGGCTCGCGCGCCTCCGAGCGCCGGTTCTCCCTGCGCAGAGCCGCGCCGAGGTCGACCAGGGCGCGCGCGGTCTCGAGGCGTGGCGGCCCGTTCGATGCGAGCCGCACCGCGGTGCGGAGGCTGCGCACGCCCCGCGTGCCCTGCTCGCACAGGCCGATGATGCGCCGCGCGCGAACCCGAAGGTGGAACACGTCGGTCCTCTCAGCCCGAGCTAGCGCATCGCCGGCGAGCTCGAGCGCGCGCTCCCGATCGCCGAGCATCAGCGCCGCCAAGGCCGCCGTCCCGCGCCACTCGCAGTAGCCGAGGTAACCGACGGTCCGCTCTCCGATGTCGCCGACGGCGAGCGCCGCGTCGAGCGCTTCGCGAGGCCGGCTCTGCGCGAGGCGGAGCTCGGCGAGCGAGTAGAGCCGGAGTACATCCTCGATGTCCTGCGGCTCATCCAGCGGGCCGTCCTCATCGAGCACGTTCCCGGCCTGATCGAGCTCGCCGCGCTCGATCAGGCACAGCGCGTAGTGCGCCGCCGCCGACCGGGCGAATTGCTGCCAGCCGTAGCGGCGAGCGTCGCGGGCGAGCTCGAGGTCGGCGAGCGCCTCCGTGATCTCGCCCTGCCACAGCAACGGGAGGCCGCGGACATAGCTCGCGGTGGCGAACGCGAGCGGCCAGGCGTGGCGGCGGGCCTCCTCGAGCGCCGCCTGCGCCACCTCGAGCGCGCTCTCGAGCTCGCCGTTCAACAGGAACGCCGCGGTCACCAGCCTCCACCCGAGCCACTGCGGGTTGGCGTCGGACAGCATCCGCCCCCCGTCCCAAGCGCGCTCGGTCAGCTCGATCGCGTTGTGCGCGGACTCGCCGGTGGTCGTGGCGTGCAGCGCGGCCTGCGCGAGCAGCAGCCGCTGCCCCTGTGTCCGCGGACCCTTCTCCGCGTACTCGACGACCTGCGCGGCCCGCCCGAGCGCGAGCGGCTGGAGATCGGGGACGATCGACGCCGTCGAGATGAAGCTGGCCTCGAGCTGGTCGCGGAGCTCGAGCTCGTCCGAGTCCGCGGGCGCGGAGGGCAGCTCGTCGAGTGCGGCGTCATACGCGCGGGCTGCTTCCTCGTGGAGCGCCAGGGCGTCGAGCGCGCGCCCGAGCTGGAGCCCGAGCTCCGCGCGACGGCGCGGTTCAGACGACGCGGCGGCGGCCTGCGCGAGGTGGTCGGCGGCCGCCGGTCGGCCGAGCGCGGCCTCGGCGGCCCCCAGCTCGGCGAGCACCTCGGGGCGTAGCTGCGCGGTCGGCGGCTCCTGGAGCGCGCGCTCGAGGTAGCGGGCCGCGGGCTGCACAGCGCGTGCCTCGCGGGCCGCCGCGCGGAGCCGCTCGACCACCCACGGGTCTCCGCCGGCATGGCCGAGGAGCAGATGCGCCGCGACCCGCTCGGCGTCCTCGCCGTCGGCGTAGAGCAGCCGGGCGGCCTCGAGGTGGCGGCTGGCGCGCTCGAACAACGGGACGTCCTGCTCGATCGCGTGCTGGACGAGCGGGTGCACGAAGCGCAGCGGCTCCCGGGCGAGCACGATCTCCACGCCGGCGAGCGCATCGGCCGCGGCCGTCGCGGCATCGATCGGGAGCTCCGCGAGCACCGCCGCGCGCCGCAGCGGGACGTCGTCGCCCAGGATCGCGATCGCCCGCGCGAGCGCCGCTGCCGCCGGCCCGAGCCTTCCGACCCGGACGCGGAGCGACCGGATCACGGCATCCGGAGCGAGCGCGCGGGCGCGGCGCGTGAGCGCGGCGCCGCGGAGGCTGGCCTCGTCGGCGAGCGCCACCAGCAGCTCGTGCACGTAGAAGGGGTTGCCGTTCGTGACGTCGATGCTGGCCTCGATCACGTCGGGGTCGGCACGGTCGCCGAGCGCTTCGCGGGCCAGCTCCTCCACGGCCTCGATGCCGAGTCCTGCGAGGCTCTCGAGCCGCACCTGGGGATGAGTCGCGACGCGATCGAGCGTGTCGGCGGACTCCCCCCCGACCGCGGGGCGGCGGGTCATCACGAGCGCCACCGGCAGCTCGTCGAGGCGGTGGAGCACGTACAAGACGAACTCGAGCGAGGCGACGTCGCACCAATGCAGGTCGTCGATCGCGAGCAGTGTCGGCTGCGCCTCGGCCGCGCCCGCCATCAGCGTGAACAGGCCGTGGGACATGGTGAGATCGCCGGCGTCGCCCGGATCGAACATGTCCTCGCGCGTGCCGGCGAGCGAGCGTACGCGCTCGGGCGCCTCGGCCAGGAAGGCGCGTCGCCCCGCCGGCGGCAGCTCGCTCAGAAGGGCCCGGATGAGCTGGCCCGCGACACCGAACGCGACGTTCTGCTCGAGCTCGGCGCCCGCTGCCCGCAGCACGCGCATGCCGCGGCTTCTCCCGTCGTCGAGCGCCGCCTCGTGGAGGCGCGTCTTGCCCATGCCGGCGTGGCCCTCGAGCAGAAGCGCCCGGCCGTTCCCGTCCTGGACGGCGTCGAGGGCAGCAGTGATCGCCTGGAGCAGATCGTCGCGCTCCAGGAGCCCCGCGCGTCCGCGCAGGGGCCGGCCACGTCTGTCGGGCGCCTCCCGCACCGGCATCTAGAGCTTTGTACCCGGATTGGAGTCTTGCCTAATCCTGGGGTACGTGCCTGGTGCGGGTCAGCACACAAACAGCCATATTTCTGAGCGTGACGAGGGGAACGGCACAGCTGCGTCTGGCGATCGAGGTCGACTCGGATCCCATCAGCGGCTGGGTTTCAAACGGCAGCGGGATCTCGAAGCCGTTCCACGGCTGGATCGAGCTGACCGCCGTGATCGAGGCCGCTCGCGTGGCCGATCCGTGCCTCGGGGAGCTAGGGGAGACCCCGGCCGAAAGACTGGGGTCGATCCCTGGTGCGAAAGCCTCGGAGCTCTAGTTAGCTACCGACATCGCATGACTCGGACGTCGAAAACAGCGCGGATCAGGGGGTGCGTGGGGGCGCAGATCCGACGCCATAGCGATGGGGGCAAAGTTCGAGGCAGGGGGCAAGCTCAGGCGGGCCTGGGGGCGCAGGCCCGCCGTTTGAGCGGTTGTGCAGTACGGATGGGCTGGGGGCGCGCGGGGGCGCAAACCCATCGTGGGGGCAGTTGTCCAGTGCAGGGAGGATCGTGCGGGGGCGCCGATCCAAGTCGGGGGCAAACGTAGGGGGCATCAGAACACAGCGGTGGCGAGGAAGGCAGCATCAGGGGGAGCCGGCACGGACGCCGGCCCGGTGCCTGCCTCGGGGCAACGGTCGCCATCCGCACCGACCGAACGCACCAGGGCCTGAGTCGCGCGCGTGACTCGGGCCCAGTGTGTTTTTGGGTGCGTCGGCCCGATACAGTGGTGCCCCTCGTGTCAGAGCTCAATCTGATCCTGTTCGGTCCTCCGGGCGCGGGCAAGGGAACGCAGGCCGACCGCCTGCGTTCCGACTTCCAGCTGCCCTACATCGCCACCGGCGACATGCTCCGGGGGAACGTCAAGGACGGAACCGAGCTTGGGAAGAAGGCCAAGGAGTACATGGACGCCGGTGAGCTCGTCCCCGATGACCTGATCGTGGCGATGGCGGCCGAGAGACTTTCAGAGGAGGACGCCCGGGACGGCTTCATCCTCGACGGCTTTCCGCGCACCGTTCCCCAGGCGGAAGCGCTCGACAAGCAACTGTCGAAGATGGCCCGCCGGATCACGACCGTGCTGCTGATCGATGTCCCCGACGACGAGCTCGTCCGGCGCCTGTCCGGCCGGCGGGTGTGCGTCAAGGCCGGGCACAACTACCACGTCGAGTTCGATCCGCCCAAGCACGACGAAGTCTGCGATCAGGACGGATCTCGTCTCGTCCAGCGTGACGACGACAAGCCCGAGGTCGTCGAGAAGCGCCTGCACGTCTACCACGATCAGACCGAGCCCGTGATCGACTACTACGATCAGAAGGGAATCCTTCGTCGCGTCGACGGAACCCGTCCACCGGCCGAGGTTCACGACCACATCCGCGCGGTGATCGCGACGCTGCGACTCGAGGAAGACGTTTGATCATCAAGAAGACACCTGAGGAGATCGAGAAGATGGCCGCCGCCGGCGCCATCCTCGTCAAGACGATGAACCTGCTGGCGGGCAAGATCCGCCCGGGTGTGACCACCGCCGACCTCGATCAGGCCGCCGAGAAATTCATCCGCTCCCAGGGCGCGACCCCCGCGTTCAAGGGGTATCGCGGGTTCCCGGGCTCGATCTGCGCGTCGCCGAACGAGATGATCGTGCACGGGATCCCCGGCGCGTATGCGCTCGCGAAGG
>Ga0335073_10013267_pt1 | contig 11550 bp, 9 predicted proteins | sample Lox_Sample_22_FD_207093 | JGI IMG/M metagenome (GOLD analysis project Ga0335073, IMG submission 207093) | Soil microbial communities from Loxahatchee National Wildlife Refuge, Florida, United States - Lox_Sample_2.2 | ecosystem: Environmental > Terrestrial > Soil > Wetlands | place: USA: Florida... | reverse complement strand
CCGCGCACCCCGATCCCGAGCGGCGCGCGCTCGAGGGGCCGCACGACTGCGACGTGTGCGTCGTGGGCGGCGGGATCGCCGGCTGCTCCGCGGCGCTGCACCTGGCCGAGCGCGGTCTTTCGGTCGTGCTCCTCGAGGGGCAGCGCATCGGCTGGGGTGCCTCGGGCAGAAGCGGCGGCCAGGCGCTCTTCGGGGTCGCCGCGCCGCAGCCCAAGCTCGAGCGGCTGCTCGGCGCGGCGGACGCGCGCGCGGTATGGGACGTGTCGGTCGAGGGGCTGACGCTGCTGCGCTCGCTGATCGGGCGCTTCCGCATCGACTGCGACTGGACGGACGGCTATCTCCTCACCGCGGTCAAGCCGCGCCACGTCGCGGAGCTCAAGGCGGAGGTCCGCGAGCTCACCGGGCGCTACGGCTACGGGAGCGTGCGCTATATGGAGCGCGAGGAGCTCGGCACGCAGCTCGCCACCACGCGCTATCTCGGCGCGCTGTACGACGCCAACAGCGGCCACCTGCACCCGCTCAACTACACACTCGGTCTCGCGCGCGCCGCCGAGAGCTTCGGCGTGCGCGTCTTCGAGCACAGCCGCGCGCTCTCCTACCAGGCGGCCGCCGCCGGGCGCGTCGAGGTGTCGACCGCGCGCGGCACGGTGCGCGCGCGGCAGCTGGTGTTGTGCGGCAACGTGTACCTCGGAACGCTGGCGCCGGCGCTCGCGGCGAAGATCATGGGGGTCGCCACCTACATCGTCGCCACCGAGCCGCTCGGGCCGGAGCGCGCCCGCGCGCTCATCGCCGGCAACGCCGCGACCTGCGACGCGAACTGGGTGCTCGACTACTTCCGCCGCTCGGCGGATCACCGGCTGCTGTTCGGCGGGCGCGTGAACTACTCGGGCCTGCGCTCGTTCGATGCGCCGGCGGCGACGCGGACCCGGATGCTGCGGGTCTTTCCGCAGCTCAAGGACGTGCGCATCGACTACTCCTGGGGGGGCGAGGTCGACATTACGCTCAACCGCGCGCCGCACTTCGGGCGGCTCGCGCCGAACGTGTACTTCCTGCAGGGCTTCTCCGGCCACGGCATCGCGCTCACCGGCATCGCCGGCAAGCTCGTCGCCGAAGCGCTCGCCGGGACCGCCGGGCGATTCGATGTGTTCGCGCGCATTCCGCACGCCAACTTCCCGGGAGGGGCGGCGCTGCGCCGTCCGGCGCTGGTGCTGGCGATGCTGTACTACCGGCTGCGCGACCTGCTGTAATCGGCTCCATGCCGCGCGATCCGCAGTTCTACCGCCACCTGATCCTGTGGGCGTGGTGCGCCTGGGCGCTCTACTGGCTGGTCTCCTCGATCGGCAACAAGGCTACGCAGCGGCGCGAGCCGCTCGGCTCGCGCCTCGCCTACGTGCTGCCGCTCGTCCTCGGCGGCGTGCTGCTCGGGGTGCGGGAGCTGCCGTGGGCGGCGCTCCTCGGCACGCGCCTGTGGCCGCGCTCATTCCTTGTTTATTGTATCGGCTTGCTGATCCTGCTCGCCGGGCTCGCCTTCGCGGTGTGGGCGCGCATGCACCTCGGACGCAACTGGAGCGGCGCGGTCACGGTCAAGGAGGGCCACGAGCTGATCCGCACCGGGCCCTACCGCTTCGTGCGCCACCCCATCTACACCGGGATCCTCACCGCGGTGATCGGCACCGCCGTCTGCTCGGGGACGCTGCGCGCGGTGCTTGGCTTCGCTCTCATCGCCTCCGCCCTGGCGTACAAGCTGCGCAAGGAAGAGGCGTTCATGCGCGAGGTCTTTCCCGGTCAGTACGACACCTACCGCGCGGAAGTCCCGGCGCTCATTCCCTTCACGAAGCCGCGGCGCTCCGCGGGCGGCTAGGAGCCCTCGGCGGCGGCTCACAGCGCCTCGGCGATCTGCACCGCATTCAGCGCCGCGCCCTTGAGGAGCTGATCCCCGGCCACGAACAGGGCGATCGAGCGGCCGCTCGGGTCGCTCACGTCCTGGCGGATACGCCCGGCGAGGATGGCATCGCCGCCGGAGGCATCGCGCGGCATCGGGAAGTAGTTGCGCTCGCGGTCGTCGACGAGCTTCACCCCGGGCGCGGCGGCGATGATCCGGCGCGCCTCTTCGGCGGAGATCGGCCGCTCGCACTCAAAGGTGATGGCGACCGAGTGCGCGCGCAGCACCGGCACGCGGATGCAAGTCGCCGAGACGCGCAACTCCGGATCGCCGAAGATCTTGCGCGCTTCTTCGCGCACCTTGATCTCCTCCTCGTTGTAGCCGCTCACCGGGTCGATGCGCGTGTTGTGGCTGAAGACGTTGAAGGCGTAGGGGTGCGGCAGCACGCGCTGCTGGTAGGGCCGCCCCTCGAGATAGGCGCGGGTCGCCTCGCGCAGCTCCTCCATGGCGGCGGCTCCCGCGCCGGAAGCCGACTGGTAACTCGCGATCAGGAGCCGCACGATGCGGTTCGCCTGGTGGATCGGCCACAGCGGCGTGATGGAGATGATGGCCGTGCAGTTGGGGTTGGCGACGATCCCGCGGTGTGCCTTCAGCGCCTGCGGGTTGATCTCCGGGACGACCAGCGGCACCTCGGGATCCATGCGGAAGGCGGAGGAGTTGTCGATGACCGTGGCGCCGGCGCGCACCGCGATGGGCGCGAACTGCTTCGAGACGGCGCTGCCGGCCGAGAAGAGCGCCACGTCCACGCCGTCGAAGCTCGCCTCGGCGAGCTCCTGCACCGTGAGCGGCGCGCCGCGAAACGTCAGCTCCTTACCCGCCGAACGCGCTGAGGCGAGCAGGCGCAGCTCCGCCAGCGGGAAATTGCGCCGCTCGAGGCAGCCGATCATCTCCACGCCCACCGCGCCCGTGGCACCGACGATCGCCACGACCGGCGGCTTGCCGCGACCCGCTCCCGCTCCAGCCATCCTCGACACTCCCGTTCAACGCCCGACCTGCAGCACCGTTCCTACCTGAGCGCCGACAGCCTGTAAAGCGCGGGCGGCCCGGGAGAGCCGCGGCACGCCTCGAGGGGGCGGCGCAACTAGGCCGGCGGCGGCAGGCGGATCTCGTAGCAGCGGTGGATGCGCGGATTGCGCGCGAAGTCCTCGGGGAGCGTCGCGGCCGAGACGTCGCGGATCGCGTAGCGCGCGGCAAGGTCCTCGGCGAGCTTGAACCGCTGGGCGTTGGTCGAGAACACCAGCAGCCCCCCGGGTGAGAGCAGCCGTGCGCAGGCGTCGATGAGCGCCGGGTGATCGCGCGCCACGTCGAGTACGCCTTCCATGCGCTTGGAGTTGGAGAAGGTCGGCGGGTCGAGAAAGACGAGATCGAAGCGCCGGGTGTCCCGGGCGGCGGCGGCGAGCCATTCGCGGGCGTCGGCCTGCAGGAGCTCATGGGACGCCCCGGCGAAGCCGTTGAGCGCGAGATTCTCTCGCGCCCACTCGAGATAGGTGCGCGACAGGTCGACCGAAACGCTGTCGCGGGCGCCGCCGGCCGCCGCGTACACCGTGGCGGTGCCGGTGTACGCGAACAGATTGAGGAAGCTCGCGCCGCGCGCCGCCGCGCGCAGCCGCGCCCGGGTCATGCGGTGATCGAGGAACAGCCCGGTATCGAGGTAGTCGTCGAAGTTGACGCGGAACTTGAGGCCCGCCTCGGCGACGACGTGAAAGGTCTCGCGCGCGTCCAGCTTGCCGTACTGCTCGCCGCGCGGCGTGCGGCGCCGGGTGCGCACGCGGATGCGCTCGGGCGGCACGCCGGTCGCCTCCGGCAGGCTCGCGAGCACCTCGCCGCGGCGGCGCTGCACCGCCTCGCGCTCGATCTCGGCGGGGGCGGCGTACTCCTGCACGTACAGCCAGTCCTCCGCGGGCTCGAGCGTGCGGTACTGATCGATCGCGAAGGCGTACTCGGGCATGTCGGCGTCATAGATCCGGTAGCACGAGACCTCCTCGCGCCGCGCCCAGCCGCGCAGGCGCTTGAGGTTCTTCGCGAGGCGGTTGCTGAACATGCGCGCGCCGGCGCTGTCCCGGAGGTGCGCAATTCCCTTGCCGAGCGTGCCCAGGGCACGCTCGCTCGCCGCGCCCACCTCGATGCGCAGCAGGCGGCACTCGATCGAGCCGTTCCAGAGCGTATGGGTGCGGTGGGCGCGCAGCCCGAGCTCGAGTCCGAGCGCGGGCGAGCCGGTGAGGATCGCCGCCTGCCAGCCCGCGAAGCGCTCGCGCAGCACGGCGCCAAGCTCGCGGTGCACGGTGCGCGCGCCCTCGAGGTCCTCGAGCCTCACGCCATAGGGCGGGTTGGCGCACACGAGCCCGGGACGCTCCGCGGCGCGGCCGGGGAGCGGCGCGGCATCGGCGAGTGCGCCCACGCCGAGCTGCACGAGCCCGTCGACGCCGGCGCGCGCCGCGTTGGCGCGCGCGGCGCGGATGGCGGCGGCGTCGCGATCGCGGCCGCGGATCGTGGCGGTGACGGCATCGTCCGCGCGGATGCGCCCGAGCGCCTCCGCCAGCAGCCGCTCCCACAGCGGCCCATCGTGGCCGCGCCAGCCGAGGAAGCCGAAGTACTCGCGCGTCAGTCCCGGCGCGCGCCCGGCGGCGATCAGCGCCGCCTCGATGGGCAGCGTCCCCGAGCCGCACAGCGGATCGAGGAACTCGGCGCCCTGCGCGGCGAGCGCTTCCCACCCGGCACGCAGCAGCACCCCCGCGGCCACGTTCTCCTTGAGCGGCGCCTCACCGGCGGCGCCCCGGTAGCCGCGGCGGTGCAGGCTCTCGCCCGCCAGATCGAGCGCGAGCGTGATCTGCGTGCCGTGGGCATGCGCGTGCACGCGCACGGCGGGGCGCGCGGTGTCGATGTCGGGACGGGCGCCGGTCGCCGCGCGCAGCGCATCCACGATGCCGTCCTTGAGCTTCAGCGCCCCGAAGTGCGTGTGGGTGATCGCCGGATGGCGGCCGCTGAAGTCGCAGGCGAGCGTCGCCCCGGGAGCGAGGTGCGCCGTCCAGTCAAGACGCGCGACGCCTGCGTAGAACTCTCCGGCGTCGCGTGCCTCGAATACCGCGAGCTCGAGGTACACGCGGTTGGCGATGCGCGACCAGAGGCAGGCGCGGTAGGCGCTCTCCAGGGCCCCGCTGAAGGCGACGCCCGTCGAGCGCTCGCGGACCTCGTGCGCGCCGCAGGCGGCGAGCTCGCGCGCCAGGAGGTCGGCGAGACCCCGCGGGGAGCTCGCGAGGAATCGCAGCGGCGCCGCGCTCACGGCGGCGGCCGCGTGCCGCTCAGGTGAGATCGAGCCACGTGGTCTTCAGCTCGGTGTACTTCTCCAGCGCGTGCAGCGACTTGTCGCGGCCGATGCCCGACTGCTTGAAGCCGCCGAACGGCACGGTGATGTCGTCGGCGTCGTAGCAGTTGATGAACACGGTGCCGGCGCGCAGCGCCCGCGCCACGCGGTGCGCGGTGGTCACATCGCGCGTCCACACGGCGGCGGCGAGCCCGTAGATCACGTCGTTGGCGATCTCGATCGCCTCGTCCACCGTCTTGAAGGTGATCGCCGAGAGCACGGGCCCGAAGATCTCCTCGCGGGCGATCGGCATCGCCGGCTTCACTCCTTCGAATACCGTCGGCTCGATGAAATAGCCGCCGCTGTCCTCGCGCACCCGGCGGCCGCCGAAGCGCACCTGGGCGCCGGCATTGCGCCCGGCGTCGATGTAGCCGAGTACGCGCTTCATCTGCGTCTCGTCCACGATCGCGCCCATCTGGGTGGCGGCATCGAGCGGGTCGCCGGGCTGCATGCCGCGCGCCATGGCCTGCACTTTCTCGAGCACCGCGTCCTTGATGCCCTCCTGCAGCAGGAGGCGCGACCCGGCCGAGCACACCTCGCCCTGGTTGTCGAAGATGGCGTGCGCCGCCGCGGTCGCCGCCTTGTCGAGGTCGGGATAGTCGGCGAGCACGATGTTGGGCGACTTGCCGCCGCACTCGAGCGAAACGCGCTTCAGGTTCGACTGACCGGCGTACTGCATGATCTGCTTGCCGGTCGCGGTGGAGCCCGTGAAGGCGATGCAATCGACGTCCATGTGCAGCGCGAGCGCCTTGCCCGCGGTCTGGCCGAGTCCCGGCACCACGTTGAACACGCCCGCCGGCACGCCGGCCTCGACCGCGAGCTGCGCCACGCGCAGCGCCGTGAGGGGCGACTTCTCCGAGGGCTTGAGCACCAGCGAGTTGCCGGAGGCGAGGATCGGGGCGAACTTCCACGCCGCCATGAGCAGCGGGTAGTTCCACGGCACGATGGCGCCGATCACGCCGAGCGGCTCGCGGGTGACGAGCGCGAGCGCGCCGGGGCCGGTGGGCGCGACCTCGTCGTAGACCTTGTCGAGGGCCTCGGCGTACCAGCGCACACAGGCGGCCGCGCCCGGCACGTCGCCCTTCAGGCTGTTGGTGATCGGCTTGCCCATGTCGAGCGTCTCGAGCAGCGCGAGCTCCTCGGCGTGTTTGGCGATGAGGTCGGCGAACTGCAGCAGGATGCGCTTGCGCTTGGCGGGCCGCAGATTCACCCACGCGCCCTTGCGGAACGCCGTACGCGCGGCGAGCACGGCGCGGTTGATGTCCTCCTGGTCGCCGGCCGCGACCCGCGCCAGGAGCTTGCCGGTCGCGGGGTTGACGGTGTCGAAGGTGGCGCCGGAGGCGGCATCGAGGTAGCGGCCGTCGATGAAGGCCTGCGTGCGGAACTCGAGCGCGCGGGCGCGCTCGTGCCAGGAAACCGGGTTGGGCTGTGCGTTCATGGGAGGGTGGGTCCTTCAGAAAGTCGGCGGAGTGCAGGCGCTGATGATCTCACACGGCTCGCGTCCGACATTGCGGAAGCGATGCGGCAGCTGGCTCGCGAAATAATAGGCCTCGCCGGGACCGAGCACGCGCGTGGCGCCCCCGACGGTGAGCTCGATGCGCCCGCGGATCACGACGCCGGCCTCCTCGCCGCGATGCGCCAGCATGTCCTCGCCGGTGGCCGCTCCCGCCGCGTAGCGCTCGTGCAGCAGCGTCAGCTGCCGGCCGGGGCGCTGCGCCGCCACCAGCCGCAGCGAGACTTCCGCGTTACCGAGCTCGACCAGCTCCTCGGTGCCGAAGAAGGCCTGGGGCGTGGCGGTCAGATCGAGCGTGAAGAATTCGGCGAGCGCCATCGGGATGCCGTCGAGCACCTTCTTCAGCGAGCTCACCGAGGGGCTCACGCGGTTCTGCTCGATGAGCGAGATCAGGCCGTTGGTGACCCCGGCGCGGCGGGCGAGCTCGCGTTGCGAGAGGGCGAAACTCAGGCGGACGCTGCGCAGCCGTGCACCGACATCGATGCTCATGGTGTCTAGAATCCTAGACGAAGGGCCGCAAAATATGGCTCCGGTGGCTTGCTTTGTCCACTTTCTTTATCATTCCCGCCCTCCCCCAGCCGCTTTGGAGCACGCCATGGCGACCCCGGCGCAAGCCCTCACCCGCAGCGATCTGGAAGCCTTGTGGATGCCGTTCACGGCCAACCGCCAGTTCAAGGCGGCGCCCCGCATCCTCGCGCGCGCGCGCGGCATGCAGTACTGGACCGCCGACGGGCGCGAGATCCTCGACGCGGTGGCGGGACTGTGGTGCGTCAATGCCGGCCATGGGCGCAGCGAGATCACCGCCGGCGTCGCCGCGCAGCTCGAGAGCATGGACTACGCGCCGCCGTTCCAGATGGGGCATCCGGGCGCTTTCCGCCTCGCCAACGAGCTCGTGAAGATCGCGCCGGCCGGACTCGATCATGCCTTCTTCACCAACTCCGGATCGGAGTCGGTCGACACGGCGCTCAAGATCGCCCTCGCCTGGCACCGCGTGCGCGGCGAGGGCACGCGCACGCGTTTCATCGGCCGCGAGCGCGGCTACCACGGCGTCGGTTTCGGCGGCATCTCGGTCGGGGGCATCGCGCCCAACCGCAAGACCTGGTCGGCCGCGCTGCTGCCCGGCGTCGATCACCTGTCCCACACCCACAACCTCGCGCGCAACGCCTTCACGCGCGGCCTGCCCGAGCACGGCGCCGAGCTCGCCGAGGAGCTCGAGCGCATCGTCGCGCTCCACGATGCCTCCAACATCGCCGCGGTCATCATCGAGCCGATCGCCGGCTCCACCGGCGTGCTGCTGCCGCCCAAGGGCTACCTCAAGCGCGTGCGCGAGATCTGCGACCGCCACGGCATCCTGCTCATCTTCGACGAGGTGATCACCGGCTTCGGGCGCACCGGCTCGCCGTTCGCGGCGCAGGAATTCGGCGTGACCCCGGACCTGCTCACGCTCGCCAAGGGACTCACCAACGGCTGCGTGCCGATGGGCGCGGTGCTCCTCGGCAAGCGCATCTACGAGGCGTTCATGCAGGGGCCGGACGGCATCGAGCTGTTCCACGGCTACACCTACTCGGCGCATCCGGTGGCGTGCGCCGCCGGGCTCGCGACGCTCGGCATCTACGAGCGCGAGGGCCTGCTGACGCGCGCGCGCACGCTCGCGCAGGACTGGGAGGACGCGGCCCAGGGACTCAAGGGCCTGCCGCACGTGATCGACGTGCGCACCTACGGGCTCATCTGCGGGATCGAGCTCGCGGCGCAGGCCGGCAAGCCCGGCGCGCGCGGCTACGAGACCTTCGTGAAGTGCTTTGAGCGGGGCGTGCTGGTGCGGCAAACGGGCGACATCATCGCGCTGTCGCCGCCGCTCATCGTCGAGCGCGCGCAGATCGCGCGCATCTTCGGCACGCTCGGGGAAGTGCTGCGCGCGCAGTAACCCGCCCGGGGGGCGGGCCGGGCGGCGCGCGGCCGGCCCGGACCGGGATCAGGCGTGCGGCTTGCCGCGGAAATGCCGGACGCGCGAGAGCACCGTCCAGGCAATGAGCGCGATCACCAGCGCACTGCCGATCAGCATCTCCATCTCGCTCAGGCCAAAGCCGCTGCTACGCGACGCGACGACCGTTATCGTTTGCACCACACACCTCCGGAAGCGACACGAAACCGATTCAAGCGCTTCAGTCAGAGTCCCACCGCGCCGGGCGCGCGTGAACCCGCCCGTCGCGTTTCTGCGACGGGCTTCAACGACCGCGGTCGTTATGTCAGGTGTGGGAGGCCTCGAAGATCGCGTAGATCTTGGCGCAGTCCTCCAGCACCTCCCAGGTGCCGGAGAACCCGGCCGGTACGACGAAGGCGTCCCCGGCGGCGAAGCTGTGCCGCTCGCCTGAATCGCTCGCGATCACGACCCGGCCCGCGGTCATGACGCACAGCTCGTTCTCCGTGTACCGCACGCGCCACTTGCCGCGCGTCGCCGACCAGCGGCCGGCGAAGAACTGCTGGCTGCCGTCGGTGTAGTAGTTCTGCACGCGCAGCTGCGGCGTCCCGGCGATGAGGCGGTCGGCCGGCGGCGCGCTGACGTCGGGGTCGGGGTTGCCGTCGAGACGGACGATGGAAGTGCTCATGAGGGCGCCGCTCAGGTACTGGTGCCAGGAAATTCTAGCGCGAAGGGGCGCCGCGGACCTGAGCGTCCGCGGCACCACCTGGCGCAGTCCCGCCGCGCCCGTCACGGCGTGCCCCCCGGCATCGCGTCGCCGGCGCGCACGACCCTGGCACTGGCGGGCGTGGCGCGCGCAGGACGCTCGAGGCGCACGGTGACCCGGCGGTCGAGGGCGTAGGCGTCGAGGTCGCCCGCGGCGCTGCCGGACTCGGAGGCCCCATGCGCCTCGACGATGAGCTGCCCGGGCGCGATGCCGCCGCACTCGAGCGCCGCCGCCACCGCCTCGGCACGCTGCCGGGACAGTGCGTCGTTGTGGGCCGGCGAGCCGCGCGGATCGGCAAAGCCCGCGACGCGCAGCTTCGCATCCGGCACCGCGGCGGCGAGCGCCCCGAGCTTCAGCAGCGGCGCCATGTCCTCGACCTTGATCGCGGTGTCGTCGGTGCGGAAGCTCACGTCCATGCCGACGGCATCGACCGCGGCCAGGGTGTGCTCGAGCTGCGCGCCCTGGGTCTGCGACTCGGCGAGCGAGCCGTTGAGCTCGGTGAGGCTGCTGGTAAGGCGCGTGCGCTCAGCCTCGCTCTGGCGCAGCTGCGCGGCGAGCGCCGCCCGGGTCTCTTTCTCCCGATGATAGCGGTCGCCGAGCAGGCCGCCGGCGGCCGCGCCGACCACGGCGCCGATCGGTCCGCCGGCGGCCGCGCCGAGCGCGAGTCCGGTGACGATGCCGAGGTCCTCGGACTTTGCGTTGCCGTCGCCGGCGGTCGTGGAATCGGCCCAGGCCGGTGCGGTCGCGGCCAACGCGGCGACTGCCAGTGCGACGAGGGGGCTCTTCAGGTTGGGGGTCTTCATCTGTCTCTCCTCGGGTGGGGTGGTTCGGTCTGCAGAGACAGTTCACCGCGGATGCCGGCCGCACCGATGATGCAAAGCGGTCGCGCCGGGGATGCTTTGTGGCAGAAGATGGCACCTGCCTATACTGCGCACCCGCACCGTTGCCGAAGGCCACCCGTCATGCGCCGTGTCAGTCAGGCCGTCCTCGCGGCCGCGCTCGCCCTCGCCGCCGCCGCAGCACTTGCCGCGCCGGCTGCACCCGCCGCACCCGCCCCGCCCGCCGATACCGGGAGCGAGGGCGTGCTGCGCGCCACGCTCGGCAACGGACTGCGCGTCGTCGTCGTGCGCAACACGCTGGCGCCCGTGGTCAGCACGTCCGTCAACTACCTGGTGGGGTCGGATGAGGCGCCGGACGGCTTCCCGGGGACCGCCCATGCCGAGGAGCACATGATGTTCCGCGGCTCCCCCGGACTCACCGCGGAGCAGCTCGCCGATATCGGCAGCGTGCTCGGCGGCGACTTCAACGCCGACACGCGCGAGGGCCTGACCCAATACCTCTTCACGGTCCCGGCCGAGGACCTCGACGTCGCACTGCACATCGAGTCGCTGCGCATGCGCGCGGCGCTCAACAGCGCGAGCGAATGGGGCCAGGAGCGCGGCGCCATCGAGCAGGAGGTGGCACAGGACCTGTCGGAGCCCGGCTACGTGCTCTACTCGCGCGTGCGCGAGCGGCTCTTCGCCGGAACCCCGTACGCGCACGATGCGCTCGGCACCCGGCCTTCGTTCGACAAGACCACGGCGGCCATGCTGCAGGCCTTTCATCGCACCTGGTACGCGCCCAACAACGCGATCCTGGTGATCGCCGGCGACGTCGAGCCGCGGGCCGCGCTCGCCGAGGTGAAGAGCCTGTTCGGCGACATCCCGGCGAAGCCGCTGCCGGCGCGGCCCGCGGTGCGGCTGCGCCCGGTGGTACCGCATGCCTTCAGCGTCGACACCGACCGGCCGAACGGCACCCTGATGATCGCGCTGCGCACCCCGGGCCCGCGCAGTGCGGATTTCGCCGCGCTCGAGGTGCTCGCCGACGTGCTGAGCAGCCGCCGTTACGATCTCTACGGCCTCGTGCCGCAGGGCAAGGCGCTCGGTGCCGAGTTCGCGCTCGACCCGCTGCCCGAGGCGGGCGTCGCCTACGCGGCCGCCTCGTTCACCGCCGGGAGCGATGCGCACGCCCTCGAGGGCGAGGTGCGCGCGATCCTGGCGCGCGTGGCGCG
>Ga0335073_10013266_pt1 | contig 11552 bp, 9 predicted proteins | sample Lox_Sample_22_FD_207093 | JGI IMG/M metagenome (GOLD analysis project Ga0335073, IMG submission 207093) | Soil microbial communities from Loxahatchee National Wildlife Refuge, Florida, United States - Lox_Sample_2.2 | ecosystem: Environmental > Terrestrial > Soil > Wetlands | place: USA: Florida... | reverse complement strand
TGATTCCCGGCGGCTGCACGATCAGGAAGTCGCGGTAGGGCAGGGCGCCGTAGACCAGGCGCACGGCGCTGCCGAAGTACGGCCCGTCGTCGTACTCGTTCACGCTCAGCAGGAAACCCGGACGGCTCAGCCAGTAGAGGCGCAGGATCAGGGCCAGCGCGGTGGCGGCCACGATGACCAGCGTCACCGGGGTGCCGCCGCCCGCGAGCCGCGACGCGGGTGCCGCGGCGGAATCGCCGCGCGGCTCGCCCGGGCCCGGGCTCGCGATAGCTGCGCTGGGGGTCGTTTCGCTCACGTGGTTACCTCTGACCGGCCGGGACGGGGTGGCGATGGACGGGCCAGAATGCTACCTGCTGTCCCGCCAGGCTACAGGCGGACGCCGAGGAGAGCGTCGATCGTGTCGCGGACGAGTGCAGCGTCCGACGATTCCATAACGGGCGGCGCGGTGTCCGCCCAGGCATCGATCACGGCCAGCGCGCCCGGGGCATCAAGATCATCAGCGAGCCGCTCCCGGACCGCGGCGAGCGCGGCCTTGCCCAGGGGAACCCGCGCGCCGGACAGGGCAGGCGGAGCGGCCGCGGGCGGGACCGGCTGGGAGGGCGGGAAGGGAACCGCCGCGACCGCGGCCCGCCACCGGTCCAGCCGCGCCTGCGCGGCGGCGAGCCCGGCGTCGGTCCAGTCCCAGTCCTCCCGGTAGTGATGAGCGAGGATCGCAAGCCGGATCGCCATCGGGTCGACGCCGTCGGCCAGCAGCGCGGACACGAACACCAGGTTGCCCAGGGACTTGGACATCTTCTCCCCGGCCAGCCGCACCATGCCGGCGTGCAGGTACCGGCGGGCGAAGACCGGCTCGCCCGGGAGGGCCTGGTCGCCGAGGGCGACCCGGGCGTGCGAGGCGCTCATCTCGTGGTGCGGGAAGATCAGGTCGGTGCCGCCGGCCTGGACGTCGAACGTGACGCCCAGGTACTCGGTGGCGATCGCGGCGCACTCCACGTGCCAGCCCGGCCGGCCGGGGCCGAAATCGGACGGCCACGCGGGCTCGCCCGGCCGCGCGGCCAGCCAGACCACGGGGTCCAGCGGGTCCTTCTTGCCCGGTCGGCCCGGATCACCGCCCCGCTCGGCGGATAGCGCGGTCATGGTGGCCACGTCGAGCCCGGACACGGCCCCGAAGGAGGGGTCGGCCGACCTCGTGAAGTACGTGTCGCCCTCCAGGTCATACAGCGCGCCGTGCTCGGCGAGCAGCCGGCTCAGCCGCTCGATGACCGGCAGGGCCTCGACCGCGCCGACGTAGTACGTGGGCGGCAGCACCCGCAGCGCCTCCATGTCGGCGCGGAACCGCGCGATCTCGCGGGCGGCCAGTTCCCGCCAGTCCTCTCCGTCCCGCGCCGCGCGCTCCAGCAGCGGGTCGTCCACGTCGGTGACGTTCTGCACGTAGGTGACCTCGTGCCCGGCGTCGCGCCAGGCCCGGGCCAAGAGGTCCCAGGCGATGTACGTGGCCGCGTGACCGATGTGCGTGGCGTCGTACGGCGTGATCCCGCAGGCGTACAGCGTGGCCGCCGACCCGGCCGCGGCCGACACGGGCTCACCCCCGGCGTCGGCGATTTTCGTCTCCGGGCCCCGTCCGGGCAGTTCGGGAACGGGTACGCCACGCCAGGAATCCATAGCCGCCAGGCTATCGCTGCGCCGGGAGCGGCAGATCCCGCAGGTAACGGGGGTGGCCGGGGGGTGGCGAGGGGTGGCGAGGGGTGGCCGGGCTGGGTGACGGAGGGGCCGGGGTGGCGGGTAGCGGCCGGGGCGCGGCGGCGGGGCGCGGCGGTCAAGACGGGTCCGGGGCCTGCTCGAACGCGAACGCGAGCGCGAGCAGTCTCGGCTCGCTCCAGGGCGGCCCCGCCAGCAGCATCCCGACCGGCAGGCCGGCCACCTGACCGGCCGGGACGGAGATCGACGGGTACCCGCACACCGCGGCCGGCCCGGACGTGGAGAACTCCGAGATATCGCCGAGCAGATGATCGGTCAGCCGCGCGGGACCGCCGGTCAGCGAGACCACGGCGTCGAGACGGTGCTCGGTCAGCGCGCCGTCCAGCGCCGCGTGCGCCAGCCGCTCCGCCTCGCCCCGCGCGGCCAGGTACGCGGCGTCGCCGAGGTCGCCGCTGGTGGCCTCGGCCAGTTCGAACAGCTCCTGGCCGAAGTGGACCAGCACCTGGTCTGCGTGGCGGGCGTTGTAGTCGATGAGCTCGGCGAGAGTCCTCGGGTGCTCGCCGGGGAGGGCGCCGAGATAAGCGTTGATGCCGTGCTTGAACTCGGCCAGCAGCGCGGTGAGTTCCAGCTCCCACACCTGCTCGATGCCGGGCAGCGGCACCGGGTCGATGACCTCGGCGCCGCACGAGCGCAGCCGCCCGACCACCGCGTCGAGCACGGCCGCGGTGGCCGCGGACGCTCCTTTCGAGCCGTCACGCCAGATCCCCAGGCGCGCGCCGGCCAGCGCGCCCGGGTCCAGGAACGCGGTGTAGTCGGCGGGCCCGGATCCGGCCATGTCGGTGACCGGGTCGGCCGGATCCGGGCCGGCCATCGGCCCGAGCAGCGCCGCGGCGTCGGCGACGCAGCACGTCATCGGGCCCGCGGTGTCCTGGACGGCGGAAATCGGGACGATGCCGGCTCGGCTGACCAGGCCCACGGTGGGCTTCAGCCCGACCACGCCGCAGGTGCTGGCCGGGGAGACGATCGAGCCGTCGGTTTCCGTTCCCACGGCCACCGGGGCCAGGCCCGCCGCCACCGCCGCCGCCGAGCCGGAGCTCGAGCCGGACGGGTTGCGCCCGGCGCCGTGCGGGTTCACCGTCTGGCCGCCGAGCGTGCTCCACCCGCTGCTCGACCGCGGGGAGCGGATGTTGGCCCACTCCGACAGGTTCGCCTTGCCGAGAATCACCGCCCCGGCCGCGCGCAGCCCGGCGACCAGGAAGGCGTCGCCTGACTCGGCCCCGGCCAGAGCGGGCGAGCCCGCGGTGCCCGGCAGCCCGGCTACCGCGATGTTGTCCTTGATCAGCACCGGAATGCCCTCGAGCGGCCCGCGCGCGGCGCCGCGGGCGCGGGCGGTGTCGCTGGCCGCCGCGTGCGCCGGGGCGTCGGGGTTGACCGAGATGACCGCGTGCAGGTCCGGGTTGAGCCGCTCGATCCGGTCCAGGTAGAACGCGGTCAGGTCGGCCGAGGTCAGCGAGCCCGCGCTCATTGCGTGGCGGAGCACGGCCACGGTGGCGCGGTCCACGCCGATGCCCGAATCGCCGATCCGCGCGCCGAGGAAATCAGATACCGACATGCTGCGACCCTACGGGGAAGCGCGGCGGCCCGCCCCTGGCGCCAGGGGATGGATGTGGTAACTCCGAGGTGACCAAAGGTGACCAGGCGTGACACGGAAACACCCAGCGCCGGAGCCCCCGCGGGTTCAGGGCTGGGCGGCTTTTCACCCGGCCGACCGCTGCGGGTCACCCGCGCGTCCCTAAACTCGTGCGGATGAGCATGCGCATGGGCCGCCTCGACGCGGTGCCCGCCCTGGACCGGCCCGACCTGATGGCCCCCGCGGTGGCTGCGGCGCTGACGGCGCTGGACGGCAAGCTGCCCGCCGAGGCCGTGGGCGTGGCGGAGATCGATCCCGCGCTGGCGGACACGGCCGCGTTCTGCGAGCGCTACGGCGTTCCGCTCGATGAGTCGGCCAACTGCGTGGTGGTGGCCGGCCGGCGCGACGGCCAGACCAGGTTCGCCGCCTGCGTGGTCCTGGCCACGACCAGGGCCGACGTCAACGGGCTGGCGCGGCGGCAGCTCGACGTGCGCAAGGCGTCGTTCGCCGCGGTGGACGTGGCGGTGGCGGAGACGGCCATGGAGTACGGCGGCATCACCCCCATCGGCGTGCCCGAACACTGGCCGGTCTTTGTCGACGCGGCGGTCGCGGCCCGCCCGCAGGTGGTGGTGGGCAGCGGCGTGCGGCGCTCCAAGCTGGTGCTGCCCGGCGAGGCGCTCGGCCGGCTGCCCGGCGCGGTGATCCTGGAGGGCCTGGGCCGCTAACCCCCGACCGGGATCCAGGACACCCGGCCGGCCAGCGCCGCGTACCCCACGAACGTGACCGTGTCGATCAGCGTGTGCGCGATGATGAACGGGGCGAGCCGACCCCACCGACGGTAGAGGTAGCCGAAGATGAGGCCCATCACCGCGTTGCCGATGAACGCGCCGAAGCCCTGGTACAGGTGGTAGGAACCGCGCAGGACCGCGGCGAGGACGATCGCCTTCCACGGGGTCCAGCGGAGCTGGTCCAGCCGGTGCAGCAGGTAGCCGATGACCAGGATTTCCTCGAGGATGCCGTCGTGCGCGGCGGACAGGACCAGCACGGGTATCCGCCACCACACCGCGGGCAGCGACTCCGGGACCACGGTCAGGCTCAGCCCGAGATGGAACGCGAGCAGGTAGAGGCCTAGCCCGGCCCCGCCGATCACCGCGGCGAGCGCCGCGCCGCGCGCGGTGTCCCGGACGGGCTGGCTCGCGTCCAGGCCGATGTCCGCCGGGCCCTCCCCGGACCTGGCCAGCAGGTAGAACACGAGCACGACCGGCGCGAGCGACTCGGCGATGCCCGCCAGCTGCAGGGCGAGGTCCAGCCAGTTGTTGATGGCGAGTGGCCCCACGATCAGCGCCTGCTGGCTGCTCAGGGACTGCCGGGCGAGCAGCGAGCCGATCAGGTTCAGCAGCGCGTTCAGCCCGCTCGCGCCGAGCGATACGGCGAAGACGGCGAAGAGCTCCCAGCGGATCATCCGATCCGACGGCAAGCGTAGGCTGGTACCCTCCCTGACGGCCACGTGAGGACTCTAATCGGTGCGACGGGGTGCCAGTTGCGCCAGCCAGGCCGTCTGGGCCGGGACCCGGTCCGGGCACATGCTGACTCTGGGGAATTGTGGACACGAGCGAGCCGACGGACTGGGCAGGCCGCGGCCGCCGGGATCCCGCCGCCGCCGGGCAGGCCGGCCCGGGCACGCGGCAGCCGCCTGAGCCCGGCTCGCCGCCCGTGACCGCGGCAGGCGCGTCCGGCCCCGGGGCGGACGCGACCACGGGCGCCGCAGGGCCGGCCGCCACCAGGCCGGCCACCACGAGCACGGGCGCTGCGGGGCCATCGGCCGTGGCGGGCGAGCCGCGGTCGGCCCGGAGCCGAGCGCTGCGTCACCTGACGCTGCTCGTGGTGTACCTGGCCGCCGGGATCGCGCTGACCTGGCCCAATGCCACCTACCTGACCGGTCACCACCTGCCGGCCGTGCAAGATATCGCCGGCTACGTGTGGGACCTGTGGTGGGTCGCGCACCAGATCGTCCACCTGGGCAACCCCTGGTTCACCAGCCACATGGCCGCGCCGGTCGGCATCCAGCTGGGCTTCGACACGATCATGCCGCTGCCCGGGCTGATCATGACCCCGGTCACCCTGATCTTCGGCCCGACCGTCTCCTACAGCCTGCTGACCATCGTGCTGCCCGGGCTGCTGTGCTACGTGATGTACCGGGCCGCCCGGCTGTGGCTGGCCGAGCCGGGCGCGATCGCCGCCGGGGCGCTGTTCGGCCTGTCGTCCATGGTGTCCTGGCAGGTCTGGTTCCACCTCAATATCGCCCTGGGCACGCTGTTCCTGCCGATGACCCTGGAGGCCGCGGTCCGGCTGCGGCGCCGGCCGGGGCTGCGCCAGGGCGTGATCCTGGGCGTGATCCTGGGCGCCAGCGTCCTGGTCAACCAGGAGTCTGCGGTGATGGCCGGGCTACTGGCCGCCGCGGTGCTGGTGCCCTGGCTGGTCGCCCGGCCCAGCGCCGCCCGGCTCAAGGTGCTGGCCGCAGGCGCCGTCGTCGGGCTGATCGTGGCCAGCCCGCAGCTCATCGCCATGGCCCAGCAGTTCGCCACCGGCGGCACGGTGGTCAGCGCGCACAAGCTGTCCAGCAACTACAACTCCTACGGCGCCGGGCTCCCCGGGCTGTTCGCGCCGTCCCCGCAGGTGGGCCACTACGGGCTGCACTGGCTGGCGTCGATCTACTCCTACCGCGAGCCCAACGAGGCGATCGTCACGTTCGGCCTGGTGCTCAGCGTGCTCGCGGTGTGCGGCGTGGCCGCCGCCTGGCGGCGCCGCAGTACCTGGCTGTTCGCGCTGCTGTGGCTGGGCGGTGCCGCGCTGTCGCTCGGGTCCACGCTGGTGATCGGGCGCCGGGTCTTCGTGCCGCTCCCGGTGACGTGGAACGGCATCCGGGTATCGCTGCTGGCGCCCTATACCTGGCTGGTGCACCTGCCGGGGCTGGCCGCGCTGCGCGAGCCCGACCGGCTGGCCCTGCTCGGCCTGGTCGGCGCCGCGGTGCTGGCCGGAATCGCGGTTGACTGGCTCTGGCGGCGCGCCCGGCCGCTGCTCGCCGTGGTGGCCGTGCTCGCGATCTTCGAGGCGGGCTGGACCGGTACCCCGCTGCGCGGGGTAATGCCCACCAGCTTGCCGGCCCTGGACCGGCCCATCGCGGCCGACCACTCCGGCTCGATCGTCTTGGACGTGCCGTTCGGCCTGCGCGGCGGGCTTCCGCTCTACGGCTCGGCGATCGCGAAGCCCGCGCTCGTCCTGGCCACCGCCGACGGCCACCCCCGGGCCGTCTCCTACACCTCCTGGGTGCCGAAGACGACCAGCTCATGGTTCAAGAGGCACTCGTTTTACACCTCGCTGATCGCCGTCCAGAACGGAAAGCAGGTGTCGGCGGCCCAGCTCGCCGCGGCGCGGCGCGACGTGCACCGCATGGACATCGGCTGGGTGCTGGTCTGGGACCACACCTCCCCAGCGGTCATCCAGTACCTGACCGGCACCGGTTTCGTGTTCGACTACCGGGCCGACCAGGTCTCGGTATACCGGCCGGGCTGGAAATAACGGCCGATCTGCGAGGAGCTGCGGCCGGGCTATTCGGCTTCTTCCTTGACCCGCGCCACCGCCACCACGGACTGCCCGAACGGCGGGCGGTCGCCGACCATGCGCTCGAGCAGCCGGACCACCGGCACCACCAGGCGGTCGTAGAACGACATCGTCCCGCCCGTGGACGGCTGCTTCTTCAGCACGCTGGTGAACCCGTAGTAGCAGATCAGGCCCAGCGAATTCGCGTAGCGGACCTGCACAGGCTCAAGTCCCGCGTCGGTCAGGGCCTTGCGCATCGAGCGCTTCGTGTAGCGCCGCACGTGGCCGGTGGCGACGTCGACCGGGCTCATGGCGAAGGGGAACGCCGGGCACACCAGCACGATGTAGCCTTCGGGGCGGACCAGCCGCGCCATGCTCTGCAGCGCTCCCACGTGATCATCGATGTGCTCGAGCACGTTGTAGGAGACCAGGCAGGAATGGTCGGCGCGCTCGTCGGTCGGCAGCAGCAGCTGGCGCACCGTGACGTTGGGGTACCGGGCCATGTGCTTACGCAGCTCGCCGAGCAGGGCCGGGTCCGCGTCGGTGGCGGTGTACTTCTCGACCGAGGGAATCCATTCCAGCGCGTAGTCGCCGAGACCGCTGCCGATCTCGATCGGGTGCTCGCCGAGGTACGGCTTGGCGAAGCCCGCAAACCACTTCCTGTGGTTCTGGCATTCCGCCAGCGCCACCAGGACATCACACTGGATCTGCCGGTCACCGCGGATCTGATCCGTGACATCCTTGGCCGCGTTCTCAGAACGCGCTACTTCCACTCGACTCAACCTCTCGCCGCAAACGCCTTTTATGAATCCGGCAATGAAACCACAGAACGGCAACTACGCGTGCGGCAATCCGGACTGCTAGCCAGTATGGCCGACCAGCGGCCCGGGAGCTCCCGGCGCGGTAGGAAAGCTTGTCCGCATGTCCGGATTCTGCTCCGCCGGGCATACGGTTACACCTAGCTCGGGTGATCCTACCCGGGCTCAGTAACGCATATGGCCGGGCCCGGCAACTCAGTCCCCGGTTTGTCGCCTGCGCCGCCGTGCGCTACGGCTCCGGGTCGGTTACAGTCCGACCCGGGGGCCCGCGCTCACAGCCGGCGGACGGCCGTCAGACTGGTGGGTATTGCACTAGAGGAGCACCTATGTACCAGCCGTATCCGACCTCAGGAGAGCAGCCACCCGAGCCGCAGAGGCCGCCCATACCCAGCTCCGTACAGACCGCGGTCAAGTTCATGTACGCAGGGGCGGCGCTCAGCCTGCTTGAGCTTATCGTCGGCCTGGCCACCATCGGCAGCCTGAAGACCGCCATCCAGCAGGCGGGCCAGCGAGCGGGCAAGCACTACACGTCGACTCAGATCCACCAGCTGGAGGTGGAGTCCGTGATCTTCGCGGTGATCGTCGGGGTCATCGCGATAGGCCTGTGGATCTGGATGGCGCGGGCCAATCAGGCCGGTCACAGCTACGCCCGGATCACCGGGACGGTGTTCTTCGGCCTGAACACCTTGTTCTTGTTCCTCGGGCTCGCGCGGCCGCACGTCGGCCTGGGCCTGCTGTTCAACCTGCTGGTCTGGCTGGCGGGCCTCGGCGCGGTGATCATGCTCTGGCGCAAGGAATCCGGGGAGTACTTCCTTAGCCGACGTACGCAGTAAGGCGGATCAGCCGGGCCCAGGCCAGCTCGCTGCCTGAGGCCAGGCAGCCGTCGACGACCGCATCGGTGCCCAGGGCGCTCACCCGCACCTCGGGCAGTACCGGCGCCAGCATGCGCAGTTCGGCCGTTACCGCGGCCGCGAAGCCGGGAGCCTGGCCGATGCCGCCCCCGAGGACGACCAGCTCCGGGTCGACCACGGTCACCACGGCGCTGATCGCCTTGGCCACCAGGCGTGCCTCCCCGGCCACGACCGCCGAGGCCCGCTCGTCTCCCCGGGCCGCGGCCGCGAACACGCTGCGGGCGGAGACCGGGCCCCGCATGCCCGCGCGTCGCGCGGCGCGCACCACGGCCGGCGCGGAGCCCGCGGCCTCGAGTGCCCCCCGGCGGCGCGCGTCCGCCTCGTCCGTGCCCTGACCCTCCGAGATCGGCATGTAGGCGATCTCGCCGGCCACCCCGTGCGCCCCGCGGTGCAGCCTGCCGTCGAGCACCAGGCCCAGGCCGATGCCGCTCCCGATCCACACGAACGCGAAGCTCGCGAACTCCCGGCCGTGCCCGCGGGCCTGCTCGGCCAGGGCCGCGGCGTCCACGTCGTTCTCGACCACGAGTTCCTGCCCGAACGCCTCCCGCAGGCCCGCCAGGACCGCCGGGCGGCTCAGCCCGGACAGGCCTCCGGTCAGCGCCATGGCGTTGCGCCGCGGGTCGTAGACGCCCGGGCTGCCGATGACGGTCTGCGTGATGGAGTTCCTGGCCACCCCCGCTTCCGCGCACAGCGTGTCGGCCAGGTGGATCAGGTCGGCCAGCCGGCCGCGCACGCTGGCGGCCCTGGTCCGGGTCGAGTGCTTGGCCCGGACTTCGCCGGCCAGGTCAGCCAGCGCGCCGCGCAGGTAGTGGTGCCCGATGTCCAGACCGAGGACGAACCCGGCGTCCGGCCTGATCTCGTACAGCCGGGCCGAGCGCCCGGGCACGCCGGTGCGCTGCCCGGCGATCCGGACCAGGCCGGACCGCTCCACGTTGGCCAGCGCCAGCGAGACGGTCGGCTTGGACAGGCCCGACAGGCGCGCCAGGTCGGCCCGCGAGCACGGCCCGAGCTGGCGGATCTGGCTGAGCAGCAACTGCTCGTTGAGCGCGCGGATGAGCTGTGGCCGGGCCGCCTGGCCGGCCCGCTGGCCGGTTCCCGCTGACACGCCGAGGAACTCGGCGGCAGCGGGCTCGACGCCGGGCGACTCGACGGCCCCCGCGGCACCGGACGACGTGCTAGTCACGGCCACCTCCTCGATCATCTTCCCGCACTGCGCTCGCCGGCCACAGCGAATATCTGGCAGTCACGCCGCCTCGCTAGCGCAAGTAGTCAAGATGCCGCCCGTGCGCGGCCCGGTAGTCGGCGATCAGCTCCCGGGCCGCCGTGATCCCCGGGACCAGCGGGTGCTGGGACAGCGCCACGCCGGCCAGGCCGGCATCAGCGGTCATCGCCGCCTCGACCACGCCGCGCTCGTACTCCTTCACCTGCGCGACCAGCGCCTGGCTGGACAGCGGGAGCCGGGGCCCCGGCAGCGGGGACACGCCGTCGCCGGATACCCGCGCCCGCACCTCCACGACGTCGTCCGGGGCGAGGAAGTCCAGCCCGAGCGGGGGCGCCTGGGGGGGCCGCGCCCCCGGCCCGGCCGCCGAGGGCGGGGGCTGGGAGGGTCCTGCTCCGGCGCCATCACCGGCCGGCGGAGCCTGGGAGGGTCCGCCCCATGGGCCAGCACCGCCGTCGTTGCGGGTGTTGACGATCAGCTCCCGCGGGGCGCCGCCGGACAGGCCGTCGATGACCCGCAGCGCCAGCCCCTCGTAGCCGCCCACCCGCGCCCCGGCCAGGCCGGCCGCGGGGTGCGCGGCCCGCCGGGCGCGCGCCTCGCCCTGGCCGCTGTCACCCTGCATGTCGGTCTGCATGTAGGTGTCGCGGCGCACGCCGAGCAGCGTGTCGTAGACCGACCACGCGGTATCCACGCTGCTGTCGACGAATGCCCGCCGCAGGCCAGCGAGCAGTTCGGCGTTGAGCCGCAGCACGTCCTGCCCCCGGCTGGAGCCGGCCCGCGCCACCTCGTCGAGATAGCGCCGGCCGTCGTAGAAGTAGTAGACGTACTCGGTGGGTATCGCGCCGACCCGGCGTACCACCGCGGGGTCGAAGGCCGCGAACCGGTGATCGAAGCGTTGCAGGTCCTCGAACCTGGCGAGCAGCTCGCCCATCCGCTCCTGGCCGCCCACCTGGAGCGAGCAGACCCAGCCCAGGTGGTTCAGCCCGCCGTACGCGGCGGAGGCGATGCCGCCGTCGGCCCCCAGGAACGCGGCCAGGCGCTCGACCGTGCCGCCGGGGGTATCGCAGACCCCGACCGCGTGCACCTTGCCCTGCGCGGAGATGGCCTGAGTGATCAGGCCCGCCGGGTTGGTGAAGTTGATCAGGACCGCGCCCGGCGAGCAGCGGCTGAGCAGCTCGCAGTAGGACAGCACGACCGGGATCGTGCGCAGCGCCATCGCGCAGCCGCCCGGCCCGGTCGTCTCCTGCCCGACGATGCCCCGGCGCAGCGCGACCTCCTCGTCGATCACCCGTCCCTGGTCACCGCCGACGCGGATCGCGGAGAACACGTAGTCCGCCCCGGTGAAGGCCTCGGCGGCGTCGGCCGTGACCGTGACCACGTCCGGGTGGCCGAGGGCGGCCGCCACCGCGGCGGACAGCCGGCAGGTCGTCTCCTGGCGCCCGGGGTCCGGCTCGAAGAGGCAGATCTCGTCGAAGGCGCCGGGCCGGCTGGCCAGCACGGCGCGGATGAACGCGGGCATCCGGACACCGCCCCCGCCGAGGATCGCTAGCTTCTGAACCCTTGTCATCGGTCCATCTCCGCTCGGAGTAGCTGGCCGTCGTGGGAAGGATGAGAAAGGCTCACGGGTCAGGCCTCGCTTCCGGCTGGTTCGGGGTTCCGGCTTGCTCGCGGCCCGC
>Ga0335073_10013265_pt1 | contig 11553 bp, 8 predicted proteins | sample Lox_Sample_22_FD_207093 | JGI IMG/M metagenome (GOLD analysis project Ga0335073, IMG submission 207093) | Soil microbial communities from Loxahatchee National Wildlife Refuge, Florida, United States - Lox_Sample_2.2 | ecosystem: Environmental > Terrestrial > Soil > Wetlands | place: USA: Florida... | reverse complement strand
CGGCACCGGTTCGCCAACCCTCTCGAGCGATGAGCTCGATGCCATCGAGGCGTTCGTGGACGCCGGCGGCGGGCTGATCGTGCTCGGCGAGACCGAGCAGGAGAAGTACGGCAACAACCTGAACGAGCTGCTGGCGCGCTTTGGACTGCACCTGGAGAACGACACCGTCCAGGACTACGAGCACTACCGGGGTGCGCCGACCTGGATCCTCGCCCAGCTGGACCCGGGCGCCCGGGGGCGCGACGGCGACCCGCTCGCACGGGTGAACGCGGCGTGCCTGTACCGGGCGACGACGATCTCGGCCAGCAACGGCTCCGTCGTGCTGGCCCGCACCCACGCCACCGCGTCGGCGCCGGGCCGCCCACTGATCGTGGCGAGCGAGCACGGCAAGGGGCGGGTGGTGGTGCTCGCCGACTCCGACGTGTTCGGGGATGACTGCATCGACGAGCTCGACCACCGCACGCTGTGGCTGAACCTCATCTACTGGCTGAGCCGGAGAGACGGCGGGACCTGGCCGGTTCAGGCGGGCCGCGACGGTGCCGGTCCCGAGCACGACCCGGCCTGGACCCGTCTGCGCGAGGAGACCAACGCGCTGGCGGCGCTGCAGGCCCCGGACGGCTCGCTCGATGGCGACCACGACTCGGCCCGTGCGCACTTGGAACAAATCATCAAAGCGGTCGAGACCCTCGCGCCGCGCTTCCCGCACCAGGCGGACTACCTGAGCGCCGTAATCGAGGACCTGCGGGCGTGGGACTTCGGCAAGCCGGACTTCACGCGCGCGCTCGAGCTGTTCCGGCCCGAGCTTCAGCGCGTCGACGGGATCGAGCACCTGGCGGTGTTCCCGATGTACAAGCAGAACGGCTCGCGCGATACCTGCTTCGAGGCGCTGATCGTGCGGGTGCCGTGGCCGGAGTGGATCGCCGATCTGGAGCGGACGCGGTTCGACAACGCCAAATTCGTCCCGGTCGAGTTGATCGACGCCACGCGCGGCTACGACAGCGAGTGTGCGGTGCTGTTCCCGGAGACGGTAAGCGTGGCCGGACGACCCGTCAGCAACTTCGGCGCGATCTTCTGCGACCGCGAGTCCGAGCGCCTGCGCCGCGTGGCCGGGGCCGCCGCCGATCTCCTGCGCCTGAACCTTCCCCCGGACGCCGCCTGCATGCTGGCCAGCCCGGCCATCTCGCAGCAGGCCTACATCCTGTGGGACCTGATCCACGATCGCGCCCACAGCCACGGCGATCTGCCGTTCGACCCGTTCATGATCCGCCAGCGCGCTCCCTACTGGATGTACTCGCTCGAGGAGCTCCGCTGCGACCTGACCACGTTCGGTGAGGCCGGCGAGCTCGAGCGCGAGGGCGTCTCGTTCGCGCGCTACGTGCAGTACGCGATCCTGCTCGACCGCCTGCTTCGCTTCCCGATCACCGGTTCACGCGTACGCAACTACGACGGGCTCGGCGGTCAGCTCCTGTTCGCCTATCTGCACCGCCACGGCTACCTGCACTGGACCGATAACCAGCTGACGATCGAGTGGGACCGTATCGACGAGGGCGTGGCGGCTTTGCGCCACGAGGTTGAGGAGCTGTACCGGCTCGGGATCGACCGGACCAAGCTGCAGCACTGGGCGGCGGCGCACGACCTGGTCGCCTCCAGCGTCGCGCCGGCGGCCGGATCGAAGTGGTCGGCGCCCGTGCGCGACTTCACCGATGTCGAGGACCCGCGCCCTTACATCGATCTCGTGCGCGAGGACGAGTTCCCGCTGTCGATCTTCTATTCGTCGCTGAAAGCTAAGCTCGCCGCGTGAACGCGCAGCGGGGCTTCGCCTCGGACAACTCGGCCACCGTCCACCCTGACGTGCTCGCGGCGATCGGTCGCGTCAACGTTGGCCATACGTTCGGGTACGGCCACGACGAGTACACGCCATCAGTGGAGGCGCGGGTGGCGTCCACCTTCGGCGAGCATGCACGTGCGTTCTTCGTCTTCAACGGCACCGGCGCCAACGTCGTCTCCTTGCGCGCGGCGTGCCGGCCGTTCGAGGCGGTGATCTGTGCCGACACCGCGCATCTGAACGTTGACGAATGCGCGGCGCCGGAGGCCATCGCCGGCGTCAAGCTGCTGACGGTCCCGGGGGTCGACGGCAAGCTCACGCCCGAGGCGGTGATGCGCCGGGTAGCGCGGGTCGGGGATGAGCACGCGGTCCAGGCACGGGTGCTGTCGATCTCCCAGTGCACCGAACTGGGGACGCTCTACACGCAGCAGGAGCTCCGCGAGCTCGCGGCGGTGGCGCGCGAGCGCGAGCTCGTGCTGCACGTCGACGGCGCGCGGTTGTCGAACGCGGCTGCCGCGCTCGGAGTGGCGCTCGGCGAGGTCGCCGCCGGGGCCGATCTCATCTCCTTCGGCGGAACCAAGAACGGTCTGCTCGGGGCCGAGGCGGTGGTGATCGCGAACCCCGAGCTCGCGAGCAACTTCCTGTACATCCGCAAGCAGTCGATGCAGCTGGCCTCGAAGATGCGGTTCCTCGCCGCCCAGTTCGACGCGATGCTGTCCGACGATCTATGGCTGCGCTGCGCCGGGCACGCCAACGCGATGGCCGCCCGGCTGGCGGCCGCCGTGGCGGACGCTCCGGGGTTGACGATCACGCGGCCCGTCGAGACCAACGCGGTGTTCGCGACGCTGCCGCCCGACGTCGTCGGAGCGCTCCGATGGGACTTCCCGTTCTACGTCTGGGACGAGGGCATCAACGAGGTCCGGTGGATGTGCTCGTGGGACACCACCGAGGCGGACGTGGACGGCTTCGCGGCGTCGGTGCGGGACGCGCTCGCCGGCGCGGCCGCCTGATACGAGCGGCGAACTATCGGTGTGGACGCTCGGCGACGCAGCGGTTCTCGATCCGCCCCACCCGGTCGACCTCCACCGCCACCACGTCGCCGTCTTTGAGCAGCAGCGGAGGCTCGCGGCGGTAGCCGACGCCGCCCGGCGTGCCCGTCAGGATCAGATCGCCGGGCTCGAGCGTGGCGAACCCTGAGATCGTGCTGACCAGCGTCGCGACGTCGAAGATCAGCAGCGCGGTGCTCGCCTCCTGCGTCTTCTCGCCGTTCACGAACGTCCGGAGGGTGAATGGCTCGGGTATCTCCTCGAGCGTCACCAGGTCGGGCCCGACCGGAGTGGAGGCGTCCCAGGCCTTGCCCTGCAGCCACTGGTGGCTCCTGTACTGATAGTCGCGCATCGAGACGTCATTGGCGACGGCGTAGCCGGCGACGTGCTCGACCGCGCGCTCCGGGACCACGCGCCGGCCGCGCTCGCCGATCACGACGACGAGCTCACCCTCATAGTCGATGGCCTCGCTCTCCGGGGGGAGCGGGATGTCGTCGTAGGGGCCGGTCAGGGTCGTGGTGAATTTCGTGAACAGCACCGGGTAGTCCGAGCGCTCCCGCTGCGTCTCCTCGATGTGCGCGGCGTAGTTGAGACCCACGCAAATGACCTTGCCGGGGTGCGGCACGACGGCCCGCCGTCGCAGATCTGAAGCGGGGAACGCCGAGTCGGGCTCGAGCGGCGGGTCGCGCAGCAGGGACCGAGGAGTGTCGGGCCCGAGCTCCCGGATCCCGCGCAGCGGGACGGCCTGATCGCCGTCGATGAGCACGGCCATCTGAGCTCCCTCGTGCACGACGGAGGCGAAGCGCATGGCGCGGAACCCTACTCGCCGGGGAGCTTCTCGCTCGCCACGGCCGGCGGGACCGGGCTGACCGTAAGCGTACGGACAGCAAGCTACCCTGCGTGGCGCAACGTTTGCCGTCGCGGCGGGTTGTGATTTGAGGTTGCACGGAGCTAGGAAACAACTGAAGGCCCGATCGACTGGCATCAGCAGGGGGCTCGTGATCACGCTGGCGGTGACGGCGGCGTGGCTGGCGGCCGCGGGCAGCGCGTTCGCTCAGCCGGCGGTGAGCGTGTTCCCGAGCCCGAGTACGAGCTGGTCCCTGCCGCAGACCCAGATCACCTTCCGGGGGATTCCGGCGTCGCAGATCGGGCACATCACCGTCACCGGGTCGAGCTCGGGGGCCCACAGCGGCACGATCGAGGCCGATTCCGACGGCGATGGCGGGAGCTTCATTCCCAGCCAGCCGTTCACCGCGGGCGAGACGGTGACCGTCAGCACCGGGCTTGACATCATCGGCGGCACGAACGGATCGTTCCAGTTCAAGATCGCGGTTCCGTTCGGAACGTTCACGCCGATGAAGCTGCCGATGGTCTCGGCCGGCTCGAACGGCGTCCAGCACTTCCATTCGCAGCCCGGCCTCGAGCCGGCGTCGATCACGGTCAACCGGCGCTCGTCGGCGGCCTATGACGGCGACATCTTCGTGACCCCCCAGTACGGCCCGCTCCAGAACGGGCCGATGATCCTCGATCCCTCGGGGAACCTGATCTGGTTCCAGCCGCTGCCGGCGAACGAGCTGGCCACCGACTTCCGCGTGCAGCAGTACGAGGGTCAGCCGGTGCTGACCTGGTGGCAGGGTTACACGAACAACGGCTCGGGCGACGGCGAGGGCGTGATCTACAACACGTCCTACCAGCAGGTCGCGACCGTGCAGGCGGGCAACGGGCTCCGGGGGATGGACCTGCACGAGTTCCTCCTCACGCCTCAGGGCGATGCCTGGATCGTGGGCATCTCGCCCGTGCACTACGGCAACCTGACGCGCCCGCTAATGGATGCCGTCGTCCAGGAGATCGACGTCAAGACGGGTCTGGTGCTGTTCGAGTGGCACGCGCTCGACCACGTCCCGATCAGCGAATCGTTCTTCAAGACCAACGCGCCCGGACTGGTGTACGACCCGTACCACCTGAACTCGCTCTCGCTCGACACCGACGGCAACCTGATCATCTCGATGCGCAACACGTGGGCGATCTACAAGGTCGACGCTCAGACCGGCGCCGTGATGTGGACGCTCGGCTCAAACCAGAACCAGTTCAAGCGAGGTCCGGGCACGAGCACGGTGTTCCAGCACAACGTCGTGGTCCAACCCGATGGCACCTTCACCGTCTTCGACGACGGCGGCGGCCCGCCGACGGTGCGGCCCGGACGGGCCATCCACCTCGCCGTGAACGAGGCGACGAAAACGGTCACGCTGATCAAGCAGTACACCCACTCGCCCGCACTTGACACCAACTTCGAGGGCAACACGCAGGTGCTACCCAACGGCGACGTGTTCGTGGGCTGGGGCCAGCAGCCGTACTTCACCGAGTTCAACGCCGCCGGCCAGGAGATCTTCGACGCGCGCTTCACGTCGAACACGTCGAGCTACCGCGCCTACCGCTTCGCGTGGACCGGGCAGCCGACCGCGCCGCCGAGCATCGCGGTCGGCAACAACAACGACGGAACCACCGAGGTGTGGCCGAGCTGGAACGGCGCCACCACGGTGTCATCGTGGCGGGTGCTGGCCGGGCCCACCGCGAAATCGCTGACAACTCTTCAAACCGTCGGCAAGGACGGGTTCGAGACGGACATCTCGGCGGGCACCGGCGTCCCGTACTTCGCCGTCCAGGCGCTCGGCTCGAGCGGACAGGTGCTCGCGACATCGGCCACCGTCAGCGCCCCACAGCACATCGGGATCGCCGGCCGCAGTGCGTTCGTGTCGGCGAGCGGGACCGCTGGTCTGCCCGCGGTCTGCGACCACTCGAGCACCTGTCACATCGCGGTCACGATCACCGACGGCCGTACGGTGATTGCCCGCACCGGACCCGAGCAGATCCCGGCCGAGGGCGGCGGGCTGATCTTCTTCACGCTCACGGGCACCGGCCGCTCGCTCCTCGCCCACGCCCGCGGCCACCGGCTGCTCGTGCACATGACCGGCGAGGACATCTCGAAGCTGAGCTTCAGCCGGTTCATCACGCTGGTCCCGTTCTCGACCGGCGGCTCCGGCCCGGCCCGCAGCGCGGCGCAGTCCGCCGGGTTGCGGATCGTCGGGCTCACCGATTTCATCTCCCCGGGCGGAGTGGGAGGCATCCTCGCCCAGTGCCCGACCACGACCCCCTGCCACGTGAGCACCACCGTGTCGGTCGGCAGCACGGTGATCGCCAAGACCGGATCCGAGCTGCTCGGCGGGCGCGAGGTCGGTTATCTCATCTTCTCGATGACCAAGGCCGGCCGGTCGATGCTCGCCCACGCGCACGGCAACCAGTTGGGCGCGCAGGTGACGATCAGCGACGGCGGCTCCACCGCCCACGGCTCGGTTTCGCTGGTCGGCTTCCGCTGAGCCTGCCGCGGGCACGCGAGCGCGGCGCGCAATACTGGGTAGAGACGGCGCATGCCCCGGCTCATGATCGTTATCGCCAGCACCCGCCCCGGCCGTGGCGGGTGGCCGGTGGCGCAATGGTTCATCCAGCGCGCCACTGAGCACGACGGCTTCGAACTCGACGTGGTCGACCTGATCGAGCGCGCGCTACCGCTGCTGGACGAGCCCAACCATCCCCGGCTCCGCCAGTACACCCAGCCCCACACCCGCGGGTGGAGCGAGCAGGTGGCCGCCGCTGACGCATTCGTGTTCGTCACGCCCGAGTACAACCACGGCTATCCCGCCTCGCTCAAGAACGCGATCGACTACCTGCATCACGAGTGGCGCCACAAGCCGGTCGGGTTCGTCTCCTATGGCGGAGTGGCGGCAGGGACGCGATCGGTCGAGCAGCTGCAGCAGGTGGTGACCGCCGTCAGGATGGCGCCGGTGATCGAGCAGGTGAACATCCCCTTCTACCAGGAGTACATCGACGACCACGGGGTCGTCCGGGCGAACGAGGTGATGGAGCAGGCGGCGGACGCGATGCTCGATCAGCTGCTGCGGCTGGAGGCGTCGCTGCGGTCGTTGCGCGAAGAGGTCACGCAGCCGAACTGAATGATTCGGACGGCCGGCGGCGCCTCAGCGCGCCGTCCAGCCCTGGTCGAGCGTGATCGGCGCGCCGGTGAACATCTTGCCGGCGGGGCTGACCAGGAAGGCGACCACGCCGGCGACCTCGGAGGGCTCGATCAGCTCCTTGACCGCGTGGGGCTGGAGGATCACCTTCTCCAGCACCTCCTCCTCAGGCAGCCCGTGGGCGCGGGCCTGGTCGGCGATCTGCTTCTCGACGAGCGGTGTGCGGACGTAGGCGGGGCACACGGCGTTCGCGGTGATCCCGTGCTCCGCGCCCTCGAGTGCGAGGGTCTTGCACAGGCCGATGACGCCGTGCTTGGCGGAGATGTAGGCGACCTTGTAGGGCGACGCCACCAGGCCGTGGACGGAGGCGATCGCGACGAACCGGCCGGCGCCGGAGTCCTTGAGCGCGGGCCAGCCGTACCTTGCCAGCAGGAACGGACTCGTGAGCAGCAGGGCGACGATCGTGTTCCACCTCTCGACCGGGAAGTCCTCGATGGGCGAGACGTGCTGGATGCCCGCGTTGGCGACGACCACGTCGAGACGGCCGAACCGGTTGAGGCCTTCGCTTACTGCGGCCTCGTTGGCGCCGGCGTCGGTCAGATCGGCTTCGAACGGCGTCCCTGGGCCGTCGGGATCGGGACGAAGGTCGACGGCGAGCACGTCCATCCCGTCGGCTTGGAGGCGCTCGGCGACGGCGCGACCGATCCCGCTCGCCGCGCCCGTGACCAGCGCCGCCTTGCCTTGTAGCGCGCTCATCCCGAGTTCCGTCTCCCGGCGGGGGAGGAGGCGACGAACGATTCGTAGATCTCGGCGAGCGCCTTGCGCTGGCGGGCGGTCAGCCGCGGATCGACCGTGATCGCGTCGAGCACGGCGTTGTCCTCGGGCTCCGCGCCGGGAGGTGTCATGCCGGCCTGCTCGTACAGCGCGTCGGAAGAGAGGCTGAGCGCCCTGGCGATTCCCTCGAGCACATGCTGGGAGGGCGCGCGCAGCCCCCGCTCGATCTGGGACAGGTACGGGTTCGAGATTCCGGCCAGCTCGGCGAACTGGCGCATCGAGAGCTCGGCCAGCTCGCGTTGCTGACGGATGATCTCGCCCAGGGATGCCGACGCGCGGGGGGCCATGTCATGAGGTTAGTGTCATGACCCTCGCCTCGTCGGCGGCGGCGTAGAGCGCCTCGATCGCCCGGGCCTGGCCGAGCGCATCCGCGCGACCCAGCAGCGGCTCGCCCTCGCCGCGGATCGAGGCCGAGAAGTTCTCGGCCTCGAGCGCGTAGGAGTCTGCCTTTTCTACTTCGATCCACTCGGTGGCGCCGTCCTCGCGCGTGAGCTCGATGCCGGGGTTGCGGCAATGCCACGGGTCGGTGAGCAGCAGCGACCCGCCATCGCCCACGATCTCGAGCAGGTCGCGACTGGCCAGCGCCAGGCCGGCGTCGAAATGGGTGAGAACGTCGTCGCGGTGGCGCATCACCGCGGCAAACGCCACATCGACGCCGTCGCCACCGAGCAGCTGCTCGGCGCTCACCCGTTCTGGCTCGCCCGCGATCAAGCGCGCCGCGCTGAGGCAGTAACACCCGACGTCCATCAGTCCGCCACCGTCGAGCGTCGGGCTCAGGCGGACATTGGCGGGGTCGGAGGCGACGAAGCCGAAGGCGGCGCGGATCACGCGGAGGCGGCCGACCGCGCCCTCGGCGATCAGCTTCGTCAGGCGGCGGGTCTGTGGATGGTGGCGGTACATGAACGCCTCCATCAGCAGCCGCTGGTTGCGCTCGGCGGCGTCGAAGGCGCGCTCTACCTCGCGCGGCCGGCGGCTCAGCGGCTTTTCGCACAGAACGTGCTTGCCGGCCTCGAGTGCCCGGATGCTCAGGTCGACGTGGAACGAGTTCGGGAGCGAGATGTATACGGCCTCGACGTCAGGGTCTCGCAGCAGCTCCTCGTAGCTGCCGTAGGCGCGGGCGATCTGGTTCTCGCGCGCGTACTGCTCGGCTCGCTGTGCGCTGCGGCTGGCCACGGCGAAGATCTCGACGTTGTGCGCTTGACGCGCGCCGGCCAGAAATAAGCGGTTGATGCGCGCGGTCGACAAAATGCCCCACTTCACGGCAGTCATCGCCCCGGCACACTAGCTCTTCGAACCTTGGCCACACGCGTCACCTCATTCGGGCCCGGTCGGGTCAACCTGATCGGCGAGCACACCGACTACAACCAGGGCCTCGCCCTGCCGTTTGCGATCGCCGAGGGCGTGACGGTGCGGGCGAGGGCGTTGAGCGATCATCGGGTTGAGGCCGTCGCCGCCGATCTCGACGAGCGCGACAGCTTCTCGCTGGACCGGCTCGATCGAGCCGGGGGGTGGCGGGCGTTCGTGCGGGGCGCTTTTGCCGAGCTGCCGAGCGTCGACGTCGCCGTGGTGGGAGCGGACCTAGAGATCAGCGGCACGGTGCCGCGCGGCGCCGGCCTTTCGTCGTCGGCCGCGCTCGAGGTGGCGCTGGTCCTGGCGCTGCTCGCGCTCGCGGGCGCCGGCGAGCCTGACCGGATGGAGCTGGCCAAGCTGTGCTCGCGCATCGAGAACGACTGGGTCGGGGCGCAGACCGGCCTGCTCGACCAGATCGCGTCGCTGTTCGGGGAAGCGGACCGTGCTTTGCTGATCGACTTCCGCTCGCTGGACGTGCGCCCGGTTCCGCTCTCCCTGGGCGAGTTCAAGCTCGTGACGCTCGACTCGGGCGAGGCGCATCGGCATGCCGGGTCGGGCTACAACGAGCGGCGCGCCGAGTGCGCGGAGGCCTGCGAGCGGCTGGGCGTCGACAGCCTGCGCGAGGCCGAGCTCTCCGATGTCGAGCGGCTGCCGTCGCCGCTGCGGGAGCGGGCCCGTCATGTGATCACCGAGAACGCCCGGGTCGACGCTGCCGTGGCCGCGCTGGGCCGAAGCGACATGGGGGAGCTCGGCCGGCTGCTCGACGCGTCTCACGCCAGCCTGCGCGACGACTATGCGATCTCGACGCCGGCGGTCGAGGATGCGGTGGCGCGCTGCAAGCGGGCCGGCGCGCTCGGGGCGCGGATCATGGGCGGCGGGTTCGGCGGCAGCGTGCTCGCGCTGATGCCGCCGGGATCCCCACCGCCCGCAGGCGCGGTGGTGGTGCGGCCAGGCCCGGGCGCGGCGGTGTCGCAGTCGTGACGTCCGCCACGCCACCGACCGGCGCGCCGCAGCAGGGCGTCGAACTTCGGCCCGACGGAGTGCTGGCCGGCGACGTCGTCGCGGTGGCGCGGGGCGACGTGCCGGTGACGCTGGGCGCGGCGGCACGGGCCGAGATGGAGCGGAGCGCCGCCGTCGTGGCCGCCCGGGCCGCCGCCGACGAGCCCGCCTACGGCATCTCGACCGGGTTCGGGTCGCTGGCGCTGGTGCGGATCCCGGCGGCGGCGCGGGTGGAGCTCCAGCGCTCGCTGATCAGATCGCACGCCGCGGGCATGGGACCGCCGATCGAGCGCGAGGTCGTGCGGGCGATGATGCTGCTGCGGGCGCGGTCGCTGGCGATGGGGCGCTCGGGGGCCCGGCCGGTGGTGGTCGAGCGAATGCTGGCGCTGCTCGCTGCGCGGGTGACCCCGTTCGTTCCCGAGTACGGGTCGCTGGGCGCGAGCGGGGACCTCGCGCCGCTGGCCCACTGCGCGCTGGTGTTGACCGGCGAGGGCTCGGTGGTGGCGGACGACGGGAGTCTGGTTTCTGCGGCCGAGGCGCTGGCGGAGGCCGGGGTGCGGCCGCTCGAGCTGACCGCCAAGGAGGGACTGGCGCTGATCAACGGCACCGACGGGATGCTCGGGATGCTGGTTCTGGCCGTCTGGGACCTCGAGCGCCTCCTGCGCGCGGCCGAGCTCGCCGCCGCGATGTCGGTGGAGGCGCTGCTCGGCACCGACCGGGCCTACGACGCGGACCTGATCGCGCTCCGCCCGCAGCCGGGTCAGGTCGACAGCGCTGCGAATCTGAGGGCGCTGCTCGCCGGGTCGGAGATCGTGGCCAGTCACCGCGAGGGAGACCCGAGGGTGCAGGACGCGTACTCGCTGCGTTGCGCGCCACAGGTGATCGGCGCGGCCCGGGACGTGCTGGCGTTCGCCCGCGGGGTGGCCTCGGTGGAGCTGCGCTCGGCCATCGACAACCCGATGGTGCTGCCCGACGGGCGCGTCGAGTCGTGCGGGAACTTCCACGGAGCGCCCGTTGGCCTGGCGTGCGACTACCTGGCAATGGGTGCGGCCGAGGTCGGCGCGATCGCGGAGCGGCGCACCGACCGGCTGCTCGATGCGTCACGGTCCCACGGCCTGCCGGCGTTCCTGGCCGCCGACCCCGGGGTTGACTCGGGGATGATGCTGGCCGGCTACACGCAGGCGGCGCTGGTGGCGGAGAACCGGCGGCTGGCCGCGCCGGCGAGCGTCGACTCGGTGCCGACGAGCGCGATGCAGGAGGATCACGTGTCGATGGGGTGGGGGGCGGCGCGCAAGCTGCGGGTCGTGGTGGCCAACCTGGCGCGCGTGGTGGCCGTCGAGGTGTGCTGCGCGGCGCGGGCGCTCGACCTGCGCGCCCCGCTGACGCCCGCCCCGGGCACGGCGGCGGCGCTCGCCGTGCTGCGTTCGCGCGTGCCCGGGCCCGGCCCGGACCGCTATCTGGCGCCGGAGCTGGC
>Ga0335073_10013264_pt1 | contig 11554 bp, 9 predicted proteins | sample Lox_Sample_22_FD_207093 | JGI IMG/M metagenome (GOLD analysis project Ga0335073, IMG submission 207093) | Soil microbial communities from Loxahatchee National Wildlife Refuge, Florida, United States - Lox_Sample_2.2 | ecosystem: Environmental > Terrestrial > Soil > Wetlands | place: USA: Florida... | reverse complement strand
GCGACGCGCATTCCCGCGTGGGTTGAAGGCATGGTCTTGCCCCCTTCTGGCCCGAGTATAGGCGGCTCATTCGCGCGCGTAAACATCTGCGCCTTCGCTTGAGGCGCCACACTGTTACGTCGGGAACATCGCGAAACCCGGCATTGTGTGCGTCAACCGCCTACCCGGCACATCCGCAACCCTGGCCGCGCCACGTGCGCCGACCCTCCACCAGCAGAATCGGCACCGCGGCCAGCGCCGCAACCGGATCAATCCATGAGAGATGCCAGACCGCGTTCATGCCTAATCCGGCCAGCGTCACGGCCGCCAGATACGCGCAGGTCGCCGACTGCGTCGCATCCGCCGCCAGCGCCGTGTTGCCCATCCGTTGCGCCTGTCTGCGCTTCAATGCCGCCAGGATGGGCATCACCACCAGCGCCAACACCGTAATCGCTATCCCTAGCCGGCTCGTCTCCACCTCGCCCCGAAACCGCAGACTCGCAAGACATGCCACCATTGCCGCCAGCGCAAACAACAGCATCGCCGCCGCCCGATCCGCATGATTTTTCTTCAACCCGAATCGCGGCGCAAACTGCAGCAGCACCACCGCCGCCGAAAGCAGCTCAATCAAACTATCTGCCCCAAAGGCGAGCAGCGCCACGCTGTGCGCGCGCGCCGCCGCGTATAGTGACCCTCCGCACTCCAGCGTCATCCACACCAGCGTGATTCCCTGCAGCCACGCCACCGTCCCCGTCAGCGCCGGTCGCTCCTCGGCGCAGCAATCCGCGCTGTGCGCTTCGCCGGAATGTGTGAATGCCTTAGCCATCCCGTCCAGAATGCCACTGAAAGTGGCCTACGCTCCACCCATTGCCACAATCTCTGCCCACAGCTCCTCAGCCACCGGCACGCCAAGCCGCATGTTTTCTTCGCGCGTCGCCAGCGTCTTCTCCCCGGGATACCGCACCGGCCTGCCTTCCTCCGCCGGTGTGCAGCGCTGCACTGACTCCACTATCCCGTCCACAATCTCCGCCTGCCTCGCCGCATCCCCGAATGCCTTGGGATCAATCACCACAAACACCTGCGACGTCCTCGACTCCTGCAGCGGATCTTTGCCCAGCTGAAACGTCGCCAACCCAAACCCCGTCATCGCGCCAACCATGTCCAGCACCATCGATAGCCCTGAGCCCTTCCAATATCCCGTCGGCAGCGGCCTCTGCGTCGCCTCAATCGCCGCCGCATCCCGCGTCAGTTTTCCCTCCGCATCAAACCCGCCCGGAATCGGCAGCGGCTCTCCGCGCCTGCGATAGCTCTCCAGAGCGCCATACGAAAACTGCGACATCGCCATATCCAGCACCACCGGACCGCTTGCCCTCGGCACGCTCACCACCAGCGGATTATTCCCGATCACCGGATCGACCCCGCCCCACGGCGGCAGATTCGGCAGCGTATTCGTCCAGCAGATCCCCACCAGCCCCGCCTCCGCCGCCTGCCATCCATACGTCCCGCCGCGCATCCAGTGATTGGTATTCCCCAGCGCCACGCAGCTCACGCCATGCTCGCGGCCCAGCTCCATCGCGCGCCCCATGCAGAACAGCGCATTCAGATTGCCCGGGCCTCGCCGTCCATCCCATCGCTCAATCGCGCCAAAGCGGGTCACAAGCTGCGGCTCAGCTGCCACATCCACGTTGCCGTTGCGAATCATCGCCACAAACCGCGGAAGCCGCGCGACGCCGTGCGTATACACGCCATCCCGCGTCGTCTCCGCAAACAGCAGCGCGCAGAGCTCTGCGCGGTCCCGCGCAAAACCCAGCCGCGCCAGCACCGCCGTCAGTTGTCGATGCAGTTCTTCAAACGGGATCCGATACATAAAAGACTGTGCTTCGATCAAGGGCTTCCCTTAAGGGGTGGCCACGAAGATCGCTGGAACCGTTCTCATCAGGGGCCTTGTGAAAGGGCACGACTTCAGTCGTGCCGCACACGTTGCAAATCAATCGTGGGCTTCAACTCCTGAGGGTCGCCTTTCGCGGTGCGAGCGCATGGATGAAACAGTTTCTACAGAATCTCCGGAAGACACCAAGTGTCGGGTCATCGCTTCAGGCTTACCGCAATTGCCTCAAAACAATTGAAGGCTTCAGCTGCCGGCCATTTGAGATTGCGCTCCGCTAATCCTTCAACGTCACCGTGATCTTGCGCGCGTCGCCACCCGTGGACGCAATCTCAATCTCGCCTGTCGCCTTCTTCTTAATGCTCTTGAACTTGTCGCCCCACTCCACAAACACCAGCGCGTCCGGCGTCAGCAGATCGTCGAGCCCCAGCGTCTCCAGCTGCCGTTCTCCCTCCAGCCGGTACACATCGATGTGGTAGAGCTTCACCGGCTTTCCATGCAGCGATCCGTCATACTCGTGCAGCAGCGTAAACGTCGGACTCGTCACCTCGTCCGGCTCCGCCGCATCCAGCGCCTGCGCAATGCCTTTCACCAGCGTCGTCTTGCCGGTTCCCAGGTCGCCCTTCAGCAGCAGTAGTTGCGGCGGCTTCAACAACTCCGCCAGTTTGCGGCCCACTTCGATCGTGTCCCCGCCGCTATGCGTGGTGAACTCATGCTTCCGGCCTTCGGCCGTCGGTGCTGCACCCGTCATCCTTCATTCCTCACGCAGAGCTGCTGCATGCTCCGAGGCATCCTGGCCTCATTGCTCATAAGAGAACGCTGCACGCAGTGCCTGCATGCAGTGCCCCCTGCAACCAAACATAACCGCTCTTACCTTGCGGACGAAAGCGAAAAGCCCGAGAAAATTCACGCAGCGTGTCCGTCGCCAGCAGCGTGTGTTCATCCATCGCGCGCACCGCAAAATCCGCAGCCAGCCCATGCAGATACACCGCAGCCTCCACCGCGCGCACCGGCTCCTGCGCATGTTGCGCCAGCAGACCCGCGACCAGCCCCGTCAGCATGTCGCCGCTTCCGCCCTTGGCCATCGCCGGATTTCCCGTCGTATTCACCGCCACCGTTCCATCGGGATGCGCCACCAGCGTGCGCCATCCCTTCAATACCAGAGTGAGATGCTGTTTCTTCGCGAATGCCCGCGCCGTCTCCAGCCGGTCCGCCTGGATCTCGGCCACACTCACGCCCGCCAGTCGCGCCATCTCGCCCGGATGCGGCGTCAGCACAATCGTCCGTCCCGCCTTCCCCACCTTCGCCAGCTTCGCCAGCAGCGGCGGATTCGCCGCCAGCAGATTCAGCGCATCCGCATCGATCACCACCGGCATCTTCGTCGCGCCCAGCAGGTTCGACAAAAACGCCGCGGCGCCGGCGCTCTGCCCGAGTCCCGGCCCCACCGCCAGCACCGACTTGCCCTTCGTCAACTCGGCAAGAAAGCGTGCCGTTGCGCCCTTTGCCGCAACCTGTCCTGTCCCCGTCGCCGCCAGCGGCCACGTCATCAGTTCGGGAGCCACCACCGCCACCTGCGGCGCCACCGGGGCAGGAACCGCGGCCGTCACCAGCCCCGCTCCTGCGCGCAACGCTGTCAACGCCGTCATCGCCGGAGCACCCGACTTGCCCGCTGATCCGCCCACCACCAAGACATGTCCAAAATTGCCTTTGTTCGCATCCGGCTTGCGCGCCGTCTGCGCCACCACTACCGAACTTCCCGCCCACGTCAGGCCCATCGCCGATACAACCGCTTCCTCCGGCGATCCGATCGGCGCCACCACGATTGGCTGATCCCATCGCCGCGTCAGTTGCGCAAACACGTGCGCCGGCTTCGGCGCGGTAAACGTCACCACCGCATCCGCCGGATACACCACCCCCTCCACCGCTCCACCCGCGTAATCCGCAGGCCACCCCGACGGCAGATCCACCGCCAGCACCGGCGCCCTGCTTCCTTTGATCCACTCCAGTGCTGCCAGCGCCAGTCCCTTCAGGGGCGGTTTGAACCCCGTGCCCACTACCGCATCGATCAGCAGATCCGTCTCCAGCGCCGTGTTGTACTGCGCCAGTTCGCCCGCGTCTCGCACAATGTGGATCAATCCATGCGTCGGTGTCGCCAGCTCCCGCCACGCTGCCGCCGCATCCCCCGCCATCCCATCCGGAGCGCCCAGCAGCAGCGTCGTCACCTTCAACCCCGCCGTTGCCAGCATCCGCGCCGTCATCAGTCCATCGCCGCCGTTGTTGCCCCGGCCGCACAGCACGGTCACGCGTCGCGCCTCAGGAAACTGCGCCCGCGCAAACTTCGCCACCGCTGTCGCCGCGGCACGCATCAGCTTTAGTGACGGCACACCGTACTTCTCCGTCGTCACGCGATCGCAGCTCTGCATCTCCGCAGCCGAAAGCACTCGCATGGCATCTATGGTATAGCTGTTCCCAGTCGTTGCCTGTGTGCGGCCGCAACACCGCATCCCCAGGCCCGGAGTCGCAGATGTCCGCAGAGACGCCAATTTCCATGCAGAACGCCCCCGCCCGGCCCAAATCCGTCTTCAACCTCGCCGCGCTCGCGCACACCTTTCCCCCAACCGCTGACACCATGCTGCTCGACATACGCCTCACCGACGAGCCCGCCGCAAGCTCTCGCCTCTTCCGCATCTACCGGCCCGTCCCCGCGCACTTTCACCAGACCTGCGACGAGTACCTGCAGGTCGTCTCAGGCCGCGGCATCTTTGTTGTGGAAGGAAACGATCCCGTCGAACTCGGCCCGGGTCAGTTGCTCTTCTTCCGCCGCAACACCGTGCACAGCATTCCCACCATCATCGAAGCCCCTCTCGTCTTCTTCGCCGTCGATACCCCGCGTCGCGACCCTTCCGACGTGCACTTCGTCAATCCCGCCGACGGCACACCCGCGTCCTTCATCCGCACCATCCCGGCCTCCTGATACCCCACCGCCGGCCTCGCGCCCCCCCGATTCCCTCTCTCCGCCCCCGATCCCTGATCCCCGCCCCCTGTTTCTTTAGTATTCTGTTAATACTCATTTTGGCTTCGCCGCACCCGCACAATCTCTTATGGCACCAGTCGCTTTGGCGGTTGACGATCTACGGGATCAGTATCTGCGCGAGATGGCGCTTGTCCGCCAGACGTGTGAGCGGACCGGCGATGGCACCGCCGCCATCCGCCGGCGTTCCGCCGTAGTCGATCGTATCCTCATTGAAATGTGGCGCCGGGCCTTCGCCAGCCAGTCGGTGCCCAACGTCTCCCTCCTCGCCCTCGGCGGCTATGGCCGCAAAGACCTCTTCCCCTACTCCGACATCGACGTCCTCTTCACCTTCGCCGACGACAAAGCCGAAGAGCAGTCCAAAGAGACCGTCCGCACGATCATCCAGGGCATGTGGGACATCGGCCTCCGCGCCAGCCCCGCCTCCCGCACCCTCAAAGAAGCCGCCCGCTTCGACCCCGACAACCTCGAATTCACCCTCGCCACCCTCGACCGCCGCTTCCTCGCCGGACACTTCCCGCTCTACCAGCAGCTCCATCAAAACGTCCTTCCCGGCCTCGCCCTCAGCGAGTGGAACACTATCACCCAGAAACTCGGCGAAATCGCCCGCACCCGCCACGCCAAATACGGCAACACCATCTTTCATCTCGAACCCAACCTGAAAGAGTGTCCCGGAGGCCTCCGCGACTACCACCTCGCCGTCTGGTTCGCCCTCCTCTTCCACCTCAAGGACACAAAAGAGTGGCCCCGCCAGCGCGGCGGCGTCTTCCAGTCCGCCCGCGGAGACGCCGAGGCGGCCTTCGACTTCCTCGCCGCCGCCCGATGTTTCCTTCACTTCCGCCACGGCCGCGACGACAACACCCTCGACTGGCAGTCCCAGGACGAAGCCGCCGCCAACTCCATCGGCCTCGAAACCCGCGGCACAGCCGACCCCGCCTACTGGATGCGCACCTACTACCGCCACGCCCGCGTCATCTATCGCCGCGCCGCGCTGCTCATGGAGCACCTGCCCGCCCCCGTCAGCTTCTACCGCCAGTTCCGCCGCCGCCGCACCCCCATCGCCGGCACCGACTTCATCCTCGACCAGGGCCGCATCGACATCCTTCCCGGCGCGCAGTTCAGCGATACCGCCGCCATCCTGCGCATCTTCTCGCTCATGGCCACCCACGGCTACGCGCTCTCCCAGGCCGCAGAAGACCGCATCACTGACGCGCTGCCCGCCCTCGCCATCCACATCCCCGAGGGCCCCTATCTCTGGAACGCCCTCCGCGAAGTCCTCCTCGGCCCCCACGCCGCCCACGCCCTCCGCACCATGCACGCCCTCGGCGTCCTCGAGATGCTCATCCCCGAGTTCCACGGCATCGACGCCCTCGTCATCCGCGACAGCTACCACCGCTACACCGTCGACGAGCACACCTTCCTCACCATCGACAACGTCCACTCCCTGCGCCAGCCCACCCACGACTGGGAACACCGACTCGCCCAGCTCCTCCCCGAGATCGATCGCCTCGACCTCTTCTTACTCGCCCTCCTGCTCCACGACACCGGCAAAGGCCGCCGCACCGGCGAACACGCCACCCAGAGCGTCGAACTCGCCGACAGCTTCCTCGCCCGCCTCGACTTCGATGCCGAAGAGCGCGAAGCTGTACTCCGCCTCATCCGCCAGCATCTTGAAATGTCCAATGCCATGCGCCGCGACATCTTCGATCACGAAAACGTCCGCGCCTTCGCCGACAAAATCGGCAGCCCCAGCCTGCTCAAGATGCTCACCCTCATGACCTACGCCGACATCAAGGCCGTCAATCCCGAGGCGCTCACTCCCTGGAAGGCCGAAAATCTCTGGCAGTTCTACATGGCCACCGCCAACTTCATGGACCGCTCCGTCGATGAGGTCCGCTACCACGCCGCCATCGACCCCACCCTCCTCAACCGCATCCGCTCCATGGTCCCCCCGGCCCAGCACCCCGCGCTCAAACAATTCCTTGAAGGCCTCCCGCAGCGCTACCTCCAGACCCGCCTCCCCGAGCACATCCGCAACCACTTCCTCCTCGCCAACAACCTCGACAAAGATCCCGTCCAGCTCGACCTGCGTCCCCACCGCCAGCTCTTCGACCTCACCGTCATCGTCCGCGACCGCAGCCGCCTCTTCGCCGACGTCGCCGGAGCCCTCGCCGCCTGGGGCATGAACATCGTCAAAGCCGGCGCCTTCTCCAACGATGCCGGCGTCGTCGTCGACAGCTTCCAGTTCACTGACGTCTTCCGCACCATCGAGCTCAACCCCAGCGAGAAAGACCGCTTCCTCGCCTACCTCCACGACGTCGTCTCCCAGCGCGTCCCCGTCGAGCAGTTGCTCGAAGCCCGCAAACACCTCAACCACTCCGCCAACATCAAGGTCGAGGTCCCCACGCGCCTCTCCTTCGACACCGAATCCTCCACCCACTCCACCCTTCTCCAGGTCGTCGCGCAAGACGTACCCGGCCTGCTCCGCCAGATCGCCCTCACCCTCAACACCCACCAGTGCAACATCGAGGTCGCGCTCATCGACACCGAAGGCGAAACCGCCATCGACGTCTTCTACCTCACCCAAAGCGGCGCCAAGCTCCCCCCTGACACCCGGCAATCCCTCGCCGCCGACCTCGCCGCCGCCGTCAACACACTCCGCCCCCCCGCCGCATAACTTCCCATCTCCTCCCTGCGCCCCTGCTCCCTGGTCTCGATTCCCTGTTCCCTGTCTTCGCGTGTCATCCCGAACCGAGCGGCTTTCGGGAACCGCACAGACCGGACACGGTCTGCGCGGGCGAGCGCAGCGAAGGATCTGCTTCTGCTTTTCCCAGCCACCCGCAAGAAAATCGGTCCCCCGCATCTCGACGGCGCTCCAAGTTCTAGTAAGACGAGCGCGCTAGAAATCATGCATAAACTTTTGTCGCAATTTTGTGCCTGACGCAAAGGTGACTCCCGAGTAGCCGACCACGCACCCGCAACACCAAATCATTCGGAAAACCCTGCACCGCACAGAGGTTTGATAGACTCCGGTCAAGACCTGCCTCGATCACGGTCGAACGTGCATGAAATCAACCCTTTTGGAGCGGACCGCTGCGAACGCCCTGGCCTAGTCAGCCTTCCTGAGGAGCCTTTGGATGAGTCCAGCGACGAAGATTTCTCCTGTTTCAGCGAAGCCCGCAGCCTCCGCCAACATCCAGCGGGAAGAGACCCCTTTCGAGGCGCTGGCCGGCATCTGCTCAGTTCTGGTGGTGGGCCTGTTCATTCTGACCTTCATCGCTCAGAACTACCTTATTCCCTCAGGCTCCATGCAGAACACGCTGCTTGTGGGCGACCATCTGGTGGTCGACCGGATCACGCTCATGCCGCCCGCTTCGTGGATGCCGCTGGTACGATATCGCGCGCCGAAACGCGGCGATATCGTGGTCTTCCTCAAGCCCGTTTATCAACCCGGTATCGATGCGACTGACGCCGATGGAACACCGCAGTACACTCCCCTGGTGAAGAGATTAATTGGCGTGCCTGGCGATCATATCCATCTGCGCAACGGCATTGTGATTGTCAATGGCGTCGCGCAGCCTGTTGGATTTGCGCAGCCGACGACGCCGGATAACTTCAACGAATTCCTCGATGATTTCCCCGCAGTTCCCCCAGCCGGGGTGCCCGGGGCCACAGAGTCGTGGGCTGTGAACTTCCCAAATTATGTGCGCGACGGCGACCTGGTGGTGCCGCCTGGGATGTACTTCATGATGGGCGACAACCGCCACAACAGCCTCGACTCGCGCTACTGGGGCTTTGTCCCGCGCGCCAACATCATTGGGCGTCCACTGTTCAACTATTGGTCGTTCGAGGCCGCAGACGGGCAACTTGAACAAACAGGATTCGGTCACAAGCTCGCGTGGATCGGCCACGTACTGGTGCATTTCTTCCCGGACACGCGATGGAAGCGCACGTTCCACGTTGTTCATTGATTCGAAATTGCAGGATCCCGATTCGATATTGGCGCGTTCCGGTCGTGTCACCGGCTATGCTTCAGTAACAACTTGGTCGACATCCCGTGCAGCCTGTACAAGGGGGATGACGTGCGAACGCAACGAACCCAACCCCGCTCTGTGTCAGGGCACGACTTCAGTCGCGCCAGAACCACGACCCTGAACAGAGCGCCTTTAGCTGTGAAGTCTCATCAGGTTCTTGTCCATTCGACCGAGAACTGGGTAGCTGATGTTGCGACACAAAAGCTGATCTCACGAAACACCACATCGTCCGCAGGTTGAAAGAACAGAAACCCGGGAATCTGGCGCTGACGCATACTCGGAACTACGCTCCCCACGTCCGGCGCCACTTCCTCGCAATGCGCGAACCACCGTCTTTTCTGAACTCGACAAGCGGCCCTGCGTGACTCAGGTTGTCCGCCGCCTCATCGCTTCCAGCACCTCCTCGGTCGCTTCAAGGGGACCCTTCGCTTCAGGCAGGGTCGCCCCAGCATCCAGGAGCGCAAGAACAACCCCCGGATAATCGCCTGAGCCGCGATGCCAGCCATGGAGCGAGCCGTGAAGTGCCCACGCAAGCGGACTGCCGCCGTGTTCGTTCTCGAAAATATTCACGGCAGCCTTGTGGGCAAGGAGCGCGTTGACCATCGCGAGGTTGCCATGCCAGGCTGCATAATGCAGAGGCGTCTGGTTGTTTTCCATCGCGACGTTAACCGGCCAGCCCGCCTCAATGAGCAGTTTCACGGCGCCATCGTTGTTGCGGATGGCGGTGCCGATCAGGCGGCGGGAAGCGTTAGCCGTCAGTCGCGCGAACAGTGTCGGGTGCCTTTGCAGTATCTGCTGAAACAAGGTCTCGTCCCCGAGTTCCGCGGCCTGCAGAAGACGAAGCCAGCCCGGCGACCTCTGCATCAGCAGCTCGAACACCGCTTGGTGACCGAACTTCTGGGCTACCATATGCGGCGTCCTGGTTAACCCGAAACCAAAAATGTAAATGCTCCCCCCGCTTCTGGGATTTTGCTTGGGAAAGTATCTTTCGGTGACCGTCGTGCGCACCGTCTCCGGATCGTCGTTGAGGATGCGTTCGACGAGGCCGAGATCGCCGATCGCGGAGGCGGCAATAATATCGGCCTGCGCGCCGCGAGAGATGAGATGCCTCGCGGCCTCATGGCGATAAGGCTGAAGGCAGATCATGTATTGCAAAGCAGTGGACTCATGGTCGATGTCTCGGGCGTCGATGTTTGCGCCATGATCCAGAAGCAGCGCCGCAATGTCTACGGTGGCGGCAAAGTGGAGCGGAAGCTGGCCATCGCCGCCTCGGGCATGCGCCAGTTCGGGATTCGACAACAGTAGCTCGCGGACAAGCTCAATCTTGCCCAGCCGCGCGGCGGAATGGATGTCCAACGCGGCCCCGCGGGATATCAGGTAGCCCGAGAGATCGGGATCTGCGAAGTCGAGAACCCCGAAGCTTCCTGCCCACCATCGCGAACGCTCATTGATGTTGGCGCCGAAGTCCAGCAGCGCGTCCACCATGTCGCGATTTTCTTTGTGGACAGCCGAGAGGATTGGCGGCTCCGCGAAGCCATAGTTCGGCAGCGGCTCGTTGATGCGGCTCTTGAGCGACGGGTTCCGGGCAAGCACCTCGCGCACAAGCCGCGCATCGTTCGCCTTGATTGCCGCGATAAGCGCCTCGATTCCCTCCGTCGAATGAACTTCGATGTGCAGCTTGAGCGCTGGCCACGTGTTGAAGCCGTACTCGCGCGCGATGACGTGGAGGGCATCGGCCAGCTTGGGTTCGGCCCACTCCACTCCGAGAGCGCCGAAACGTCCGGTAGCGGCTGCATCCGCAGCCAGGCACTCGCGCAACAGAGTGCGCGCCTGATTTTTAAGATGGTCCAGGTTGGGGCGTTCGGGAAGTTCCCGCAAAGACATGACTCACTCCTTCTTTTGGGCCCGCGATCCGCTTCGTCGGGCAAGAAGAGAGTGGTTTGTCGCGATGCAGAAGAAACAAGGTGGGATGATCCCTTTCCGCGGACGGGGTGCACCCTTCGTGTGCAAATCGAGATTAGCAGCAAACCCGCCGAGGGTCCAGACCCTGATCCCCTCTTGCGTCGGCGCTTCCGACGGGGCAGAACCGCCAGCCGGGTCCCACTCCCCCGACAGCCCCTTCCCCTGTCTGTAGAAAATTCTTGTCAAACCCTATGTAGACAAAATAGCTTTTAACCCTCTCATTCCATTGCCCAAGATTTTTCGCGCAACTTGCGTGCTATTTCGCCGAAAAGTTCATACTGGAATCAGTGCAGCAAAAGACCGGGAGTCCCTCCCGGCCTTTTCGTTTTCAGAGGTTCACCATGCACAACCGCCCACACCCCGCCGCCAGACACCGTCGCGCACCAGGCTTAATCCACGCCCGCAAACCGGCCGCTGCCCCCACCCGCCCCACGCAAAACAGGTTGGTGAAAACGTGAATCTGCGAAGCTGTGATACCGCGCTTCTAACTCATGCTCTAACTGTCACTTCACAAATCCGCCAACCTGCCGCTGTGACCCTGTGCAACTGTGACGCCGCGAGCCCGCATCCCGATATCCCTGCGTCCTTCAGTCCCTGACGGCAGATCACTGATCACTGTCTTCCGTCGTCTGTTTCTCTGCTTCTCTGCCTCTCGTGGCGCTT
>Ga0335073_10013263_pt1 | contig 11555 bp, 9 predicted proteins | sample Lox_Sample_22_FD_207093 | JGI IMG/M metagenome (GOLD analysis project Ga0335073, IMG submission 207093) | Soil microbial communities from Loxahatchee National Wildlife Refuge, Florida, United States - Lox_Sample_2.2 | ecosystem: Environmental > Terrestrial > Soil > Wetlands | place: USA: Florida... | reverse complement strand
CTTACCACGCCTGGGGCGCGTTCACCTCACCTTTGCTGGTTGCGGCTCTGGTCACCGGGGAACAGGTAGCGCGCGCCGCTGGATTGACTCTGACCCAGGCGCGTAAGAGGGTGCTGCCCATCGTGTATCAAACACTCGACAACTATTTTCGTCTGGGCCCGGCGGCTTCCTTCAGTGGCCCTTTGATTCGAGGAGACATCGAAACCGTGCGCAAGCACCTCGCGGTTTTGAAGAAGACCCCAAAAGCCCTTGAGGTCTACATCGCGCTGGCGCGCTCAGCTCTGCGGGGCCTGCCGGTCCGCCGGCGAGGAGAGTTGGAACGCATCCTCCGCGCCCCGTGATAGCAGCTCAGTGCACGACGCGACACAGATGTCGGGCTGCCAATCCGCCAGCTCCTCCGGTTTGAAGATACCGGTACCTACTGCAATCACGCGCGCCTTGGCATGGCGTGCTGCCTTGATGTCTTCCGGCGTGTCTCCCACGAAGCAGAGAACAGCGTCGTCCCCGAGACGGAGTCTCACCTCGGTCGCCGCTTCCTGAAAGACCTCGGAACGATGCTCGTGCTGGTCGCTGAAACAACCGAAACTGAAGAACTCGCGGAGGCGAGCGGTCCTGACCTTGTGCCAGCCCACCGCTTCCAGGTTCCCCGACGCCACGCCCAGAAGCTTTCCCGCTGTTTTCAGGTGCCTCAAGACGGCGACAATTCCATCGAAAACATTCGGGTGAATCTCTGCGGCCTTCGCCTCGACTTCGCGGCGGACCACTTCCAGCGCGCGCGGCAGTCTCTGCTCGAAGGTACGGGAAGAAACACCTTCACGTTCCAAAGCCGCGCGCAGAATCCCGAGATCGGTTTTACCGTGATAAGCAATTCCATCGATGGTGGTATCAATCCCATAGATTTCGCGCATCGCCTGGTAGAGCGCGTTGCGATGCACACGGTCGCGGGAAATCAGCAAGGTTCCGTCAACATCGAAAAGGTAGGCATCGGCATCGGTCCAGCGGAAGCCGTTCTTGGATCGGGGTTCTTTCTCGGTCATTCAGTTCAGCATCAACCGCTTGATGTCTCTTGCCCGGCCGCTCTGCTCGTCGCAGTCCACCACGATCGCGCACAGCCGCACATCGCCGCTGGCGGCTTCGAATCGCGCCGGCATGTTGTTCAGAAACTTGGCAATGATGATCTCTTTTTTCACCCCGATCACGCCCTCGAAAGGTCCGGTCATGCCAACATCGGTGATGTAGGCGGTACCGCCCGGCAAGACACGTTCGTCGGCGGTGGGCACGTGGGTATGGGTTCCCACCACGATGGTCGCGCGCCCGTCGAGGTACCAGCCCATCGAAACTTTTTCCGAAGTTGCCTCGGCGTGAAAGTCGACAACCACTACCTTGCCTTGCACATCGCGCAGGAGTTGGTCTGCCATGCGGAAGGGATCTTCATTCGAGCTCATGAACACGCGTCCCTGCAGGTTCACCACCGCGTAGGGAACGTCTTTCTTGCGGCCCTGATAGATGCCCCAACCCGGCATTCCCGGGGGATAGTTAGCGGGTCGCAGCAGGCGTCGCGCCGGACTGTGCGGATTGCCATCGGCGCTCTCGAAATAGTCGACAATCTCCCGCTTGTCCCAGACGTGATTGCCAGTGGTAATCACGTCGATCCCTAATTCGAAAAGTTCTTCGGCCAGGGGAGGCGTGATGCCGAATCCGGCGGCGGCGTTCTCGCCATTGGCGATCACGAGATCGATGGCGTGTTCTTTCATCAGCTGCGGCAGTCGCTCCTTGACGATCGTCCGTCCTGGCCGGCCAAAAATGTCGCCGATGAAAAGAATTCGCATGAGGGATGTTCTTGCGTGCGACTTCGATGGTATCACGCAGAGATTTGTGCCAAGCGCATCGGCCCGCCGCCCAAACTGCTCACTGCAGCTCGGCCGTTTTCAGGAAGCCGTAGTTGCCGGCCGGGTTCAGAGTCAAACCGTGTACCCGTTTGGAATGCACCAGGACGTTGTCGGGATACCACAGATCGATGTAAGGGAGATCTTGAGCCAGCAGCTTCTGCAAATCCGCATAAATCTGCTTCCGCTTATCCTGATCCAATTCGCGCCGCGCCTGATCGATGAGTGCATCCGCCTGCGGATTTGCATAGAAGGTACGATTGGCACCCTTGGGAGTAAATTTCTGCGAGTGAAAAACATACTCGAAAATGTCCGGGTCCTCATTGCCTCCGACCCATCGCAGCGAGTGGAGTTGGTATTCGCCGCGAGTAACGTCGGAAAAAAAGGTTGCAAACTCGAACGTGCGGATATCAAGGGCAATGCCGACTTCGTGTAGCTGTTGCTGCAGAACCGAGGCCAGCAAACGCGTTGTCTCCTCGGTATTGGAGGTTTTCATGGTCAGATGAAAGCGAACGCCTTCGCTGCTTCGATAACCAGCCTGCTCCAATATCTGGCGGGCGCGCTCCGGGTCGTAATCGTAGTGGGGTACATTGCCGTCGTAGGCCCAACTCTCGGGCGGAAGCAAACTATCCGCCGGCCGTGCAAAATCACGCAAAAGATAATGAATGAATGGGCGCCGATCGATCGCGTAGGCAATCGCCTGTCGGACCCGAACATCTTTCAGGATGGGGTCGCGCAGGTTGAACGCAAGATAGGAAACTACAGTGCCTGGGCCGTGCATTACCTCCAGATTCCTTTCGCGTTGCAACGTCAGTACTAGATCCCCCGTAAAAGAATTGATGGCGATGTCGGCACTCCCTTTACGAAGCTCGAGAGCTCGTGTGGTCGTGTCCGGTACCACCGCAAAACGCACGCGTTCAAGTCGTGCCTTCTCCCCCCAGTAGCCTGGGTTGCGCTCAATCACAACCTCTTTATCCTGTTCCGCGCTGACGAAGCGAAACGGGCCCGAGCCTATCGGGTGTTCCGTAATCTCGGCTCCGCTGCCATAGGGCACGATGCCGATGGCTCCATCGGAGAGATTCCACAGGAGAGTGGCAAATGGTTCCTTCAGGCGAAAAATCACGGTGAAATCATCCGGCGCATCGACGCTGTCCACATAGCGGTACGCCGCCGATTTTGTGCTGCGGATGTTTCCCTGCAGCAGGGAATCGAAGGTCCACTTGACGTCCCGCGACGTCAGCGGCCGTCCGTCGTGAAATTTCACCCCGCGCCGAAGATGGAAAACATAGGTCAAAGGATCTTTGATCTCCCAGCGCTCGGCTAGTTGTGGCTGCACGCTGAGGTGATCGTCACGGGTCAGCAGATCGTCAAACAGCAGGCTGTCGATCCGCTCCGACTGTGCGTCCAGACCGACCCGCGGGTCCAGGTTCGTCGGGCTGCTTTCGATGATCATCACCAGCGTGCCCGGGTCGGGCTTGGAGAAGCAGGAAAGGAGCGGAAGCAGTAATAACGAAATGAGGCCGGTGAAACAAGGGCGTCTCGCGCGGCGAAGGCACTCACGCATACGAGATCTTTCCCAGGATTGCAGGCCGCTGAGCGCCGGTCGCCGATGGCACGTTGGAAGCGCGCCGGTTCCATGTCTGATAAGCCAGCACGGCGAAAGCGACCGCCTCCTTCGCCTCGGAGGGCAAACCAAATTCGTCCGTGACCCGGATTTGCAAACGCAGACGCGAAAGTTCGTTGGCCAGCATGGCCATCAGGGTTGGATTACGGGTGCCACCGCCCGAGACGATGAAATCCTGATAATTGCCCCGGGGTTTGAGCACAAACCGCTGTAGCGCGTCACCAATCGAGCGGGCCGTCAGAGCGGTCGCTGTGGCGACGATGTCCTGTCGCGGGGCTCGCCCGCAGTCTTGAATAAACTCCCGCACAAACTCCCGCCCAAATTCCTCGCGCCCGGCTGTCTTGGGCGGCTTTTCGCGGAAGAATGGCTCCCCCAGAATCTTGTCGATTACGCGAGTCAAGACCCTACCCGAGGCCGCGAGTCTTCCGTCGCGATCACAGGCCTGACGGAATAACCGATCAGTCACGGCGTCGATCACCATATTGCCCGGCCCGGTGTCAAAGGCGATCATGTCTTCCGCCGCCGCCCCAGCCGGAATCGCGGTCAGATTCGCGATGCCCCCAAGGTTCTGCACAATGCGGCCAACTTTGGCGTCGCGGAATAAAACATAATCGAGGAAGGGAACCAGTGGAGCTCCTTTGCCTCCCGCTGCCATGTCGGCAGGTCGAAAGTCCGAAACCACCGGCACGCCCATCCTGGCCGCCAAGATCGCACTCTCGCCCGTCTGCCACGTCACCGCCATTTTGCGGCCGAGGAAATCTGATCGCTGGCCCTGGTGATAGATCGTTTGCCCGTGACAGCCGACCAGTTCGACCCGCCTTCCTAAGCGACGCTGGGTTGAGATCACCGCGTCTGCATAGAGCTCGCCCAAGCGAAAATTGAGCCGCACAAGATCGGCCACGCTCACTCTCGAGGCATTCATCGTTGCTAGTACGAATTGTCGAACCGCTTTGGGATAGGGAAATTCAGCGTGGCCGAGAAGTTTTACTTTGCAGAAGCCAGGGCTGGTCTTGCGAGTCCGCATTGCCGTATCGCTGATCCGTACCACGGCCACGTTGATGCCGTCTGCCGACGTTCCGCTCATGACTCCGGCAACGATCATGCTTCGTCCTGCTGCAGGGCGGTGCGCCCATTCAGTGACTCCAGACGAACCTGTTCCCCGAACTCCCACAGCTGCCGAGAAAGCTTTCCGATCTTCGAGTTCGTTGGAGTTGGCATTCGCCGTCGCAATTCTTTACTTGCCCGTTTAAAACTGAGGGTTCGCGCCACCGACTCATGACACCGTCGGGCAAATTGTCGATCACGCTCGGCTTCCCGCACCAGTGCCTCGTAGACTCCCACCACATGGTCCTCGACATGGCAAACCAGGCAAAGATCTCCGCCGGCTCGAATATGTTCGATCGCCGCCTGTTCGATCGGCGCGGCCTTGAGAACGCCGCCCATCTCGAGATCGTCCGAAACCACCAGCCCGCGGAAGCCGATTTTCTTGCGCAACACTTCGGTGATCCACTTTTTCGAAAGTGACGCCGGCGTGCGTGTTCCGGTCACGGCGGGATAGGCTGCATGGCCTACCAGCACCATCTTCGCCTTCTGCCGCAATCGCCGGTAAGGCACCAGGTCCTGCTCCCATAAGTTTTTCCAGGACTTCTTGACGCTCGGGAGTTCGTGATGTGTATCCAGCCTGGCTTCCCCGAGGCCGGGGAAGTGCTTGATCGCTCCCAGTACCCCCGCTGACTGCAGCCCGGCGAGAAATTCCTTCGCGTAGGCGACCACGTGCCGGGGATTCGCTGACACGGACCGGGAACTCATCACCCTACGCGAGGCCTCGAACGCGAGATCCACCACCGGAGCCAAATCAAGATTAAAGCCCATCGCCGCGCAACAGGCTCCTATGATTCGGCCATGCTTGCGGAACAAATTCCGATCCCCGGTGGCGAAGACATCCGCGGCCGACGGTGCGGGCCCGATCACGTTGCGAAATCGGTCGACCTTGCCGCCTTCGAGATCGACGCAGGTGAAGAGCGGGCTCCGCACGGAAGCCCGGCACTCTGTCAGAAGCCTGTGCGTCTGTTGCGGGCTGGTGATATTCCGAGCAAACAGTATCACTCCTGCCGGCTGCACCCGCGTCAGCAGCTTACGCAGGGAAGACGACACCTCGGTGCCCTCAAAGCCGAGGATAATCAGCTGCCCAATTTGTTCAGTTTGCGATGCCATGCTCTGTCGGGGAATCGCGGTTTGGCGGACGTCGCCTGTCCCTATTCCACCTGCTTCTTTAACTCGGCCAGCAGATTCAGCGCCTCCAGAGGGGTTAGACGATTCAGGTCGAGCTCGCGCAGCTTCTCCAGCACCGGCTGGGATATGGGTGTAAAAATCGTTAACTGGGCTGGTCGAGGACGAGTTTCATCCGCCGCCAACTGCTCCGTCACCCGCAACTCCGCGCTTTCGTGCTCCGCCAACACGTCGCGAGCCCGTTCGATCACTTCGTTGGGCAACCCCGCCAGTTTGGCTACTTCGATGCCGTAGCTGCGATCAGCCGCTCCCGCCTCCACCTTTCGCAGGAAGACGATACCGCCGCCGGTCTCTTTCACCGACACGTGGTAGTTCTTGACCCCGGACAGTCGTTCCGCGAGCTCCGTCAGCTCAAAATAGTGAGTCGCAAACAACGTTTTCGCCCGGGTTCGCGCATGAATGTACTCGACGGCTGCCCACGCAATCGCCAACCCGTCATAAGTGGCGGTCCCGCGCCCAACCTCATCCAGTAGAATCAGCGAGCGTGACGTTGCCGTATGCAGGATCGCTGCCGTCTCTGTCATTTCGACCATGAAGGTCGAGCGTCCGCGCGCCAGGTTGTCGCTCGCGCCGATTCGTGTGAATACCCGATCCACAATTCCCAGCCGCGCCGAGGTGGCCGGTACAAATGACCCCATCTGCGCCAGAATCACGATCAACGCCGCCTGCCGCAGGTAAGTCGATTTGCCTCCCATATTCGGCCCGGTCAGCACCAGTACCGTGTGCGTGGTGGAGTTTAAATAAAGATCGTTGGGAACAAAACGGTCCGCCGTACCCGTCAGATCCTGCTGTTCAATGACGGGATGTCGTCCCGCAACGATTTCCAGATCCTGCGAATCATCGAAGGTCGGCCGGCAATAGTTGCGCAGAACAGCCACATGAGCCAGCGCCGCCAGCACATCGACCTCTGCCAAGGCCAGCGCGGTTTGCCGGATCCGCCGTGCTTCGCCCGCGATCGCCGAGCGCAGCTCGGCAAACAGCCGCCGCTCGATCTCCACCATTTTTTCCTGGGCGTCGAGGATCCGGGACTCATACTCCTTGAGCTCCGGGGTGGTAAAGCGCTCGGCGTTCACCAGCGTCTGCTTCCGCTCGTAGTCGGGCGGCGCCAGATGCAGATTCGCCTTCGATATTTCCAAGTAGTATCCAAAAATCGAGTTGAACTTTACCTTGAGGGAAGCGATTCCCGTGCGTAGCCGCTCTCTCTGCTCGATCTGGGCGACATATTGCTTGCTGTTGCGGCTCAGATCGCGCAACTCGTCCAGTTCCTGATTCACTCCGTTCTGAATCACTCCGCCATCGCTGAGCGAGAGAGGAGGCTCGGGCACAATCGTCCGCTCAATCCTCTGCCTCAAGTCGGAGAGTTCATCGATGGCCGCGCGTAGCGTGCCTGCTCGCTCTGAAGGAAATCTCGCGAGCGCCACCCGTGCCGCCGGGATCTTCCCCAGCGAAGCCGCCAGTGCCAGCACATCGCGAGGATTCGCAGTCTCGAGAGTGACCCGGCTCAGCAGGCGTTCCAGGTCTAGAATTCCATCGAGCGCCCGCCGTAGTTCCTCCCGCGACACCAGGTCTCTGGTTTGCGCCTGCACGGCATCCAGTCTCGCCTGGATCTCTGCCTTCTCCACCGACGGGCGCAAAATCCACGAGCGCAGCAACCGCTTGCCCATGGGAGTAACCGTGGCATCGATCGAACGGAACAGCGTCACCCCCTCGTCGGTTCCGGCAAACAATGGCTCGATCAACTCCAGGTTGCGCACCGTCACCGCGTCGAGCACCAGGCAATTCTGCCGCTCATAGAATCCGATTCGGTCGACGTGGTCGAGCGTTCCGCGCTGGGTTGAGCGGACATAGTGAAGAATCGCGCCGGCCGCGCAGGCCGCCGCCGGCTTCCCTGCCAACCCGAATCCCTCCAGGGACAGAACTCCGAAGTGATTTTCCAGCAAGGGAACCGCATGATCCGGGGCAAAAATCCAGTCATCCAGAGGGGTTTCCGCCCATGCCGCGCCGGTCGCCCTCGGCTGCGGCCCGATTTCGGATACGGCGGGTCGCTCGGCTGTTTCGAATAACGGCGCTGAGGAACCATAAAGCAGTTCTTTTGGTCTGAGCTGCTGCAGTTCCTCCTGAATTCGCCGCGCCGCATCTTCACCGCGGAATTCGGTCGCGCGGAATTCACCGGTCGAAACATCGAGAGCGGCAAACCCGACCCGGTCGCCGGTCTGAGCCACGGCGGCCAGAAAATTATTTTCTTCGGAACTCAGCGACGGATCCGCCGCCGTGCCCGGGGTGACGACCCGCGTCACCTCGCGCCGCACCAGTTTTTTCGCCAGGCTGGGATTCTCCATCTGCTCGCAGATGGCCACCTTAAAGCCCTTGCGGATGAGCTTGGAGATGTATCCTTCCGCCGCGTGATAGGGCACGCCACACATCGGCACGGCGATCCCTTTTTCCTTATTGCGGGAGGTCAGCGTAATCTGCAGTTCGTGGGCGGCCAGGATGGCATCGTCAAAAAATAGTTCGTAGAAATCTCCCAGCCGGAAGAAAAGCAGGGCGGTCGGGTGTTCCTTCTTGATGGCGGCATACTGCCGCATCAGCGGGGTGGACGGCTCGCTCATTACGGGCAGCTTCGCGCGGATTATAACAAACCGTCTGCGGCTTTCCCTGTGCGCAAATCAGCAGTTGACTCTGCTGCTCGGTGAGTGTTTTCCTTGGGCATGGAACTTCGCAAGGATCCCATCACGCGTTCCTGGGTGATCACGGGCGACGATGTGACCGAAGGCGTGGCCCGCCCCGATCCTTTCTGTCGCTTTTGTCCCGATTCTCCGCAGCCCCCTCAGCTCATCACCAACATGGCGGGGATTCAGGGGTTGCCGTGGTCGGCTCGCGCCGTGGTCCATCCCAGCGCGATCTATCACGTGGAGGGCGAGGCTGCCCGCCGGGGCGACGGCATTTACGACCGCATGCGGCCGGTGGGAGCGCATGAGGTGCTGCTGGAGAATCCCCGGCACGATCGGAACCTGTGGACGGCCAGCGATGTGGAAATTGAGCAATTTCTCCTGCTTGCTGCTCAGCGGGTTCAGGATCTGAAAGGCGACGGCCGCTTCAAATACATCGGCATTTATAAGGACTATGGGAGCAGCGCCGGCCAGGAATTTGAACATCCTTCCTCGCAGTTGACCGCCACCACCTTCGTGCCGCGCCGTGTCCTCTACGAGCTGCGGGCCAGTCGCGAATACTTCGACCAAAAAGAACGCTGTGTTTTTTGCGACATCGTCTCCCAGGAGATCAAGCAGGAAATCCGTGTCCTCGAAGTGCGAGGTGATTTCATCGCGCTCGGACCTTACGCACCGCGCGTGCCCTACGAGACTTGGATCCTGCCGCGCACCCACGATGCCGCCTTCGAGCGGACCGCGTTGAATCGTTCCGGCCTGATGCGTGATCTAGGCATGCTTTTGAAGCGGACCTTGCAGCGCATCCGCACCATCACCGAGGATTTTCACCTCGTGCTCCACACTTCGCCGAACAGCCAGCATCGTTCGGGAAGCCTGGGATATTGGAAAACCATCGACGAGGACTATCACTGGCACATCGAGATTCTTCCGGTCGTGGCCGGGAAGTCGAAGTCGTACACCTTCAAAGAGGTTTATTACTCCCCGCTTACCTCGGAAACCGCCATGCGCCGTCTCCGCGAGGCGAGGATCGAACCCTGACAGCAGCCAGCAAGCGCTGCCGGCGACCCATCGCATCATGACGCTTCGTCGCATGAAGACCTATACCGGCGGCCAGGGCTACGTTTACCAGTACTACTTTGTCGGCAAACGGCCCGCGGTGGGAGACCTCTCTACTGCGGCGACCGAATACATTTTCGATGTCACCTCCGACCGCAAAACGACCTATGCGGTGACCGTCATTCTCCCCGATCAGGTCTCCAAAGATTGGGCCGCTCGCCACGGACGCAGTCTCACGGAGGCCGAACAGTATGGTGCGGTGAAAATGCGCCTTTTCCGCGCCTTCGATGAGATCGAAGACCTGAAATCCTCGGGCCGGCGTCTCTCCGTCGATGGCCCTACGCTGGAGGAGGTTCTTTCCGAGCTCGGAGTGGACTAGAATCGCCGGGATTATCGCCTCAGCTTCCCGTGTGATCTCCATCACATTCACCTGTGATAGCACCGACTGCCTTCTGCCCCACCCTCAGGGCAGACTATAATCACCCGGTCGGACAGGGAGAGGATGCCCGATCCGCACGAGGGGCTTGAAAATACCTTATGCCTGTACTTTGGCTGCGAGTCGCGCTGGGTTGTTACGCTGTCGGGTTGCTTTACGCCCTGGTGGCTCTCACCCGTAGCAGCGACCTGCTGAACCGGATCGCCTTGCATGCCGCTTATCTGGGCATGGTCTTCCATTTTGTATCGCTTACCGAAGCCTTCCGGGTTGCCGGCCAGATTGCTCTGGCTTCGGTGCATAACGCCGAATCCGTGCTCGGCTTTCTCATCATGGTGGTTTTCCTGATCGTTTACATGGTCTATCAGACCACTTCGCCGGGCATCATCGTCTTTCCCGTGGTCTTTTTACTTACGTTCATCTCCGCCACCGGCGAGGCGCCTTTCTTGCTGACCTCGCCCGGTTCGCGTTCCGGATGGCTGCTGGCTCATATCGCGTTGATTTTCACGGGCTATGCAGCCCTGATTCTGAGCTTCTGCGCCAGCCTGCTGTACCTGATCCAGGAGCGCTCTCTGAAGGCCAAGCGGCCCGGCGGCCTGCTTTCCCGCTTGCCGGCCCTGGAGGTGATCGACGAGATCGGCTTCCGCTCGCTGTTGCTGGGCTTTCCCTTCATGACCCTGGGATTGGTCGCTGGAACCGTAGTTGCGCAATCGACCTTCGGACGCGTCGACCTGCTGGATCCGAAAATCCTGCTTTCGATTTTGATGTGGGCCGTATATCTGATCCTGCTGTACACGCGCTGGTCTGCAGGATGGCGCGGCCGCCGCGCTGCCTATCTTGCCGCCAGTGCATTTGTATTTGCCCTGATCGCCTGGGCCGCTAACTATTTCAGCAGCATTCACAGGTTCGCCCAGTCATGACCTTCCAGCTCATCGGCGTGAATCACAAAACGGCGCCGGTCGAGGTGCGGGAACGCCTTGCCATCCCCGAATCCCGTCTTCCCGAGGCTCTGAAGCTGTTCACCCAGTTTCCCGGTGTCGATGAAGGCATGATTCTAAGTACCTGCAACCGCGTGGAACTGTTGGCCCGGACCAAGAACGGCGGCGCCGATCTCAAAGGTTTTCTCGGCGACTTCTTCCAGATGGATCATTCCGTCATGGATCCTCACCTTTACGAGTACAGAGAGAAGGACGCCATTCGGCATCTGTTCCGCGTTGCTTCCAGCCTCGACTCCATGGTGGTGGGCGAGGCTCAGATTCTCGGCCAGGTGAAAGAAGCCTACGCCACGGCTCGCGCCGTCGGGGCTCTGCAATCCCAGCTCGATCTATTACTCACCCGAGCCTTCGCGGTCGCCAAGCGCGTCCGCACCGAGACGGCGGTGGGTTCCTCTGCCGTGTCTGTTGCCTCGGTGGCGGTTGAACTGGCCAAAAAGATCTTCGGCACCCTGAATGGCAAGAGCGTGTACCTGGTGGGAGCCGGGAAAATGACCGAGCTCGCTGCCCGTCACCTGCTGGCTCACGGGGCGGCCTCGATCTTCGTCGCCAACCGCACTTACGACCGCGCCATTCGCATGGCCCAGAAGTTCAACGGCCAGGCCATTG
>Ga0335073_10013262_pt1 | contig 11555 bp, 10 predicted proteins | sample Lox_Sample_22_FD_207093 | JGI IMG/M metagenome (GOLD analysis project Ga0335073, IMG submission 207093) | Soil microbial communities from Loxahatchee National Wildlife Refuge, Florida, United States - Lox_Sample_2.2 | ecosystem: Environmental > Terrestrial > Soil > Wetlands | place: USA... | reverse complement strand
CTACGACCAGCTTTGGTGCGTCGGCGATCTGGTGGACTACGGCCCACGTCCTCGTGAAGTAATCCACGAAATTCAGAGCCGAGCTGCCGTGGTCGTCTCCGGAAACCACGATTACGCAGCAGGATTCTCCGCAGACCCGCGATGCTCGGCTCCGTATCGTCGGCTGGCAGCGGAAACGCTGCGTTACACGCGGGAAATCTGCTCAGATGAGCACCTGCTGTTCCTGCGGAATTTGCCGCGATTCCGAGAATTGGCAATCGGTGAAACCCGGTTCTACATCGTCCATGCGACGCCCACGGATCCGCTGTTTGCCTATAGCCCTGAAGGCTCGGACCGATGGGTAGCGGAAGCAGAGGCGATTCAGGCGGACACGATGGTCGTCGGCCACACCCACACGCCGTTCATTCGGGTAGTCGGAAGCACCACAATCGTGAACCCTGGCAGCCTCGGGCAGCCAAAGACAGGCCGGCCACTCGCCTGCTATGCGATCTGGGAAGATGGGGATGTTTCGCTGAAGGAATACGAGTACCCGATTGCGGAGACCATCCGTGACATTCGAGAGATGCCGATCGCCGAAGAAGATCAGAACGCGCTGATTGCGGTGCTGGAAACCGGCACTTTGCCTGCGAAGTCGCTCCCAGGGAGCGGGGTGCCGCGATGAACCCTGCTTCGCCATCTGTCGTTCCGTCACTCGATATGGAGAGTCTGATTAAGGCGCTGGGCTCGTTGGTCGATGGCGAAGCAGCTAAAGAGCGGCTGATTGCGGCGGGTCCGTCGGCGATTCCGTGGCTGGAGCGGTTTCTCCTGGAGGGATGCGCGCGAACCGTTGCTGTGCCGCGCTGTCGCGCGGTTCACGCCCTTGCTGAACTCGGAGCACAACAAGTGCTCCTTTCATACTTCCGGCAACACCGGCATCCGACGGATCCGGCGGTGCTCTTTGCGGAGGACGCTGTCAGGAGCGCAGCGGCAGAGGAATTGGCGAAGCATCCGTCAGAAGAAACCTATGAAGTCATCCTTGATGCAGCGCAGGAGCGAATCACGGGTGGGCTGATCCGGGCCCTGAGCGATTTCGGGCGAGCAGAAAGCATCCCCGTGCTGTTATCCGCACTCGACGACGACCTGTGCCGCGAAGATGCGCGGTCCGCCCTGCGGAAGATGCCGGCTCAGTCGCGCGCCTATGCGGCACTGGTCCTGCGAGGAAAGCACGCGGCATCGGTTCAGATGGTCTTGTCGCACCGCCAGCGCCGTGCGGTTCTGCAACTCATGCGCGAGCTTGGCGCCGATGCCGAAGATTGGCCGATCCTGCGCCATTATCTGGAAGACGCGAATGCCGATTCGGTGATTGCGGTCGCCGGGATCGGATTCGCGCTGGGTGCTACCTCTGATTACGCAGCGATCATCGACTCGTTACTTCGCATCTCTTCGCATCTGAACTGGGTGCAGGAAGACGACTTGAGGCGACTGTTGGAGGAGCATCCCGAACATGCGCGTGCCGCGGCTCACAAACTCTACGAAGATGCGGTTGGCAGAGGCGAGGGGCCGAACTGGCTCAATCCGCGATGGCGAATTCTCCGGCGTTTTCTGGGGGACGGTGCGGGAAGCGGGAAGTTGTGACCGGCCTCCGGCGACTAAAGGACGGAATCAGGCAATGGACCTGAAGGAATACGAGCAGAGAAAGTTCCTGCTGGCGGAGGTCATCCGTTCAGCGCAAGCCATTGACACGAAAAATACCGCTTTGCAGGGAGATTGCCGTGAATTGGTGGCGCGCCTCGCGGAGGATCAGTTCAACCTGATGATGGTCGGCCGTTTCAGCCGGGGCAAATCGACGCTGATGAACGCAATTCTCGGCGGCGATTATTTGCCCACAGGCATTGTGCCGCTTACGTCCGTCATCACGACGGTCCGATACGGAAGCAGACCGCAGGTAGTGCTGCATTTCCGGGATTTCGGCCTGAACCACGAGATCCCGCTGGCGCAACTTGCCGATTATGTAACCCAGAAAGGCAATCCGGGAAATGTGAAGAAAATTGCCTGGGCAGAGATTCAGCTCCCCGCAGAAATCCTGCGGCGGGGGTTCTTCTTCGTGGATACGCCAGGCCTGGGCTCGCCCATCATTGAAAACACGCTGACGACCGAACGGTTTCTGCCACAGGCGGACGCGTTCATTCTGGTAACCAGCTACGAAAGTCCGCTCTCCGAGGAAGAAGATCGCATCCTCGAGAGAATCCGCAACACGGGCAAGAAGCTGTTCGTTGTGATCAACAAGCAGGACACCGTCACAGCGGCGGAGCGAGAGCAGGCTCGACAATTCGTCGCTGAACAATTGGCGGCGAGGCTTGGGCGGGCAGCAGATCCCCTTCACTCGATTTCAGCGCGGCAAGCCCTGGAGGCGAAGCTCTCACGGAATCCTCACTATCTCAACGAGAGCGGGATTCCGGGTTTCGAGACGGAGTTGCTGCACTTCCTTACGGAAAGTCGCGCACAGTTGTTTCTTGTGAATATGTATGAGCGCACCATGCACCTGCTGACCGAGTGGTCGCGTCCGGACGAGCACGCATGGAACGCCCTCATGGAGCGCCTGCGCAGTCAGCGGGAGAGCATCACAGGAAGTGGAACGCCGTCAGAACACGTCGAGCTGACAGACTCCTCGGCCGACGCGTGGAAACTCGACATCGACCGCAAGACGGGCTGTCATATATGCGGCGTCATCCTGGAGGCGACGTTCCGATTTCTAAGCAAGTATCAGTACGAGCTCACGATCGATCCTGAGGCGCAGCAGAGTCATTTCCGAAGCCATGGCTTCTGCCCGCTTCACACCTGGCAATACGAAGGCATCTCTTCCCCGTACGGTGTATGTGTGGCATATCCCGCATTGGCGCACGGCACATCCACATATCTGGACCAAATTGCGGCGAGAGGGGGCGATGCGGAAGGAGTCCGCCAGTTGGTCGCCACGCCTCAGTCCTGTCCCGCATGTGAGGTGCGCCTTGGTTCAGAGGGGGCAGCGGTTGAGGAAGTTGTGGCTTTGGCGCGACAGGCCACGGCGTGCGCCGCGCGGCTTCCCGCCTGTTGCCTTCCGCATCTCGCGATGGTTGCCAAAAGCCTCGGACCAGGCGAATCGACACGGAAACTCCTGGCAGCCCATGCTGCCCTGCTGGAACGCACTGCGGAAGACCTGCAGCGATACGCGCTGAAGCACGATGCCCTGCGGCGATACCTCACCAGCGAGGAGGAACGACGGGCGGCGCAAATTGCCCTGCTCCTGCTTGCCGGACACCGTAACCTGAGTTCTCCATGGGTAATCGAATATGTCCTGTGAGTGGGTTAGTCACGACGCCCCATCCGGTAATCGAGGTACAGTACATGCGCTTTGATCTGATCGCCCATGCGGTACCGGGGAAAGTTCGCCATTTTGAGCATCTGCAGGATGCTGCCGGGATTGCCCTCACTCCATTCCACAAGCGAGTGCAACGCCGAATCGAGGTTTGATGCCCACAGGCCGCTCCGCTCGGCCTCCCTCTTCGCAAATTCAAGCGCAATCGCTGCTGTAAAGTTCCTGATCTCCAGCCGCTCCGAACGATCGGCGCACATGGGCTGCAGGTTGCCGATGTCTTCCATGTGCGGGGTGCGGGCGGCAAAATAGATGGGCCTGCGCCCGTAGTCGCTGAACTCCTTAACGATTCCGGTAACGACGCGAGAAGGACCCGCCAGATGATCGAGCACGAGCATGCAGGGCAACTCAGCTAAAGCCCGCTGCACGATTCCCTTGAGCGATCGGGCACTAAGCGAATTCGTGGTCGCGGGCAGCCGGAGACCTCGCTTGTCCAGGAGGCGCATATTCTCGATGAGCGCCATCATGAACTCACGCGGTGAACGAATCTGCGGGACATACAGCGCGAAGGGTTGAGTTTGAACGAAAGCAAGAAGCAAGCGGGTCTTGCCAACGCCTTCCGGGCCAAAAACCAACATCGACTTTCTCTTCTGCGCCTGCGCACGCAGCCTTGCCAGTTCCTCTGTCCGATCGACCGCGGCAAGGTATTGTGCGACCGGTGACTGAAGAGCCGTGCTGACCATCAGCGAGTACCTGAAGAGGCAGGCGTCGCGGCCTGGAAGCGCTCGTGACTGCTGCGGATGGCCTCGAAAGCGGCCTTGCGATCCTTCCAGCCAAGCACTTCAGTCCGCTTCCCTTCGAGATTCTTGTATACGGAAAAGAAGTGCTCGACCTCGCGCAGGGTGTGCGGCATCACGTCGCTGTAGCTGCTGATCGAGGAGAATCGCGGATTGCCCGTGGCATAGGCCAGGATCTTTTCATCCGGCACCCCCTGGTCGAGCATCTCGAAGAGTCCGATGACGCGGGCCTTATAGATGCAGCCAGGGAAGGTTGGTGCATCTCCCAGCACGAGAATGTCGAGCGGATCTCCGTCCTCCGCCACCGTGCGCGGAATGAATCCATAATCCCCGGGGTAATGAATGGGAGAATGCAAATTTCTGTCCAGGCGAAATACCTTCAGCTGCCTGTCGTACTCGTATTTGTTGACGCTGTCCTGTGGAATTTCGATGACGGCGGTGACAATCTCCGGCGCCTTGTCGCCAATGGGAAGTTGCAGATAGTCGTCGTTCATTTCGCTCCTTTGCGGTTGTCGCACAGGAGCAAAAGAAAACTCCTGCGCCTGAGCAGGAGTCATCAGCCATTCCCTTTCGGATGGCGGTTGATGGCGGATTCCGTCGCCAGGTCAAGGTTTAGCACAGCTACCAACAACCTGCAATGCGAAACAGGATCAGACAAGTGAGGACACCTCTCGTTCCAGTCGATTGAGGCGTTCGACTGCAGACTGGACGGCCGGAGTTCCCTCATCTTTGACTTTCCGGGCCCTGTCGAGGGCCTGCTCCGCAACGCGGCTGATTTCGTGCAGCAGCTTGCGTATCTCGACCTCCAGCCGGTCCCGGCTCTCCTCAATGCGGTTGAGAATATCGTTTTGGACGCGCGAGCAGTTCACTTCCACAAGGTGGCACAGAAATTCCCGCGCTTCGTTCGTGATGATTCTGCGTGCACCGACCATCGCCAGAAAAATGTCGGCGATCCAGCGCAGCGGCGATGGAGGTTGCGCGGTTCCAATGAAGTCCTCGAACGTGAACCGTGAACGCACGCGGAAGCCTCTCTCCGGATCGAGCGCATGGGGCATGCGCGTGAGTTCGCCGAGGCCGGCATCGGCCAGTTGCTTCAGAAAGCTGTTGCCCATCCCTACGAATCGAAGGGCCACCGCGCGATATTGGCGCTCACCCTCTTCCTGCTCCGGCCTGAGCCAGGGCATGACCTGACTGCGCGCGATCCCCTGGGCGAGATGCATCACTCGTCGCCGATAGCGCGGGCCAAAACCGCGAGGGACGGATGGTAGCGCCTGTTCGAATTCGCTTTCGGCTTTCACCGATGAGGAACCCAAAAACTGCCTGTGCCTCGCAACGAAGAGATCTGAAATTCGCTGCTGCTCCGCCATCAACAGGAAGTTCAGCTCGCGCATGGAGCGTTCCGCTTCGCCGATGGTTTGCTTCATTAGTTCAATGCGCCGCTCGGATTCCTCGATTGGCCGCTGCAGCGCCTCACGGTCCTCATCGATCATCGCCAGCAACTGCTCGCTTAAGCGCTGGAGGCCTCGCTCGCAGGCGACGCGAACGAGATTTCTGCCCGAGTCCTCAACAAGGCTATGCAAACGGGCCAGCAGTTGTTCCCAATCTCGGAAGGGCCCGCGGCGTTCAATCCGTTCGGCAGCACTCACCTGAAAGGCATCGCCCATGGGGCGATGCAGCCGCTTTTCCAGAATGTCGCGCGTGAACTGGACCGCCGCGGTGCGCTCCGGATCGGTGGTGCGATCAGCTTTGTTTATGACGAGAATCAGATCCTGGACCTGCCTGCCAACGGCCTCCACCAGGTCCAGTTCCTCGCCGGCAATTGGCGGATCGGCTCCGACCACCACGAGGGCCGCATCGATGTGAGGAATGAACGCCTGCGTGGTTGCCGTATTCCCGGTGAAGACGGAACCCAAACCAGGTGTATCCACAAAACACATGCCGGTAGACAGCAGGGCGCTCGGAACGAATACCTCCGCGCCGTCCACGCCCTTGTTGTTTTCTGGATTTAGTTCTTCGGTTACGTAGTCCTTCAGGTCGGGCATGGCAACATCGCGCCAGGCGCCGTCTCGCATGCGAATGCGCGCGCGAAGCTGCTCGCCGAACCGAATCACGGTAGGCACTGCAGTGACCGGAATAAAGCCGGTGGGAACCACTTCATGACCGACCAGAGCGTTGAGCAGGGTGGACTTACCCCGCTTAAACTGACCAATACAGGCCACATAAAAGCGCCCTTCGGCAACGCGCGCCGCGAGTTCACGCGCCTCCTCAAAGACAGGTTCCGAACCAAGTTCCCGGGCCAACTCGGCGAGTCGCAACAGGCGAGACGCCCCATCCACAGTCACGAATCCATCAGCCCCGTGGCTGCCGTACTCCTGCACCGCTGAACTGCTCGTGGATTCCCGCATTTGTCATCACGCTTTCGAACGAACTTCTTCCGGACGGAAGAATCGGATCGCTTCAACGTCGGACATGGCGATCAGGCCTTCGTCCACCATTTCGTCCAGATGGGGCATCAGCCTGGCGATCTGCTCCTCCCTGTCGATGATGCTCAGCATGATGGGCGCATCCCTGCTAAACCCCCAATGACCAGCGTGGTGAATGTGGGCGCTCGCTCCGTACCCCTCTATCCCCCGATACACGATGACGCCCGCGATCCGAAGTTCCTGGCATTTCGCGACAATGGCCTCATGCAGTGGCTTCCCGTGCCATTTGTCACTTTCACCGAAATGAACCCGCAGCATGCGTGCCTGAAATTGCTCTTTCATGGTGCAGCCTCCGCCTATGCCATTACCTCTCCCGATTTTGTGGAGTTGTCGCCTAAATCGACTTCGATGGGACGATGCGAATACTTGATGATCTCGACATTCGACAGCACCACCAGCCCCTCCTCGACCATCTGTTCCACGATGGGAAGGAACTCCCGCAGCTTCTCCTCCGTGTCGACGGCGGCCAGCATCATCGAAGCGTCGTGGCTCAGATGCAGTGGCTTATCTCTGTGGACTCTGCGGTGCGCACCATACCCGAGAATGCCCTTGTAGACGGTCACGCCGGCAATGTCGTTGGCGCGCATGGCTTCCACCAGCGCCTGGTACAGCGGCTTGTCCCGCCAGCGGTCGGCTTCGCCAATATAGATTCGCATCATGCGGGCTTTACCCTCGATCTTCCGATGGGCCATCGGGGCAAGGGCCTTCGCCTTCGACCGCTGCGCCGGTTTCGCCACCGTCGTTTCCTGAATCTCGATCATCCCCGAGCCCGCAAGATCTTCCAGCTTGCCGAGCAATTCTTCTACTCGCTCCCGCGTCTCGACGAATTCGATCTTGATCGGCAGGTGGTCGGAAAGGTCGACCGTCGATGAGGTGTGCATGTGGTGATCGGCGCCGAAGCCAGCAACACCCTTGAGCACCGTCGCTCCGGAGACTCCCCGGTAGAAAAGAAAATCCAGAATCGACGAGTACGTTGAAACGCCGTGGTGCGTCGATCCTTCGCTCAGGTAGATGGAAACTTTCACTGCCTTGCCGGCATTCAGCATGGTCATCTTCTCCTTAATGGCGCAGGCCCCGCAGGGCAACAAGAAATTCGGCGGCGCGGCCAACCGCACCCCAACCCGTTCGATTCGATTCCGGCATCCACTCGTCGCGGAGATGTTTGAGATCGGCGCTAAGCTGCTGCCGACAATTCTCCATGATGGTGTCAATCCTCGGCACCAGCACCGGCGGCATCCCGGACCGAAGTTTGAGGCCGTGGGGAATGCACAATGTACCGCCAGCTCGGAGCCACTGCGCCACTTCAGCCCGCTCCAGGCAACTCAGGAATTCCCGAATCCTCAAATCTTCTTCCCGGCCGACTTCGCTGCAGATATCGCAGGCCTGTACACCGTTGGACAGCGGAGCCGCTTCGTTGACAAGATCCAGAAAGATCCGCGCCGCCGCCGGCGCATCCTGCACGGCGGCAAGGCCCCAGACATGAAAGTTGCAGAGGTGGTGCAGCTCTCCCTGCGTATGCTTCTGCAGTCGGTCTGCCTGGAAATCCTTCAGCAGCCGGCAAAAGGGGCAGCCCGGTTGATGAAGTACCGGCAGAATCGATTGATAGAGAACAAGTTGGGTGTGTTTCCTCATCCAACGACCTCCGCGAGCAGAATGCCGCACCACACGGCCACCAGGCCCAGGATCAGACTGCTGAAGGCATAGAGCGCGGCGAGCGAAAAGGCCCCCGAACGCAACGTGGAAAGTGTCTCCCATTCATACGTGGAAAAGGTACTGTAAGCTCCGACAAAGCCCACGGGGACCAGGTAGCGCCATGCCGGATTCAGTCCTGCTCGCCGGCTCAGGAACGTGATCGAAAAGCCAATGATCACGCACGCCGTCATGTTGATGACGAATGTGCCGTAAGGAAACTTCGTCCCCATTCGGCCGGTGACAAACACTCCCACCCCATACCGCGCCAGTGCTCCGAGTGCGCCGCCCACCGCGATGTAGAAATATTTCTGCAACGCCCGTCTCTCCTCAGGTGAATTAAGCCCGCTTCTTAACCAGGTCCGAACCTTCTTCCGCACTCCAGCGGCGCAGCCGGTTCAGGTCCTGTTCTATTCCCGGCATGTCTTTCGCGTCCTCCGAGAAACCGCTGAGTCGGTGAATCTGAATCCGGTAAGCGTCGGCATAGGAATTGAGGAACGCCTCAATCTTCTTCAGCGTCTGCTCGCTCCATTGCGAGAGCGCTCGTGCGTATTGGTGCAGTTCCTCTTTCAGCACGGAACCGACATTCTGTCGCAAATGGTTCCTGATCGCGGATCGATGCATCCCGTCGCCCAGCCACTTCCAGCGGCCGGCGTGGATCTCATTCGGGAGAGTTGCAAACTCAAATCGGGGTGCGTCGCGCAGAATGCGTTCGAGTTCCTCCGGTGAAGGCGTCTCGGTGCTTCCCAGCTCCTGTGCGACCCGGTGCAGAGTTGTCAGGGCGCGGTCGGCCGCGCTGCGCACCTGCTCAATTCTGCGCGCCAGGAATTCCTCCACCACGTCGTGAAGCCACTCCGAAAGCTGGACGGCGGGGATACCCTTTGTGGATTCGGAATGGCTCCAGCGGACGGCCATATCGGCCACCTGATCGATCACGCGCTCCGGGGATTCACCAAACTCCAGCCAGGCGTGGTTGAGGGTTGTGCTCAGTTCGCCAATTTCTCCGGTGATGACACGGAGCTGTGTTTCCATTTCCTGCGTATCTGGTTTGGAATTCCCGGGTCCTCGCTTCGCACGATCCAGGCTGGTTTCAAGGGCGGCCATCACCGATTCACGGAGAGCGCCGATTTTTCTGGCCACGGAAGCCTCTCGCAGAGCCCTCGCCTGCTCGAAGCGGGGCAGCAGCTCGCGCTCGAAGAATTGGTCGAGCAGCGTCGAGGCGGCTGCGATGGAGCTGACCGCGTCAACATGGACATCAATTCCAAGTTCCGCGTGCACATGTTCCTCGATATATCCGAGGGCGCGATGCAGGTCCCCTTCCGCCAGCAGGTCCGACTTGCTCAGCAGGACCAGGGCGGGAATGCCAGCTTCAAACAGCAGCCGCAGCGTGCCGATGTCTTCCTCATTCAGCGTGGTGCCGGCGTCGATCAGCAGGAGAGCCAGATCGCAGCCGGGTAGATAGGCGAGCGTCTCCGCAGCACCGCTTCTGGCCAGAGAACCGAGTCCGGGCGTATCGACCAGAACGATGCCTTCCTTGAGGCGGCGCGAAGGCACCTCGACCAGCGCGCGCACCACATTGCGCAGATTGCCCGGGTTGCCTTGCTCGGTCACCAGAGAGGCCAGTTGTTCAATCGGGACAATCTCATTGCGCCCGTCTCCGTAACTAACAGCAGCGCGAAGAGTCGGTCCGAAACGGAGTTTCGTCGGCACTGCGGTTATGGGATTGACACCTACCGGCAGCACATCGGCCCCCAGCAGCGCATTCAGGAGAGAGGATTTGCCGCTGCTGACCCGGCCGAAAAGCGCGACCTCCAGACTGTCATCCTCAAGGCGGGAGGCAAGCGACGCGATACGCGGCCGAAATTCGACGAGACCGTGACGTGTGACGATCTCTTCAATAGCCCGCAGGAGAGCGACATCGTAACCCGTTTCCTCCAGCTTCCGCAGGCGCGATTCCAGATTGCTGCCCAGTTCCTGGCGAAGGTATCGTTCCGTACCCTCCACGAGCGAACGCAGTTCGTGGACTACCCCGTTCAACTCGTCCACCGCATCGTCCGGAACGGCTCCTGAACCGCGCATGTAGCTGGGCCGCAACTCTTCGATGGCGATGTCGATAAAGGCAAGATTGGTGAGAACCGCTCGCGTAGCCGGAATATCGGGCGGATTCGGCTTCATGTGCTGCCAGGCCAGAGCCCGCAGGATCTGAGCGCGCAATTGGCGGATGTAGTCTTCCACGACGCGCACCTGAGCCGGGGCAACATCGATGATGTATCGCGGAAAGGGGGACTGCGATGTCGCCTGGTGGAGGACATGCTCGACATCGCTGAGCAGCTTATCGATGTAATGACAGGTCACGCGAAGGCGATTCTGCTGGGGGCCGTTCAACTCCCCGGCGAATCGCCCTTTCGCGTACTCCTCTGGCTCGTGTTGGGGCATGACTCCTCCAAGTGTTCGAAGCTTGCAGGAGTCATTTGCCCGTGAGCGATTGCGGTGGACTCCAACACCCGTTTGACAGCTTATGCCTTAACTGAATGTTTCCAGCGCTCATAAATGCCGGCGCCCGCGTACTTCGCCTTCGAGCCGAGTTCCCGCTCGATTTCGAGCAGGCGATTGTATTTGGCGATGCGCTCGCCGCGGCAGGCGGATCCGGTTTTGATCTGGCCCATGCCACAGGCGACGGCAAGATCGGCGATGCTGCTGTCGTCCGTTTCGCCCGATCGATGCGAGATTACCGCGCCATAGCCATTCCTTCGGGCGATCTCAATGCAGTCAAGCGTCTCTGTCACCGTGCCGATCTGGTTCAGCTTGATCAGAATCGCGTTGGCAATGCCGTCTTTGATCCCCTGCTGGAAGAGTGCCGGGTTGGTGACGAAATTGTCGTCGCCGACCAGCTGGATTTTGTCGCCCAGCTCTTTGGTCAGCTTTTGCCAGCCCGGCCGGTCATCTTCGGCCATGCCGTCTTCGAGCGACCAGATCTCGGGATACTGCTTGAGCCAGTTCTTCCAGAGCGCGATCATCTCGTCGGAACTCTTCCTGCTCTTGTCGGACTTCCAGAACTCGTAAGCACCACTCTCATAGAGTTCGCTGGCTGCCGGATCGAGCATGATGACGATGTCCTCGCCGGGTTTGTAACCGGCCTTGCGGATCGCATCAAGGATCAACTCGATTGGCTCTTCGTTCGATTTGAGTTGGGGAGCGAATCCGCCTTCATCGCCGATCGCGGTACTGTAGCCCTTGCCGTGCAGTACTGCCTTC
>Ga0335073_10013261_pt1 | contig 11555 bp, 10 predicted proteins | sample Lox_Sample_22_FD_207093 | JGI IMG/M metagenome (GOLD analysis project Ga0335073, IMG submission 207093) | Soil microbial communities from Loxahatchee National Wildlife Refuge, Florida, United States - Lox_Sample_2.2 | ecosystem: Environmental > Terrestrial > Soil > Wetlands | place: USA... | reverse complement strand
ATGACTACTCTCTTGGAGGGAGGATGGATTTCGAAAGCAAACCCGATTTTGTCGACTCGCGTAACGATACCTTCGAACATCACGGCGTCCTCGAGCAGTATCTTGAAATCGAAAACCTGCAGAACACGACCGCTCTCCTCGACAGCAACCATATTGATCACGTTCTCACCCACGCCAACAGCGGCCCTGCTTTTGCGCTGGAACACTCGCACGACTGGCAGCTCGTCTCCCGCGAAGGTTCCGGCGGCAACGTCTACGAGCTTTTCGCTCGCTCAGCCACCCCCGCCCATTAAGCATCTGTTCCCCGTCCCTGGTCCCAGTTCCCTGCTCTCTCAGCCCCTACGGACCCGGCCCCTCAGTCCCTCGCCCCCTGCTATCCTCAATCCCGTGACCGCCCCTTCCAAACCGCCCGTCTTCCTGCTCGACGCCATGTCGTTCATCTTCCGCGCTTATCACGCCATGCAGCGCTCGCGACCCATGTCCACGCGCTCCGGACTTCCCACGGCGGCCACCTACGTCTTCGTCAACATGATCAAAAAGCTCCGCCAGGACTTCGAACCCAAATACTTCGCCGCCATCTTCGATCCCTCCGGTGAAGTCTTCCGTGACGAGCGCGCCCGCTCCATCAGCACGCTCCGCCGCTGGAACAGTAAATCGCAAACTTTTGAGGACGTCAGCTACGACGGCTACAAAGCCAAGCGCGAGTCCATGCCCGAAGATCTCCGCCGCCAGATTCCTTACATTCGCCGTGCGCTTGAGGCCCTGCGTATCCCAATCCTCATGGCGGAGGGATTCGAGGCCGACGACGTCATCGGCACACTTGCCCGCGAAGCTGCCGAGCAGCATCACGAGGTCTTCATCGTTTCCGGCGACAAGGACATGATGCAGCTCGTCACCGACCACGTGAAGATTCTCAACCCGCAAAAGGACAACCTCGTACTCGATCCTGCCAAGGTCACTGAAACTCTCGGTGTACCACCGGACAAGGTCGTCGACGTCATGGCCCTCCGCGGCGACACGGTGGATAACATTCCGGGCGCGCCCGGTATTGGCGACAAAGGCAGCGTCGAGCTCATCAAGGAATTCGGTTCCGTCGAAGCCGTCCTCGACCGCGCCGCCGAGGTCAGGCGCAAAGCCTATCGCGAGTCACTCGAGCAGAATCGCGACACCGTCCTCCTCTCCAAGGAACTCGTCACCATCGACACCCACGTTCCCCTGCGGCTCGATCTCCACACGATGGAAACTCAGCCGCCAGACATCGAAGCGGCACGCGCTCTATTCACCGAACTCGAATTCACCTCGATGCTGCGTGACCTGGCTCCTGCGGGGGGCGGACCTTCCGTCGAGTTGACCAACGAACCAACTGCCGAGCAAATCTCCGCTTTCTACGCAGCCGCACGCAAGAACGGCTTCGCCTTCTCGCTCGATGCCGCCGAACCGCTCGTCGAAGAATCCGAAGACGAGCCCGCACCCGCCCCCTCTCTTCTCGACGCACTCGAGTCCGCCGAGCGCAAAACACTTTCCAATGTGGGCGTTTGCGCCGAACCATCCCAAGCCCTCAATCTCGCGCTCACGCCCGAACTCCGCGCTCTGCTCGAAGATGCAACCGTCCCCAAGCGCGTCCACGATTGGAAGCTGGCCCTCCACGTCCTGTCCGGACTCGACGTCACCCTGCGCGGCCCCGTCGACGACACCATGCTGCTCAGCTACGCGCTTAACCCCACTCACGCCACGCAGGCCCTCGCCGACGTCGCCGCGCGCAACAACCAGATGGCTCCGGAATCCCTACCCGCCGCCGCAGCAGCCGTCAACGCACTCACGCCCACACTGCGCGGCGAAGTCGAAAAGGGCGGCCTCTCGCGGGTCTACTCTGAAATCGACTTGCCCCTTGCGCCTGTGCTTTTCCGCATGGAACAGGCCGGCGTCCGCATCGATCCAATTGCATTGAGCGGACTTTCGGAGAAGCTTGGCGGTGAGTCGGCGCGCGTCGGCGAACGCATCTTTGAGCTGGCCGGTCAGCGCTTCAACATCAACTCGCCCAAGCAGCTCGGAGTCGTTCTCTTTACCAATCTCGGGCTGCCCGCTCCGCCTAGCCGCGGCAAAACCAAATCCGTCTCCACCGCGGTTGACGTCCTCGAATTCCTCGCTGAGAAACACGAAGTCCCGCGACTCGTTCTCGAATACCGCCACCTCACCAAGCTCAAATCGAACTACGTTGATGCGCTGCCGCATCTCGCCGACGCCGATTCCCGTGTCCACACCACCTTCCAGGCGGCCGCCACGGCCACCGGCCGGCTCTCTTCGGTAAATCCGAATCTCCAGAACATCCCTATCCGCACCGAGCTTGGCCGCGAGATCCGCGCCGCCTTTGTCGCCGCACCCGGCACCCAGCTCCTCTCCGCCGACTACTCGCAGATTGAGCTGCGCTTGCTCGCGCACTTCAGCGGCGACCCGCTCCTCATGCGCGCCTATGCCGAAAACATCGACATTCATACCCTCACAGCAAGCGAGGTCTTTGGCATCCCCGTCGACAAAATGGATAAGGAGACGCGCGGCCGGGCAAAAGCCGTCAACTTCGGCATCGTCTATGGCATCTCCGCCTTCGGCCTGGCCAACCAGCTCAACATTCCGCAAACCGAGGCCAAGGCCTATATCGATTGCTACTTCGCGCGTTACCAGGGCGTCAAAACCTTCATCGAAAAGACCCTCGAAAAGACTCGCGCCGAAGGCAGCGTGCGCACCATGTTTGGCCGCATGCGCCCCATCCCCGATATCGAAAGCCGCAATCCCAACCAGCGAGGCTTCGCCGAGCGCACCGCCATCAACACACCGCTTCAGGGCACCGGCGCGGACCTCATCAAGCTGGCCATGATCGCAATCGATCGCAAGCTCGCCGAGCGCAAACTCAAGACGCGCATGGTGCTCCAGGTCCATGACGAACTGCTCTTCGAAGTGCCCACTGGCGAAAGCAAAGCCATTGAGGAATTAGTCCGCGCCGAAATGGAGGGCGTCGTCAAACTGAAGGTTCCCCTCGTCGCCGATCTCGCCTTCGGCCCCAACTGGCGCGATCTCAAGTGAGAGAGATTTGTTGCCAGGGCGTCGAGATTGGCACAAAATGTGACGGAGTGGGGTCTCACGCCGAGTAGTATGCTGCTCGATCTCGCCAAGGCGGTCTCGCTGATCCTCAGCATCCTGTCGCTTTATCCCGTCATGTTGAGCGCCTTCTTCGTTCCAGGCACCCGTTGGGACGATCGCCTCGCCATGTCTCTGCTCAAAATTGCCTCCGCGGCCTGCATTTGTTTTGCCAGCGGCTTGTTGTTCACCATGCGCCCTCGCCCAAGCCTCCGCGCCTTCAGCGCGGTCTTCGACACGCTGCCGGTCCGGCTCTTTTTCTGGTCCATGGCGGCCATGTCCGTCCTCTTCGTTGTCTCCTGGTATCTCGAGGAATACTACGTACCCCTCCTCTGGCGAAATCTGCCCTGATCCCGTACCAAACCCGTTACTTTTGTCCCTGATTTCACGCCCAAAACTGTGCAAAAATCGCTTGCATACTTATTCAAAGAAGTTGTATATTTATTCAAGCGCGGTTTCCGCTATGCGGACCGCGCCTTTGCTTTGCATTGAAATGGGCACGAGCACTCAAACCCTGAAAGTCGAACGCCTCAGCGTAATCCGTGAGGTCCTCGCCAGCTCGCATGTCGCCAGCCAGGACGAGTTGCGCCGCAAATTGCGGCGGCGCGGCATCCAGGTCACCCAGGCAACGCTTTCGCGCGATATGCACGAGCTCAAGCTCTCCAAAGGGCCGCTCGGCTATTCCCTGCCCGATCGAAACGGAACCAACGGCTCCGCAGCGGAAGTCGAAGACGACCAGCCGCCTTCGCTCGCCGAGATGGTCGAGAGCTTCGGCCTGCGCATTCGTCAGGCAATGAATCAGGTCGTCGTCAGAACCGTGATGGGCGGCGCGCAACCCGTCGCCGCGGCGATGGATCGCGAAGGCTGGTCTGAGATCGTCGGCACCATCGCCGGCGACGACACTGTTCTTGTTATCTGCGCCGATGTACGGCACGCAACCGAGGTGGTCGCCCGCCTCAACGCAATGATGGAATCATGACGACAAAAACACAAACCGCGGTGGTTGGCGTCACCGGCTATGCCGGTGCAGAACTGGCGCGGCTGCTGCTGCATCATCCGCACCTCAAAGGCAAACCGCCCGTCTTTGCCGGGCGCGTCGAGCAAAAGGACCTCGAGCACGGCGGAATTGCGCTCACCGACATTCATCCCCAACTCGGCGGCAGCAACGGCGCGAGGTCGCTCAAGATGGAGCCGTTCTCTTGGGAACTCCTCTCCACGCTGGGTGTCGATGTCCTGTTTCTCGCCACGCCGCATGAGCAGTCGCGTGAATGGGCGCCTGAAGCACTCAAGCACGGCATGCGCGTCATCGATTTGAGCGGCGCCTGGCGCCTGACAAACGCCGCCAATCGCGCCGTCTATCACTTTGACGACGACGGCACCGACCTCGCCATTGCCACTCAGGAAAAAGCCGTATACGGCATGCCTGAGTTGCATCGCGACCAGATTCTCGACGCGCATCTCATCGCCAACCCCGGCTGCTATGCCACTTCAGTCATTCTCGCGCTCAAGCCGCTTGTTGACGCGGACGTCGTCGATCTCGATCACGGCATCGTTGCCGACTCCAAGAGCGGTGTCAGTGGCGCGGGGAAGTCGCCAACGGCCAAAACGCATTTCATGTATGCGGCAGACAATCTCTCGGCCTACGGCGTCTTCGCCCATCGCCACACAGGCGAGATCCTCGAGCAGATCGGCATCCAGTCGAGCGAGATCGTCTTCACGCCGCACCTGCTGCCGATTCCGCGTGGAATCCTCTCCACAATCTACGTGCGCTTTAAGGAAAAGCAGACGCACGAGAGCGTCCTCGAAATCTATCGCAAATTTTTCATCGGCAGCCCTCTCGTGCGCATCTTTGATAAGTCGCTGCCGCAAATCCAGTATTCGGTGCGCACCAACTACGCCGACATCGGTTTTCAGCTCGACGCGAGCGGCCGCCGCGCGGTCCTCGTCAGTTGTCTCGACAATCTACTGAAAGGCGCTGCAGGCCAGGCCGTGCAGAACATGAACGTCATGCTCGGCTGGCCTGAATCGGAAGGGCTCGAATGAAGTACATCATCAAACTCGGCGGTGCCGGCCTCGAAACCCCGGAACTGCTTCAAGGCTCGGTGCGGGCTATTGCCGATCTGGTGCGCGATGGCAACCAGGTCGCCGTCGTCCACGGCGGCGGCGCGCAACTCACGCGCACACTCAAGGCGCTGGGCAAACAAAGCGAATTCATCGACGGCCTACGCGTCACAGATGCTGAAACCCGCGATGTCGCACTGATGGTCTTCGCCGGCCGCGTCAACAAGGGCCTCGTCGCCGCTCTTGGCGCGCTTGGTCAGCCCGCCGTCGGCCTCTCAGGAGGCGATGGCCTCCTCTTCCGCGCGCGCAAAAAACGCACTGCGCCCGATCTCGGCTTCGTGGGCGAAATCGCTGCCAGCGATCCGCGCTGGATCGAAGCCATCTGGCAGATGAACGGCGTGCCGGTCATTTGTTCCATGGCCCTCGGCTTCGACGGCGAGTACTACAACGTCAACGCCGATGAAATGGCCGCCGCCTGCGCTGTTGCCTGCCATGCCGACGCGCTCGTCTTCCTCACCGATGTCCCCGGCGTTAAAGGGGCGGATGGCGAAGTGCTGCGTTGGCTCTCCATCGATCAAATTGCGGGGATGGCTAAGACCGCCATCATTTCCGGCGGCATGCTGCCCAAGCTTGGAGCCTGTCGCGAAGCGTTGTTGAACGGCGTCAAGCGCGTGCGCATTCTGCCCGCTGAAGCTGCAGCTTCCCTGCCCGACCTGTGCAGTTCCCGCGTCGCGCAAGGAACCGAAGTGATGGTGGCATAGGAGGTCCATCAATGACGAAGCTCGATCAAATTCGCGCCGCCGAGGCAAAGCTGCTGCTCTCCACTTACGAGCGCAGCCCCATTCTTTTCGTCGGCGGCGAAGGTGTCCACATCATCGACGAGAACGGTACAAGGTACCTCGATCTGCTCAGCGGCATCGGCGTTAACGCGCTTGGCTACAACCACCCGGTCGTCGTCGACACGATCGCGCGCCAGAGCCGCTCGCTCATCCACATCTCGAACCTGTTTTACCACGAGGGCCAGGCCGAGCTCGCCATGCGTCTCACCGAGCGCTCGGGCCTCGATCGCGTCTTCTTCTGCAACAGCGGCACCGAAGCCTGGGAGGGCGCGCTCAAGCTCGCCCGCGCCTACGCCGGGCTCAAGCGCAGCGAAGGTGTCAACATCGGCACCAAATTCCTTGCTCTTGAGCAGAGCTTCCACGGCCGCACCTTCGGCTCCATGTCGACAACCTACAAGGCCAAGTATCGCGAGCCCTTCGCGCCCGTCGTTCCCGGCGTTGAATTCGTCCGCTTCAACGATGTTGCCGATCTGCGCTCGAAGTTTTCCAATGAAGTCTGCGCCATTCTCGTTGAGGCCATTCAGGGTGAAGGCGGCATCCGCCCGCTCACGCAGGAGTTCCTCGCCGAAGCGCGCGCTTTGGCCGATTCCACCAGCGCACTGCTCATCGTCGATGAAATTCAGGCAGGCATGGGCCGCACTGGCAAATGGTTCGCGTATCAGCATTATGGGATTCAGCCTGACGTAACGACCCTTGCAAAACCCCTCGCCGCCGGCATTCCACTCGGTGCAGTTCTATGCACTGAAGAAGTCTCGCGCGTCATCCATGCCGGCATGCACGGCACTACCTTCGGCGGTGGACCGCTGGCCTGCGCTGTCGGCATCGCCGTCATCGACACCATCGAGAAAGAAGGCTTGCTCGCTCACGCAACCGAAGTCGGCAACTACTTCCAGAATCAGTTGCGCTCGCTCGCTGCGCGCCACGAAACCATCGTTGACGTGCGTGGAAAGGGCCTCATGCTCGCCGCCGAGCTCGATTCTGCCGACCTGGCCAAGCTCACCGTTGCCGAAATGCTCAAGCGCCGCATTGTCATCAATTGCACCAGCGACACCGTGCTGCGCTTCCTGCCACCGTACATTCTTGATCGCTCCCACGTCGACACGGCCATCGCCGCGCTCGACGAAATCTTCACCGAACACTCTGCCGCGCACACCGCCCGGCCCGCTGGAGGACACCAACATGTCTAGTCGCGCGACGCTCGAACGCAAGGGATCCAACATCCCTGTGCAAAAAGATCCTGACGTCCTCGCCGCTGCCGCGCGCATGGCAGGCGAGGATCTCTGCTCCATCGCCGATCTTTCCAGCTCCGAGGTTCGCGCCATCCTCAAGCTCGGCCACGACATCAAGCACAATCCGCGGGAATACCGACACGCTCTCGACGCCAAGCAGATGGTCTTGATGTTCGAGAAAGCCAGCCTGCGCACCCGTCTCGCCTTTGCGACCGGCATGAACACCATGGGTGGCAACGCCATCTTCGTCGACCAGACCAACTCACCCCTCGGTGAACGCGAAACTATCGCCGACGTAGCGCGCAATCTCGAACGCTGGGTCGACGTCATCGTCCTGCGCACCTACGCGCACGACACGATCACTGAAATGGCTGCCAATTCGCGCGTACCCGTCATCAATGCGCTCTCTGACTTCGAACATCCCTGCCAGGCCCTTGCCGATTTCATGACTCTCGAAGAGCACTTCGGTTCGGCCGCGGGCCTCAATTTCACCTATGTCGGCGACGGCAACAACGTCTGCCACTCGCTCATGCTCACCGGCGCACAGCTTGGCGCCAATGTCACTGTCGCTACGCCGCGCGGCTACTCGCCCGATATCGAAATCGTCACCATCGCGCGCGAGATGGCCGAGAAGAACGGCTGCGAAATCAAGCTCCTCCAGGATCCGCAGGCCGCGGTCGAAAACGCCGACGCGGTCTACACCGACGTCTGCGTCAGCATGGGTATGGAGCATGAGTCCACCAAACGAGCGCCCATCTTCCGCCCCTTCCAGGTGAACGAAGCGCTCATGTCCAAAGCCGCTCCGCACGCAGTCTTCATGCACTGCCTGCCGGCGCGCCGCAACGAAGAAGTCACCGATGCTGTCATCGACAGCCCGCAGTCCATCGTTTTCGACCAGGCAGAAAACCGCCTGCACGCGCAGAAGGCACTGCTGCTTCTGCTTCTCGCCGGCCCACTGCCGACCTTTTGAACGTCACATGAAGAGGGAGCAGAGGCCTTTAGGCCTCTAAATTTGATCAAGCAAGATGCGGCCTTTGGGTCCGGAGAAAAACTGAAATGTCACAGCTTCAGTCGGACTGAAAGCCGAGGGCCTTTAACTGACAGCTGAACTCAGGGCTTTGGCCCAGGAGAGAAAGAGGGATCTCAAGTGAAGATGTGGTCCGGCCGCTTCCGCGAGCCGCTGGATGCCGAATTCGAAGCGTGGCAACGCTCCATCGTCTTTGACTGGCAACTCCTCGATCAGGAAGTCGCCGCCAGCAAGGCTCACGCGTCTGCCCTTTGCGCCGCCGGAATCCTCACCGCCGCCGAAACCGCCGACCTCCGACACGCTCTCGATGTTATTGCCGCCGACTACTCCTCCGACGCCGGCAAAGCCCTCGTGCGCGACGATCCTGCCGCGGAAGACATTCATCACTTCGTCGAGTTGCAACTCGTCAAGAAAATCGGCTCGCTCGGCCTCAAGCTCCACACCGGCCGCAGCCGCAACGAGCAGATCGCGACTGACCTCCGCATCTACGTCCGCGATTGCATCGAGCAGACCATTCAGAGTCTCGCGGGGTGGGCAGGGGCCCTCGTCGCCCAGGCCAGCAAAGCCGGCGACGCTGTCATGCCCAGCTACACCCATCTGCAACGCGCCGAACCCGTCCTTATTGCGCACTGGCTCCTTGCCTATGTAGAAATGATTCTCCGCGACGCCGATCGGCTTCGCGAATGCTCCGCGCGACTCAACTACTGTCCGCTCGGCTCCGGCGCTGTAGCCGGCGCAACCCTCGCTCTCGACCGCACCATTGCCGCGCGCGAACTCGGCTTCACCGCACCAACCTCAAACTCGATGGACGCAACCAGCGACCGCGACTTTATTCTCGAGTACTTGCAATCGCTGACATTCGTCGGCTTGCATCTCAGCCGCTTTGCTGAAGAGATCACGCTCTTCGCCACCGCCGAATACGGATTCGTTCTTTTGCCCGAAGCATTCGCGACCGGCTCCAGCGCCATGCCGCAGAAGAAAAATCCCGATCTCACCGAGCTCATTCGCGCCAAGGTCGGCCGCATCCACGGCGCGGCACAGGCCGTCACGATGCAGCTCAAAGGCCTGCCTTTGGCCTACAATAAAGACATGCAGGAGACCCAGGAGCCGGCATTCGCGGTCGGCTTTGTTCCGCAAATGCTCGATCTCGTGGCCCGTTTTACCGCTGCCCTCCAGTTCAATCACAATCGCATGCGTGATGCTGCGCAGTCCGGCTATCTGAACGCAATGGCCGCGGCAACCTACCTCGTTCACAAAGGTGTGCCCTTCCGCACCGCTCACGAGAAAATCGGCAATGCCGTGCGCTTTGCGCTCGAAAAAGGTCTCGAGCTCGGTGATCTCTCGCTCACTGACCTCCGCCAGTTCGGCGACGAATTCGGCGAGGATTTCTACGCCGCCGTCACTCTCGACGCCACGCTCGATTGCCACGACGTCATCGGCGGCACCGCGCGCGCCCGCGTCCGCCAGGCACTTCAGTCCGCAACAGAAAAAATCGCGATGCTCCGCAAATCTCCAGTCGGGGAGGCCATTCATGCTGGTGCGTAAGGCCCTCCTCCACGACGCCTCCAATATCTACGACCTCGTCAACTCCCTCTCCGGCGACGGCACGCTGCTCAAGCGTCCCTTCGCCGAAATCTGCGAGAACATTCGTGACTTCACCGTCGCTGAGTCCGACGGCGGCGTCTTCCTCGGCTGCGGCGCGCTTCACCTCTACGGCCCGCACCTCTGCGAGGTCCGTTCCATCGTCGTCAAGCCCGAAGCCAAGAGCAAGGGCGCGGGCGGCGGCATTCTCAACGCTCTCATTGAAGAAGCTGAGACGCACGGCATCCAGTCAGTCTGTCTCTTCACGCGCATCCCCGACTTCTTCTTCAAGTACGGCTTCCGCACCGTCGAGGACAAGGCCGAACTGCCGGACAAGATATTCAAAGACTGCCAAGCCTGCCCTCGCCTGCACCGCTGCGACGAAGTCGCCATGGTCCGCGGCCGCATTCCGCGCATGTCCATCCTGGGCCCGCGAGAAGAAGCCCAGGAACTCGTTCGCATCTCCGGTTGACACACTCTCCCCTTTTGCATCGAGTTGCAGGCGTACTGCACCTACTGCCGTGCTCAGGGGCATTTGCGGTGGCAATGCGGCCGTCTGCCGACCCTTCCTTTGATCGACCTCCCAGCCATGCATCCGGGATGGGGGTTACTTTAGGTTATGTGTGGGCTCGGCTCCAGCCGCGGGTTGACTCCGATTCGGGCCCAAAAAGCTGTCAATTTCCGAATATTTTGCCCTAATAATGAACACCTTCCGCGGCCGCGCGGTAGCGAATGACCAAAGTAATCTAAGGCGCCCACAGGTAACACGAAAGTGTAATTCTCGGTGCGATGCTGGTTGCCTATTTTAAAAGCAGTCTTCGTTGAGGAATAAGAAGAGAGCCGGCGTTGGCGAATGCCAGACTCACTCGGAATTGAGACTCGGCGATGCTCGGGCCATTGCGATCCGTTCACAGGGTGCGGAACGCATCTCCTGATCTCCATTCCGGAACCCGGGTTCCCGCTTAAATCCCCAGATGAGTTGTTTCGCTGGTTGCGATCTGGCCGGCAGATGTTCTCGTGTGTGGCTACGTGGAGCAGGATCACGTCGCGGCAGCAATGCCAAGACTCAAGTGGGGCTTCAGCAGGGCCGGGGAATGATGCGGAAGAGAGCAGCTAAAGCTCTGCACGAGAGTCGTCGAGGATAAACGAAAGATGTCAACAGAATTCAGCCGCGAGGAAGAGCGATGAAAATCCAGAATCATTTGACCCGGAGTGTGCGTCAATTTGTCCCTCATCTGAAAGGCATGGTGAAGAGGAGTGGAACGCGGCAAGAGATTGGCGAAATCCTGCGCAACAGGAACTCGAGGGACGAGGACGGCAATATTCTGGTCGAACTAGCCCTCATTCTGCCCACTTGCATGATGGTGCTGACGGGCATCTTCTCCTTTGCATTTGCCTACTCCAACGAATTGATGCTGACGAATGCGGTGGGAAGCGGCGCCACGTATCTTCAACAGAACGCCCCCTACACGACGGACCCCTGCAGTGACGCTCTCACAAAGATTGAAGCCGCGGCTCCTTCGCTGATTGCTTCAAATATCACTCTGACGCTCACGATCAACAACGGCACGCCGGTGACGGGGAGTTCCTGCCAAAGCTCGGCTTCAACCCTTAACACTGCGACCGGCATCCCGGTGAATGTGTCAGCCACTTACCCCTGCAATATCCATGTTCTTAATTTCACGA
>Ga0335073_10013260_pt1 | contig 11555 bp, 9 predicted proteins | sample Lox_Sample_22_FD_207093 | JGI IMG/M metagenome (GOLD analysis project Ga0335073, IMG submission 207093) | Soil microbial communities from Loxahatchee National Wildlife Refuge, Florida, United States - Lox_Sample_2.2 | ecosystem: Environmental > Terrestrial > Soil > Wetlands | place: USA: Florida... | reverse complement strand
GTAAAAGGATATTCCCGCCTCGAAGTAGTCCACAAAGTCGACGGTCTTCTCGCGTTCCTTCGTGTCCGTGAACGAGGAGATTCCCAGGTCGTAGCGCCCCGCCGCCAGCCCCGGAATGATCGTTTCGAAGTCCGAGTTGATCAGCTTCACCTTCAGCCCGAGCAGGCTGCCAATCGATTCCATCAGTTCCGCGTCCATCCCGATCACCGTGTGCCCGTCTGAGGCGATGAACTCGTTCGGCGCGTACTGCGCTTCGGTCGCGACGTTCAGCGACCCTTTCGACTTGATCGCCGCAGGCACTTCCGCGACCAGCGAGGAATCTGCCGCCGGCTTGCTGACCGGCGTCGAGCTGGAGGTCGAGCTAGACGAACTGCTCGACGAGGTGGAGCTTGAGCTGCTGCTGCCGCATCCCGCAAGCGCGAGCAGGCCCAGCACGACCGCAGCGGCTGCGGCCACGAGCTTTCTCATCAGGAACCCTCCTGGGTGGTTGTGGAGCTGACCCCTTGGAGGGCCGACGACGCCCGGAGTATAAGGTTTTGTCCTGATACCAAAGAACCTAGAGATACTCAGATCTCTAGGTACCGCAGCACGACGCGCCCCAGCAGGATCACATCGCCATTGTGCAGATCGGCCTGCACGACCCGGCTGCCGTTAACGAACGTGCCATTCGAGCTGCGATCGTCGAGCAGCCGTGGCCCCGAAGGACGCTGCACCAGCATCGCGTGCCGGCGCGACACCGACTTCTCGTCGAGATGCAAGTCCGCCGAGAGCCCTCGGCCGATGTGCGTCACGCCGTCCTCGATCGGGATCAACAGCGTCTCGCCCGTTCCCTGGATCTCCAGGTAGCGCCCCGGACCGCTCGGGCGCTCGGTGATCGCCTTCTGGCGCGTGCTCTCGTCCAGGAACGCGATCGCGTCGACCCGCTCGGTGTGCCCTTCAGCCGTGGCGGATCGGATCGTGGCGGTTCGGGTGGGGGTTTGCGCGGTCATGCCAGTCAGTCAAACCAATGCTACTCAGGTGCTCCTGAAGACCTGCGAAGAAACCGCTAAGTGTTCAAATAGTGCGCAATTTGCGGGTTTTCCGCGGAATCGCGCGCGAACCCGCAAGAAATCTTTCTAGCGCCCCGCGTCGAGCGCCGCGGTCGGGTCGTTCGGTTTGTTGCGTCGGTTGCGCGACATCTTCCGCGCGCTCCACCAGCCCCAGCCGCCCACGGCCAGCACCGGCACCACATACAGCAACGAGACGTACCAATGGGTTAGACAGCCCAGCAACATCGAGACCAACGCTACCAGGCCTCGCGGTGGCCGGCCTTCGTGCCCGGCTGTTCCGCCTGTCCCGGTGGCACTCGCCGGCGGCGGCGAGTCACGATCACAAGCAGCGCCCCCAGCACGACGATCGCCGCGCCCACCGCGATCGCCGCGACCGGCGCCGAGGAGGACTCGGGCGTCCAGTAAAGCTGTCCCGCCACCGCGCCCTTCTGGGCTCCAACCGCGATCGGCACATGCCAATCGAAAGCGTGCGCTTGCCCTTGTCCTTGACCTGCGGCGGCAGCGTCGGCGACATCCAGTGGATGCGGTGATCGTGCCATTCGAACTGACCCGTGCGGTCGACAATCTTCCAGTGCGGCGGGGCGCTTGCGCTTGCCGAGGACGGCACCGTCACGTTGCCGTAGAAGCTCTGGTTCAGGTAGTACGCGGGCGAGCGCGTGTTGACTTCGACCGTGCCGCTGGGCTGGATGCGTGCATAGGGTTCGCCTTCGTAGCCTTCGATCGAGACCGCACGGCCCGTGTGGTTGCGCAGTTGCAGGCGGTCTGAGAACTGGAGCACCTGCAGCGAGAGCCCCGGCGCGTGAGGGGAGATCGAGGTGATCGTCGAGCGGTAGTTCGGGCTCGAACCCTGGTCGCTCAGCGGGCTCTGCGATTGCTCGCCCGTTGCGGCGGCCCTCGCGGGTCCGAGCGCGAGCAACGAGAGGACGAGCAGTGTCAAGAGCGCGCGAGCAGACACAGTCGAAACGTAGCTCAGGTACCCACGTCCGAGAGCAGCCACAGACCGAAGCTCGTGAACGCCACCATCACCGCGAGCATCCAGTACTGGCTGCGCACCGCTTCCTCCGGCTCGCGATAGAGCACCAGCGCGCGATCGTGCGCGAGCGCGAGGCCGCCCACGTGACCCGCGATCAGCGCCGCCACTTGCACGTACCAGATCGCCGCGTAGGAGAGCACGCCGTAGTCGATTTGATAGCCGCTCGTGCCGAACAGGTCGCTGCCCTGGCCGAGCGGGTCAGAGATCAGATAGCCGAGCGCTTGGCCCTGCCAGATCAGCAGCGAGAAATAGTGCGCGAGCACGTAGGCGAACGCGATCGGCACGAGCGTGTGCGCGAACGCGCGGGCCAACTCGCCCGTGTCATAGCGCTCGCTGACGCTGCGCACGCCCGCGATCCCCAAGCGGTAGACCGCGACGATCAGGCAGATGCAAAGCACCAGACCTACCGAGTACGCGAGCTCCTGCGCCGGCGTTTCGCCCAGGCCCAGGCTCGAGAACACGCTCTGCAGTTCGGGCTCGGCTTTGCGCCAGATGCCGCCGTTTGAGAAGCCGTCGAACGTCGTCGTGCCGATCAGCGCGCAGATCAACGTCACCGTCCCGGGACGCACCTGCAAGTTCGTGATGCCGCTCAGCGGTCGGCGCAAGAGCAGTCCCCGCCGATCGCGCGTCAACGCCGAGAGACGGCCCAGCAGGTTCAGGTACACGCCGAAGCCGTCCGCCGAGCGCCCCCACTGCTCGACGCCGAACAGCAGCATGCCCACGACCATCACGCAGAAGTAACCCAGCGAGAGCGCCGCGAGCAGAGAGGGTTCGTCCCGGTTGACGTACACCAGCTCGAGCCACGCAAAGCCGACGATCCCCGCGATCGCGGGCCACACTCCAAGCCCCGCGGGGTAGCGCAGCGGCGGCTCCGCCGAGCCTCGGCGCACGGCGCGCAACAGCCCCGAGAGCACACGCGCACAAGCGCGCCATGGGTTGAACGCCGCGAACACGTCGCCGAACAGCACGCTCAGGACCGGCAGCCCGACCCAGAAGATCACGTACACGAACGTGACCGAGAAGTTCGCGTTCGGCACCTGCGCGCCCGCGAAGCCGCTGTACAGGACCAGCGCGAACAAGCCGAGGCCGATCGCACCCGCGAGCACCTCCAGCGCGAGGCCTGCCGACGCAGGAATGCGCAGCAGCAGCCGGCGATGTTCCTCCTGCAGCTGCGGCGCGCGCCACAGCGTCGAGAGTGCCACGAACGACACGACCAGCACGATCGCTGCCGTCCAGCTGAACAGCCACACCGGAATCGGCAGATCGGCCTTGCCCACGATCCCGTGGGCCTGAGCGCTCGCCGGAAGTACCAGCGCCAGGAGCGCCGCGCCGCCGAGCAGGCTGGGCAGCATGCGGCGAGGTCGAGCGCTCATGCTCGCGCCAGTCTATGGGACGGTCCTCGGCCGCCCGCCGGTAGCCGCCTCCGCGCCAGTAGGGTCTGCGACCCCCCGGCGCCCTGCGCTCGCGTACCCTGAAAGCCGCATGCACACGCTCCCGCTCGCCGTCTCCACCTCGCTCGAGGACGTGCTGCAGCTGGGACCGTTGGTCGTCTTCGCGGTCCTCTACGCGCGGCGCGTGCGCACGCTTGCCGAGACGACCCATCCAGTCCCCGGCTGGCGCCAAGCCTGCTTCTACGGGGGCTTCGTCACGATCGCCGCCGCGCTCACCTCACTCGGCAGCGCCAGCCAAGACCTGCTCTACATGCACATGGTCGAGCACCTGCTGCTTGGCGACATCGCCGCGCTGCTGATCGTGCTTGGGCTGACCGGCCCGCTGATCGCGCCGATCCTCAAAATCCGCTTCTTCGATCGCCTGCGCGCGCTCGCCCACCCCGCAATCGCGTTCCCCCTGTGGACGATCGACCTGTACGTCTGGCACCTCCCCGTCTTCTACCAAGCCGCCCTCCGCCACTCGGGCATCCACGCCCTGGAGCACGCGATGTTCCTCGGCTTCGGCATCAACATGTGGATGTGCCTGTTCGGGCCGCTGCCCATGCCGAAATGGTTCGGCAACCTCGGGCGGCTCGTCTACATCGTCGCCGTGCGCCTCGCCGGCACCGTGCTTGGCAACATCTTCCTCTGGTCGGGCACCGTCTTTTACCCCTTCTACCAGCGCGGCGACGCAATCCACCACATCTCGCCGCTTGCCGATCAGAACATCGCCGGGGCGATCATGATGGTCGAGGAGTCCTTCCTCACGCTCGGGCTCTTTTGCTGGCTGTTCCTGCGTGCCGCACGCGAGGGCGAGGAGCGTCAGAACCTGCTCGACTATGCCCAGCTGCACGGTCTGGAGCTGAGCGAGGCGCGCGCTGCGCGCGCGGTCGCCGCCGGGCGTGGGCCCGAGCTCAAGCAGCGGCTCGAGAGCCGGGTCGAGACCGCCGAGCACGGTTGAGCCCGCGCCACGCCGCGCGCTAGGCTCAGGACATGTGCGCGGGTTGCGCGATGGCGGCGGCTTCGGCCGCGACAGGTTTTCGAAGCTGGCTTCAGACCCACCACTTCGGGTGGCTCACGCCGAAGCGCATGCGCGCACTGACGATCGCCGCGATGGTCGCAGCGGGCTTGGTCTCGACCGTCGGGATCAGCGGCTCGACGCCGCCGCCGGCGCACGCCGCCGTGCACCAAGCCGGCGGCGCACAGACAACTTCGCGCTAGCCGCCCGCCACCGCGGGCAGGATCGTCAGCTCCGCCCCGTCCGTGACCGGCGTCGCCAGCCCGTCGAGGAAGCGGATATCTTCGCCCGCGACGTAGACGTTCACGAAGCGGCGCAGCCCGCCCTGCTCGTCATACAGCCGCGAGCGCAGCTCGCCGTGGCGCTCGAACAAGCCGTCGAGCACCTCTTGCACGGTCGCGCCATTCACCTCGGTCTCGGCCTCGCCACCCGCCGCAGCGCGCAGCTGCGTAGGGATCTTCACTGTGACCGCCATCAGACCGAGACGGTCTGGGGAACGCCGGTCTCGAAAGCCTCGACTGACGGCTCGATCGTGTGCGCCTCGAACGTGCCGCGCACCGCGTCGAGCGTCTTCAGACCCTCGCCGGTGATCACGAGCACGACGCGCTCGCTGGGGTCGATCTCGCCACGTGCCGCGAGCTTTGCAAGCGTCGCGGTCGTCACGCCTCCTGCAGTCTCGGTGAAGATGCCCGTGGTCTCGGCCAGCAGCTTGATCCCCGCGCGGATCTCATCGTCGGTCACAGCGTCGATGCCGCCACCCGAGCGACGCGCGAGGTCGAGCGCGTAGGGACCATCCGCTGGGTTGCCGATCGCTAGTGACTTCGCGATCGTCTTCGGCTTGACCGGGCGGCAGAAGTCCTGCCCTTCGGCGTAGGCGGTCGCGACCGGCGAGCAGCCCTCGGCCTGGGCGCCGTTCATCGCGGGCAGCTCGCCCTCGACGAGGCCCAGCTCGGAGAACTCCTGAAAACCGCGGGCGATTTTCGTGAATAGCGAGCCCGAGGCGATCGGCACGACGCAGCGGTCCGGCAGCTCCCAGCCGAGCTGCTCGGCGATCTCGAACGCCAGAGTCTTAGAGCCCTCGGCGTAGTAGGGACGCATGTTGATGTTCACGAACGCCCACTCACGATCCGCGCACAGCTCCGTGCAAAGACGGTTCACGTCGTCGTAGTTGCCTTCTACGCCGACCAGCTTCGTGCCGTAGATGCCCGTCGCGAGGACCTTCTGCTCCTCGAGGTCCGCGGGGATGAAGACATAGGAGTCAAGGCCCAGCGCGGCGCCGTGCGCAGCGACCGAGTTCGCGAGGTTGCCCGTTGAGGCGCAGGCGATCGTCTCGAAGCCGAGCTCGCGGGCCCGTGTCACTGCGACCGAGACGACCCGGTCCTTGAAGGAGTGCGTCGGGTTCGCCGCGTCGTTCTTGACCCACACCTCGCCCAGGCCAAGGCGCTCGGCCAGACGGTCCGCGCGGATCAGCGGCGTGCAGCCCGCAGGCAGGCCGACGCGCGAGGCCAGCCGGCCCGAGGGGCCCGGGGGTCCACCGGCCAGGGGCAAGAAGTCCGCGTAGCGCCAGATGTTCTGCGGGCCGCCCTGGATGCGCCGGCGCAGCTCGCCGACGTCGCCCTTGACGCGACTGTGGTCGTAGACAACCTCAAGCGGCCCGAAGCAGGACTCGCAGACAAACAACGCCTCTAGCGGGTACTCGGCCTTGCACTCCTTGCACTGCAGGTGACTGACAGCCATTGGAAACCTCCGTCGTATCGTCTTCGCGATGTCACTTGTGCGAAGAGCGCGGAGGCTCGCCACACATCTCTCTGGAATTGGCACCTTCCCGCAGTGACGGACGGTGGTTGCCGGGGTTTCATAGGGCCAGTCCCTTCACCCCTCTGGATGTGTCCAGCTATGTGTGCGGGAGTCTAGCAATCCACCCGACGGACGGCACCCGCGCAGCCGTATGTTCGTCCCTGAATACCCCGGCTCGCCCGCGCGGTAACGCGCGCGCGGCTGTGGTGTAGGCGCTGTTGGATGAGCATCTCCCCATCGCGCACCCCCACGCGCGGGCCGGAGCAGCGCCTTGCTGAGGGCGCGGCCTCCCTCGAGCCCTACGCCGCCGCGGACAAGCGGCGCATGCTGATCATCGTCAACCCCTACGCCTCGACTGTCTCCGACCGCCTGCGACACCTCGTGGTCTACGCGCTGAAGGGCCGCTTTGAGGTCGACGCCGTGGACACCGAGTCACGCGGTCACGCCACTGTGCTCTGCCGCGAGGCCGCACACGAGGGCTATGACGTAGTCGTCGCCTTCGGCGGCGATGGCACCGTCAACGAAGCCGCGAACGGGCTGCTCGGCTCGCCTACGCCACTGTGCGCGCTGCCCGGCGGCTCGGCGAACGTGTTCGCGAAGATCCTCGGCATTCCTGGAGACCTGATCGACGCCACCGAGCACCTACTCGCGATGGCCGATGACTGGCGCGTGCGCAAGGTCGATCTCGGCATCGTCAACGACCGCTGCTTCACGTTCAACTCCGGCGTCGGCCTCGACGCGAGCGTCGTCGAGAAAGTCGATGCCAAGCCCAAGCTGAAGGCACGCTACGGGCCGTACTTCTTCACCTGGAAGGCACTCACCGTCGCGCAGCGCTACCTCGTGCGCCCCGCGCGACTCGAGGTCGAAACCGATCGGGGCAAGTTTCCCGGTGCCACGGCGATCGTGCAAAACGGCGCCCCCTTCACCTACTTCCACGACAAACCGATCGAGATCGCCGACGGGGCTGGGCTGGACTCCGGTGAGCTGGTGCTCGCCACGCTGCGCCGCGCCACACCTCTGGCGTTCGCGTCGATCGGCGTGCGCGCCCTCTCCTCGCGCGCGCGCGTCACCGGCAACCGCCAGATCATGAACACCGAGGGCCTGCGCGAGCTGACCGTGCGCAGCGCCGACGGGCGTCCGCTGCCGCTGCAGGTCGACGGCGACTTTCTCGGCGAGGTGCAGGAGGCGCGCTACTCGATCAAGCCGCGTGCCCTGAACGTCGTCGCCTGAATCAGACCTTCGGCCGAATCAGCCCTTCAGCTGAAACGCCTTCGTGGCGCTGACGGATGTGCCGCCCGTGGGCGTGAACATGCCCTTCGCCGTCAGCGCGACAGCCGCCCGATGCTTGAGCAGGCTCAGCGCCTTCGCCGTGAGCTTGACCTGAAGTGTCTTCGTCAACTGCCCGGCGAAGGCCACCTGCCCCACGGCAAACAGCACGGGCTTCGGCTTGTGCTTGCCCGCCGCCGAGACATGAGCGCCCTTCGGCAGGAAGAACCAGTCGATCGTCAGCGACCCCGCGATGAGCGCTTTGAAGCTCTGTGCATAGCCCTTGCTGCGCTTGACCTTCGCCAGCTTTGCGGCCTTGCCGCTCGGCAGGAGTTGCGCGAGCAGGCTCGCCTTCAGCTCCGCGGCACTGAAACGATGCGGTCCAGCGGTCGCACCTGCGGTAGTCGTCTGGTTCATTCCACTGCCCCCGGACGTCGTCCCCCCGCCGGTGGTCCCACCGCCGGATTCGGGAGGCGACGGTGGCGCCGACGGGCGCACGCGCGAGAAGTGGGCAAGCATCCCGGGCGTCCCGGAGGAGACGTAGACCGAGCCGCCGTCTGGGCTGACCGCGATCCCGGTGGCTCCTTCGATTGGCTTGCCCGGAAGATCGGTGCAGCCTTCGACGAATTCGCCCGAGTAGCACGCCTGGTAGGCGAGCGCGCCGTCGCTGCCAACCGTGAAGGCTGCCACGGCGCGCTGGCCGCCGACGTAGACCGACCGGCCGTCCGCGCTCACCGCGACCGGTTCCGCTCCCACGAGCGCGTCAGCGCCGCCGGGGATGCTCCGGCAAACGCCACCCGAGCCGTCGGCGGTCACGCATTCCGCCCAGCGCAGATCGCCGTTCGGCTGCACCGAGAACCTCGTCAGGCCGCCGGGGCTCGTGTGGCTGGTCACGTACACCGAAGCGCCGTCGGGGCTGACGGCGATCCCATTGTCCGCCTCCGGCAGCGAGCCCGGCGCGTTTTCGCATCTTCCTGCAGCACCTGCCCCCGCGACGCAGTTGCCGGGCGTCAGGCGACCGGCGTCGTCGGTCGAGAAGTGCACGACGGCGCCCGCTTCGGGGGCGGCCGCGTAGACGTCGCCAGTCGTCGGGCTGACCGCCACCGCCGCCGCGCGTTCGAGCGGCACGCCTTCGCTGCCGAACTGCAGGCAGTTCGGGGTGGCGATCGACTCCACGCAGCCGTCGAACGAGAACCCCGTCGAAGAGACGAAGAAGTGATCGACCCAGCCGACTTCGGGTGTGATGCCCTCGGCGGCCGCGTACAGCGAGTTGCCGTCCGGGCTCATCGCCACCTGCGTCGCGGCCTCCAGCGGCCACGCTCCGTTGGTGACGCCACAGTTGTTGTTCGTGCCGTTTGCATTGCTGATGCAATCGCGGTAAACGAGCTGGCCGCCGGGCGCGAGCGTTTCGAAGTGAGCGACGTCGCCCGGCGTGTTGGGACCCAGATCCACGCTGTCAGCCGCTACGTAGACAGCTGGACGCGTCGGGCTGACGACCAAGCCGTGGGCGTGGTTCAGCGGGTCAGCAGGCGAGTTGGCGTTCGTGCAGAACCCGCCCGAGCCGTCGTCGCTCACGCACCCGTCGTAGGCGAGCTTGCCTTCGCCGCCGACGAAGAAGTGCGTGACGTCCTCTTTGCCCGTCGCGTAGACCGCGGTGCCTGAGGGGTTGACCGCGACGCCGCCCGAGTCGAGGAACGGTTCGCCCGCCTCGTTGATGCAGCCGGCCGCCGAGCCGAAGCATTCCTGGAGGCTCAACTCGCCGACAGCGCCCGCCCCCGCGGGCACCGCCAGCACGAGCAGCGCCGCCACCCCGAACAACATCAAAACCCGTCTGATCGTCATAGACGACGAAATTATCTAAAACAAGACAAAAGGCTGCAACAAGCGCTCTAGCCGGCGCCGCCCGGCGTTACGCGATACGCGTCGAACACCGAATCGATGTTGCGCATGCGCGTGATCACGCCCTTCAGCGTGTGCGAGTCCGCGACCTCGACCACGAAGCGATTCTTGACCATCGGCGGCGCAGACATGCAGCGCGCTTCGAGGATGTTCGCCCCCGACTCGCTGAACACCCGCGAGAGGTCCTCCAGCAGGCGGTGACGGTCCCAGGCGTCGATCTGGATTTCCACAACGAACGCCGTGGACTGATCGCCCTCCCAACCGACCGCCGTGAAGCGCTCGGGGTCCTTTTTCAGCAGCACGACGTTCGGGCAGTCTTCGCGGTGGATCGTGATCCCGCGACCGAGCGAGATGTAGCCGACGATCTCATCGCCCGGTACCGGACGGCAGCACTTCGCGAGGCGCAGCATCACGTCTTCCACGCCCTCGACCTTGATCCCGTACTGCTCAGATGACTTCGTCGGACGGCGGCGGGGACGCCCGACGCGCAACAGGTCCGCGGCGGTCCCGTCGTTGTCCGCCGCCTCGCCCTGCTTCAGCCGTTGCAGCACCTTCGTGACCACGAGCTTCGGCGAGACCTTCGCGCCGCCGAGGGCGATGTAGAAGTCATCCGCCTTGCGGTAGCCGACCTCGCGGATCACATCCGCAAGGATCGCCGAGCCGGTGATCTTCTGCGCGGGCAGGCCCGCTTTGCGCAAGTGCTCCTGCAGCACCTCGCGCCCCTCATGCTCGGTGTCCTGGCGTGACTCCGCCTTGAACCAGGCCTTGATCTTGTTGCGCGCGCGTGTCGTCTTGACGACTGCAAGCCAGTCGCGCGAAGGTCCGCGATCGCGCTTTGAAGTGAGGATCTCGACGATGTCGCCCGAGCGCAGCTCGTAGTGCAGCGGCACGATCTTGCCGTTCACGCGCGCACCTACACAGCGGTGGCCAATCTCGGTGTGCACCTCATAAGCGAAGTCCAGCGGCGTCGCGCCCGCCGCAAGCGACTTGACCTGACCCTTCGGCGTGAACACGAAGACCTCTTCCTCGAACAGGTCCGTGCGCAGCGTCTCCATGAACTCGCGCGGGTCTGAGAGCTCCTTCTGCCAGTCGAGCATCGAGCGCAGCCACTTAAGCTTCGCGTCCTCGCCCTCGGCGCCGTCCTGGGAGCCCGGGGCGCCCTGCTTGTAGACCCAGTGCGCCGCGACACCGAACTCCGCCATCTCGTGCATCTCCTGCGTGCGGATCTGGATCTCAAGCGGCCGACCCTCGGGCCCAATCACCGTCGTGTGCAGCGACTGGTACATGTTGAACTTCGGCATCGCGATGAAGTCCTTGAAGCGACCCGGCAGCGGCTTCCACAGCGAGTGGATCACTCCGACCGTGCCGTAACAGTCCTTCACCGAGTCGACAATCACGCGCATAGCCGTGAGGTCGTAGATCTCGTTGAACTCGCGGCCCTTCTTCGTCATCTTTGAATAAATCGAATAAAAGTGCTTTGCTCGCCCGGCGATCTGCGCTTGGATGCCAAGCTCGGCCAGCTCGCGCGCCAGGTATTCGCCCGCCTGGCTGACGTAGCCCTCGCGGTCGTCTCGCTGCTGGGCAACTAGACCCTTGATCTCCTGGTACTTACGCGGGTGAAGCGTCGCGAACGCGAGGTCCTCCAGCTCCCACTTGATCGCGTGGATACCCAGGCGGTGGGCCAGCGGAGCGTAGATGTCTAGCGTCTCGCGCGCCTTGTCCATCTGCTTCTGCTTGGCCAGCGCGTCGATCGTGCGCATGTTGTGCAGCCGGTCGGCGAGCTTGATCAGGATGACCCGCACGTCGGTGGCCATCGCCACCATCATCTTGCGGTAGTTCTCCGCCTGCGCCTCGTCGTGGGACTGGAACGTGATCCCCTCGAGCTTCGTCACGCCGTCCACGATCTGCGCGATCTCCTCGCCGAAGCGCTCGCGCACCTCCTCGATCGAGGCCTTCGTGTCCTCGACCGTGTCGTGCAGCAGCGCCGCGCAGAGCGTCTCTGTGTCCAGACGCATGCCCGCGCAGATCCGTGCCACGCCCACGGGGTGCGTGATGAAGTCCTC
>Ga0335073_10013259_pt1 | contig 11556 bp, 9 predicted proteins | sample Lox_Sample_22_FD_207093 | JGI IMG/M metagenome (GOLD analysis project Ga0335073, IMG submission 207093) | Soil microbial communities from Loxahatchee National Wildlife Refuge, Florida, United States - Lox_Sample_2.2 | ecosystem: Environmental > Terrestrial > Soil > Wetlands | place: USA: Florida... | reverse complement strand
TGCTGCTGGTAATTCTGCTTGTCCTGATTGTAGTTTTGTTGGCTGTCGGGATGTTGCTGCTGATAATTCTGTTTGTCTTGTTGTGCCTCTTGTTGGGCTTGTTGGGTGTTTACGTTGTTCCAGGAATTGGTGCTGCTGTTGTACTTCTGCCAGCCGGAACCACTGTTCTGATACACGTTGCCATCGTGTCCGGCATACATGTCGCCACTGGAATTTTTCCCGGCGTAGGTATTGCCGTAGGCGGTCGAAGTGCCGTAGGCGTGGCCGCCTTGCGAACCTTGAGCGGAGGCGACAGTTCCATTTGCGGTCGAGTAGTGTTGGGTGTAGGCAGATTTATTGCCGTTCTGGACGTAGGACTGACCCCACTGGGCAGTCGGGCTGGATCCTTGATGAGTCGCACCGTAAGTACCGGTGTAGGGATTGTAAGCTTGACCGGCGCTCTGTTTACCGTAGGGCGTCGAGACCGACGTGCCTTCCTTGTAGGTACCGGTGTAAGGATTGTAGGAAGCGGCGTGAGTTGTGGAACCATACGCCCCGTAGGTTGTGGAAGAGACGCCATAAGAACCGTTATGAGCGTTGTAATAAGGAGAGCCGTAAGCGCCGTAGGCACCATAAGGAGTGGCGTAAGGATGGTAGACGGGGTAGCCGCCTGGGGGATAACCGACGTACGGCGGATAGTAATAGCCGGTGCCGCTGCACATGACCGCGCCAACCACGGCGCCCATCGCAAACGCGCCTAAGTAGCCTGCGGTGTAACTCGCCTGAGTGGTGCCGTTGACGGTGGTTTGCGTGACATAGGTGACGTTGTAGACCGGAGAACTGGGCGGGATGGTGTAGATGACCTGGGGGACGGAAGGCGCAGTAGTCCAAGGACCCTGAGGAGTGGAAGACAAAAACCACACGCCCTGCAGACACAAGTAGTAGACATCGCCGACTTGAATGACTTTGTCTGGAGTGTTGGTGGCGTACTGCAGAGAGGTGCCTTGAATGGGTGCGAACTCGGGATTGCCGGTGTAAGTAACATTAGCCTGCGCGGCGGCCTTGACGGGATCCAGTGTCATGGTTGTGGGAATTTGCGAGATCAGGACGGCATCCTTTGCTTCAGGCGTGCCTGGCACGGAGGCAAGGATGGTACCAACGGGAAGAGACGCTGGGATGTTGGAGAAATCCGCGGGAAGGCTGAAAGTAGCGAAGGTCCAAGGGCCGGACAGGGCGGGCGCACTGAACCAACGACCCGCCGCTAGATAATAAAACGTGTGCGTGGGGCTGTAGAGAAATACAGGACTATCGGTGTTATTGGCGTAGGAGAGTTGTGTGCCGGGAATAGCCGTGTAGGTAGGCTGCCCATCGAACAGGATGATTTCCGAAGGAGCGGTGCTGTAAAAAACAGTAGGAATGACGGGGTTGGGAACCTGAGGAGGAGGAACCATTTTCTTTACGTCAACAAATCTGCCGGAGTTCGGGAGGTTATTAAAGTCCCTGGGAAGCATAGGGATTTGCACCCAAGGACCACTGAGGCTGCCGGAACTAAGCCAGATGTTGTCGATAAGGAGATAGTAATAATGATTTTTCGTGAGCTGGAACACGGGCCAGTTGGTGTTAACGATGTACTGCAAACTGGTATTGGCAACGGGTGAATAGATCGGGGAACCGTCGATGCCCAGAAGAATGGAAGGCGAATAGTTCACAAAGATGGCGGGGGGATCGTTGTTGACGGGGACGGTTTTTACACTTTGGGGCTTGGGAAGATAGGCGACGACGCGCTCGAGGGAAATGTTGACGACGGGAGGGACAAAAGTGCGGATGATTTTGTCCATTTTTTGGGAGATTGCGGGATCGCTACCTGGTAAATAGGTATTGGTGACCTGAATTCCATAAATCGTGACGATGTGTTTGTCGTTGTCGACGCTGGTGGTGCCGGTCATGCTAACGGCTCCGACCATCTGTTTGCCACCGGTGGGAGTGAGCTGAAAGGCTTGGCGCCAACTGATGTTGGTGTAGTCGGTCCAAGAGTCGACCTGCGGCTGATAAATGATCATGACGCCGCCGGATTGAGTGAGCTTGCGGGGCCAGCCGGGATCCTGGGCGAAGAGCGAAGCGCCGGCGAGCAGCGTTACCGCAACGAAGGCTACAAAAACTCTGAAGAACTTCATGGGAACCCCCTTTACTTCGCTGGTATTTGCAGACCAGCGGCTGTCAAACTGAACCGCTATCGGCTTCGGTGGCAATGGGCGATGCCGTGACGAAGGAAGTCGTGGGCACTTCTGTATTTGTTTTTTGCGCAGTTGTCAATGATGTACGACCGCCGGGAAAGCTGGCAGCAATAAGTCGCCCGACCCAGCGGAAGAACAGTCCGAGGACGAGCAAATTGACCAGGATGAACATCACTAAGAGAGCTAATCCGACGAAGAAGAGCAGTTCTTGAAGGAAATAGAATCGTTGGAGGAGAGGGAAGGAAGCGACGACAGGCAGGGCAGCGGCGAAGAAGATAAGAACGGTCCGCAGGCTGCGTCCGGAGGACTTTGCGGCGATAGGCTTTGAATCGTTCATTCATTTCTCCTGCTGCAGGACCCGGTAGGTGGGGTGAATCTGCCCGAGTCCTGCGAGCTGGCTTGGAGAAACGATCAGGCTGGGCCCGATCGTTACCGTTAGAACCGGAACTGAATACCGGTCTGGAATCGGAAATTGCTCTGGCTGTTGTTGCCGCCAGTGAAGTTGTTGCCGAAGCGGTTCAGCACAAAATCAGCATCGACCAGGCGAATGGCGATGTGATCGGTTGCCTTGATGTCGACACCACCGCCGACGGTGATGTCAAAGGCGTTGTTCGAGGGAGACTTGGAGCCGCAAATGCCTTGGCTGCTGCAGGCATTGGCATAGAAGTTGGAGTGAGCGCCGCCCAAGAGGACTTCCGCGAACGGCTCAAATCTTCCGGCGCGATACTTGATCTGGGGACCGAAGGTATACGTGAACAGGTTTGCCTGGGCGCAGCCGGTACTTCCGAAAGGATTACCCGGCTTGAGGCACTGGGTGAAGCTACCATAGCCCTGCAAATCGGCGGCAACGCCAAACCAGTTGTTCAAATAGAAAGCTGCCTGGCCACCACCGCCGTTCAGGTTCTGGCTGTTGAAATAGGAAGGCAGGCCAGGATTGAAGCGGAAATAAGAATAATCGCCGGTGACTTCGAGCTTATCTTGCGCACAGGCAAGGCCGACGAAAAAGAACGCACACACTAAACCCAGAAGAATACGCTTCACTGTAATTGCTCCTTAATTAGTCCGCTCAGAGGCGGATGAGTTTTAATTGCTCGGGGTGAATAAGAGAGAGGACAAGGCCGGAACTCCTCGTTCCTCAGCACTAAGGAAAAAGAAGAAGCGCAAACTGGGCCGCCCGCCTGCTTGCACCTTCCCGTCCTTGGTCCTCTCTGTTACACCAGCCATCGCTGGCTGGAATAGCGTTGGCGGTTTACGTCGTGGTTCGTGCCATCTCGACCAGGTCCAAGCCACGAAGCTCAACCACCGTGAAGAACTCCAACACTGGAGGAGCCGGGCTAAGCTCCATCAACAGCAGGAGTCGCTTGTAAATATCGGACTGCAGATGCTGGACGAGGTCTGCTTGACTGTCCCAGCGTGCTTCCATCTGCAAGCCATCTTGCATCGGCCATCCCTGAACCAAGCGACAGGTCAGGCAGCCGCGCTGCACCTGAATCGGACCAACGAGCGAGGCCAAAGCCTTTCCGAGTTCCTGTTTCTTTCCGTGCGGTACGGAAACGCTAACAAGCTCAATAATCATGTTGTCACGCGCCATACCGGATTCCCGGGGTTGGCTCGCTGCGTATGCGCTAAAGTCAAGAAGCATAAGCAGCATCGATTTGCAGGGGAGAATTGCACGGTGAATACCGAACCGAGAGGAACGGGGCGAAGAAGGCTAACTATCGAAGCGGAAAGCGGTTAGGGAGAGGGGAGGACGCGGTCGGTGGAGTCGAAGAAAAGGAAATCGCACGAGATTTTGGAGCGCCCCCAACTGTTTGGAGGTTGCTGGGGCGTTCGAAGAGCAAGGAGTGGTGAACCCCGGAACCTGTCGAGCGGCAGGCACTGTAGTTAGCCGGCGGTCGAAGCGCTCTGGCGTTGCAGCGGGACCCGCGCGGATATGTGTGTGCCTTGGCCCCGCTTGGACGAAACAGCGAAGTCCCCACCGGTTAATGTAATGCGTTCCCGCATGCTGATCAAACCCAGACCTTGAGCGAGTTTGGCCTCTTCGACATCGAAACCAACTCCGTCGTCGTCGATCCGCAGGGCGATTTCTTTGGCGGTTCCGCGAAGATCCACTTGAATCAGTTTTGCGCGGCTGTGCTTCGCGGCATTATCCAAGGCTTCTTGGATTACCCGAATGGCGGTGAGCGCGAGCAATCCGTCGAGATCACTGGGGATATCTTGACAGTGGTACTCGACAGGAATGTTGTGCTTGTCTGCGAATTCCTGGCAATATTTACGACCGGCCTCCGCGAGATCGCAATATTTGAATCGCGAGGAATGCAACTCGTGGGACAAGCGCCGGACGCGCTCGGAAATTTCCTTCAACTTGCCGGACAGCTCCAAGGGACCCGGATGGACGGTGCCGGGCAGACCGGAAACCATTTTTCCAGCGCGCAACATCTGCACGGAAAGAATGGCAAGTGACTGTTCGAGGTCGTGCAATTCCCGAGTGAGGCGCATGCGTTCGTTGGCGGTCAACTCGTTCAGGGCGGGGAACACAGCTGGATTTTCCATGCAAGAAAGCCTCAGAAGTGTGAATAAGGTTAATTGTACCGCATATTAGTCGGAAACAGGCCGTACAGCGCGGACCAGGTCCAAGCCCCGGAATTGCACGACGGTGAAGAACTCCACGACCGGTGGCGCCGCGCTCAACTCCATCAGAAGCAAAAGACGCTTGTAGATGTCTGATTGCAAGTGGCGAATCAAATTGTCGTCACTATCCCAACGAGCCTCCAGCTGCAATTCATCTTGACCCGGCCAAGTCTGGGAAATACTGCAACTCAAACATCCCGGCTGCACTTGAATAGGACCAACAGATGATGCCAACGCCTTGCCAAGTTCGTGCCCCTGTCCGTTGGGGACAGAAATGCGCAACAGTTCGATGATCATTTCTCTTAACTAAGAGCCCGGGCCGAGGATTGCGGTGCGGCACAAACTCTCCTCCGAATTGGATTCTACAAGGTTTTACGACGAATTAACGGGAGGAAAACACGAGGTGAGCGAACGGTGAAAGTCGGCGAGCAAGTCTCCACGAGTGTGGGTAGGACTCGGGAAGCGACCTGCGGCGTCCCGAGTCCCGGGGGTGTGCTGGCTAGGGGGCTCGCGATCAGATGCCGAGCGCTGCCAGCGAGTTATTGATTCGCAAGAGAGCAAGACAGGGACCGAAACCAACGACGGGAGGTTCGTGAGCTAAACCCAAGCAAAGAACTGATTTGGCGAGGCAGGGAAACGGATGCTAGCGATGTGCGGCAGGGGAGTGCACGAAATTTTGGAGTGCACCCAATCGGTTGGAGGAAAGCTCATTGAACCGAGCTTTGCATCTTTGGTTGAATGCTCTGCGTGTTCCGTTACAAGGCCGGGATACAGCATCGGTCACGGCTAATAAGGTCGACGGATTCCCAATTTTTTCAACCGCGCTTCCAAGGTGGTGGCCTTCAGGCCCAACACTTCCGCGGCGCCGCCATTGCCGCGCACCCGCCAACGGGTTGCTTGCAAAACTTTCTGGAGGTATTCGGATTCGACTTCCTCAAGGGTGCGGAACGTACGGTTGTTGTTTTGCACTTCAGGTAATTCGGCGCGGAAGATGTGCCCGGTGCTGACGATAAGGTTACGCTCGATAACGTTGGCGAGTTCGCGAACGTTGCCGGGCCAAGGATAGTTCTGAAGATCGCGCATGGTGGCTGCATGAACACCTTCGATATTGCGTCCCATCCGGTGGCCAAGATTGTGGAGCATGTGCCAGACGAGGGCAGGGATGTCTTCGCGGCGCTCGCGAAGCGGGGGAATCACGATGGGAAAGACATTCAAGCGATAGAACAAGTCTTCGCGGAACTTGTTTTCTTGCACCATGGAGTTGAGGTTGCGACTGGTGGCGGCAATGACGCGAACGTCGACGCGCATGGTCTTGGGGCTGCCGAGACGTTCAAACTCACCTTCCTGCAAGACGCGAAGGAGCTTTGACTGTGTTTCTGGAGGTAGTTCGCCAATTTCGTCGAGGAAGATGGTGGACTTGTCGGCCAATTCGAAGCGGCCGATCTCGCGAGCCAGGGCGCCGGTGTAAGCGCCTTTTTCGCGGCCGAAAAGTTCACTTTCGATCAGGGTGGAGGGCAGCGCGGCGCAGTTCACCTTGACCATGGGGCGATTTTTGCGGCGGCTCATTTCGTGAATGGTGTGGGCGATCAATTCCTTGCCGGTGCCGGTTTCCCCCAAAATCAGAACCGCCGAGTCAGTCGATGCGACCTGCTCGGCCTTTTTTAATACGGTACGAATCTCTGCGCTGTTGCCGACGACCGTGCTATGCGCGTGTTCGAGCTTGATTTCTTCGCGGAGGTAGACGTTTTCCTGCTCAAGTTTGTCTTTCAATTCGCGAATCTGCGCCATGGCCTTTTGCAATTCGTCGTCGGCTTGCTTGCGGGAAATGGCGTTGGCGAATAGGTCTGCGACTTCTTGTACGCGGGCCAGAAGGTAGTCGTCCCAATGCACATGATCTGTGAAACTTGACAATTCCATAGCGCCGATGGGAATGCCGCCGTGCCGGAACGGAACAATGGCGCTGGACTTCAATCCCGCGAAGATCATGTGCTCGCGTTCTTTGGCGGCCTCTGGAGGGAGGTCGTCAGCCGTGACTGTAAAGGCAATCTCGCCCCTCCTGATGTGATCTTCTAGCCAGGGTAGTTCGCCTTTCAGAATACCGTGTGAAAAGGGGGCAAATGGCTCCTTCGCCCATGCATAGGTAATCTCGATATCACCGGATGTGGCATCGATCCTGCCGAATGTCGCCCGTTCCATATCCAACGATTCGGCGACTGTACGCAATCCCGAGGTTATTTCATCGTCGATGCGGTTGAGGGGCAGATTGACGAATTTCGAGGAGAGCAGGGCGAAGGCCTTTTCGAAAGCGAGATAACGGGCGTTACGCTGGGCGGCCAGTCGCTCGCTGGCGTCGCGCACGACGGAATAGAACAGGGTTTGCGTGCGGGTTTTGATGGAGTTGATGATGATATCGACGGGGAATTCCGAGCCATCCTTGCGCCTGGCGAACATCTGGTAGCCGAAGTCCATGCGTTGGAAGTTAGAGCCGGCCTCGAAAGCATGGCGACGTCGTGCGTGTTCTTCCCGCAAACGATGGGAAACAAGAATCTCAACGTCTTGCCCGAGCAGCTCACTACGGCTGTAGCCGAAACGTTTCTCGGCTTCCGCGTTCACCCCGAAGATACGCCCTTGCTGGTCGGTGGCAATAATGGGGTCGGGTGCGGTCTCGAAAAGAGTGGCATGGACTTGCCGCAGACTGTCCTGATCCGCCAAAAGATCGCGGGCAGGACCGCTTCCTGGGGTGGATTCAACCTGTACAGTAGTGCTTTCGCCCTCGGAAACCGAAAACGAACGGACCTGTGCGTCCATTTGTGTTCCTTCTTCGGTGAATAGAGACAAAGTGGTCCGGTCTCGCAAATGGGCGGTTGCGGACTTTATGGGTGGACCCAGCCAAGGAGCGTTGGCGTTGAGGAGAAACTAAGCGATTAGGGAGAAATAGTCAAGAGCCGAGCGAGCAAAATCTCCAATAAGTTGGGGCGTCTACGAAATTTTAGGGGCGTGCTCCATGGGAGCAATTACCCTATTGGTCTCAAGTACGCGAAAATAAGGCACTTGTAGGCTCTCAGGGAGCGAGTTCCTTTGGAAGAGAGCTTGCACCCACACAGGCGGGGATTGGCCTGTGCGTTCGCGACGGAGTCCGTCGGCATAGTGCGCAGGGTAATCTCGGTGGTCTCTGCTGTCCAAAAATTGAACGAGATTGGGCTGCGATTGCAGCACGATGCGGAATGAGGAGGCTGGCAATGCAATTGGGACGGATTAGTAAGCTTTTCAGTTTGGTTCTTGCGGTCACGCTGTTGTCGGTGGCGGCAGGCATGTTGGCAGCGCAAGACGTGACCTATAACTTTATGCCGGGAACAGATTTCACCAAGTACCACACGTATAAGTGGGTGCAAATTCCGTCGAATATACACCCCAACCAGATCGTGGATCAGGAAATTAAGCAGGCGATCAACAACCAACTTCAGGCCAAGGGGTATACCTTGGCGACGGGAGATAAAGCCGATCTGTACGTTGGCTATCAGTGCTCGGTTGATCAGGAACGCCAGTGGAATGCCTGGGGCACCGGGCGCGGCTTTGGAGGAGGGATGGGCTCCGCCACGAGTTCCACGATTTCAAACGGCACGCTGGCGGTTGACTTCTATGACCCAACTTCGCAAGACTTGGTGTGGCGCGGGCAAGCAACCAAGACGCTGAACCCCAGCGGCAACCAGGAAAAGGACATGCAGAGACTAAACAAGTCGATGCAGAAACTGCTGAAGAATTTTCCGCCGAAGCAGAAGTAGGGCATATTGTGGGAATACAATTGACGCTTGGCAGACCGGAAGAGGGAGAACTGAGGAAAGGTATGCTTAAAACTTTAGGAGTGGGAATTCTCGTAATCGGCAGTGTGTTCGCGCTCGGAGTTCAGGCGCAAAGTCCAGAAATGCAACAAAGGCTCGCCGAAGTAAAACAGGCGATGGCTACGAATAAGCAGATGCTGGCGCAGTTTTCGTGGACTGAACAGGATGTTATTAGTTTGAAGGGCGAAGAGAAGAAGGAAGAGATTTACAACGTGCAACTGGGGCCGAATGGCAAGCCGCAAAAGACCCCGGTCGACCCCAACATGTCGGATGACGAACGGAAAAAACGAGGATTGCGTGGGCGAATCATTGAGAAGAAGACCGAGGAATACCAGGAATACGCCCAATCAATCAAGACGCTTATCGAGCAGTATGTTCCTCCCGATAAGGACAAGTTGCAGGCGGCGAACCAACAAGGCAATGTCATGATCGGCGGCGAACCGGGTAACCCGGGGGAATATCGCGTGGTAATCACGAACTACGTGAAACAGGGCGATAACATGACGCTGGTGATGAACAAGGCGAGGAAGAACCTGGCGAGTCTGACTATTTCCACTTACTTGAGCGACCCGAGCGACGCCGTCAAGGTGAATGTGCAGTTCAGCCAGATTCCTGGCGGCCCGAACCACGTTTCCAGCGAAACGATTAACGGTGTCAGCAAACAGCTGACCATTGCGGTAACGAACAGCAATTACCAGCAACTGTAAGAGAAGCGGTCGCTGCGGCACCGGTGCAGGTGCGAGCGCCCGAATCTTGACTGGACCATGGTTACCCGGGATAGTTGCGGCTAATTCGCCTTTGATTGACAACTCGCTCATGTGCAGTTGGGCGACAGTCTTGTTTGAAATGCGAGATAGCAACACGGGGGAAAGAATATGAAAGCCAGGTCCCTGGTCATCGTGCTGAGCGCGCTGTGCGTCTTTATGGGCTGGAAACTGATGGCGCGGCAGGAGAGCCAACAAGGCTCGAATAATTTGGCGGCGCAGGTGGTAGTGGCGTCGGATGCGGACCTTAATTTGCTGCGCCAGGACCTGCGTAGCCAAAAGCAGAAGCTCATTGCCCAGAACCTGCCGATGACGGAATCGGAGGCCACGAAATTCTGGGCGGTCTACAACCGCTACACTGACGAACTGCGGCCCATCAACGAGGAAAAGCTCCAACTCATCCGGCGCTACGGAGAACAGTGGCAAGATATGAGCAATGACGAAGCGCTGATCTACATCCGGCGCTGGCTAGAGTTGGATGACCAGGCGCACCAACTGCGATCAAAGTACGTGGTTCCGGTGAGCGAGGTTCTGCCAGGGAAAAAAGCGGCCACGTTTTTCCAGCTCGATCGCCGTATTACGATGATGTTGGACGTGCAGTTGGCCTCGCAAATTCCGTTGGCGGCCGCGAAGGACAGTGCACCAGGAAATCCGCAATAAAACGCCGACCTCTTTGTGACATCAAAAATACCAGGCTTCGGCCAGCCAGTGCATCTCGCGGAGACCCATGTTCCCCTGCTTCCTAGAAGGCTACTAACGGCTACGGTTGCTCGTGGGAAAACAGTTCCAGCATGGTTACGCGAGTTTATTTTTTAGTTCACGATCAGAAGTGTGGTGGTTGAATTGGCCAGTCCGAAGCGCGGGGTGCACGCCAAGAAAATGATGGGTCATGCGGCCCTGCGTACTGATCTGCGCTCCCAGAAGTCTTGAAAACGACCACTAAGTTTTGCGCAGCGGAGAGCAATGATGGCGTTGGAGCCTTGCTTGGTCCAGTGCATACCGGCACGTTTGAGGCGCGTGCCAATGGCCACCTTGCATCCGGCCTCGACAACGCCGGAGGAGGTGCACAGGCCTTGAGCGTGGAACTCCGGATAGCGCATACGCTCGCGGTTGGTCTTGAAATAATGGAGACAGCGACGAGCCAGATCGGAGCGCGGAACCTGGCGGCGGAGGGCGTTGAGCAAAGCCGGGAATTTTCCGGCATCGAGTTCTTCCTTGCGGCGTTGTGCCCATTGAGCAGCCCGTGGAGCGGTGGGACCGTAAAGAGCTTTTCCGAGATCACTCAAATATTGTTTGGCATGATAGCGATCTACAATCTGGGTGGCACCTGGAAACTGATCGTCGGCGATGTTCCAAATCCAAACGGCCCCATCCCCGAGCACGACCCTGCGAGGCGCTTGGCAGAAGCGGCGGCGCGTAGCTTCTCTCCAGACACGCTGGGCGAAGGGGGCACGTGCCGCAGCGGTATCCAGCGCGCAGGCGCTCTCCAGGGCTGCTGAATAGGTGATCGATCCTTCATCGCGGACAGGGGTGCCCTGTTCATCGATCGATTCCGCACTCCAAATGGTGCAGAGTTTCACCTCGCCGGTCTTGGCCGATCCGTCCGGTTGTTTGCCCGTGCGGCCCGTGAGTTCCTCAGCTCGTAGGGGAATCCCAGTTCCGTCCATGCCGAGATACAGGGTCCGCGGCAGAGGAAGAGCATCCAGTGGTTCGCTGTGCAAGCTTTCGTCTGCGGCGATTTCTTTTCCCAACGCTTCTGCCGTTCTTTCCACCTGCTTGGCATCGACAGGCACGCCGGCCAGTTCGCGCAGCAACGTGCTGCCCTCCTGGAAGCTGACCATGGCTCCTACGGTGCCGGCCATGCGCGTGAGGGCTGGAGAAAGCGAACTGTTTTCTAGGCCCAGTTGCCGATCACGGGGGCAGAAGCCCTGGCCGCAAGAAGAACAGTGATAGTAAGCGCGTTCCAGGCGCAAGGGGCCAAGCACACAAAGGAAGTTCTTGGCTCGGCGCCCGGCATAGCGCGCTTCCTGTCCACAGCTACAACGAATTCGCGAGCCTCGCTCATCGCTGGTGTCGCCATTGAGACGTTGCTCGACCGCGGCTCCGGCC
>Ga0335073_10013258_pt1 | contig 11557 bp, 7 predicted proteins | sample Lox_Sample_22_FD_207093 | JGI IMG/M metagenome (GOLD analysis project Ga0335073, IMG submission 207093) | Soil microbial communities from Loxahatchee National Wildlife Refuge, Florida, United States - Lox_Sample_2.2 | ecosystem: Environmental > Terrestrial > Soil > Wetlands | place: USA: Florida... | reverse complement strand
GACATATGGTTTGATGGAGCAGAGATCTGTGCCCAGCAGCGTAGGAAGCATATCGATACGCTTATCTACCAAGTAGACGGTCGTACCACGCATGCTAGCTTCTTTATCCATGGCGTTGTTTGGTTTCACGAAGTGTGAGACGTCCGCAATATGCACGCCGACTTCAAAGTTGCCATTTGCTAGAGGGCGAGCGTGGAGAGCATCGTCAATGTCGACACAGCCAACAGGATCGATACTACATATGAGAAGATCGCGGAGGTCACGACGGCCGACCCAGCCAGGATCGTCTATGCTTGCTGGAACGCGCCAGTCATGGCCTTCGGAAGGCAGACAATCAAGAACAACCATCGGGAATGGCCGGTACTGTACGTCGAATTCGAGCAGCAGAGCTTCAGTCTCAGCGCCCTTGGATTCTAGTTCTCCCAATGATCGTACAAAATGGCCGACGGGATATCGCGAATCTCGATCCCATGAATCAATGGTCACAATTACCCTCTTCCCAAGGAGTTCACCAGCTTGACGTGTGCGAACTCGAATCTTTGGAATGCGCTTGTCCATCGGTAACACGAATACGGTTTGAGGAGCCCGGCTGAGCTTCGATGCGTTCCTCATAGAATTCTTGTCGATATGACCCACGTATTGTCTCCAGTTGCGTTTTACGACTCCCACAACTCGGGCAGTTGGTTGTGGCCTACTCTCGCCGCCTCTGCCGTGTGCTCGTTTGACATCCTCCTGCAGAGCTTTACGCTCACGTTCAGTGATGATGGCCTCCCCCTCATCTGCCTCTGCATTGTCCTCCCGATTCAAGTCCTCATCTTCTACCACTGCTGTAGATGGTGTCTTCCACTGATCTTTGGGAAGTACTTCGACCACGACCTGATCACCAGAAATCGCTCGGTTGCTGTTTTCTCGACCTAGGATAAGTAGAGCCTTCTCGAATGCCGGGACGTGAACCGAGCCTTCCAGATAATTGTACGGTGAGACACTAAAAGATCCTTGGTGCATCGTACCGGCGTTAATTCCAGTCAACATCTTTGACATGGTGTAATACTCGGGGTAAACGAGTTGACCTTTGAGATCCCGCTCTACTTGGCCTGATTTGAGCATATCAAGTAACTCATTCGCGTTCGGTAAAATCGAAATGTATTCATATAATGAGTATGATGTGGTACCCTCTCGGCGCGCTTGCTCCAGATTCGCCTTGTCGTCACTTAGCATGATAATGGTAGGAATCTTAGAGGATTTCTTGGCGGCTTTCTTGAGGTGATGACCATACCAAGACACCGCCTTACGAAGAGCGCGATCGTTTCGGTCGTTGATCGATTCGCCTTTGTTGCGTTCAACATAGGTATCCTGACGAAAGTCATTCCAGAAGACGGCAAACCGCTTGTCTGCATTCTTCACTAAGCTCACAAGACGATGATACAATGGCAGCGATCTATTCTTGACTTCTTCAAGAACGACCTGTAACACAATCACGTCGTGAAAGGCGGTTTCCATCTCGAACAGATCCATGGCGGAGAGAAAGGCATTTGTGTCCGGTACCAAATAGTGACCATTTGGATGCTGAGATGTTGCGACAGGATTTGCTGAGAAGACGGGGATATATTCTAGGGAAGTCAGATCATTTCCAGACTGAAGAACCTTTACGAAAGCCAGTTCTTGTTTCTTATCCAACGAACCGTCATCTTGACCAATACAGATTGTGCAAATCTTGGAAGAACAAGGCACATCCTGCCGTAGGTAGACTTCTCGAACAATTTTTTGAACCTTGCCACTCTTGGTCTGTCGAAAGTAGACTTTTTGGGCGTAAGAACGTGTTTGGTCGTCCACAGGGACTGTACGCTTGAGGCTCGTCATGGTTGGAGAAAGACTCCAGAATTTGTAGACTTGAGATTACTTTTGCAAATTCTCTCTGCTAATAGTCGTGATAAGGAGGATACTCTCGAAAAGTGTTTAAGTTGATTAAATGTGCGAGTCGGATGTTTCAGCAGCTTCTGCCTTGTAGCCTTGAATATTTTGGGTGCAATTGAATCTCGAGATGCCGACGATCTCATTTTTTATTAATACACTCTTTCGAAGGCGACTATTCAGGAGCACGTCTCTATATGACTTAAATTTCACAGTAGTCTCCGAAAGAAGCGTACTTGATAATATTCTTCTATCTAAGTGGGATGGCTTTTGGCTCTTCAACCCAGTCAAAGGTTCCTAGACGTTTCGTGAGCCATACATCTCCTGGACCAACTGCTGTTCGAGGCTTGGAACCATCAAACAATGTGCCGCTCAAGAACGTATGCGGGAAACCATAGTCAAATTCGTAAGCCGATTCCACCTTTTCGACCTCTTCTTCACTAAGATTCACCTTAAGTGCCGCTATGCTGCCCTTCAGATGGTCAACCTTCCGAGCTCCTACAATCGGGAACACGTATGGTGTTTTCTTCATTACGTATGTAAGCGCCACCTGCAATAAGTCCACGTCTTCTCCCTTCTCAATTGCGATCTTCTCCAAGGCTCTCGAGACATGCTTGTCATGCTCAGTCGTTTGGATGAAATTTCGACCTGGGTTGTGCTTCTCACGTTCGCGAAAGCCGGCCTCGGTCTGGAATCGACCTTGATTCAGAACACCGTAGGGTGCTATTCCCATGCCCTCTGCACGACACATTGGCAAGATCTCGCGTTCCATGTCGCGCATCGCGGCACTCCACATTCCTTGGTAAACAATGAACTGACGGAGGCCGTTGCACCGGGCATACTCGTTGGCTTTGGAAACTATCCATGCGGGAGTGTCGGAGATACCCAAGTAGAGAACCTTTCCAGCAACGACGAGGTCGTTAAGGCTATGCATAAGCTCTGGAATTGTGACGGTGTAATCCCACATATGAACGTAGAAGATATCGACGTAAGTGGTTTGAAGTCTTCGTAGCGAATCGTCAATAGCAATCTTCATTGATTTTGAGCCATTTCCACCGTAGTTTGATTGGATCTTTTCCTTATGATGGTCTTGGTAACCAACCGAGTATTTGGTTGCGATGACCATTTCGTCGCGGTTTTGTCGGAGCTTAAGCCATTCACCTAGCCATTCTTCCGATTGGCCGTGCTGATACGTATTTGCGGTATCGACGAAATTGCCGCCCTGGCTGTAGAAGTGGTCGAGAATTGCGAAAGCAGCTTCTTTGCTGCATTCCCCGTAGCGATCATTTTGTGAATCCCCAAATGTCATGGCGCCCAAGCACAGAGGCGAAACCCGTACCGATCCAGTTGGAGCCAATTGGCGATGACGAGCCAGAGACTTTGCGGAACTCATTTTGTACGTGATTTTGGTAATTGTGAAATGCGTTTGACTTTGAAAGAAGAATGCTGAACGTCCATGGTTGATCGCACCATTTAATATGGACAATTTGACCGGAATTAATAGGCTAATGCCGTCCGAGATTCTTCGCCCCTACCGTCAGTACTCTCGAATCAATACTCAGGTAGGTATCTTGTAACCCACTTCAATTCCATCCTAAATATCGATTGTTGAGTGCACCTTTTCATAGGGGGAATTTAGTCGGAATTAATGGACTAATGCCGTCCGAGATTCTTCGGCCCTACTGCCAGCACTCTAGGGTCAATGCTACATTGTAGCCCACTTCATTTCCGTTGTGGAGACCTGTCTGTACAAGTTATCCAAAATGATTTATCCCTTCTGCAGACCTGTATATTCTCTCTCCATTGCAGTGTGCGCCGTCGTCTCCACACCTGGTGTTCATTTCAGACCACCATCCCGTACGATGCAGCTGGATGGTACTGTGCTCTCACGGCCGTATACTGGTATGGATAGAAACTTGTGAATCTAGCTGCTTGACAGCGGTTGATTGGGCAAAGGACTTCGCATGTTGAGATCTGGCTGAAAGGCGAGATGGTAGGGGTTCGCATGAGCCAATCGAATCTACAAAATGGGAGCTCGGGCCTCGATCGATGCGATAAGCAGAACATGTCAGTTTGACCAGGCAAGCTTCAACTTCAGACAATACAACTACCTGCCAGCAGCTCCTGTGCTTCGTGGTTTCTACCCAAGCTCTTACAATGTCGCTGGATCCTCCGACCTACATTCTGTCCTTTCAGAACAGCATCCGCCAGCGACCAATCTCATGGGAAGGCGCAGTTCGGGTCAAGACCATAACGGAGGAGGACCTCAAGAAGATCAAAGCTATTGACAAGGTCCGGAAAGAGCAGAGGAAGCAGATTATAGACGGTGACATAGCCAGCTATATTACATTGTTCTTGGGAAGCGATGGAAGCGACAGCATCTTTCAGGCTGCAGCGAAACGACCAGACATTCTTCAGTACATGCTTGTTCTCGCTGGCGATGTCATAGACGGTATGCTCGTACGTCCCTGCAATACTGCTCAACCCTTACGTTTAATAGATAATTCGAGTTTTGTGAATGCTCTAGTCCAGCACAAGGCGCCTTATCAACCGTTTCTTCCGTTGCTTAAAACAGCTTCTAGCCCTGAAGATCTTACTCCGCTACTCGCCTCTTCTGTCCTTTCGAGTCTAATAGCGCAGGCTCTCACCGTCTCAGCCAAATCAACTCCACAAATCGACGAAGCTCTTCCTCAACTGTTCACTTACCTCTCCGGGTTGACCAAGTCTTCGGATGCGGGCTTGCAAGATATTGCCGTTCAAGAGTACTCTACAGTCCTACGAACTACAAAATCGAGAGCCATATTCTGGAAGCAGAGGAAAGAGACTCTAGATCCTCTTGTAGAAATCTTGCGAACAGCAGCAGGAGCGGCCAAGGACAACGGCTCCACTGTCTGGAGCGGATCCTCAAGCATACGAGCTGCGCCAGAGGGCCTCTCAGGTGGTGTGGGAATACAGTTGCTCTACCATGTGCTACTCGTCATTTGGCAACTTAGTTTTGAGGGCAGCATGGTTGGTGATGGGTTGCAAGAGTAAGTTCCTCCGCCATTCCTGCGTATTTGACTTGATAGCTAATATTTCTCAGTGAGCACGACATCGTAATCCTCTATGTGCAGCTTCTTCGCATATCTCCAAAGGAGAAATGTACGCGACTGCTGCTTTCCACTCTTAACAATCTTCTTTCCTCAAACCGTTCCACACTCTTACCATCCGCCGTACTCGCCCGCCTCCCGACAATTCTGCAGTCTCTGAAAACGCGCCACTTAACCGACCCAGACCTGTTACAGGATCTCCAGACCTTGCAGGAAATGCTGGAATCCTATACCCTCACCCAAACCACGTTTGACGAATACGCCTCTGAGCTGCAGTCGGGACACCTCCGATGGTCACCACCGCACAAGAACCCAACCTTTTGGCAAGAGAACGCACGGCGTATTCTTGAGGAGAACAAGGGCGAATTGGCGCGCCAGCTCGCTGAGATTCTAGCTAAGAACTGGGAAAATGACAGGCAGGTCCTTGCCATCGGCTGCAACGACGTTGCATGTCTGGTGAAGGAGGTTCCTGAGAAGAGAACAATGCTGGAGAAGCTGGGATTGAAGGGCCGAGTTATGGAGTTGATGGCGAGCGAGGAGGAGAGCGTTAGGTGGGAAGCTCTGAGGGCAGTTGGTGAATGGCTGAGGTACAACTTTGATTAGAGGCTTGATATATCGAAAGGGTATCCGCGCACTGATGTAAGAGCCTGTACGTTGATATAGTGGACAGCTCCGCGTTCGTTCTATATAGTTGGCCTTAATGAAATTCTGTTCATGCCAGTCCGTTATGAAGTCGCCTGGTTCATTTGATTCATTTGCCTATTCACAAAGACTTGGGAACAAGCAAGCCTGAAGCTGAGAGCTTTAATAACTCGAATTCGCAGTGTAGTGGAATGGCAACATCGAACGACTCTGAATAAATGGATCTAAAGACTGCTGAATGGCTGGAGAATTCAAATATTCTCGACGCGAACTAAACTGATGGTACGACCTGGATACTAAGCACTCCCTACCAGCCTTGCCTTCACCCCATCTAGAAGTCTAGCAACAGAACTCAACAGGTAGCCACCCAGTTCCGTTGCCTTCACCTTAGCCCTTGTGTTGTTTCTCCTCAGCCAGTATGCGCCGGCAATGACGGACATAAACGAAAGAAACCGGACTATTCTGCCAAACGCAAGCTTCGCCTTACCCTTTGTCGTGTAGCTTATGTTCCAATCTCTCCATCTCGGGAACATACATCTGTACCAAAACCAAATCTGAGAGTACGGCAACACAGTGCTGTTCCAACCATCCTTGGTGAAATACCAGCTCTGGCAACCGCCCTTCATCCAGACTGTATCCTTGAGCGCTCTCTGCAGGTCCTGTGTATACGCCTCCTCAGCTTCTCTCTTGACCTCGACGATCTCTGCGTCACCATTGAGCAGCGGCTTGATGAAGTTCAAGGCATATTCAATCATGTTCTCGACTGCCATTACGACGCTTGAATGGCCTGTGGTCGTGTTCGGGCCGTAGAGGATGAAATAATTCGGGAAGCCGTCCATGGCTGTGCCTTGATATGCCTGTGGTCCACCTCGCTCTTCCATCGTCTGAATTAAGTCTTTTCCTCCTCTTCCAGTTACTCTGAGAGGATGAAACCAATTCTGAACATCAAAGCCGTTAGCCAGTACAATCACGTCCGCAGGTACTGTTCGCTGCTCTTGTGAGACGTTAGACGGCTTCCTTGGATCAGGATACAGCCGGCCGGGTCCCAATGTGACACTATTCTCTTGCACGCTTGTCAATGGCAGTGTCGTGAGCTCAATATTCGGATCTTGTAGGCCAGGCAACCAGGTCGCATCAAAGATTCTCCTCTTACAGCCGACTCCGTAATCAGGGGTGAGAATTTCATGATACTTCTCCGGGACTACTCGTTTCATATGTTGGAGCAATTGCACCTGATATGCCTGTCTCTGGCCTTCCGCCCATTTTGAGCCGCCGAAAAGCCTGAAGTCCCATTCACCTCCTGCCGCCACCGTCCATCGGAGTAACTTGAGCAGACCAGGGATATAGTTCATCATCCAGACGCTATTCGCTTCCCAGAATTCGTCACCTCCCGGTGGTATGAGCCGATCAACGACCCAAGGGGGACTCCTCATGAGTTGGGTGACTGACTTTGCACCATATGGAGGTTTTGTCAGTAGGGGAACGAACTGCGCAGCACTGCATCCCGTTCCAACCACCAGCACGTCTTTATCTTTGAAGTCGACATTGTAATTCCAACGCGCTGAGTGAAACATGGGGCCTTTAAACCTTTCAATTCCAGGAATGTCCTCGGGCCATGCCTTGGGCTCGACCAGACCACCTACACACGACACCACGATCTTGGCTTTGATCTTCTCTTCACCGAAGTACACTGCGCTCTCGCCTTGCTCTTGCAGTAGCTTGGCCCGATCCTTTTGGCCGAGATCGCCTTTTCCCGGGAGCAGATACTTGACGGTAATAAACCACAGTCGTTCATCCTCGAGCCATTTACAATCTGTGACGTCGGTGTTGAACCGGAACTTTTCGGTGATACCAGCCTTGTTAGCCACACTCTCTAGATAGGTGTAGATTTCTCGACCGGGTGGAAAGAACGTGGTCCAGTTAGGGTTCGGTGCGAATGAATAGGAGTAGAATATGGCAGGTCTAAGGTTACACGGTGTTAACTCTACGTTCAACTGAAAATGGAAGTGGGATATTACACGTCGCAAGCTACGCCAGGATAACGGTTGATCCACCTGCGAGGACGTTAGATATCATCAACTTTAGCGGCGCAGAGAAAATGTGAGTTGCAAAGCAGTGAATGCGTCGTCGAATAAGCTGCATCTTCTGGAAACATTTGCTAAAAGTACCACCTTCGAAGTATAACCCGAGACGATATCTCAAATAGGAAGCTTCAAAAATGTTCGAGCTCTGCATCGAACAGAACGTACCATGTTCCACCGAGACCTGACTGGCGTTCGAAGATGCGGAAATGATCGAATCCGAGATCCACTTTGAGCTTATAACCCATTGCTACTCCCGACTCTCCTGCACCGACAATGGCGACAGGGATGTAGGTGTATGCATCTTTCGCATTGTAGCCGTGAACTATATTGATGGAAGTTGGCGCCATGATGCTTGCGTACATCAAATGCGAGATAGAACGTGCAAAGCAGAGAAAATCGGGATAAAATGAAGGCTAAAGAATATATATGCACAATGTTTGGGCAGGTGAAACTGGATCTGATATCAACAGTGTGTCGACTACTAGCAAAGCGGGTCGCGGCTGCGCTGCTGGCACATGGAGAGACCCTCGGCTAAATCAACTCGCAGTAAGCGAATAGGAGAGTATCGAATGGCAAAGGCGCTCAAAAGTTAAAAAAAAAAATAAAAGACGTAAGATCTTGCGATCATGAATTTCTGCAACGAGGAACATATGGCGCACAGGGGGAATTGGTCGATTAAAGCATGAGAAGCTTCCCTCCAGGCGCTGCCGAGGCATTGTCATCCTTGTCAGACCACTCGTCTCCCAAAGCGGTTCAAGCGCTGATGCTGATACTTTATGCAACCGGAAGAAGTCGGTAGTTTGCTTGGTATAACAAATAGTAGTGTTGAGTGCGTGTTTTCACTTGCTCAGTGTAGAGTCGGAGCGTAGTTAGGCGAAGCTGATTGTTACGATAGTAGTTACTCTAAGGTAACCAAAAGGTGTGTCAGCAACATTAGATCCTTGTGATCAAATACCTGTGGAATGCTCTGCTGCTCATTGAATTTAATGTTTCGAAGCAGTCCTACGTACCTTATCGTTCTCTATCAACAAATTAAAATCCATGCCACCCACATGGTGGTTGTCTGCAATCGAACCAGGTACGATAATATGCAGCCCGGTGTCGCGAGCCAAACCATAGGTCCTCTGTCTTTAGAGCAATCTCAGCTCCGTTACTCTATACGCACCTGTGCTTTCTTAATCCTGTGTGAATCTTGTGGTCGAGTCATTCTAGAACCTCCGGACGCCTCTCGGCTGAATATATATTGCGCGGGCGTTATCGTACCGCCTCCTTTTCCAGTGGAAACTCACCTCTTGACAATCACATAGCCTCATTCCTGCACAGCTTTCTTAAGGACCCCCTAGGTCGTGTCATAAACATAGCATTCACAACTTTCATTTCGACGATCTGTCCCCGGCTTTTATGTCTTTCACTCTACGGAGTGATGCGTTTGCAGTTATCATCTTCGACAAGTACCTCATGCAACATCGCGCCGTAGAGTACCCATCCCGCTGCTCATTCAAGATTTACGCGTGAGGCAACAGCCCAACGAAGATGTGGGTGAGAATCCTCAAATTGGGGCAATAGTGGGAGGTGTTGTTGCTGGCATCGCGATGGTCGCGATTGTAACGTTCTTGATGTGGCGATTCGTGCTCAAAGGACGGCGCTATGATAGACGATGAATATATGTACGATCCTCTCCCAGATATCGAGGACACGACCAGCAGGCCAAGCAATCGGGCCACTGTAAATGCAGCGATGTCAATACGTTCAAGCATCATCACTAGAGCATCAGCACGCATCGAGCTCGCATACATTTCAGGCGTCGATGGAGTAAGATACGGCAGGCCTGCTCCCATCGTCCCACCCCTTCTACCAATCCCAGCTGCGGGAGACTGGCCAGCGCAAACGCAGGACATTGGCAAACTCAATACTCCGCCCCCAACTCAATCTGCAGCTGTCGAGATACCAGGCACCGGCATCTCTTTCGAGCAGGAACACCACTCTCTGTGCACGAGATGCGCAGCTGTTGGCTTGGACAGTATTGTATCACTACAGCTTCATGGGAAACTACATTTTGTAATGGACCTGGATGCGACGAAAATATTAAAGACTAAAGCATTCTGTTCATTCTGCTCACTCCTTTCGGAAGTTCAGCCTCCTCTATTTGGGGGAGATAATGCTCGGCTCGCATTATTTGCTATCGAAGCTCCATCGCCACGATTTCCGTCCGCAATCGGGACCAATTTGCTGGCCGTCCTTCGATTAACCCGTTCAATCGATGAGATTGTCCCTTCAAGGATCAAAAACCTGTCATATATCCGTGCTCTAAACAAAGGACAACTTCCAGGAATCTCCCGCAGCGATGTCGATTATATACCTGTACGCGATTGGCTCAATCTATGTCACGAGCAGCATGGCCGCTGTCTTTCTTCCACAGCTAGTCCAGTCATCCCGAATCTTAATGTTATCGACTGTGTATCTATGACACTAACGAACTTACCAAATGGAAGCACCTACGTCGCTCTGAGCTATGTGTGGGGTCGAACGGGGTCAGACGGAGAAGCAAAGCATTCAGGCAATCTACCTGTGACCTTTCCAGCCACTATACGGGATGCCATTACAGTTACTAAGATCCTAAATTATAGGTACCTTTGGATCGACAGGTACTGTATACCTCAGCAAAATGACAAAGACAGACATACGCAAATTCGCCAAATGGATCGGATATATCAGAATGCGGAATTAACGATAATTGCCGCTGCTGATTCCGATGTCGAATCCGGGCTGCCGGGGGTCGGATTCACACCACGACATATTTTGAAGGCTTCGATTGGGGATCGAATATGCGTAGCTGTTTCGGATCCGCGAACTCTCGTCAAACAGTCCAAGTGGATGTCGAGAGCCTGGACATGCCAGGAGGCGATATTGTCGAGGCGCAAATTATTCTTTACGGAGGAGCAGATATGCTTTGAATGCGGAGAGTCAAACTACGAAGAAGTTAGCTCTCATTGGGAAGACTGTAGGATTACGGGAGAAATTGCTGCACAGCAGGCTGCAGACCTTTCAATCTTTCCGACGAGCAAAGCCGGCGACATCTCCGAGGATGCAAGTAATATGGCATGCGACGAAGATCTGTGGGGTGTCTTCCGCCATATTGAAAATTACTCTGGAAGGGCACTCACATATGAGACGGACATTCTGAACGGCATCTCCGGAGTTCTTCACATCTACGAAACTGCTCGGTATGCGGTGCAACACTTTTTGGGGATTCCAATTCTTCCAGCTGTTGTTGCTTGCTACGCTGGGGCACCAAAGCGAGAGCGGACGCTGAAAGAAACACCGCGGAGCATGACACAGGCATTTGCCGTTGCCTTGTGCTGGCAAACAGGTCCCGGACAACGACGTGATGGATTTCCCAGTTGGTCCTGGGCAGGTTGGACAGGGCAGGTGAAAGAAAGTGTGTCACTTGAAGTCGAACTGGGTAAATACGGATACGTGTCTACTGCCGGGAGAGACATCAAAGTGGACTTCGAACTTATTGCGGGAGGACTGAGATCCTGTGATGAAGTATACAGCCATGGCAATCCACCCGACCCTACTCTTTTCAGCCCCTTCATTCACATCGAAGCTTGGACCTTGCCACTTCAGTGCAGAAGTCTCTCACTATTTCGTGGATATTCAGTTCGAGGCATTGGCAACAACTCTAGGCTGGAACAGAAGCCTTCTTTATCGCTGTCTGGAATCTGGGTAACCGTTCCAGACTGTCAAGCTCCTCGGCCGTACTTTGCAGTGAAAACACAATTGGAAGTCAAGAATGACGAATTTTATATTCGTTATATGGAAGGCCAG
>Ga0335073_10013255_pt1 | contig 11557 bp, 11 predicted proteins | sample Lox_Sample_22_FD_207093 | JGI IMG/M metagenome (GOLD analysis project Ga0335073, IMG submission 207093) | Soil microbial communities from Loxahatchee National Wildlife Refuge, Florida, United States - Lox_Sample_2.2 | ecosystem: Environmental > Terrestrial > Soil > Wetlands | place: USA... | reverse complement strand
TCTGGAGAGAAGTTTGTGTCAATGACTATGACTGGAAGGACATGTTCCTCGCTGGGAGGTTCATCTGTCGAATGCAGAGAATTTGGGGTTGTCGTGGAGGGGTCGTCAACCGACAGGGTCTGAAGGTTGATCTCTACGATTAGCACTTTTGTAAGGGGTTCACCTTCAGGGGTAAGTGCGCGACGGCGACGTGATGCAAAGTAAAGGAGAAATGGAATCACAAAGTTGGCGGTGGATGCAAAGAGCAGTGAACCCCAATTGACAATGATGTTAAGCCAGCCCTTGCGTCAATTCTGAAAAACGAGTTATACCATCGTTTGAAATGGGATTACAAGGATCCACGGGAAGAATGCCGCCCAAAATAATGCCCACGCTACGTTAATCGGGAAACTAGGGAGATACGTTTGGAGCATATTTTCCCCCGGATGAGGTTGTAGCGAATGACGATGGAGAATATGGGAATGGATGTGACCAGCACTGAAAGGGGGAAGAGAACATTGATTACGACCGAAAGAATATGCAGCGATGTCCCAGAGTTTAAGGAGATTGTGGCGAGGATGTTGGATGTATCGTCGATACGATAACTCGCTGCACCGAGAAGACCCAGGACAATGTAGAGGCAAGTACAAAAAACGACGGGTATCCATATCACCCGATGAATCGATACTTTCCGCGACAGTTCGTTAATGAAGGATGGAATGGTAGTCACCTAAGTTAGACACTGCAGGGTATATAAATTTACAAAAGCAAAGTTGCTGACTACGAAACCCACTAGCTGGCTGCCGTCGGGGCCAACGACTGGGATGGTGTTGTTAATGCCGTGTTTTATAAAGACGACGATCCAGATGATAAAGATTCCAATTAACGTAACTGCGGAGATGAGTTGAACGATAATGTTTTGGCCGAGTCGTAGGACGGACAATGGTAGAACCAGGACAACTGAGATCTACAGTTGGCAAAAATCGCGGGACTATACCAGGTATCCAAACGACACCAAGATGTATGAATTGAAGGGTGACCCGGATGTCGAGTTCACCGAGGTTTCTAAATTAATAATAAGAAGGTGGAGATACCGCATATCCACCCTTGTGTAAAGCTGACGGCACATGTCTTTTTAAACAGTTGAATCAGAATGGTATCCATGCTCTACGGTCAACTCAATCTCAATGTGCTTGACCTGAGCGGAAATAATAATGCTGGAAATGTTGACGCTCTGTAATGCAAGAAACAGAATGACTTGTAGGATAAGATGGGATCGTCTTCCGAGACATAGCTCCGCGATTGTGGTGAATTCAACCTGTTCCTGGAATCGTTCGTTCCCCCTAATTTGGCTCATTGCTTCCACAAGAAAAAGAGACGCTGCAGCGGAAAGAATGCCCACGACTAGAAAGGCCAGAACGGGACTACAGTTATTAGAGTGAGATTGGGGGCATACAGAAGCCATCCAGCTTGTTGGAATATCAATGGAACTGAGGTGAGAAAAAGAATCGATTGGGGAGAGGGGGGACCTGTCGTCAAACCTGGCCCTGTAATAGAGCTCACGAGGAGGGCCATGCCCCCCCAGAACCCAATCTCTGGATTCAGCATCCTCTCGCGGCCTTTGCTCTGCTGGCCGCTCCTCTGCTGGCCTTTGGTCCTCCAGGTTTCCACGGGTTCACAGGGGGAAAACCTGGCGAAATCAAATTTGGACACTGAGTAAGCAAACGCTATTTTTAGAATAATCTATGGAAGTCAGGTGATTGATCCTAATTTCTTCCACGATCTCGAGAGCATCATTCTGCCCTCGTCTACAATACGTTCTACAGATTTCTCCTTCCAGAACCCATGTGGGGGCTTACTGCCCGCGATGTCAGGGATATATCCTTCCGACGTCTTTTCCTGCATATCCCCAAAAAACTTGCGTCGGAGAAGATACTCTTCCCGCATAACTTTGATCTCACCCGCCGTCTTTGTTCGTTCCGAAAATCTCCCAGCGAGACGGTCTATGACCCAGTAGCCATGCTCGGCTACGAGAACAACGACCAGTAAATAGATGATTCCCTTTTGATCAAACTCAAATGTAGACTCGTCGCGGAATAGGCATATGAGAGTGCAAGTTGTAAGACTTCCAAGCCAGGCGAGGAAGGAAATGTTGTCCAGCCACGGACCTATAGAGTCTGCTCGTTGGGGTATGGGCCGTCGCCGACTGGTGCAAAGTTTGACTGCATCGGAACGTACCTCTATCCAGTTATTCACGACACAAGCCAGTGGAACAAGCGGCCATGCAATCGACCAGAGCGCGATATATCCAAACTATCATTAACCACATTCATCAAGGTAAACCTGTATAATCATTTCTTCGTAGTCTTCGTAGATCTCGTACTCCGGCAATTCGAGGTCTTTGCGGACCTTCTCCAGAAACGGTCGTTCCTCTTCTGAATCAAACGCGGTGATCGTTTCGTCGGAGGTGTGGGTGATTCGTCGAGCTTCTGAGAAGAATTTCCGTTTAATATAGGGTCCGAAGTACTCCTCAATTGCTTGGAATATTTGTCCGGCTACCGCAAAGTAAATGACTTGTTGCTTAAGACGCACAGAGTCGATCGCAATCGAGTTGAACAACTTCAGCGGGAGAAACTGCCTCCCAAACGGGACTATTGTCAGTAATACTTTTGGGGATGAACCGTAAACATATGCAGTGAGAATGATACTCATATATGAGTTGAAGAATGTCAAGATAAAGTTTTTCTGCGTAAATGCATTTTCATAGCCCTGTTCCGTTCGATGATTCTCATAGTTCGTCAGGGCGGTGGAAAGTTGAAGATAGATATTTGATAGCACCGGAAAGAAGAGAGAGAGGAACATTGTGGGAGTAAATACCTGAATCAGCTGAGGAAGAGTATGTGTACCAGATATTCTTTGAACGCACCGTCGTAAACCTCGCTCACGTATACCTCGACGGCGAACGATAACGTCAGAACGATTGCCAACGCAAGACCTCCAGCGATACTGAACGGAATGAAAAGCGCTCGTCTCAGGACGCGTTTCCACCTGAATTAGCAACGTAAAGGGATGAATACATTGGAAAGTATCCCGTTTTCTCCCCCGTAATTGGATCCATTCGTTCCCCTTCTGTGACGTATGCCGCCCTTCGTTGTTCGACGAGTTTGCTGCACCCCTTTACTCCCCATTGTACAGCAAGATCCCGCTGCTTCCTTTCCCAAGCATGCTTGAAAAACACAGTCCAAATGCTCAGTCCAACGCCGTATACCCAATCATAACTCGGGAAGAAAAGATGCGAGAGGATGCCCATGATGGATATAGGAACAAGTGAGAAGCAGTAGAATTGCGTGAAAGCAAAATACAATGTGATTTTTTCGCCGTAGTGGTTGCGGAGGATTGTAAAGTCCGAGTCGCTAACGAACCACTCGCTGGACCAGCTTTGTATCCATTTCTCATATCAGTTTCACACAAGAAGATTTTACTCTGTTGAATTCCGGATCTCTCAGGGGAAAGAGAGACTCGACGTAGTCTTCGTGTCCGGGTGTGATACCTGCCCCTCCTTCTGCTTCCGGCGCCGCGATTAAGGTGTGCACGACTCTCAATCTTTCCGCCTCTGTCACCGGTTCGTCATCGACAGACAGTCCAGCGAGTTGATTTTCCGCATCAACCAGGGGTCGAACGCCGTGAAAGAGCTCAGCGTATCTAATCAACTTGGCAATATATTGACGTACCTGGCCTTCCGTACTAATATGTTCAATTTGCTGGTTGAACATCGAATGAAAAGCAACAGTGTTCCTTTGCCTCCATGACGCATTTCCACCTTTAAACCCACCCGATCGAGCCCTCTCAACAGTTTTTCCAGCTGGGCCTCGCTCTCAGGCGCCGTCTTGGAAGGTGTCCGGAATAAAAGCACATAGTCGGGCGATCGGTCGGGATCATTCTGAAGTGTCCCGTTCTGTGAGTCAGCTCTGCTTAATCCGCCGAAAAGATTGAAGCCGGATGCTTTGATAGCGTGTGTCATTATACACCGCCGAACTTGAAGATCGCTTTAATCGCGTGAAGCCAACTAGACAATGAGTATCCCCCGCCACGCCTCACTCATCGCTTTGCTCATCCTTGACTGAATTAATGTTTTAAGTTGATCCACGGGACGAAGGTTCTCCATCCCACCTAGTCCAGATTTATAGTTTTGGCAAATACACAAGGTCGGGTGATTGTAGCCGATTGGCTTCCGTCGGAAGTGGGCGTCTATTTTCAGGTGCACGGACAAGGTTGCATTCTGAATTGTCCCAATGACTAAAGCTGCACAGCCTCGCCTCCTGGAAAGACGAGACAATTCTTGTTCGACGCGGAACAACGTTATCATCGCATCCGGAACAAGTAAAGTTCTGTCGACGCTGTCTGTCTGATGAAGTTTTCTCACGAAGAAACAGCGAAAGCACCCGATTCGACAAAGCCGAGAGACTCCCCCAAGGCACTGCCGATTATCACCATCGACACGACTGTATCACCCGTTGTACCCAAAACAAAGACTGACTCAAAGAACCTCGGAGCAGCAACACTCCGTGGAGACTCAAGCCTTGGATCGACTGGAATTGTCGTGCCTCAACCACTCGCGCCTTTAACAAATGGCAAATCAACTTTATCACACTTGTTTGTTTCCCCGTCGCAAAGCTAACAATAGGAATGTACTCCAAGTCCCATCTGCGTTCAGACACAATCGATCAAACTCCAGCGTCTCCAGAGCAAGCGACATGTCGAGATGGTCGGGCTGGACACCTAGCCCTTCCACAGACGTACACGGATCGGAATTTGGCGATAGTCCGACTCACCTCGAATCGACCGACCGCTGGCAAGACTCATCTCCATTCGCCTTTACCAAAGCACAAGTCGGCAAAAGACTATACGATCCCAAGGATCTGAACTTTCTAGGGGCGATTGGTGGACTTGACGGACTGAGTCTGGGATTACAGGTGGATTTGAGTAAAGGCTTATCACCGGATGAAGAGTTGCATCCAGTATCGTTGGAAGATGTCTGGCGTCTGCTAGCGCGTGGAGAAAGACATGAAATCGTAAACGGGGCGGACGGTGACTTCCGAGACCGCCAGCGTGTATTTGGTGAGAACAAGATTCCGATTCGCCCTCCAAAAAATATCTTGCAGCTCATGTGGATCGCCCTGCATGATAAAGTCTTGGTAATCCGGACGATGTCCTCGTTAATGTAGATACTATTGAGTATCGCGGCCGTCGCCTCTCTCACACTTGGGTTGTACCAGACATTCCGACCGGGATCGACGAATAAATTGGAATGGGTTGAAGGAGTCGCCATTCTCACCGCCGTTGCCATCGTTACGATCGCCCAGTCTTTCAATGACTATCAAAAAGAATTGCAGTTTGCAAAATTAAACCAAAAGGTCGAAATTCGACGGCAATGCTGATGGTAGAAAGAGGACCGAGTGGTGATTGTTGTTCGTGGGGGAAGAACTATTTCCATGAGTCTATACGACCTTCTCGTTGGGGACGTTCTATTGCTGGAAGCAGGAGATATAGTTCCAGTCGACGCCGTCCTAATCGAAGGACAAGATATCTGCTGTGACGAGTCTTCGGTGACGGGAGAAAGTGACACTTTGGAGAAGGTGCCGGCGGATATCGCACTGCAATCGAATGGCGACCCGTTCATCCTGAGTGGGACAAAAGTATTGGAAGGTGTGGGAAAAGCGTTGGTTACCGCGGTAGGAACGAATTCGTGTTACGGAAGGATGATGACAGGTGCGTCCCCTAAAATCAAACTAATTATAGCATTCCAAGACGAACCGGAGGAGACACCTTTGCAAATTCGACTCAACCGGATCGCAGATATGATTGCGAAATGGGGGGGCGGCATTGCCCTATTGTTGTTCATTATCCTCGTCATCAAATTCTTCGTGCGCCTTCCGGGCAGCGTGGCTTCACCCGGCGAAACAGTCGAGCATCTCATGCAGATCCTCATCGTCTCGATCAGTATCGTCGTGGTCGCCGTCCCCGAAGGGCTCCCCCTTGCGGTCACCCTTTCACTCGCCTATGCAACCATTCGCATGATCCAAGATAATAATCTGGTCAGAGTGTTGAAAGCCTGCGAAACGATCGGCAATGCAACAACTATCTGCAGTGACAAGACGGGGACATTGACCGAAAATAAAATGACCGTGGTCGCCGGAACATTAGGGACGGCCGACAAGTTTGACAAAGATTCGCAAATCTTGATCGCGATACAAGCGGAGGCAGTGAATATGCAGAGTTTTTTCGACCAACTACCTACCTCTACAAAGACGCTACTGCGGGAGAGTATTGCGCTGAATACGACGGCTTTCGAAGGCGACGACGGCAACGGAAATCTGCAGTTCATCGGATCCAAGACGGAGACGGCGCTTCTCCAGATGGCGAAATTCTACCTCACCATGACGGATGTTAATCAGGAACGGCAGGCCGCTAGACAGGTCCAGCTATTCCCTTTCAGTTCGGAACGGAAATGCATGGGTGTCGTTATAAGTACGGACGATGGTTTTCGTCTGTATGTCAAAGGTGCTAGCGAGATTGTTCTTAATAAGAGCAGTCGGGTTATAAACTCGGAAGGAATACGAACTCTGTCCGATGACCGCAACGTCATAGCCTGCACGATCGAGCACTATTCCTCCAACTCACTTCGAACGATTGCATTCGCCTACCGCGACTTTGCACACTACGCACCCAGTCAGTTCGACCAAGTCTTTACAGACATGGTATTCATCGGTGTCGTCGGTATCAAGGATCCCCTCCGTCCCGGCGTCACCCAAGCCGTTAGTGATTGTTGCAATGCCGGCGTCATGGTTCGAATGGTCACGGGTGATAATATTGCCACCGCCAAAGCCATCGCAACGGAGTGCGGGATTTATACGGATGGGATCATCATGGAGGGACCTCAATTTCGAACATTATCGAGAGCGCAAATGAAGGAAGTCATTCCTCGACTTCAAGTCCTTGCACGGTCGAGTCCAGAAGACAAACGTGTATTGGTCAAACATCTCAAACGAAGTGGACAGATTGTTGCGGTAACGGGTGACGGGACGAACGACGCGCCCGCATTACGAGCGGCGGACGTGGGATTTTCGATGGGATTGGCTGGTACCGAGGTCGCGAAATCAGCCTCTTCTATCGTTTTAATGGATGATAACTTTACATCCATCGTGAAAGCGATCGCTTGGGGACGATGTGTGAATGACGCGGTCAAAAAGTTTTTGCAGGTACGTCCTTGGAAATGTATCTAACATAGTTTCAACTTACGGTGAGTGTCACCGCAGTTGGATTTGCGTTTGTATCCTCTGTACTCAGCACCGACGAATCGTCCGCTTTGACGGCCGTTCAGTTACTGTGGGTGAATTTACTGCAAGACACCCTAGCTGCACTCGCCCTCGCCACGGATCCGCCTACGTTGGAGTTGTTGAACCGAAAACCCGAGCCCAAGGGATCCTCCTTGATTTCGTTCAACATGTGGAAAATGATTTTCGGACAATCGATTGTCCAACTCCTCGTCATTTTCGTCCTCGATTTTACTGGTGATAATTTCTTTCCTAGTTGGGACGATGCCACGCTCAAAACAGTCGTGTTCAACACGTTCGTCTGGCTACAAATTTTCAACGAAATCAATTGTCGCCGACTAGACAATAAACTCAACATTTTCGCCGGAATCCCACAAAATTCATTCTTCATCGTCATCATGATCATCATGGTGAGTTGTCAAACATTGATCATTACCTTCGGCGGTCCCGCTTTCTCAGTAACGCGTCTCGACGGTCAGCAGTGGCTATTGTCCATTGTCCTCGGGTTTCTCTCCATTCCCGCCGGCGTCATTATCCGACTCATCCCAAATTACTTTATCCAATTATTCATTCCGAAATGTCTCTCGCAAAGGCCGAAGAGCGATGAAGAACGCCAGATTGAAGACTGGGACGACGCAATGGAAGCCATTCATGCCGACCTGCGGTTCTTCAAAAGACTTCGAGGGGACGGAAGATGCGGACGATTTGCAAGGAATTATGAAATCGAATCCTCGGATCCCTCCGAGTCGGAACGTCCAACACGGCAATCCTCTTTTGAGGATGAATTATCTCCAAGCCCTAACACAAACCATCCTCCTCCTTCTTCATTATATTCCGTCAACGCCGCCAGTACTCTCATTCCTGGGCTAATTGCTCTCTCGACTGCATTATCTCCCGTCGCTTCCACGCAATTGATTGCCAATAATGACTAGCAACGACGAAATTCTTCCTTACCTTTGTCCTATAGAGTTTAGAACTATTGCATTAGATTTAGGTAATATCTTGATAGACCGTCGTTGTGACGGTTCTGTGGCGCCAATTTTTTTTGCTCCGCATAATTATACGCCAGCGCACGAATCACTATTAAATTCGGCGGTCATTGTCTCCGCCACTTTCGTCTTTATGGTCGTCCACGTTCTTCATATGCTTGGCCTCCCCTGACGATCCTTCTCTCTGCCGGGGGGATTTCTGCCGTCATCGAAAACTCGGGAATGTTCCACGAGCCAAATTTGCTTGCTGCGTTAGTCCGACTCGCTACACGGCGTCTCCATCACACGCTATGTTAACGGTCGTTCTAACCTCCCCAGACTAAATACGTTAACCAAATTCATGCAAGGGAGACATATCGCTTTCAAATTGATCTCACTTCCAGCCACAGGTAGTGATTGCCAATACTTCTAGAGAACTTGACGACCTCGTTCAGTCATATTGTGACACTCGCTCGAATGGCACAACTCGACTTATCCTTTCTTCTCGCTATTCAGAATTCTCGCCAACAGAGGTCTACGAAATCGTGTCTCCCTATTTCAACGCTATCTACGAGGCATAACCTAATCGCCAGATGGAGATAAGGCTTTTGAGGACAAGGCCCGATATTGTTTATTCGAGTTTTTGAATGACAAGGGAATCAAGTGTCACGAGTTGGAACGTACTCTTCCAAAAAATTGGGAAGGGAGTTGAGGAATGGGTGGGAATTGTTGAAGTCTAGTCTGCTCATGCGGTGTTTGAATGCGAGCGCTGCGTCGCATCGGTAGTCTAGACTATTATTATAATTTTCTTAAGACAGGCTTAGGAAATCGTTCTCGAACCTCACAGAATGCGAAAAACCATGAAAGCGTTGGGAAAACATCCTAGCTTGAGCAGGGTCTTTGTTGCGGGTGAGTACTGGGTGGCCACAGATGGAGACGATCTCAAAGAGGCGGCTCAGGAAGAAGGGTTTGGTCTCTTATTTCAATCACCTCGCCATGATCCCCTAAGTTGATGCTTTCAAGCACAGTACTGCGGTGCGAGATTACTTAGTCGGTACAATTATTTGAATGCAGCAATTTACACCTGATACCACCACGTTTTGAGCAGGACGTCCTATTATTTCCAAGCGCTGTCTCCGAGGCTACGGTCGAACGGGTTAGGGGCTGCGCGGTAGGCAAACTACCAGCACTGGCTTGACGGGATTCCCGCGTTGATCGTTTATCGAATCACCAAATCGTGCAGAATGGACATCTCCTGGGACTTGATCCAGACATGGGTTAGCTCTGCGATTGGTCTCCTCCTTTTCTACATCATTTTCAGTGGCTTTTTCCTCAACCCAACTCGTCATATTCCTGGCCCTCTCTTCGCTCGATTTACAACGTTATCGTTCTATCATCGCATAGTCCGCGGGTCCTTGGGCTCGGACCTTGTCGCCCTCCACAAGAAATACGGTATATTCCTCACGTTGCCATTAATCATAGGTCCTGTTGTTCGACTTGGACCAAACCACGTGGACGTCCAGTCGCACAAGATTGCTCAGAATGCCTGGGGAGGGCAGAATGAAGCTCGGCAGCCCTGGCATAAAGATCCTTTGCTGGGCAAGCTGGCGCGATTTGGTTTGGACGTGGAGAATTTGGTAACACTTCCTGGACCTCGCGAAGCGCTTCGAATGAGGAGGCTTATCGGCGCGCCATTCTCTCGAAAGTTTCTGCTGGATCAACGGAGTATTTTCATGGGCTGCGTCCAAACTCTGTTGGAAAGTATAGACAAAAGCAGTGACGACGGAGTGGAAGTTCATATGGAATTTCGCAAGTATACGCTTGATGTTGTGAGTATACAACATGTCCTGCTTTTCTAATTCTAGCACAATTTTCATATGGGGGATATTTCAACGTCAAACCGTCAAGCGTTATTGAGCTGACGGATCACATAATTCTTGCAAATGTTGAACGCCCTGAACTCCCTAATTGTAGACAATCTTCGCATTGTCTCCGACAGTTTTGAATGTTCTGAAGAAGATCCCCGGAAGGGCGACTCGATTCAGTCGGGCACTAGACCAGATTTATAAGGTAGATCACACGATATCCGTACTTATCATTGATCGGTGATACGTCGATACAGGATTACAAGAGTCACGTCCAACCCGGTTCGCGGAAGGATTCACTGGGTCAACTCCTTGCCGCGAAAGACGAGAACGGAGTGTCTCTTACGAAAGACGAATTGGTCGCGGCAGGGCTAGTTTTCATGATTGTTGGTCTCGCCCCCCATAAAGGTTGCTAATAGAAGGCGGCGACTCCACTGCAGTAGCATTGATGTACATTTGCTATCGGTTGGCAAAAAATCCGGATCTCCGGAAGAAAATCAGAACCGAACTCTCAACTATCTCAATGGAGAATTTGAATCTCAACGACCTCGAAAAATTTCCACTCTTCAATGCTGTTATTCTTGAAAGTCTTCGGCTTTACCCGCCGGTCCCTATTCCGACGGCCAGGATTTGTCCCGCACCAGGCATTACAATCGAGGACTGCTTTATTCCCGCCGGGGTAATTTCTCCGATGAGGAGCCTAAATGCAGGTGAATGTTTGTCATAGCGTATTTCCTGTCTGCAGAGACCCGACTATCTTTCCAGATCCTGACGCCTTCAAACCAGAGAGGTCATCCCTCAAACCTCCTTCTAACGTCAGGTGGTTGGATCTCAGTCGCGAAGAGCAGTCAAAATTATTCGACAGTACAATGGTGTTTGGATACGGTCCTCGCATCTGCCTTGGAAAGGAGTAAGCGCTCTTGAAATCCAGCTGACTTAGAATGGCGATGATGGAGATTAGGCTGGCTATCGCTTCTTTAGTTTTGAAATACGATACGTGGAGTGGCATCCCCGATAAGCCGGGGAACTGGGACGAGGAAATGAAGCCATATGATTCGATTGTTTTGACGCCTCGAAATGGAAAGTGTGTCATAAAATTCGCAGTTTGATCACGTATAATTAGGTATTCACTACTTATAGCCTTAAATGTGGTCGTTACGCTCCCATGTCTTCTTGGCCCCGATCTTGTCGACCACACTTCTGACAGCCCATTCGATGCGGTGCAACAAGAACATTTCGTCCTCGTCGATATGCGGAATCGAGTTTTTCACCCTTTCTGCCCAGCCCGATTCCTGTGCGTCAAATTCCTCCTCAACATCCCATGCCGAAAAGGTTTCCCCGTCCGACAGCCCGTGAAGTCGACATTGCTGGAGGTATCTGACTTGAAATCTTCTGTTAACTACCGTGCGCA
>Ga0335073_10013253_pt1 | contig 11557 bp, 10 predicted proteins | sample Lox_Sample_22_FD_207093 | JGI IMG/M metagenome (GOLD analysis project Ga0335073, IMG submission 207093) | Soil microbial communities from Loxahatchee National Wildlife Refuge, Florida, United States - Lox_Sample_2.2 | ecosystem: Environmental > Terrestrial > Soil > Wetlands | place: USA... | reverse complement strand
CGGACTGGTCATCGGTGTGCCGGATTTCGGGAATTACAACTGGTATGGTTTTCGCCTCAAGCGGCACGACGTGGAAGGCGACGTCGTCTGCCTGGGCGTGGGCTGGTCACGGGAACAGATCGTTCAGCAAGTCGTTTTGAATGATGTCACCAACGCGTTTGACTTCATCCTGCGTAACGGGCGCCTGACGGCGTCGGTCAACGACGTGGAAGTCTTTCACAAAGCTGCTCCCCCGGCGAACATTCAGGTGCCGGAGAACGGTTATCTGGTAGGACTGGGCGCTTTCAGTGACAGCGAGGACACTGTTGTCCGCTATGACGACGTGCAATTGCGGCAACTTCATTGAGTTTCATTGAGTTTGCCCGGCGGCAACCGGGTTCTCTCCCCGCGTCCGATAAAGGATGTCCACCACGTTGCGAAGATATTGTTCATCTGCGACGCCGTCGGTGGCCTCGGCCGGAAATTCGACCTTGCTTCGGAAATGGCCGGCCAGTTCACGGAACAATTCCACCCGGGCCACCAGTTCAAATTCTTCGCGCCGCAATAATGCCTGCAGGGCGACATCCGCCTCCATCGGTGAAATGCGCTGGCGCAAACGACCGGTCAGATGAGGATATTGCCGGAGTGAGTTGTATTTGCCGGCGAGCAACTGATCGAGGTCCGGTTCGGTCACGCGCGGATTCCGGACGACGATGGTGTTGGCGGCGAGGTCCCCCAATCGCTGGCAGCGGGAGTTAAACCAGCAGGCCAGGCCGCCGACGAGATAGAACGCCGGCAACGAATCCACGAACCGCAACAGGTTGCGCGCCACAATCTGATTGAATTGCAGCCGCATTCCTTCCGCATCCACCACGCGCAACCGGAACAGTTTCTTGCCGACCGTCTGGCCGCGCCAGTTCCATTCAAGAAAAATCCCGTAGCCGATGCTGATCACGAAATAACCGATCACCGACAGCGCGAGGCCGAAGTTCCAATTGATGGCTTTCAACAAATCCAAAGCGATCCCCAGGATGAACAAGCCGGCGCTGATGCAAAGCTGGTCAATGAACCACGCCCAAAACCGTGTCACGGGTCCCGCGAGCAGTTGCGAAAAGACAATGCCTTCCGGGGTGCGAATGAACAGTGTGCTGGTTTTCATCGGCGCCCGCTTGTGGTTTCGGCTTTTTCCCGGGTTCCTGATTTTGCCAGAAACAGGGCCAGCAGAATCAGCTCAACGGCGCCGAAGGCAATTTTGGCTTCGTAGGGAATAACGGGTTCGTGATACTGGGAGAGGAACGCCTCGATGAACCCGGCCCAGATCAACAGGACGCCGACGCCAAAAATCAGCGTGACGACGTCGCCGGAAATTTCGCGCAATCGCGTCCTGAGCGGAACGCGGCTGCCTCGTCCGATGAGGGCGAGCGCCAACAGCAGGCCGGCCTGGCCGGCGATGAGGATGGCCGGGATTTCCACCACCCCGTGCGGCATCGACCAACCAAGGAGGAATTTGGTTTGTCCGGCGCGGATGTAATCCACGGCGACGGCGCCGAGAATGACCCCGTTGTAAAACAGCATGATGAGGGTGCCGATCCCCCATGTCATGCCGAGCGCCAGGGTGAATATGGAAACCTTGGTGTTGTGTGTCATCAGCTCCACCGAGAATGTGGTTTTGACACCGGCCAGCCGGTCGTGCGTGGCCTTTTCTTCCTCGGCCACGCGCCGGGCCGGGTCTTCGAGCAGATGGGAGAACGGCATCAGCACCGGTTTGGCCTCCGGATCGAAGGCAATCGCCAGCCCGCCAAAGGCGCAGCCTGCCAGGGTGACGGCCAACGACAAATAAAAAGCCCGGACATGGCGGCGGAACGTTTGCGGCAACGTCTGGAAAAACCATTTTAACGGAAAGAACCGGCGTTGTTTCTCGCGCGTTTCGTGAATTTCGCCATAGGCGCGGGCAACCAGATTTTCCAGATACCGCCGGGTCTCCGGTTCCGAGGACAGGGTGGTGATTTTTGCCAGGTCGGCGGCAGTACGCTCGTAAAGGTGGTGGAAAAGCTGCAATTGCGGCAGTGTCATCCGCAGTTCCGGTTCCGCTTCCAGCCGGTCGAGCATCCTTTCCAGTTCGGTCCAGAACGGCCGTTCACCGGCGAGGAAACGTTGCAAATCAATGATCACAGCAATTGTCTCTGTTTGACGTTCAAATATTGCGACACCAGTGCGGCGCTCAAACGTTCGTTGGCCAGCAGTGAGAATTGGACCCCGCACCGTTGCAGGACCTTTTGCAACTCGCGCAATTTCTGCCACTGCAGGTGGCCGCCGAGGTGGCCGTACAAATCATCCGGCCCGGCAACGGCCGGATCCGTGAAGAGTGGTTGTACCCCCGGCATCTGCACCATATCCACCAGCACCAGATGCTGTCGCCGGATCATATCCACGTTGCGGACAAAACTTTCCGCCAGCGCCGGGTCATCCAGCGCGGTCAGAAACACCAGCAACGCGCGACGACGCAGCCGCAGCCGGATGAAAGCGCAGGCTTCATCGAAATCCGGTGTGGTGATCTTCGGTTCCAGAGTATAAAGCGCGTCGCGACAGACGCCATAGTGAGTCTTGCCGTTTTTGGCGCGCACAAACTTTTCCACCTTGTCCGTGAAGGTCAACAGCCCGAACAAATCGCCCTGCCGCTCCGCTGCCAGTCCCAGGATCAGCGCGGCGGTCACGAAACGTTCCAGAACGGAGGTTCCCGTTGCCCGGTTCAAAGTTCCCGGTTGAGTTTCCGGCAGCCTGGAAGTTTGAACCGGTCGGGCACTCAATCGCGAGGCGTCCAGCACCACGTAAACTTCCTGGGTTTTTTCAATTTGGAAAACTTTCGTGATGGGTTTTCCCCGCCGGGCCGTTGCCTTCCAGTGGATCTCGTGGTAATCGTCGCCGGGGATGTATTCGCGCAGTTTTTCAAAATCACGGCCCTTGCCGACCTGCCGCTGCGCGTGCACGCCAAAGGCGCCCCGGTTTAAAAAGAGTGCCGCGATACTCTTTCGTTCGTTCAGCAGGTTGGGATAGACGCGCAGTTCCGACCGCACCGGCACCGTTTTGCGCACGGCCCAAAAACCGAGGGGTGAACTGCCCTCAATATAGGCTGAATGAAACCGATAGTTGCCGCGTTTAAGCGGGGTACAGGGCCAGGCCAGCCGCGACCATTCGCTTTGTACGGGCAACAGCGCGTCCAGGGATTCGGAGCCGGTCCGGATTTCCCGCGGCCAGGGCAGCGCCACCCGCAGGCTCTTCTGCCGCTGGCGTTCGTTGCGGATGCGCATCTCCAATTTGGCCTCACGATCCTTCGACATGCGCGTGACGGCAGGCAATTCCACCCCGACCCCCGTAAGGCTCCGGCGCGCGCTGATGGCATCGGCCAGCGTGACCAACACCAGGCTGCCGATGCACAACAGGCAAACACCGGCGGTCGGCGGCGATACCGCTGCCAACAGGGCGAATGGCAGTACCACCACCGCCACCCAGAACAGCAGTCTGAAACGGGGGACAATCATCGCGGCACGGCAATTTGTTGGAGAATCTTCTGGATGACTTCTGTCACGGTCAGGCCTTCGATTTCAAATTCCGGCCGGAGGATCAGGCGATGTTCCAGCACCGGCGGCGTCATTTCCTTGATGTCGTCGGGCGTGACGAAATCACGGCCGGACAGGGTGGCCCGGGCGCGGGCAGCCATGATGAGCGACTGTGTGGCGCGCGGCCCGGCGCCAACCAGGATGCTTTCCTGCTGCCGGGTGGCGCGAATAATATCCACCAGATAACCGACCAGTTCTTCGCGCATAACGATGGCGGCCAGGCCTTCCCGCAACGAAGCCAGATCTTCGGCCTTGATGGCCGGTTGAACGGCACCCTGTGCCAGCACGGTTTCCGGCGCATCCGGCGTCAGCGTCCGCTGCGCCAGCGCCAATTCGTCGGCGCGGTCCGGCGTTTTCATGGTGATCTTCAGCATGAACCGGTCCTTCTGCGCCTCGGGCAGCGGGTAGGTGCCCTCATATTCAATCGGATTTTGCGTGGCAAACACGGTGAAACTTGACGGTAGCGAATACGTTTCGCGGTCAATCGTCACCACGCGTTCCTGCATCGCCTGCAATAGCGCCGACTGGGTCTTGGCCGGCGCGCGGTTGATTTCGTCGGCCAGTAAAAACGAGGTGAAGATAGGGCCTTTGATGAGCGAGAACTCATTACGTTGCAGGTTGAAAACGTTGGTGCCGGTAATATCGGCCGGCATCAAGTCGGGCGTGAACTGAATGCGCGCGAAGTCGGCGCCCAGAACGCGGGCGAGTGTGCGCACCAGCAGGGTTTTGGCGACCCCGGGCACGCCTTCGACGAGGGCATGTTGGCCGGTGAAGATGGCGATGAGCGCCTTTTCGATGGCGTCGTGCTGGCCAATAATAACCTTGCCGGCCTCGGACCGGGCTTGGACGAGGACTTCCTTGAGTCGTTCGGTATTCATGATTTTGGCGATGGGTTGCGGGCTCCCAGGATGGAGCAGATTTTTTTATACGTGGCGATGGGATTTCGATCTTTAGACGGCAGGCCGTTCTCTGCTTCGAACACCGCTTCGGCCTGTCGCTGCCGCGTGGCGGTGAATGGGCCGGCCGGCCCGGCCGACTTTTTCCATTCAATGAAACAAACCGACAGCAGGTCGCGCGGCGCAATGCTGCGACGGAGCAGGTTGGCAAAACCGGCTGCGGAATCCTTGCCGGCGATATAATCCTGCCGTGTTTGCGCGGCGTGCGGCGGCACCAGACCGCTGGCATTTTTCCAGATGAACAGCCCGGCCAGCAGCAACAGTCCGGCCGCCAGCCCGTGCAGACGATATTTACGCATCAATATCGCAACCCCCGGGGTCTGAACGATGCCGAAATGGGATTCATCAAAAACGACGTTTCTATCGGCGCCGACAAGCCAGGCCAGCAAATCCGGGTGCCGGTCCTTTGCCATCGCCTCGTTGCTGACGAAGTAGGAGTCGGTGGCCATCACGACCGAACCCTGGCCGAACTGTCGTTCAATGAGCACGGCATTGGTGCCCCGCGCATAAATCACGCGCCACGCACTGTCCAGATTGGTGAAGACCAGGCCGCTGTGCCAGTCGAGGGTGCGCGGCAAGGGCAGGTCCGTTTTGTTCGCTACCCGGGCCGGTTCGTATACGTCATCCGCCTGCGCGAGTTTGGCAAAATTCACCTCGAAACCCCAACGCTCAGCCAAATCCACATCCTCGTCGTCCTCGTTGGATTTCGCTTTGTTTTTCGTCGGTTTGGGGGGTGTCATGTTTTCGTTCCCGGCCCTGGACGATTTCACCGAATTGGTTTCATTATCCTCGCGGAATTGAAACAACCAGGTTTGCGGGTGGAGCAGAATGACCAGCCGGTTGCCGCGGGCGAGAAACGCGTCCAGTTCGCGGGACAAATCTGCCGGTACCCACTTCCAATCGTAATCGTCGGCGCCGGCTTGCAGATAAACCGTGTGCGGTTCCTCCGGCAGACGGTTCCCGGCGCTGAAATCCCGGCGCGCGGAAAGACCCGGCACCTTGCCGAGACTTTCATAAAACGCCATCGTGCCGAGCGGATCGGAACGCAGCGATGAATAGGCCGGGTAAACGTCGCCCGCTTCGAACCGGAGTTCGAAGAGCCGGATGAGACCCAGGGTCAGTGCCGCGGTACAGCCCGCCAGCAGGAAGAGGGGAAAGTACTTTTTCATCCGGCAACTCTCATCCTTTCCACGTTGGCCACAAACTGCTCCACCCGTTCGCGGCTGACCTCATGCAGACCATACCAGACACGCTCAAACGATGTAAGGTTCTCGCCAAACACCGGCAGCAAATCGGGAAATGAATGTCCACGCCGGCGCAATTCCCGTTCGTAATCATGGTTGGATTTGAATCGTGCAATGCTGATGAAATTACGCGCCGCCAGATAGGCCAGGCTGGCGAGGTAAAACGCCCGCATGGCCAGGCGCAGTTCGCCGCGTTCGAGCAGTTCATGGCCTAATTTTGTCCAATCGTCTCCCGGCAACCGATCGGCGCCAACGTTTTCGTCATGGATATCCGGCAAGGGCTGGATCGGTTCGCTGGCAACCTGGGCCGGGGATCGCCGGTCCCGCCAGACCCGGTAAAGTAGAATGGCCAGCGCGGCGAGCACCACGGCCACCAATCCGTAGAGCAAAATTTGCAGCGATTCGATCCAGCCATAACCGGAGGTTCCGGAATGGGTGTTCACCCGCTGGTTCCGAAAAAGTTTCCGGAGCCATTCATCCAGCCAGTTCACCACATCGCGCACCCACCGCCGCAGCAGGGCGCCCACCTTGTCGAAAAACCGCGCCAGCATGCCCCCTTGCGCGTCCGGTTCCACGATTTTTTCCCGCGGCAGGCGCCAGGTGTATTTGTTTTCGTGGATGGTTTGGTTGATGGCGTGGTCCAGGTCCGCCGGCGTGACCGGTGAGGAAACGGGCGCCCGGGCCGGTTGAACTGCGGGGGCCGGCGCATCAGCCGCCCGAAGTGGCGACGTCCAACATAGCAATCCCAGCAAGAGCGCCGCCACGGCGGCCACGGAGGGCGACGCAACCGTCAGGGAATTCAGCTCCGCGCGCAAATCCTCGCCCGTTTCCAACGACTCACCATAGAAACAGCGCAGCACATAGACGGTCTTCAATATCGGGTCCACGCATAGATACGTCAGACCCAACATTCCGGCGAAGAAGGTGGTGTTCAACGAGCTGAACGCGCTTCGGGTGAAGACCGATTCGATGCCAAACAGCATTTTAATCAGATGCGGCAGCGCCAGGCCCGTCACCATCCAGTTCAGAAAAACGTAAAAACCGAAACCGGCCAGGATGGCCAGAACAAGGTGGTTCTGTCCGGGCCAGAGCGTTGCCTGCTTCGCGGATTTTTTGAGAAGTTTTGAAATTCCCTCCGGGCCGCCGTCGTCAAGTGCGGTGGCATTTTGATAGAAGGCATAGACCGAGCCGGCCGGCAGCGCCGGAATCAGCGAAAGGGGGAACACAAACAAACCCGTTGGCTGCACGAAGGCCTGGGCGAGAAAAACGCGTCCCCAGCGGCGGGCGGTCCAGCGCGGTATGGGTTCTGCGGCAATCTGTGCCCGCAAGTGGCGGGCAAAAATAACCTGCCAGAATTTCATCCAGAGAAACAACGCCGCCAGGCCCAGCGCAGCGTCAATCAGATGTTGCCCGGCAAACGGACTCCGGCTCATGTCCGCCCAGAAATAAAGCAATCCCAGCACAAACGGGACCGCCCCGAGATGATAAACCGCCAGCGTCGCGGCCGGCGCAGTGCGCAACCGGTGGGTGGCTTCTTCGATCAGATCAAAGCTGCTCCGGCCCTGCCGCCGCTGGCGGGTGCTTTTCATTCCTTATCCACCCAGGGAACCTGCCAGAGCGTTCCTTCATGGAACGAATCCGGCAGTTTCAACAAACTTTCGCCGATGAGAAAAAAGAAAAACCAGGCAATCAAAATGCCGAAGGCGCACTGGGCGAGCCGCAGAAACCATTTAAACGTCATGTGCCGGGCCAGGGGTTGCCGCGTCAATTTTTTCAGGCAGGCGGCGCAAACCACCCGGTCGTCGTGTTCGGTGATGCACTCGCGACAGAAACACTGTCCGCACTCCGGACAGCGGGCCACCGCTTCGCGTCCGGCATGGTTAAAACAGCGCTGTTGGGCCAGATTTTGCATGGTTCACGAGGTTTCTCTTCAGGACATGACGGGCGGCGCACTCGGGGGAAGCGTGGTCGTTGGCGGCGCTGCGGCCGCATCCGGCGCCGTCGCGGTTGACGTTTGGGGCGGTGTTCCGGCAGTGGACCGCATTCGAGAGGAGATTTCCTCCGGCGCAAGCTCGCCCTGGGCGGCGACGACGAGGGGACGAAGGCGGGCCAGCGTCTTGCGCGCGCGCCGCAGGCGGTTGAGCGAAGGCAGTTCTTCGATTTGCACGGCGGTGCGAAGGAAACATTTGCACGCCCGCCCTTTGAACAAGTTCACCAGCAGCAATAGTACAAACAGCGCTGTGATTCCACCCAGAATAATTCCGCCAGCAACCTCGTCGCCGGTCCATTGTGCGGGAGAAGTCTTCGGCGTAGTGGCAATGGTGATGATGAAAAAAGCAAAAGTCAGCAAACCGAGGATGGCGCTCCACCAGAGATGCCGGTCGGTTTGTTGAACGGTTACAGCCTGAATGTCGCGGAAATAAAACCGTTTGTAGGTTTCCGAATATCCGCTGGAATCAACGCAAAGCAGATGATCCTTGCCCAGCCAGAGGCTCGAGCGGGTCATGGAGACAACCGCAAATGCCGACCGGGATCGGGCGCGCGTCAAACGTTGATATTCCTTCTCGGGCATGGATCAAAAGCGGTGGCCGGCGATGGCGAAAAAGAGCAGGCCCCAGCCGGCAATTTGCAGCGAGGCCAGAATGATGGCGGCAACGGAGCGGGTTTTTGTCCGGTGCACCATGCTGCGCGGCGCGTTCCAGTAACGGATGGCGACAAACAAGGCCGCCGGGGCGGTGACCAGGGTGAAATAAAAAATCAGCAGGGGATAAACCGCCAGCGACAGGGCGATGTTGTCGTAAAGTGTGCGCTGATTTTCCAGGTTTTTGATTTTGCCCCTGTTCTTCCCGGCTTCCAGACAGCTCGGGCAGAAATGCTGTCCGTTCAGTTCACAATCGCACAGGGCGCAGAGGAAACGCCCACAACCCTGGCAGGGTATGACCGCTTTTTTCTGTGGATGATAGAAACAACTGGATTCGCCCTCAATCAAAATGGCCTCGCCGCTCCGACCGACACTCTGGTTGCGAAACAGGGCGGGGAACACTTCAATCTGCAGGGGCACGCCGCATGCCGGGCAGGGTGACAGTTCGGGCTGGTTGAAAACGCCTTCCAGGAGCCAGGCCTGGCATTTGGGGCATTGAACCAGCGAGGAATTCATGGGTTATTTGAACACAACCCTGGTATTGCAAATGTGATCGTGCAGCGCGCGTCGCTGGCCGTCAAAGGCGGCGATAATAAACCCAATGAGGCAGGTGAAACTGCTCAGCATTTTTGCAAAATACCTGCCAAAGGCGCGCAGATAGGAAACCCGTCCGCCGTCCGCCGTTACCACCTTGATTTTACACGCCATCTTTCCCAACGTGGCGCCATATTTCCCGATGAGAATGACCTCGTACAGAATGCCGATGGTCATCTGAATGGCAAACAAAACAAGTTGGAGAACCAGGGCGCCTTTGGGTTGCAGGCCGGCGGCCTGCGCCAGGCTCAGGCCGGCAATCATTCCGATGGCCATGTTCACTGCCATCAAAATCAAAATGTCCAGGAAGTAGGCCGCCACGCGCGTCCCAAACCGGGCGTAATTCAGTTCACCGGTGTTGATCTGCGCGCCTTCGGCCAGCTTTTGCATGAAAACCGGTTTGCAATTGGCGCAAATGTAAATTCCACCATGACGAATCATGTCGTGGATCGCATACATCCTGCCACACTCGGCGCACACGGCCTCCGGGCCCTGGCCGGGAGTGAAGCTCGAACTGCCGGTGAAAGTTGCAGCCGTTTGATCCGGAGCGACAGTTTCCCCGTAAGGTGCCCAGGCCGCCATGTCCTCGCGCCAGACCAATGTGTCGGGCTGGATTTTTCCGGTGCGTACCAGCTCCGCAAACTGTTCTTCAGTCACCGGGCCGGTCTGTTGTCCTTGGTCAGCGTAATACCAGTTCATGCTTGGCCTTTGGAAATGCGTTGTCTTGGCTTTCTTCCGCTCGACTTGATTGGCAGGAAACATGCCAGACCGGAAGCCGAAATGGCAAAAAAAAACTCTCGGAAGAACCGACAGCCCTGTTTCACGGGCACTTTCATCGGGAACCGGATTGTTGCTGCCCGAGGCTGATTTACTGCCGCAGAACGGGTTCGACCTGAGGGCCGGAATTCATTCTCTTCGGCCCGTTGGCGCGTTTATCTCCGGTCGCGCCGGAAGCCGGTTCACGAGCGCGAGCAGGGTCACCGATGACGCGGTCTGGCGTTCCGCTTCTTCAATGCGGGCGAATTCCCCGTACACTTCCGCCCGCGCCGGTTCGTCGCGCAAGGGCAATTCCTGTCCGAAACCTGCCCGCATGGCTTGCAGAACGTGGTGAGCGTTAATGGCGTCCAGCGGACGGGCGGGCACATAAGCGGATTCGGTGCCGATGACTTCAGTGACCAGTCGCCCGGCGAGGAGAATCTGAAGAACCTGTTGCACCAGTCGGGTCGGAACCCCGAGTTCGGCGGAGATTTCCGGAAGTGTAGGAGGCGGCAGCCCTCGTTGAAATCGCTGTCCGATGCACGTCATCATTCTCAACGCGATGAATTCGCGCCCGCGTTGGTTCACATTCTCAACCAGTTTGTCCTGCAAATACGCCCGGCGGTTCTGGAAACCGTAGGCCACCTGCGCGCCAAACAACAGGATCAGCCAGGAGAAATACAAACCTATCATGAACACCGGCATCAAGCCCAGGCTCCCGTAGATTTTACTGTTGGTAACCACGCGCGAGACATAAAGAAAGCCGAAGATATTGTTCAGATGCCAGAGAGTGCCGCCCACCATACCGCCAATCATCGCCGCGTCAAAACGCACCCGAGTGTTCGGCATGAGCAAATAGACCAGGGCAAACGCCAGCCACAGAACCACCAGCGGCAGCAACTCGAAGACAAATCTGCCGACGAGTGGCATGCGATTGACCAAATTCCGGGCGGTTTCCAAATGCGGTCCGCCCGCCAGTCCCAGCGCGGCGACCAGCAGCAACGGACCAAGAGTAATCGCCGCCCAATAAAGGACAGTGCGCCAAAGCCAATTGCGTCCGCGCGTCACGCCCCAGATGTCGTTAAAAGTGGCCTCGACGCTGGCCAGCATGCGGATGGCAATGAACACCAGCAATACCATGCCCGTGATGCCGAGTGTGCCGCTGCGCGTAGTTTGCACGAAATGTTGAATGTAGCTGGCTGCTTCTTTTTGCGCACTGGTGATCCGTGCGTCGCCGCCGGATGCCGGCGGAAGGTTTGTTTCGCCTGCCGTTCCGGCCGTTAAGTTGGTTAGGGTTCCGGCCGTTTCCGAATTTGTCCGCGTTAAGGCGACAGACAGGGCGGGGCCAAGGTTCAGCGAAACCGCAGTGCCGTTCGTGCCCAGCCGTGCGGGCGGCATGATACTGGAGACAAATTTGTCGATCCCCTCGTAAATCTTCTCCTCGCCCTGGCTTTTGAGCAGGCTGCTGGTGACGCTGATGGCCACCGCCAGCAAGGGGATCAGCGCCAGGAGGGTGGTGTAAGATAACGCCGCCGCCCGCACCGGGCAGCGGTTGTGGACAAAACTGCGCGCGACGAGCACCCAGAAATGCGCAAACCGTTCCAGCCGGTTCAGATCGTTTTCCGCACCCACCCATTCCTTTTCCGCATCGGATCGGAAACCGGACAGAATTTTGACAAGACGCGAGGACGGTCTTTTTGCCATGGCAATTCGCACGCTAACGGGAGCGGTGGAGCAAGTCAACCGATAGCGCACATCCGCCCTCGGAGA
>Ga0335073_10013252_pt1 | contig 11558 bp, 9 predicted proteins | sample Lox_Sample_22_FD_207093 | JGI IMG/M metagenome (GOLD analysis project Ga0335073, IMG submission 207093) | Soil microbial communities from Loxahatchee National Wildlife Refuge, Florida, United States - Lox_Sample_2.2 | ecosystem: Environmental > Terrestrial > Soil > Wetlands | place: USA: Florida... | reverse complement strand
TTATTGTCCACAGTCCAATTCATGAACTGCAGATGGCTATCCGACCCCACGGAATTCAGATCGAAGAAATCGGGCAGCGTCATCTTCCCGACGCGAAACTCGATCCGTCGTTCCGGTACTTCGGGCGCCAACGAGAACATGTCCACTTCCTGGCTCGTGGTTTTGCTGGTTAACCCGATCAACTGGTGAATCTGATAGCGCGCGATGTAAGGTGTTGGGCCGAGATTTGGATTCCGAACTACGTCAAGGTTGGTGAATCCTGCAAGCCCCAGCGCTTCGCTCAATCCGCGCCCGGCAGCGGATTCAAGATCGAAGATGAAATCCGTGTTGTAGCGGTCAGATTGATTTCGGCGCAGCCCCGTATAAAGTGTCCCCACCATCGATGTCTTGTATTCCGCCGAATTCCGAAAGCTATTCGGCCCCTGGTAGGGCGAGTGAAATGGAATCCGTCCCTGGAAGATGATGTTGGCTTGGCCCGAAATCCAGTAGCGCGCATCCTCAGGGTGCGGAATCATCGTCAGCACCGGCGTGTCTGGAGCTCGGTCAGACGCTTTTGCCCCCGGGGAGGGATCGCTGTTCGGACGCAGGTCCGTCTGCTGCAAATCTCCCTCGCGGATGAGGTCGCACATCCAGCGGGGCTCAGGGGCGGAGGGCAGCTCAAGCCACGCCGATTCCGTCTGCTCCTGCGCAAACAGGCACCAAGGCGAGACTCCGGCTGCGAGACCCGAGAGCAAGGCCGCAATTGCCATCCGAACATGAAATAACCGGAGCATCAGCGGGCCTTTCCGAGGAATTCAAATCCCCGACAGGGGGTAGAATCGGGGTTGAAACACCAGTACCCCAGGTTCTTAGGTACCATACCCCGGGTGGGTATTGTCAAGGAGAACGGTCCGATGTCCCTCCAGCCACGGGAAAAGATGAAGCTGCTCCAGCGCCTCCGCAAGTTGCGCGGCCAACTCGACGCAGTGGAGCGTTCCATCGATGCCGACACGGATTGTGGTGACCAGCTCATGCTCCTTGCCGCAGTCCGCGGTGGGGTCAACGGCTTGATGGCAGAGGTGCTTGAAGACCACATTCGCTTTCATCTCGTCGACGGCGCAAAAGAACAGATCGCTCCTGAACTCGCCGAAGACCTCATCGATCTGGTGCGCGCATACCTCAAGTAGCCGGCTCCAGCCCTCCGTGATCCCGGCAAATTCTCCGTGCTGCCCATCGTAGAAGCCGGGCAGCCACTTCATTGTTAACGGCTGGTTGATTCTGGCCCTTCACGCTCACCGCCGCAGGGTTGCTACAGCCTGCTCCATCCTGCGAGAAACAGGATCCCGGCAGTCAGCAGGGTCAGGTCGATGATCAGCACAAAAACGCGTTCCGGAAGACGATCGACTACGCGTTTGCCCGCGAACGATCCCGCCACCATGATCGGTCCCAGGGCGAGTCCGGCGAGCACGGCGTGCAGCGGCAAGATAGCCGACTCGCGATAGGCAATCAATTTCGTCACGTGCATCACCACCGTCGATAGTGCCTCGGTGCCAATGTACGCGCCCTTGACCAGCCCATAGGCCAGGAAGAATGGAGCCATCAGAGGGCCGACGCTACCCAGCAGCGCAGACAAAAAGCTGGAGACTGCACCGATTAAAGCGAATCCCCGAAGCGGTGCCCGGAATGCCTTCAGCCTGGGCAAGTGCCGCAGCACAACAATGAGAATCAGGAATGCGCCGAGCACGCGGGTCAGTGCAGCCAGCGGCGCATGCGCAAACAGAAATCCGCCAACCAACGCCATTGGCACGCCGCCCAACGCAAACCACGCCACTACGCGCCAGTCGAGTTCGTGCCGGTTGAACCATACCCGGCTTCCATTCCCAATCAGCTGCGCAACCGTGAGGATGGGAATCGCCTCGCGCACTCCGAAGACGAACACCAGCATGGGCAGCAGCACGGCCGCGCCGCCAAAGCCAGTCACAGCCGCCAGCAACGCCGCGATAAATGCGACGATGGCCAGCAGCGACAGGCGAAGCACTTCGGGCATGGTCGGGAAAAGAGATGCCGACTCAGTTTACGAATTTGCTTGTGTCGGAGGAATGAAAATCAATCCACTTCCGGGAACGAGATTACGCCCGCCCGGCGAACTCGCGCGTCTCGGTGTAGACCTTAACTCTTTGGCCTTCTTCCACGAAGAACGGCACCTTGATCTCAAGACCGGTTTCGAGCCGCGCATGCTTCGTTACCGCGCCGCTGGCCGTGTTGCCGCGTGCGCCCGGTTCGGTGTACGCGACTGAGAGTTCTACCTTCTCGGGCAGTTGAAGGCCGATCGGATTGCCGTTGAACTTGTCGATCTTAATGATGATGCCCTCGGTGAGGAACTGGAGAGCATCGCCCAGCTTCTCCGGCGTCAGTGCGATCTGGTCGTAGGTTTCCTGGTCCATAAAGTACGAAGCATCGCTGTCGGAGTAAAGGTAGGATGCCTCGACCGTCTCCAGATCCGGTTCCTTGAACTTCTCGCCTGCCTTGAAGGTTTTGTCGAAGACGGCGCGCGTTAGCAGGTTGCGCATTTTGAGGCGCACCAGCGTCTGACCGCCGCGCGCGGTCGGCGTCGAAACCTCAACGTCGAGGCAATAGTAGGGGGTGTTTTCGAACTCGAAATACATTTTGCGCTTGATGTCGATTGCGTCAATAAGAGAAGCCATAAAGAAGTCCTTGCGTGTATGTCCTAATCGATTTTAACGGCTCTATTCGGCGCGAATCTCAGGCGTAGCCAGCCATATTCGCATGGCCGAGAGCGCCCTGAAGAGTGACAACTAAGAACTCACGGAGTCTGCGCGCTTGCCGGTGTCCGCAGGTCCGCCAGCGCGGCGGTAAGATCATTGGCCAGAGCGTGTTGTATTTCATTGCTGAGCTTGGCCCCGTTCTGCGTCAGGTAGAAAACGTCAATGGCGGTCTCGCCTTCGGTATCGATGAGCGCAACCTCGATGTTGCACTTGTGCTGGCTCAGGGTTAGGGCGATCTGGCGCAGCAGGCCCGGTCCATCCTGCGCGACCACCTGCAGCAAGGTTGAGTGCGTCGACGATTCAGAATCGAACTGAAGCCGGGTTGCAACCTCGACCTTAACGTTGTTGGCGCTGCTTGCGTGGCGGCGCGAGTCGAGCAGTTGCTCCACAGGAATCTTCTGCGCGACCACGCTTTGAAGGTATTCGAGGAAGCGGTCTTTCTCGCTGGGGTTCAGCTCGATGGTGCGAAATGTATCGGTGAACTGGAAGCTGTCGACCACCACGCCCGCATCGTTTGAGAACGCGCCCGCCTTCACGATGTTCATGCCCCACGCTGCCAGCGCCCCGGCCACGTCTGCGAATAGCCGGCTACGATCGCGCACGATCACGGTCAGATCGAAGAGCTGCCGATGCGGTCTGAGATCGAGTTGCACAGGATTCTTATCGAGATTGAGAGAAAGCTGGAAATGATTGCGGATGTGTTCGGGAAGGCGGGTCTGCAGATAGCGCTGGGGAAGACCTTCAAGGAATTGCTGGAGGGCGTCATATTGGTTCGACGGCACCATGGACCGAATTCGGTTCAGCAGCGTGGGATCGATTGCTGAGTGGTATCGAACCTCGTCTACGCTACGATCCATGAAGTTCGCAGTGGCCATGTAGAGCTGCCACAGGTTTTCAGCCTTCCACGGCGTGAGTGCGTCCGGATTGACGGCCTTGATGTCCGCATAGGTCATCAGCGTCAGCATCTTCAGCAGGGCCGGGCTTCCGATCTTTTCTGCAAAGCCGCGTACATTCTCTGCATCGAAAATGTCGCGGCGCAGCGCATTCGACATTTCAAGGTGCAGCCGGATGAGTTTCAGCACCTGGTCGCGTTCCTCTGTATCAAAGTCGAGGCGCGCCATAAAGCTGTCAGCCAGTTCGACGCTCTGCCCCGTGTGCTCGCCGCTGCGACGGCCTTTGCCAGTGTCGTGCAGCAGCAGCGACAGCAGGAACAGATCGAGCCTGTCGATCTCGGGCATTAATTGTGCAAGCCTCTGTTCGTAGTCATGAGCCGGCTGGCGCAGACTGTGCACATTATCGATGGTCAGAAACGTATGCTCGTCGACCGTGTAGCGGTGGTAGCTGTCACGAATCACGAGCGCGTCGATGCCGTGGAACTCCGGAATCAGCATCTCGAGTACGCCCAGGGCATGCATCGTGCGCAGAGCATGTGCAGCGTGCGGACCAAGCAGCACCTCGCGCAGGGCGTTCCAGAGATACGGTCCTTCGGGAATGTGAATGGCGAGCGCGGGGAGAGCGTCGGTGATGCGGTCTTCCGCAGCCTGCGAGAGCGCGTATCCATGCGTCGCCATCAGCGAGAAGATGCGCAGAATCGCTGCGGTATCGCTGAACTGCGCGCCGGGAAGAATATCGATGCGCCCCTGGTCGAGAAGAAAATCGGTACCTGCAATGGGTGTCCGCCTGCGCCGAAATTGCCGGTAGAAGCTGGCAGGCGCGGGCAGGTGTTCCATCAACAGCGCGGCTCTCCGGTAGATTACGCGCGCATGTCGGTAGTAAGTGCGCATCCAGTAAGCCGGATCCGCGGTCCCGCGGGTCTCAAGTCCGATGGAGTTGGCTGCCGCCTCGTCCTGCGACTGCCAGTCGAGCGCGTTGTCGTCGCGCCCGTGGCGGAAATGCAGGAAACATCGCGCCGCTGCCAGGAAATCGAAGGCGGCTTCAGCGTCTCCACGGGCGCTTTGGAAGACTCCGCCGCGCTGGCGTGGCCACTCCTTGGTCTCTTTCAAATGGAAGAGCAAGGCGAACCAGACCGCCAGATGATAGTCGCGCAGTCCGCCGGGACACTCTTTCAGGTTTGGCTCAAGATGGAAGATGGTGTTGCCGTACTTGGAGTGGCGGGCGCGGGCCAGTTCGCCAAGCTTCTGGGTTATGGTGTTCCACTCACTGAGGACAAGGCCGGGGAAAACGGTCTGATGAAGCTGCTGATAAAGAGGAAACTGTCCGGCAAGAAAGCGGCGATCGAGGGTGGCGAGGGTGAATTCCAGGTTATCAGGGTCGAACTTGCCAGCCTCCTTGATCGTCCGTGAACTGGGGCTGGCACGCAACCCGACATCCCACATGCCCTGGATAATGGCCCGGATGGCTTCCTTGTTCTGCTCCTCGGTCTTCTCGTCGGAAAAGGCGAAGAGCACGTCGATGTCCGAGTAGGGGAACAGATCCTTTCGGCCGTAGCCTCCGAGTGCCAGCAAGGAGACGTTTTGGGCCGGCTGTCCGGCGAACGCCCGGCGCCACATTTCAATGAGGATGCGGTCCACCACAGCTGAACGGCGACGGATCGCGGCTGTCCCATCTCCAGTTCTCTCATAGGTCTGGCGGACAAGCGCCATCTCTCGGAGATACTGATCCCGTAGATCGTCAACCGCCAAAGCGACTGGATTCATGAGTATAGGTTTGTGAAGGCTCGCCGGAGCTTAAATGATGTGTTAACAGAATAAACCATGTAGTGTCCGTCACAGCGCGGCATCCGCGCTCATTGCGATGCTCAGCCAATCGGAGACGCGTGCCTGGGTGATGATCACCCGATTGGCGCGCCCCTACACCTCTGATCATGCCGTTGGGCACAAGCAGGGCGCAGGAGTGGTATGCTGGCGCGTCGTCTCAGAAAACCTAGGAGGATGAGGTGAAAAAGGCTTTGGTATTGGCAATCGCCGGACTGGTATTTCTGGCAGGTTGCGACATGGGGGAAAAGACATCGAATATTCCCATTCAGCCGAAATGGAAGGGGCCGGCCTATCGCATCACAGCCGATACACAGCCGACGAAGCCGAATCCGACCGGTGTCACGATTCCGGTAATCAAGTACACGGCGAACCCTGATGCGCTCGAGACTCGGGCCACGATGGTCGTGCGTTTCGATTCATCCGACATGGTCAAGAACAAAGACAATGGCCCGGTCATGAACAAGATGATCATGGGCCCGGTCGATATTCGGGGAGCAGAGGGTGCGCTTCCGCAGGACTACATGGACGCAGCGAGCAAGGGGCTCACGACATTCCTTGGGGCATATTGCATCAAAGGCAAGGTCAAGATATCTGTGGCGCTGGCCCGCTCGTCGCTTACCAGCCAGGCGGGAGACTCGGAAGTTGACAATAAGCGGCTGTCGGACTGGCTGCCGATTGAGGTGGTCTACAAGAACCCCCATCCAAAGTGCTAGGTTTTCACGGTTTGGCTTGATTGGATGAGCCGGGTCTCCATCCTGAGACCGGCATGCTTCGTGCCGAGCCGAGTTGGTGGCGTTGCAGCGCCCGCTCGGCGATTTTGTCTCGCATCGGCCGGTGTCTTTGCCGAAAGGCGCACGGTAGGACGATTTCGAGTCCGGCGACAAGGCCGGAGATTTGAGGCGCTGGAAATCGGCGCAGTACGGTCACGATGCACTGCGTGCAAAAAAACACTTGCCTTTCCACAGGCGCGTGAATATCAATTGCGTATCGCGTTGTTGAGATTTCTCCGTTGTCTCACAGATTGAAGTTGCGAGCGTGGCGGTCGCCATTTCCACGCCGGGCCTATAGCGTCGACGTTCCATCCTACAAACATTCACCACCTCAACCGAGACCAGCTGATCATCGTGCAGCAGATCGACGTTGAGTTTCCTGGGGCGAGCGGCAGTCAGGTGGTTCCGCGGTCGGACACTTCGGCATGGGTTGTCAAGTGATGCCCGACTGCCGCTCGTGGGGTTTCTCACGCACCAACGAAGAACAGGCCGCCCATACGGACGGCCTGCAGATTCGTAAAAGTTGAAAGATCAGAGTGCGGTTTCGCCGCGCTCGTCGTTGCGGATACGGATCGCCTCGTCGATGCGGCTGACGAAGATCTTGCCGTCGCCGATGCGCCCGGTGCGAGCTGCCGATCCGATCGCCGCTATCGCCTTCTCTTTCATCTCGTCCAAAATCACCATCTCGATCTTCACCTTCGGTAGCAAATCGACAGTGTATTCGCGGCCGCGATAAAACTCGGTGTGCCCTTTCTGGCGGCCATGTCCGCGGGCCTCGAGGATCGTCATTCCTTCGATGCCGATTTCGAGCAGCGCGTCCTTCACTGCGTCGAGTTTGGACGGCTGGATAATGGCTTCAATTTTCAGCATGCTTGATTGCCTCGCTTGGTAGCGTATCAGGCCGGATGGGGATGTGCGCTATCTCCGTCCTGATCTTTTCCTCAGGAATTCAGGTCGTAACCCTCTTCGCCGTGTTGCGACAAATCCAGCCCTGCCGTCTCATCTTCCGACGACACACGTAACCCGATGGTCTTATCCACGAGGAAGAGAAGAATGACCGTTCCAATTGCGGAAAGCCCCCAGGCAATTGCAACTCCGGCAGCTTGATTCAGCAGCTGGCCCCAATGTCCGTCGATCGCGCCGGTTGCCACATTTGGTCCAAAAGCCGGATTGATCAATCGGGTGGCGAACAGGCCGGTCAGCAGTGCGCCCAGTGTTCCCCCCGCGCCATGAACTCCGAATGCGTCGAGCGAATCGTCGTAGCCGAACCACGCCTTCACTTTGAACACCATGAAGGAGCAGAAGACGCCGGCGACCAGGCCGATCAGGAGCGCTGGGAACGGCTGAACAAAACCGGATGCCGGCGTGATCGCGACCAGTCCGGCAACTGCACCGGAAATTGCACCCAATGCGGTCGGTTTGCCGTTATGGATCCATTCCGCAATCGTCCAGCCAAGCGCCGCTGAGGCTGCGGCAAAGTGCGTATTGATGAATGCGCTTGTCGCCAGCGGGCCGGATCCAAGCGCGCTTCCCGCGTTGAATCCGAACCATCCTACCCAAAGAAGACAAGCGCCAATGAAGCTCAGCACCATCGAATGCGGAGGCATCGCCGTATGCGGATAGCCAATGCGCTTGCCGAGATACAGAGCGGTCACGAGCGCTGAAACGCCGGAGGTGATGTGCACGACAGTGCCACCGGCGAAATCAAGACTCGGAATGTGACCACCACCGGCATTGAGCAGACCGCCGACGCCCCATACCATGTGGGCCATCGGGCTGTAGACGATCAGCGACCACAGCGAAAGAAACACCGCCATCGCGCTGAACTTCATGCGCTCGGCGAAAGCGCCGGTAATCAGTGCCGGTGTGATGATCGCGAACATCAGTTGGTAGACCATATAGGTCTGCTCGGGAATAGTGGCCGCATAGTCGGAATTAGGAGCAAGTCCGACGCCGCGCAAGAAGACGTGCTCAAATCCTCCGATGAAGCTGGTTCCATGTGCGAAAGCCAGGGAGTAGCCGACGATCGCCCAGAGAATCGTCACGAGCCCGATCATCGCGAAGCTCTGCATCATGGTGCCGAGGATGTTCTTGCGCCGTACCAGACCGCCATAAAATAACGCCAGGCCGGGTCCCGTCATCAGCAGCACAAGCGCCGCTGAGACCAGCATCCAGGCATTGTCGGCATTCATCTGCGCGCTACGGACGGCGTCCTGAAGAGACTTGAGGTCGACCGGCGAAGACATCGACGGGGTCTGCGAACGAAGAAGGGAAGGAAGAAGCAGGAAAACAGACGAAACAAGAAAACACCTGGGAATTCTGGACATACCCACTCCGAAAATAGGGTTCACGCAGGAAATTCGAAACTTCGAGGTCTGAATGCACAAGGACTGAGGCGCGAGCCCACCTGTGCGGTGACCCTTGGTTTTAGTTCCGTGAACCTTGCAGGATAATTCATCGATGCTTAGGGTCTATAAGGAATGCCTAAACTCGCGGGAATTCCATCGCAGTGGCGAGAATCGTCAAGGGCCAAACCGCACGTTTCGAAGCGCGAGCGAGATCCGGCTTTGTTGCAACCAGAGGATTGTCCGGCGAATCTACACGCCGACGAGGTAAAATATTGGCATGGGGACCGTCCAGGAACGCGATCGCTATCTTTTCGGAGCGCTGGAGAGCAGCGCCAAGAATCGCGCCAAGTTGCAGGAAGTGAATTACGGCTTTGAACAGCCTGAGGGCGTGTTTCTCACCACCCTTGATTTTGCGGTGAACTGGATTCGCAAGAGCTCAGTGTGGCCGGTCACTTTCGGACTTGCGTGCTGCGCGATTGAAATGATGTCGATGGGCGCTTCGCGGTTTGACATTGCGCGATTCGGGGCGGAGGTTTTCCGGCCTTCGCCGCGGCAATCTGACCTGATGATTGTGGCCGGCCGGGTTGCGCAGAAGATGGCCCCGGTGATCCGCCGCCTCTACGATCAGATGCCCGAGCCGAAGTGGGTTATCTCGATGGGCGCTTGCGCGACATCGGGCGGAGTGTTCAACAACTACGCCATTGTGCAGGGCGTCAATCAGGTGGTTCCGGTTGACGTGTATGTCCCGGGATGTCCTCCGCGCCCTGAGCAGCTCCTTTACGCAATCACCCTGCTTCAGGAGAAGATTCAGCGCGAGCCGCGCAGCCTGATGAAGGTCCTCAACGCGGAGTAACGCCTCACAGAGTTTTTCGCCTCTATTCCTGTCCTGTCTCTGTTCCGAGCTGTCCGTTGCAGTGTTGTAAATCATTGGTTTCAGGGGGATACTACTTGGTCAACCTGTTCAGAAAGTGCATTCTGGCCGGATGCTCCTATGTTACGTTTATGGATGGTGTCCCTTCGGTGTGAAGAAGTGATCTTGCAAGGAGCCGAGTTGTTCTGACCAGAAAGTGGCCCGCAAGAGGCGCCATTTCCAATTGAGTTTTTCAGCTTTTGATTGCGGAGGAGAAACGCATGTACCGAGTTTCGAATTTCACCCGCCTGGCGCTGACGATGGCAAGTGTGTGTTTGATGCCGATAGCCATAGCAGCCCAGGATTCTGCACAGCCAGCCGCACCGGCTCCCAAAGCCGCTTCGAGCACGGCATCGGGAGAAGTCCCGTCGAGATGGGACCTGTTCGCAGGATTCAGTTATTTGGCCCCTAAGGGAACATTGATCAACAACGGGACGCAACAGGATAATGCGAAGTCCGTTACCTGCTGTGCCGACGTGAGCCTTGCGCGGTACTTCACGAATTACTTCGGCGTTCAAGTGGAAGGGGACTTCCACAAGAATGGCGGAGACGGCGGCCCGCTCGTGCACAACACCTTCGCGGGAGGGTCGGGCGGTTTGATCGCACGTATCCCGACCGGGGACATTACGCCATTTGCGCACGCCCTGATCGGCGGCGAGAGCGTAAGCACAACCTACTATGGGAGCAACAAGTGGGGCGTGGTGCTTACGGCCGGCGGCGGTGTCGACTATCTGACACCGTTGCTTGATCATCGGCTGTCGATTCGGGTCTTCCAGGCCGATTACCAGTACACGCATGAGAACTTTTATCCGGTCGCTCGCAGTAACTTCAACATGGCGCGGCTCAGCACCGGCATCGTTGTCAGTTTCGGCACAATGGCTCCGCCGCCAACGGTGACGATTGCTTGCGCTGCTGAACCGAACGCAGTGTTCCCCGGCGAACCGGTGACGGTGACGGCCACCGCCAACAACCTGCTTCCCAAGGATCACGTACTCTACAGCTGGTCCGGACAGGGCGTCACCGGCACCGACACCACCGCAAAGGTGGACACGGCGAACCTGAACCCCGGCAGCTATACCGTGAACTGCGGCGTGAAGGAAGGCAAGCCCGGCAAGGAAGGTTTGAAGCCGTGGGAGAGCGCATCCAGCACCGCGACCTTTACGGTGAAGGAATTCGAACCGCCGACGCTCAGCTGCTCGGCTAATCCGACCGATCTTAAGCCCGGGGATTCTTCCACGATCACCGCCCAGGGTGTGAGTCCGCAGAACCGTCCGCTGACCTATACATATCAGGCGTCCGCCGGTACCATCAGCGGCAGCGGAACCACAGCAACCTACTCGTCAACGGGCGCGCCCAGCGGACCGGTGCAGATCACCTGCAGCGTGTCTGACGACAAGGGCCACACCGCGACCGCCAATGCGAGCCTGAACATCCAGCCGCCACCTCCGCCGCCGGGACCATCGCCTGAGCAGATCCGTCTCGAAGCTCGCCTGGCGCTCCACAGCATCTTCTTCCCGACCGCTCAGCCGACCGAAAGACATCCGGAAGGCGGCCTGGTAGATAGCCAGGAGCAGACCTTGTCGACTCTTGCAACGGACTTCAAGGCTTACCTGCAGATCAAGCCCGATGCTCACCTGACGCTTACCGGTCACACCGACCCGCGCGGCTCAGTCAAGTACAACCAGGGACTCTCGGAGCGTCGCGTCAACCGCGCAAAGGAATATCTGGTTCAGCAGGGTATTCCCGAAAGCGCGATCGCGGTCAACGCAGTTGGCAAGGAGGAGGAACTCACCAAGGATCAGGTGATCGACCTTGTTAACAAGAACACCGAACTGACCGATCTGGAGAAGAAGAAGATCCTCCGCCGGATCTCGGTTATCTACCTGGCGCAGAACCGCCGCGTCGACGTCACGCTGACCAACACCGGCCAGCAGTCGACACAACTGTATCCGTTCAACGCCAAGGATTCGGCAACCCTTCTCTCTGAGACGAAGCCGGTCCACGGCAAGGTAGCGCCGAAGAAGAAGTAAGTCACCGGTTCTTCCTTA
>Ga0335073_10013249_pt1 | contig 11559 bp, 12 predicted proteins | sample Lox_Sample_22_FD_207093 | JGI IMG/M metagenome (GOLD analysis project Ga0335073, IMG submission 207093) | Soil microbial communities from Loxahatchee National Wildlife Refuge, Florida, United States - Lox_Sample_2.2 | ecosystem: Environmental > Terrestrial > Soil > Wetlands | place: USA... | reverse complement strand
GATGATGCGGGCTCCACCGTCACCGGCCAAATATGGGGACATACGCCGCAGGCGCGAACGAACGAGCCTGGCGGCACCACGCGATCCCTACCCGAGGCCGGAGCGCTGGGACGGCGATGGCAGCCCGCTGCGTGCCGGCCGGACCTTGGAGGCGCGTCATGCGATCGCATCTGCAGGCTCGCCGGATGATCCTGCTTCTGGCGCTGGCCCTGGCACTCGCCGCGTGCAGCAGTTCCAGTTCATCCTCGGTATCTCACACCGCCTCTGCGGCCGCGCCCACCGCGTCGGCGGCCGCCCAGATCACGGCGAACTGGGAGGCGTTCTTCAGCGGCACCACCCCAGCCGCGAAGAAGATCGCGCTGCTGCAGAACGGGCAGAAGTACGCCGCCCTCATCCAGGCGCAGGCCGCGTCGAGCCTGGCGAAGTCGGCCTCGGCCAAGGTCACCGCGGTCCATGTGATCTCGGCCACCCAGGCGACGGTGACCTACGACATTTACCTCGGCGGCCAGCCCGCGCTGAGCGATCAAGCCGGCACGGCGGTGTACCAGGACGGGACGTGGAAGGTGGGCGACGCCAGCTTCTGCCAGCTGCTGACCCTGGAGAACGGCGGCAAGGCCCCGGCGGCCTGCAGTTCGTCCGGCTGAGACGGCGGGGTTCCGGGATGGCCAGGCAGGCCAGGACGGTCCCTGCGGGACGGCGCGTCGCGGACGGCTTCGCGGTGCGGGGCGGGCGGGGGCTGGCGCTGGCGATCTTGTGCACGTTGTTGTTCTTGACATTCCTGGACAACACCGTGGTCAGTGTTGCGCTGGGGGATGTACAGGCCAGCCTGCATGCGGGCGTAACCGACCTGCAGTGGGTGGTCGGCGCGTATGCCCTGACCTTCGCCAGCATCATGCTGGCCTGCGGGATGATCGGCGACGAGCTCGGCCGCAAGAAGGTCATGCTGGCCGGCGCCGCAGTCTTCTGTGCGGGCTCCGTCCTGTGCGCGCTGGCCCCGAACGTGCACGTGCTCATCGCGGGCCGGGCGGTGATGGGCCTGGGCGCGGCGGCCAGCGAGCCGGGCACGCTGTCGATGCTGCGCCACCTGTACCCCGATGAGCAGACCCGCAGCCGGGCGATCGGGGTATGGGCGGCCACGTCGGGGTTCGCGCTGGCCGCAGGGCCGCTCGTCGGCGGGATCCTGGTGGGGCTGTGGAGCTGGCGGGGGATCTTCTGGTTCAACCTGGCGTTCGGGCTGACCGCCTTGGTCGTCGCGGCGGTCATCTTGCCGGAAAGCGCCGACCCTGCCGCGGCGCGCGTTGACACCGCCGGCTCCCTGCTGGGCGCGGGCGCCCTGGCCGCGTTCGTGTTCGCCATCATCGATTCGGAGTCGGCCGGGTTCGGCTCGCCCGAGGTGATCGGCTTGCTGTGCGCGTCCGCGGTGCTGGCGGCGGCGTTCATCTGGCGGGAGCGTCGCGCAGAATACCCGCTGCTGGATTTGCGGTTCTTGCGGGTGCCGCAGTTCACGACAGCCAACATCGCCGCCTTCTGCACCTACTTCTCCACGTTCGCGATCTTCTTCTTCACCGCGCTGTACCTGACCGAGGTGGCCGGGGCGTCCGGATACCGGCTGGCGCTGGTGTTCTTGCCGATGACCGCGGCGATGATCGCCGCCTCGCTGCTGGCCGGGCGCTGGACGGTACAGGCCGGGCCCCGCTGGTCGATCGCGATCGGCTGCCTGCTGTTTGCGGCCGGGCTGTTCCTGGCCGACGGCTCCCTGGCCCCGCATCCGGACTACGGGCTGCTGATGGTCGCGCTCGGGCTGGCCGGCATCGGCATCGGCACCACCGTCGTGCCGATCACCTCCGCGGTGCTGTCCGCGGTGCCGCCGGAACGCTCCGGCATGGCCGCGTCGGCCGCCAACACCAGCCGGGAGATCGGCGCGGTCACCGGTGTCGCGGTTCTCGGCTCGCTGGTGATCTCCCAGCTCCATGCCAGCCTGACCGCACAGCTGAACCACCTGGGCATCCCGGCCCAGTTCCAGGCGCTGGTCATCAACGCCATCGAGACCGGCCAGATCCCGCAGAACACCTCCGCCTACGCCGGCTACGGCAAGATTGTCCAGGAGGTCATCGCCGCCGCCTACACTGCCTTCCACAGCGGGCTGCACGCAGCACTGTACCTGGCAGCCGGAGTGGTCCTGGCCGCGGGCCTGCTGGCGTTGATCACCCTGCGCCCGCCCGCAGCCCCCGCCGAGGTCGTGACCTTCCCGGTCACACCGAGCGATCGAGGCAGCGGACCACCACGGGGTGGTGTCCGCCCGGAATGACCAGAACAACCCGGATGGATGCCCAGGGGAAGCGGGATCCGGCCCCGACCAGGCAGCCCGGCTGGCTCGAGCCGGAGCTGGCCACGCTCACTGCGGACCGGTTCTCCGATCCGGCCTGGATCTTCGAGCGCAAGTTCGACGGCGAGCGCTGCCTGGCGTTCCGCGACGGTGACCAGCTGCGGCTGATGACCCGCAACCGGCAGCAGGTCACCGGCACCTATCCCGAGATCGCCGGCGCGCTGGCGGCCCAGGACGCCGCCGATTTCATCGTGGACGGCGAGGTGGTGGCCTTCGACGGGGAACAGACCAGCTTCGCCCGGCTGCAGCGACGGCTCGGGGTCCGCCATCCGGGGCCGACCCTGCGCGCCGAGGTGCCGGTATACCTCTACCTGTTCGACGTGCTGTGGGCCGGCGGCCGCGACGTGCGACCCCGGCCGCTGCGGGAGCGCAAGGCGCTGCTGGGCGGCCTGCTGTCGTTCGGTGGCCCGCTGCGGTTCACCGAGCACCGCGACACCGACGGCGAGGCGTACTACCAGGACGCGTGCCGGCGGGGCTGGGAGGGGATCATCGCCAAGCGGGCCGAGTCGCCATACCGGCCCGGTCGCACCCGGGACTGGCTGAAGTTCAAGTGCCTGAACGGCCAGGAGTTCGTCATCGGCGGCTACACCGACCCGCGGGGGTCCCGCGTCGGGTTCGGCGCGCTGCTGCTGGGCTACTACGACGCCGACGGCAAGCTGCGCTACGCCGGCAAGGTCGGCACCGGCTTCGACCGGCGCACGCTGGCCAGCCTGCACGAGTCCCTGGCCGCCCTCGAGCGGCCGGACCCGCCCTTCGAGCCCGCCCGCGCCCTGCCCCGATCCGCAGTGCACTGGGTGCAGCCGCGGCTCGTGGCCCAGGTCGGCTTCAGCGAGTGGACCGCGGACGGGGAACTGCGGCACCCCCGGTTCCAAGGCCTGCGCCGGGACAAGGACCCGGCCGACGTCGTGCGGGAAACGCCGCGTTCCCCGCAGTCGCCTGCGTCAGGCGAGTCAACCTCGCCATAACTGACCCACCCCGACGCGCCAAAGGAGCTATGAAGCATGGCCTGCCCGGCAGATGACCGGCCTGCTGCGGCAGCTCCGCCTAGGCCCGTGGCTGGACCGGCTGGACCATGGCCCCGATACCGTACTCGCGCCCTGGGGCCAGCCGGTCTCGGGCGGAGAGCTGCAGTGCCTCAGCGCGGCCACGGCCGACGCCGTACTCCAGGCCGTGCTGGAGCGCACGGCCGGCCGGTCGGGGTGCCGGCCAGATGGCGATCCATGTCGGTGCTACGTGACGATCTTCATGACAGGCTCAGCCTGATCACCGGGAACAGCAGCACCGGCCAACTGCGCAGCGAGTGGTGCCGGATCCAGTCGCGCAGCGGGAGCAGGTCGTTCGCCAGCCCGGCTCGCCGCTGATCAGGGGACGGGACCGAGGTATGGACGGGCATCATCGTCATCATCTCCGCCGGGCGGAGTCACATCCCCGTCCGATAATTCCGTACCCCAACCCTCCGGCGGCCGACCACCCGGACTCCACGGCAGCTCGCCGACGACGCCGAAGGGCACGGACGGACCGCCTCGCTCTGGGGAGGGCACGGGCGGGGTACCTGGTCCAGGAGAGGGCTTCACCTTAAGCAGCTCGCGCAACCCGGCCACCTCGTCAGCGACCGCCAGTACCGCCTCGGCTACCGCTGCCAGGGCCGTCAGCTGAAGGTCCGGGTGTCCATCGGCGGTAATGATGGCCATAAGTTCCTCAGCACGCCCGAGGTGATCACGCTGACGTTCATACATCTCTCCACCATGCCCTCATAATCGGCGCTGTCCATCACTCATCCTGACGGTAGAAACCCAGCGGTCGTGACCCCCTGGCTGGGCGCCGGCGCTCGCTGCGCCCATGGCCGGCGCGTCCCGTGATCCGCCTACACAGCCGGTACTACCAGGATGAGCGGTGTGCCCGGGCCAGGAGTTTGATGGATTGGGGCTGGGCGCCGGCGCGACGGTCCGGAGCAGCAGGACGGCAGGGCTTCGGCCGGGAACAGCCGCCGCCCCACAGTCGTCAAGGGAGCGGACCGTGAAAGTCATCGTGTACGCGGACTTCAACTGCGTGTCCTGCTATCTGGCCAGCCAGCGCGCTGACCGGCTGGTCCGGGACGGGAAGGCGGAGGTCGAATGGTGCGCCGTCGAGCACCGGCCCTGGCTCCCGGTGACCGGCCTCAAGCCCCGGCCTGGCGACCCGGGCGGCGAGGATGACCTGGCCGAGGCCGTCCGGCTCGCGCTGCCCGGCGAGCAACTGCCCGCGGCGCTCCCGTCCATGGTCACCAACACCCGGGCGGCGGTATCGGCCTATGCCGAGGCGGTCGCCGACGGCGTCCAGGACCAGCTGCGGCTCCGCCTGTTCGAGTCGATCTGGGCCCAGGGACGTAACATGAGCGGCCCGCCGGAAGTTCGGCGGGTGATCGCGGACCTGATGTGGCCGGCCGACCCGATCTATCTGCACCTGATCAGTCCGGACCTGCCCACCCCGGTCCTGCACGACCCCGACCCGATGCGGGTCACGCGGCGCGAGGGCGGCACGGTCACGCTGGGCGGCGACCCGCTGACCACCGAGGCCTACCATCGGGCCCGGCAATGGCGGCAGCAATGGCAGGACCTGACCCAGCCGACACCGGCCGTGCCGGCCGTGATCGGCCCGGGCGGCGCCGTCCACACAGGCCCGGACGGCCTGCGCTGCCTGGCCGCGATCGCGGGTCCGGACGCCCTTAGCTGGCCGGCCGCCCGGGGCTGAGGGCCCGTTCCGGAGAAAGCGCTGTTCGGCTTCTTCAGCTGCCAGCGGCCGGGCTGGCTATCTGGTCCGCGGTGTCTTGCTCGGCGGCGATGCGGGCGAGGTGGACCCGGGAGGTGATGGCGAGCTTCCAGAAGATGTGCCGCAGGTGGAACGCCACGGTGTGGGTGCTGAGGAACATCTGGTTCGCCACCTGGCGGTTGCTGAGCCCCTGGGCCACCAGGACGGCGATGTGCCGTTCGGTGTCGGTCAGGCTGTCCCAGCCGAACGCCGGCCGGTCCGCGTGGCTCCAGTGCCGCAGCCGGGTGCCTACCGCCCGCAAGCTGGACCGGACCCGGGCCAGGTCGCCGGCGTCGCCGGCCTTCTCATACAGGCCGTAGGCCTGCCTGAGCACGGTGGCGGCCTGGCCCTGATCGCCGTGCCGGGCCCAGGCCTTCCCGGCGTCTTCCAGCGCGCTGGCCTGGGCCCGCGCCGCCGCGTAGGTCCCGGCGGCACGGTACAAGGCGGCGGGGTCCTGGTCGATCAGGCCGCGGGCGTGGTCGGCGGCGGCCGCCATGTCAGGGTCGCCGGGCGTGATCGCGGCCAGCCGTGCGGTCTGTTTGGCCAGCGCGACCGCCCGGGCCTGGTCGCCGCCGCCGAGCGCGCCCCGGACCAGCAGCACGGCGCCTTCCGGGTCGGCCATCCCGCCGCCGAACAACGTCAGCCGCAGATGCCTTTCTAGGTCCTGGACGTAGGAATGGACCTCTGGTTCGACGTTCATCGGGCCTCCTCTCGTCCCCCTGCGGCCAGCTTCGCCCACGGCCGGAGCCGGCCGCATCGTCCCAGCCGGGCAATTCCGCTGACCCGGCCGGACAGGCCAGAACTACCAGCATGGTGGATGTGTCCGCCGCCGCGCGCGGGGAGCGTGGGTCCTATCCCCGAAGTCACGTTCCCAGCCACAGGAGGAATCCAATGGCAGCGCTCCCGGTCCGCCGCCGCGGACAGAACACCAACACGATGGTCGTCAACCCTTCCCGCGAGTTCGAGGACATCTACGACCGGATGGGCCAGCTGATGAACTTCGCGTTCGGCCTGACCCCGGCCGCCCTGGCCGACATGCCCTGGGTCCCGCTCGCGGACCTGTCCGAGACCGACGACGCCTACGTGGTCAAGGCGGAACTGCCCGGCGTGAACAAGGACCAGGTCAACATCCAGCTGCAGGACCGGGAGATCATCATCAGCGGCGAGATTCCCGAGCCCGAGACGGGCGACGGCAAGGGCGACGGCACCCGCCGCCACCGCAGCACGCGCCGCACCGGCCAGTTCGAGTTCCGGACCTATCTGCCCGGCGACGTCAACGCCGACGCGGTCACCGCGCAGCTCTCCGACGGCATCCTGACGGTGACCGTACCGAAGTCCGAGGCCGCCAAGCCGCGCAAGGTCGAGATCACCGGCTGACCACCGGCTTCCCGCGCGCTCCCGGTCTGGCCCAGGACACCGGGAGCGCGCGGGGCCAGGCCTTGAACAGTGTGGGTCCTCAACAGGAGGCAGTGATGGCAGTTGCAGTCGGCATCGATCTCGGCACCACCAACTCCGTGATCGCCGCCACGCAGGGCGGCCAGACCACGGTGATACCGAACGCGGAGGGGGCACGGACTACGCCCTCGGTGGTGGCGTTCACCCCGCAGGGCGAGCGCCTGGTCGGCCAGCTCGCCCGGCGGCAGGCGATCTTGAACCCGAAGGGGACGATCTACTCCGCCAAGCGGTTCATCGGGCGGCGCTACGACGAGGTCACCAGCGAGCTGAACGCCGTGTCGTTCGACGTGGTCCCCGGCCCGGACGGCGCGGTGCGGTTCAAGGTCGAGGGCCGGCTGTACGCGCCGGAGGAGATCTCCGCGCTCGTGCTCCGCAAGCTCGTCGACGACGCGTCCAAGTTCCTCGGCGAGAAGATCAACGAGGCCGTCATTACCGTGCCGGCCTACTTCAACGATGCCCAGCGTCAGGCGACCAGGGACGCGGGCCGCATCGCCGGGCTCGAGATCCTGCGGATCATCAACGAGCCGACAGCCGCGGCGCTGGCCTACGGCCTGGACAAGAAGAAGAACGAGACGGTCCTGGTCTATGACCTGGGCGGCGGGACGTTCGACGTGAGCATCCTGGACATCGGCGACGGGGTGGTCGAGGTGCGCGCGACGGCGGGCGACACCCACCTGGGCGGGGACGACTTCGACCGCCGCGTCGTCGACTACCTGGCCGACGAGTTCAAGAAGGACAACGGCGTCGACCTGCGGTCCGACCCGCAGGCGCTGCAGCGCCTGTTCGAGGCGGCCGAGAAGGCCAAGGTGGAGTTGTCCTCGGTGACCCAGACCACCATCAGCCTGCCGTTCATCACCGCCGACGCCTCCGGGCCCAAGCACCTGAACACCACGCTGATGCGGTCCACCTTCGAGCAGATCACCGGCGACCTCATCGAGCGCACCGTCGGGCCGGTCCGCCAGGCGATGTCCGACGCCAAGGTCACCGAGAACGACATCGACGAGGTGATCCTGGTCGGCGGCTCTACGCGGATCCCCGCCGTGCAGAGCCTCGTCCGCCGGCTGACCGGCGGCAAGGACCCTAACATGACCGTCAACCCGGACGAGGTCGTGGCCGTCGGCGCGGCCATCCAGGCGGCCGTGATCAAGGGCGAGCTCAAGGACGTGGTACTGCTCGACGTGACACCGCTGTCGCTCGGCATCGAGACGCTCGGCGGGGTGATGACCAAGGTCATCGAGCGCAACACCACGATCCCGGCCCGCCGTACCGAGACGTTCAGCACCGCCGAGGACAACCAGTCGGCGGTCGACGTGGTGGTGCTGCAGGGCGAGCGGGAACGCGCTGCCGACAACCGGGTGCTCGGCCGGTTCCGGCTGGAGAACATCCGTCCCGCCCCGCGCGGGGTGCCGCAGATCGAGGTCACCTTCGACATCGACGCGAACGGGATCCTGAACGTCTCGGCCCGGGACAAGGACACCGGCCAGGAGCAGCGGATCACCATCAGCCAGAGCTCCAACCTGGACTCCTCCGAGGTGGAGCGGATGATCGCCGACGCCGAGCAGCATCGCGACGAGGACCGGCGGCTCCGCGAAGTGACCGACGCGCGTAACACGCTGGACACAGCGGCCTACCAGGTCGAGCGCATGCTGACCGAGCGCGGGGAGGCGGTGCCGGTGCACGAGAAGGCGCGGGCCGAGAACCTCGTCGCCGACGCCCGGCAGGCGCTCAAGGACGACAGCACCCCGCTGGACCGGCTGCGCAGCCTGACCGCCGAGCTGCAGCAGGTCTACCAGTCCCTGGCCGCGGCTGGTCCCGGACCCGCGCCGGACGGGGGGACCGGGCAGGCGGGGCCGGCCTCCGGTGGCGACGATGACGTGATCGACGCCGAGTTCACGCCCAGCGAATGAGCAGGCCGATGAGCCAGCCGAAAGACGACACGGCGGACGGCGGCGCCCGCGAGCCCGATCTCGATGTGATCACCGAGCAGGCGGCACGGATCGCCGAGCTCGAGGCCCTGCGCCTGCGGGTCCTGGCCGACCTGGACAACGTGCGCAAGAGGTGCGCCGCACAGGTCAGCCGGGCCGAGGCGGAGGCCAGGGCCGCCGTCGCCCGGCAGTGGCTGGCGGTGGTGGACAACCTGGACCTGGCGCTGGAGCATGCCGAGGCCGATCCGGTCACCATCGTGGACGGGGTCCGGGCGGTCCGGGCTGAGGCCTTGGACGTGCTGGCCCGGCTGGGCTTCCCGCGCCGCGACGATCGCGGCGCCCGGTTCGACCCCGCCCGGCACGAGGCAGTGGCCGCCCGTCCCGACCCGGAGGCCGAGGCCGACGTGGTGGCCGAGGTCGTCCGGCCCGCCTACGGCGAAGGGGACCATCAGCTGCGGCCGGCGCAGGTGGTGGTGGCCCGGCCGGATTGACGGGGCCGGGCTGATGGCCGCGGACGAGGACTTCTACCAGATCCTGGGCGTGCCGAGGGACGCTAGCCAGGAGGACATCCAGCGCGCCTACCGCAAGCTGGCCCGGACCTACCACCCGGACGTCAACCACGACCCGGCGGCCGAGGACCGGTTCAAGGAGGTTTCGGAGGCCTACGACGTCCTGTCCGATCCTCAGACGCGGCGCCGTTACGACGCGTTCGGGCGCGACTTCCGGCAGGTTCCGGAGGACGCCGACCCGGAGACGTGGCGGCGTGCCCGGGCCGGCGCGCGCCGCGGCGCCGGCGCCGGGGCAGGCCAGGGCGGGCCCGGCGGGTTCAGCTTCAGCGAGGGCGACATCGATCTCGAGGATCTGCTGGGCGGCATCTTCGGCGGCCGGTTCGGCGGGGCGCGGCGGGGCTGGGGACCGATCCCGGGCGCCGACCAGGAGGCCGAGATCGAGCTCACCGTCGAGGAGGCCTACCGCGGCGGGCGCCGGTCCGTCACGCTGGCCGGCGACGGTACCCGCCGCTCGTTCGACGTCACGATCCCGGCCGGGATGACCGATGGGCAGCGGATCCGGCTGGCTGGGCAGGGCGGCCGCGGCCGTGACGGGGCGGGCAACGGCGACCTGTACCTGATCGTGCGGATCGCGCCCCACCCGCGGTACCGCCTCGACGGGCGTGACCTGTTCGTCGAGCTGCGGCTCGCGCCGTGGGAGGCGGCCCTCGGCACGTCGGTCGCGGTGGACACCCCGGGCGGCGAGGTCAAGGTCAAGGTCCCGGGCGGCACGTCAAGCGGTCGGCGGATCCGGCTGGCCGGCCGGGGCCTGCCCAACCCGAAGGGCAAGCCGGGCGACCTGTACGCCGAGGCGAGGATCATGGTGCCGGCCCGGCTCTCGCGCCCCGAGCGGCGGCTGTTCGAGCAGCTAGCCGCCCAATCCAATTTCGACCCGAGGAACCAGCGGTGAGCTACGCCATGGTCCGCGCCGCCCGGCTGAGCCTGGAGGAGTTCGCCCGGTCGTCGGGCCTGCACCCGGACCTGATCCGCAGGCTGGTGGCTCTCGGGCTCATCGAGGCGTACCGCGACCCGGCAGGCCAGCTCTGGTTCTCCCGCGGCGAGCTCGCCGCGGTGGCCCGGGTGCAGCGCCTGCGCGCGGGCCTCGCGCTCAACTACGCGGCCATCGGGCTCGTCACCGACCTGCTCGACCGGATCGCGGTGCTCGAAGCGGCCCTGCGAGGGGCCCAGCGGCGAGGAAGGTGAACATGGACCCGAGCCACCTGACGCAGAAATCAGCCGAAGCGCTGCACGACGCGCAGACCAAGGCGCTCCGCTTCGGGCATACCGAGGTCGACGGCGAGCACCTGCTGCTCGCGCTGCTCGACCAGGCCGAGAGCATCGCGCCCCGGCTGCTCAGCCAGGCCGGCGCCGATCCGGACCGGCTGCGGACGGCCCTGGAGGCCGAGCTCGCGCGGCGGCCCCGGGTCAGCGGCCCGGGCGTGAGCCCGGGGCAGGTCCGTGTCACGCAGCGGCTGTCCCGCCTGCTCGACGCGGCCCAGCAGGAGGCGAATCGGCTCAAGGACGAGTACGTCTCGGTCGAGCACCTGCTCCTGGCGCTGCTGGCCGAGGGCCCGACCACCGCGGCTGGCCGCCTGCTGCAGGCCGACGGCCTGACGCGGGACGCCTTCCTGCAGGCCCTGACCAAGATCCGCGGCAACCAGCGGGTCACCTCGGCTACCCCGGAGGGGGCGTACGAGGCGCTGGCCAAATACGGCCGGGACCTGGTCGACGACGCGGCCAGCGGCCGGCTCGACCCGGTCATCGGCCGGGACGCCGAGATCAGGCGCGTCATCCAGATCCTGTCCCGCAAGACCAAGAACAACCCGGTCCTGGTCGGCGATCCGGGGGTGGGCAAGACCGCCATCGTCGAGGGCCTGGCCCAGCGGATCAACCGCGGCGACGTGCCAGAAGGGCTGCGAGACAAGACGATCTTCAGCCTCGACATGGGCGCGCTGGTGGCCGGGGCCAAGTACCGCGGCGAGTTCGAGGAGCGGCTCAAGGCCGTCCTGTCCGAGGTCCGGGCCGCCGAGGGGCGCATCCTGCTGTTCATCGACGAGCTGCACACCGTGGTGGGCGCGGGCGCCGCCGAGGGAGCCATGGACGCGGGCAACATGCTCAAGCCGATGCTGGCCCGCGGCGAGCTGCACCTGATCGGCGCGACGACCCTGGACGAGTACCGCAAGCGCCTGGAGAAGGACGCGGCCCTCGAGCGCCGGTTCCAGCCGGTCATGGTCGACGAGCCATCGGTGGAGGACGCCATCTCGATCCTGCGCGGCCTGCGGGAGCGCCTGGAGGTCTTCCACGGGGTGAAGATCGCCGACCGCGCGCTGGTCACCGCGGTCACGCTCAGCCACCGCTACATCTCCGACCGGTTCCTGCCGGACAAGGCGATCGACCTGGTCGACGAGGCCTGCGCGATGATCCGCACCGAGATCGACTCCATGCCGGCCGAACTCGA
>Ga0335073_10013247_pt1 | contig 11560 bp, 10 predicted proteins | sample Lox_Sample_22_FD_207093 | JGI IMG/M metagenome (GOLD analysis project Ga0335073, IMG submission 207093) | Soil microbial communities from Loxahatchee National Wildlife Refuge, Florida, United States - Lox_Sample_2.2 | ecosystem: Environmental > Terrestrial > Soil > Wetlands | place: USA... | reverse complement strand
AGCTTGGAAACGTTCTGGTGAAACAGGACCGGGACAAGGATCTGAGATTAAGGAGAGATAGATTCCTGTCATGAAGTGTCGTATTAATAGGGAGGAGTATAATTTATTTTGAACACGGACAGGTTGGTATTGTAGGAAGGATGTTGTGGCTGTGGGAGTGTGCATCAGATGAGGATTTATGGTTGTGTCTAGAGGTGGTGAAGAAAGGGATTCGAGGATTGCTTGAGAGACTACTGGACGACGTTTCCATGATTGATGTTCTTCTAGGAGTTCTTGGATTTGGAATGCGCGATCGATAGAGTCGATGCGACGTTCAGAAAGTTTGTGAGATAAATGGCCTGCACGATTCATTAGGTCGTCTAGAGCGAAGGAAGCCAGTGCCCAGTTGACACCATTTGGAATTGTCTTGTCGATGATTTGTGAGATCCATTCAACGTGCGTGGCTTCTTGTGAAGTGTTGACGATAGGGAAGATTGGTGCTCCTTGCCCGGAATCGTAGAAAGCAACATGATATTCCATGCGGATTGCCATTCGCCACAGTAACATAACGATAGCGTAGCCGTTGCTGTTATAGGGATTGGTACTTGGAGTGATACAACATGCACGACGTTGATGGTAGTACTGTAAGAGTTGACACATTCCTTCTAGATGTCGTCTTGCGGATTTGTAGTCGCCATTGAATGTACTCAGAAGTGCTAGTAGGAATGTGGCTGCAATTAACCCTTCATCGACGACACCGACTGAGATGGCTTCTTGCATTCGATTAATAGCTTTTTGGAGGTATGCAGCGCCATGAATCGGAGGGATCTCAGCTCGTCGGTCAGCAAGATAAGATGCTACTGCCAGAATAGCCTGAGTAAGAGGAATATGAGTAACGCTCATAGCCCAAATGTCATTGCACACCGACGGAAAGAGTTCTGAGAAAGGCAACAGGTTAGGCAACTCCCTGAGGAAAAATCCGACAAACACAGATTCGTCATCTGTCAAAACAGTCATGGCAGGTGAAACATTTATAGGATTCGGATCAATGACGTCCATCATCGCAAAAGCATAGCTGTTGAGAGACATTGGAGATGACGACAGACTGTGCGAGATGGAAGATGGAAAACTCGTAAGTGTTGACGGATCGACCGAGAGGGATGTAGATTCTTGTTCCGGCGGAGACGGCATGGCGAATGCCGAGCTGGAAGTATTGCTTGGGTGGGAATATTGATGTGATCTCGGATCCGTCCGAGGTGGCGAGGAACGTTTGCGTACCATTGAGGCAGTTGCAACTGAGTGGCGACGAGGTGCTGGTGTTTCGGTCTTGACATCGAAGGTGGAGAGGCCCGATTTGGGTGAGGAACGGACAGATTGGCTGGGACTGGTAGATTTTTGACGTTCAGCGACTTTGGGAAGGGGAGTGATGATCTGGCGCATTCGACCTGAAACCGTTAGTATACATGGAGTGACAGGGCAGGGCAAGTACGGTTAGGTTGTTGGGTTCCATCGTATGTCTGTATTCGAAATAGGACGTCTATGTCGTACTACATGATTAGTTCGTGCAATGTAGACAATTGACGCCAGATCAAGGGGAGTCTTGAACTGGTGGGATCAGTCAGGGATCGACGTACCTCGCACACTTTCCCATCGCGAATGCAGTTCTCACACGCAGGTTTATCTACACAATCAGCTCTGATCTCGCAATTACTGTAAAGCACCCGTGGCCAAAGTACCTTCGCTGCATTTTCTTTTGCTTGCCCTGACGAAATTAGTACAGTTGCATGAAATCTGGAGAGATATAATACCTGCAAGCGGTACAACCGCGATGGGATTTTGGCTTCCTTGTCTGCTTCTGGGGCATTGAGGACAAAAGTTCTTGTGCTGAAGAGAGGGCCAGTTTCCTTCCGTGGGGTGGATTGAATATATATTATTTCTTTATTTGGACAGGGGCGGGATGGTGGGCGTTTATATTCCGTGCCGCCGGAGATTTCCCGGGAGAGTGGTGGTGGTGTGGATGAATATAGCGAAGGGCAGTGTCCGAGATGAGTAACAACACCAGAGCAAAGACGAGCCCAACACGGGCCCTCGCTCAGCTCTTATATGTCTCAAATGAAAGGGGATCCCCGTGTTCGATAGGACAGAGATAATGGAGTTGTACAACAGTTCCACCGGCGAACAAAATGCAAATCAGAAAGAATGAAAAAGAAAAATATTTGAGGCGGAGGAACGAGATGGCTGTCTAACAGCTGATCTCTCGCAAGAATTGGACTGGAATTCACCGGAGGAAAGTAGGATCCGTTTGTTTTAAATGTCGGAGACCATCACCGTATTTGGATAGGTTTGACGCGGCTATGGGGTGGGTAGGAGAACGGAGGGGGTTGACTGGGTGCCCCCTTTTTGCTTATGACGACCGAAGCAAGAAAATCTAAAAAAACAAAAAATAAAATTTGAGGTACGGATGAGGCTCAGTAGATAGAAGGGAAGGATAGAACTCAGCTTGGGAGGGATTATAGTGTGTAGCTAATAGAATTCCGAAGTTTCATTTCCAAGCATCGTCGGGGTTTTGTTGACTAAAGAATGACCGCTTGGGGACAGTTGGCCAAGGTAAGGTTGGGCGTAGGCGTTCGAAATTACATATTGCGCCTTTGTTTTGCTGATAAATTTGGAATCTTTTGGAGGAGGGGAAGGATACGGAAGCCTTACTACTGGCTCGGAGTGAGTTGCAGTGATTGGATTGTGTATCGCAGCAGCTGGTCCGACTGCCAGGCTGTCTGTCTGTGCGAGAGCGTGGACGGGGACAAAAGCTTGCGGCTCGCGGAGTTGTGTCGTTCATCCGACGCGGCGTGACGCAGAGGGAAATTAAAAAATTAATAAACCACTAAAACGCAAATAAATAACCCGAGAGGCTGAGGAGACAGAAATAATAGAGCGATACGAACGACAGCAATTAGAATACAAAACGCCATCATGAGACTGTGCACCCCAGCATAGAGGCAATTTTGGGAGGCGCAATAGGCGATTGATCATCATGACCAACTCATTCACTCTCATTCACACCGCTGGGACAGCACAGCAGCAAATAAATAAGCTGGAAATGAATTCCGTCCCTGATTATCGCCATGGGCTGATGGCGTCGTGCTCATTGGGTCTCGGAAAATCGCCGGCAGAGGTCAGTGCGACCATGGTCATCATCCGAAAACCAACGAAAACGAACCGAAACACCTCAGTTGACAAACTACTCTCTTCGACTCCCCGGCCGCAACAGCAGCGATGCACATATCCCTCCTGTCTATTGTCTACATGCTCCACTCCGCCTAATAATAACAGATAATAATAATTTAATTATTGGCCTCTAATTAACTTAAAATTCTCCACTGACGGAGGCGGCCAAGGCACAGAACCTTGGGAACTAGTGCTGAAAGCGGTATTGCTATTTGAGCGGACGGACTGACTTCGTCCGGACTCATAACACCTCAGCACACAACCACCATCTCCACAAGGATCGTCCCGCTGACCTGAAGCCGGGACTGGGGCCAGTGATAGGCTTGCGGGTCCGCTATTCTACTCTTCATTATTGCTCGGATCAATTGCCCCCGTACCAGGCAAGATCCAGAATAGCTGCTCGCCCGCGCCCTTATACGGCAATCCCCCCCACGCCGGCCCCCGGCTGTCGCAATAAATTTTCCGGATTAGCTTCCGAGAATTCTAACGCAAGGAGCCGACATCTCGGAGGGTCGGTGCGCATGTTTAGAATAGAACGCGCTCAACCGCAATTTCCAGGAAATAATTTAGCGTTTTGTTGGGGGCGGCCCAAGTCCTCTATGCAAAGCCTGTTGAATTCGATGCACATGATAATTGCCTCTTTCTCGAAAGGTGCAACGTACAGCCATCCGTTCCGCTGACAAATTGCACTCGTTCTCGTACCGCCCGTTTCCAGTTGCTTCTACAGAATACTTGGTTATTGCGGTTGAGATGACTCGACGGCATCCCACGGGATCGTGACAGCCGCCTTCCGGCGGCTAAGTTAGGCGAGGGAAATATTGAGGAGGCGTCTGCCTGTGGAGATAAGCTTAGAACACTTTACTATTCCTTTTTCGGTAGGTTTACTCAACAGGAATCCAACTTCGGCAGGGGCTGTGAAGCGTCTTTTTTCCCCAGCTCGAGCTAAAACGTGTCCGGCTGACTAACGAGATGGTAGAGGAAGAGTAATCAGATCAATATCTTTGAACATGTGTAGCATCTGATTCGTGTTGGGGCTGGTGGCCGGAAATAACATGGTGATACAATACCCCACCTGCCAAGGGTGCTGAGATCCTATCGCTATTGCACTTAGAGTCCGTCCGTGGTATTAGCTGTAGGATGATGTACGGTGCATTGGTCTGTCATTGGTGTTTCGGGGGGTTCTACGTTAGTGCCCAGTGTAACCCCACAGGTGCGTCGCCCGTCTCCCCTATCTCCCCGGCTGCCGTACTCAGTAATTTGACGCACAGATTGTAGCTCCAGGGACTTCGGGCATCCTAATTATTTCCGCCGTTGAGCGCAACGCCTCACCAAATGACATCCTTGAATTTTGACTTTGGAAATTAAAAAGGCACAAAAAAAGGATCGTCATTCCGCGGGCTGGCCGCCTCCAATGACTCTGTCGCTCTAGCAAAAGCAATCTGCATCTCAGTTTGACTTTCCTTTTTAGGCTTTTAATTTCGCTAGGTGGTTGCGCAGTGCTTGTTGCGATGATGGGGTCCATGCGTTTCGTTCGGTAAAACTATGCGCTCGCTCGCTCGATTCCTTCGCTTTTCTCTTTCTGGAAGATTTAACGGGCACTTCATTTCACGCCCGTTTATTGCGACCATTAAATTGACACGTGTTTGCTAGTAGTCCTACCGGACTCATCCGGAAGGGTCCGCCTGTTGGAGTCGGAGGGATCTTCACACCCGTCGAACCGATTTCAAATTCTTGCAGATGCTGAGGCAGTGCTACGTCGGCATACCCCGATGACATCAATTCAATTCAGTTTGAAACAATTAAAGAGCAATTTTCTGTTCTTGTGAGTCATTTTCGAAAATGGTCTGATGCGTCGATGAATAACGGCTAGGATAGCCAGGAGAGTCCTTGTACGGGGTAAGTGTAGAACAGAGCAAATCTAGATAGTGTGGATAGTAGTGTTCCTTGTTTTCCAGAGACTGTTCAGCTCGAGCAATTCACATACCGAACTGCTCTCAAAGTACTTGCTCATCCTCCAAACAAGTGCTCGCGCTTTTCTCGAAGACTCTGCACTGCACCCGTGGACGGACTCACCGCCCGGCTCATTCGGGTTCGCATCCTGTTGTTCCTTCTGTCCGAACCCCAGTTTCCTGCTTGGGCTTAATTTCGCTTTCACTAACTTGGCTCTTGAGACAGGACAATATCCATGAACTGCTCGGTCTGCTTTTCCGCTTCTGGAACTCTTAACTCGGATATCTGATCTAGCGGCGCAACATCCTGCGCTATCGCCAAGCATTTCCCAAATGCGATGGCTTCAGTACGTCATGAGCGCGCAGGCACCCGCAGGAACTACCAAAATAGAAAGATACACAAATCTAGAAAGACACTTGCTCAATTCATCAATAAGTGAATTAATACCGTTTTATTCGCGCTCATTTCAGTATGTATACAAGCAAACCAGTAAAGTATACCGAAGATCAAGAACCGTAGAGGTTCTCATTCTTCTCCACTTGATCCCAACGTAATCCCCAAAATCCCAGCAAAAACACACTTGTCCGTTGTTTCATCATTGAGATTTACGTTTCTGCCATCCGACAGATAACAATTCACGACCATCCGAAACAGCGCTTTCAACACCCTGTCTTTTCCAAAATCCAATCTGATCGCCTCCTCCCTGCAACTTCTGCTCCTGGATATCTGTAAGACCAGTAATCTCTTCCCCTCCACTAAGTCCAATATTCTGTAAATATCGTCTTCGTACAGAATATTCTTCCTGACGAACTTTAATTTCTCCTGCTGTTCGCACACGATGACTCAATGCTGCAATCGCACGATCACAAATCCAGTATCCGTGTTCCGCAATTAATATGGTAACAAGTAAATGGATTAATGTGTTGCGATCACATTCTAAGGAAAAATCACCTCCTTGGAAAAGATAGACTATTGTAGAAGTTGTGAGAGATCCTAGCCACGACAGAAAAGAAATGTTTCTGAACCAGGGACCGATAGAGTCTGTTCGTTGAGGGACTGGACGACGGAAAGACATGCATATTTTTGCAGCGTCCGAACGGAGTTCAAGCCAATTGTTGACTACTGCACAGAAAGGTGTAATAGGCCAAATAATTGACCATAACACCACATATCCATACTACCATCAACATCCACAAAACAAAAGGAGGACAAACCTGAACGACCATCTCAGCATAATCAGTGTAAATATCGTATTCGGGTAATTCGGCTTCAGCTCTAACTCTTGCCAAATAGGCTTTTTCTTCTTCCTTGTCAAACGCAGAAACATCTTCTTGTCCTTCTTTCGCAGTCATTTTACGAGCTTCACTGAATGCGCGGCGAGTAAGATACGGCACGAAATTTTCCATTGCGAAGCCTACTATTTGTGCAGTCACTGCGAAATAGATAAGTTGTCGTTTCAATCTGAAGGAGTTTATTGCGAAGGTATTAGGAGTTAGGTTTTTAGTCTCTTCGATGGATTTTGGTAGGAAGAAGGCGAAAACGTCGAGTTTGGGAACAATCCAGTTTCCAAAGGGGACTGTCACAATTAGACTAGCGATGACAAGAGATACCGTAGACGTAAGCTGTTAGGAAGAGAGACATGTATCCTGTCAAGAAGTTTAGGACGAATATTTTCTGAGTTAAGGCGTTTTCGTAGCCTTGGTCCGTACGATGGTTTTCGAAGTTTGTCAAGGCTTTCGAGATTTGCATGTAAATTGCCGAGAAAGTAGGAATCAAAGTCGAAAATAAGACAGTTGGGGTGAACACCTATTGTAAGTTCAGAATACATCACGAAAGTTACCAGAAATTGTTTGAATGGTCCATTGTAGACTTCACTCATGAATACCTCGACGGCAAAGATGAGGGTCAATACGGCTGCCAATCCAATTCCAGCAGCAATGCCAAACGGAATTTGTAAACTGCCACGAGCAATACGTTTCCATCTCGACATTAGAGAATGAAGTCGGGAGGGAAATACAGAGGAAACCAACCACGTCGTTCTCCAGTGACTGGATCGATTCGTTCTCCTTCGGTTCTGTAGGCAGCTCTTCGTACTTCAACTAGTTGTGTGAATCCTCTGACTCCCCATCTAACTGCGAGATCTCGCTCTCTTCTGTTCCAGGAGTGTTTGTATCCCAATGTCCAGAGGAGTAAACAGACTGCATATAAGGGGTTGTAGGGAGGTAGAAAGTAATGAGAGGTAACTCCCATGACAGCAAGAGGGACTAAAGACAAGAAATAGTGTTGAGTATAGGCGAAGTAGAAAGCTAACTTCTCACCGAAATGGTCTCGGACGGTATCCAATTCTGCATCACTAACAGCCCATTTACGAGACCACGATTGAATCCATTCCTACAGATTTAGTCATGAGAATATGAGGCGGGATACCCGATTGAATTTAGAGTCGTGGAGGGGGAATATGGAGTCAACGTAATTCCAGCCATTGAGCCCTGGAGTAACTCCCGCACCACCATCTCGTTCAGGGGATGTAATTAACAAATGAACAACTCTCAATCTCTCCGCATCGGTCAATTGTTCTTCATCCAAAGCGGCTTTAGTTTGTTCATCGGGCGCAGCAAGTCTAACTCCATGAAGCCACTCACTGACCCTACAACAGTAAGCACACATCCTCCATAACAAACTCAAAAGAACATGAGGGTAATAGTACCTTGACTTATATACTTCTGATTTAACTTTATCCTCATTGCATCGAACGAAGATGAGGATGCTGCCTTTCCCACCATAACGACATTCCACTTGCAGCCCGACTCTATCGATATATCGAATTAGTTTTTCGAGTTGTTCGGATGCTTGAGGTGAGTTTTGGGATTGTTCGCGGAAGAGAATGACATAGTCTGCTTTGACTGGGTCAGGGACATGAGGCTTTATTGCAAGTTAGTTTAGGATCGACTTGGAGGACATACGTCTACCGGCTTCTTGATGGGATTGGAGATGGAGATGTTGACTGCTTCCGCCATCACGGATGAGCAGAGTCTACCGTTTGCTGTTTAGAAGAGAGGAGGATCTATTACAGATGCAGATATGCAGAGGTGGACCCTGATGATTGGGGAGCTGACAATCCAAGGACGACCAAAGGTGATGACGTATCGGGCTCTGAGCAAGGTGGATATGATTGATTGATTGATCGACATCGCTTGCGCTCAGGGTGCTGGGTCAAAAAGCACCACTCAGTCCTTCAATCAACTACCGTGCGACCCTTTCTTTAGCGAATTCTAGTATGTCAAAGGTCCTCGAGAACTCACCACGCTCATGCGGCTTGCTCGATCAACCCAATGAAGTCCTCTATTTGATTGTTGGATTTCTCCCAAGGTCTGGATTTGTCAAATTTGTCGATGAGGACGGAATACAGCGGAATGTGTCACAATATCTCGTCGTTGCACAAGTCTGTAAGCGATTGCGAAAGGTAGTCCTAGCCGCCGATTTTTGGCAAGAATCCGACTTCTCCTTTACTTCTCTTGTTGGTGTTTATTCTGCGGCCTCTTTCGCAGTTCGAATCGGAGGACTGATGAAAGCACTTTTGGAGGATAGAAACTTTGTAAATTCTCTCAAGAGAAGGAAAGAATGGGTATTTGATTATGTTGAGCCTTTATTGGCGATGTTGATGTCGGGAAGTTGGTTTTGGCTGGGGGCTGAGTCTATAAAGCTCCAATATTTCCAGGAGGGTGAAGCGACGTCAGCTCTCAAGGCTCTTAGTCTGTGTCGTCAAATCACACAGCTTTGTATCGCAATGCGGCCCTTTGATATGGACTACTTTGGTCCTCTGGACCTCTGTCTCATATCAAAATGCTTGCCAAATCTCCGGAAACTCACCATCGACTTCAACGAATTCAAAGGAACGCTAGAAGGCCTTGCCCACCTCACTAATCTTACGCTCAGCTCCGCTAACGGTCATAAGGAGGTTATCCCTGAAAAGTGGGTTGATTTGATTCCTCTTTCGTCTCGATCGACCTTGCATTCGCTTAAAATCGGCAGGTTGTATTCGTTCACGAACATTCTAAACAACTTCTCTAATTTAACACACCTTACTTGTGGAGACCTCAACAAGGATATGATAATCACGCTTACGACCCTTACCGACGTTAAACTTCATAGCCTGCGGGTGTACACTTTGGACGATGAAATCCCGAAGCTCAGCCGATTGTGGACGTCAGAATGTTTAAAGAACTTGAAGCAACTACATCTCAGGTTTCAGGATGTTGGCTCATCGCGGGATTTTATCCTGAAAAGAATATCTCAACACATTATCAATTCCAGCTTCTCACGTTTGCAAACGCTTGAACATCTTATTCTGGATGGAGGATTTGATTTGGCGTGGTGTCCTTATCTGACGGCCTTGAAACGTCTCCATTGCCTGCAACTAGCCACTCTCATTCCCAACATCGGATGCACGCTCCAGGAGGCTTATCCGCAATTGGAAGGGTTACGGGATTCCTTGCTGGACCGGAAAAAAGCGGCCGAGATCGTTGCTATATTGGGAAAGGAATTTGGGCAGGTACCTAAGTTCAGGTTCGTTGAGGGCTTTTATCATCCAGACTTTGCCATCGAAGATTTCAATTGCCTGTGTGGAGAGCATGTCTAGAGCCTGGATATCACGGAAATGTAATTACTATGCATAGCCTGTAGCCATTTATAAAGAATTATGTGATTGCTATCACAATAGCGGTTGTCCTCGTTTCGTCTAAAGCTGTATATGAATGTCGAGCGTTGGACCTTTCTGGATCATCACGTGGTTGACTCTTCTTGGCCCCTCGACTTTCGAGATCGTCATCCAACTTGATCGAAATCTTGCTGGAGCGTCTATGTGATGAGTGTTGTCGTTGACAAAGTCAATGCTTTGAACAGACAACTCAGTCACTTAGTGACTTCACGCATACAATCTCTCCCAGTAGAGCCACTCGACTCAGTAACTTCCTCCAAATACATCATTGAACTCAATGCATCTCTTAACATCCTCTCAGCACCTCGTCCAGCAACTCCTTCTCTCGACCAAATAGTCCGTCTCATAATCGAAGTAAATCACACCAAACTTCAAGAACCAAATGAAATCATACAAAATGAATATACAAGAGAATTAGAATGGTTGTTTGTCGCTAGATGTGCCGTCGATGTGTACGGATGTCTTCTTGAACAACTATTTCAACAGACGTTACCGTTAGCACAGGATATCTTCTATTGGGATGATATACTCTCTCAACCCTCCTGGAGAATTCTCTTCCTTATTCAGAGTAAGCTTTCCTCCCTTGCCCAAAAAGCCCAGTTAATCCGTAGCAACACCATATCGATTGTGGCGATTTGGAACTGCCGCTTGGACCAATGTACAAACTCGTCTGCGCGATCCACATACCCATTTCTCCCTCGGAACACTCCGCTCAAGTCTTTTTGATCGCAACTTATTTCGACGAATAGCATTCCCTACACGACTTCCTGGGTCCCTTTCCGCAATTGATTCTTCCCTCGATTCACTATGTCGTCATGAAATCGAAACTAAACTATCAAGGTTAAAAGCTTTGAGAGCATTACAAGCTGCAGGATTGGGATTACTGGTTTCTGAGGGGATTGATTTTGCTAGTTCTGGGGATGATGCGTGGAAGGAAAGAGTTGTCGGAGGTGTGGATGTAATGAAGTTGACTATGGAATGGTTACAAAACGTCGATGTCCAATCTGAAGAAATCGACATGTTGGATGAGAGTAACACCCCATCTCTTTTTCTAGGTCAATGATATTGATCCTAGAACTGTCTCATTTAAGAGCTGTTCCGGTATTAGATCTTGCAGCTGTCACGACGAATCTCCTTAATCTAGCTCAAAACATACTACCCAATCAAGATACACATACTTCAACTCTAGTAGCTCTCTACGGCCGTCCTTCAACCATAACACGCTACTGGCCTCTCGGTGCAACGATCCTCTTCAGCGGCTCCACAATCCTACGCCTTCTCTTCAACAACAAAGAAAACATAATATCCTGGATCCAAGATTCATACACCACAGTCATAGATTTCTGGCAAAACTGGGTCGTGAAACCTATAACCGATATCATTTCAACCATTCGTCATGACGAAAGTAGTCAAATTGCACTTATGTCTCGACAATCCCTACAAGCGGATATGGATTCTTTAGAACGTATGGTGGTTGAATTCGCTAAAGATAATACGCAATATTTACCATCGTCCCCTGCATCCCCTGCTTCCATTAATAGCACTGCGACTGCGCCTCCAAAAGTGGAAGACGCATTGGAAATTGTGCGCAAGGGAGTTAGACAGGGGGATTTGTCGCCGGTTCTACTAGCCTACGAAGCAGATCTCCGTACTCCTCTTCGCAGCGCAGTAACTGGAAACCTAATCCGC
>Ga0335073_10013246_pt1 | contig 11560 bp, 2 predicted proteins | sample Lox_Sample_22_FD_207093 | JGI IMG/M metagenome (GOLD analysis project Ga0335073, IMG submission 207093) | Soil microbial communities from Loxahatchee National Wildlife Refuge, Florida, United States - Lox_Sample_2.2 | ecosystem: Environmental > Terrestrial > Soil > Wetlands | place: USA: Florida... | reverse complement strand
CTCTTCTGCGCTTTCTTCCGATTATGCCGGCGTGCGCAGCCCCCACTGTTTTGTATGGTGATCCACTCGCGTACGTATGGATCGCAATCCGCCAGCGCAATGCCGGCCGCTTCGCACTGAGCGAGAAAAACGACGCCATCCTGACCGGTCAAAGTCATATCTTTGAGGTCCAAAGTGATGCGGCGGCCTTTCCCTTCCGCGCGGATCAGGGCTTCCAGTTCGGCAATGTCTTCTTTGGCAATCCGGCCGCTGACGGTAAAGACCACGTCGGCGTTTGCCTGTCTGTGTATTCTTAGCATCGCTTGCTAACAGCGTGGAAATGCAAGCTTCGGTCCATCGTAAGTTACTGACACTAAACAGCGTGCTTGCTGCAAGAATGTCGGATCCCAGCAAATGGTGGGATTCCGTCAAATGGCGGAGGCGACGTAGCCCCAGCCCAGTTTCAGAGGTCTGTGCCCTTGAATCGATGCTTGTTGATCTTCAGTGACTTGATCTTCGTTTCCAGGGTGCTCCGGGGGATGCCGAGTTTAGCAGCGGCGCCCGAGGGCCCGGACACACGACCTCCGCATTCGAGCAAGGCAGCCTCAATGAGAGCCCTCTCCTGAGCGGGAAGCCGGCTGAAGAGGTTAGGTTGCATAGGCGCGTCAGGAGGGGAAGGCCTCCTGGAAAGCCAACTTTCATCCACCGAAAATGTCTCTGTGTCGTTTACAATGACGGATCGCTCGATGACGTTCTGTAATTCCCGAATATTCCCGGGCCACGCGTACGCTTGCAGCAGATCGAGGCTCTTCTTGTCGACCGCCGTAAAATGCCTGCCTGCTTTTCGCGCATAGCGATTCAGGAAATACGTGACCAGCAAGGGGATGTCTTCGCTTCGCTCCCGCAGGGTGGGCATCTCGATGGGAAAAACATTGAGCCTGTAATACAGGTCGCTTCGGAACGTACCTGCGGCGATGGCAGCCTCCAGGTCGCGATTGGTAGCGGCGACAACTCGCACATCGGCGCGAATCTTCCCGGTTCCTCCGACACGCTCAAATTCGCGTTCCTGAAGAACTCGCAACAGCGCAATCTGAGTTTCGGCCGGGATCTCTCCAACTTCGTCCAGGAAGATGGTGCCTTTCTCCGCCAGTTCAAATCGTCCCGAACGACCCTGCGTCGCCCCCGTGAAAGCGCCCTTCTCGTGGCCAAATAATTCCGATGCGATGAGGTCACGGGGGATCACGGCACAATTGACACTTATAAATGCGTGTGAAGATCGCCGTGACCGCCGGTGAATGGCGCGCGCCACCAGTTCCTTTCCCGTGCCGGTTTGGCCAGTGATCAAAACGCTTGAGTCTGTCGGCGCCACCTTGGAAATTCGGGAAAGCACTTTCTTCAAGGGAGCCGAACCTCCCACAATCTCTTCGAACATTGACGCCTTGTCGATTTCTTCGCGCAACGCAACGTTCTCTTCCTGGAGCCGCTCCTCAGCCAGTTTGCGATCGTCGATATCGGTCCCGGCGGCGTACCACCGCGTGATGCGCCCCTGTTCGTCCGACACCGGGCTCAATCGATAGTGGAACCAGCGATACTGTCCGTCCTTTCTCTTGAGCCGCGCGTCGTACTCAAACGGCGATCCGCTTTGGAGTTTTTTGGGAAGGTCTTTTGTCACGACTTCGGCATCCTGTGGATGCAACACCTGCCACAAGTCGGAGTTCTTCCATTCCTCTAACGTAATGCCGTAGTAATTGAGTGACGCCCGATTGGTATAGAGACGCACCCCGTCGGGTCCCAGTAGAGTGATGTGCAGGGGCGAAAGGTCGAGAAGCTGCCTCGCTTCCTTTTCGCTTTGGCGAATCTTTTCTTCCGCGCGCTTCTGGTCGTCAATGTCGGTGGTAGTGCCGACGAATTTGAGGACTTTTCCTTCCGCATCGCGCAAAACCACGGCTTGCTGGAGATGCCAGCGATAAGTCCCATCTTTAGCACGGAGAGACCGGGTTTCGAACGCAAAACCCTGTCCCGAGCGAACTCCCTCCCAAAAGGCCCGCGATGCGGCTTCGCGATCCTCGGGGTGGACCGCGGTCATCCATGCCTCTGGATACGATCGGACGAAATCAATGGTCTGACCGGCGAATTCAAGCCACACCTGGTTCACGAAATCCGGCGTCCCATCAGGCTTGAGCGCCCAGGCAGATACAGGGAGACGCTGTAATAACCCGACTTGTAGTTGCAGCTCTCGATCGGCCCGCTGCAACTCACGATAAAGGCGTCCAGTCTCCGCCAGTCGTTCTTCGCTGGCGCGCAGCTTCTCGCGTTCCAGTTCCGCCTCGCTACGCAGCCGTTCTTCGCGTTCTGCAGTTTCGCGGCGAAGATTGGCCATTTTGACATGCATCGCCACCCGCGCGAGCAACTCCCGCGCAGTAAAAGGCTTTACTAGATAGTCGTCGGCGTCGGCCTGCAGTCCTAGCACGCGCGATTCTTCGCCCGCCCGCGCGGACAACAGGATCACGGGCGTACCGGCGAGGGCCGAATCGTCGCGAATAGCTCGCAGTAGGCCGAATCCGTCGAGGTGCGGCATCATGACGTCGGTCAGCACCAGGGCTGGGCGCAATGCTCGTATCGCTTCGAGCGCCTGGCGGCCGTCTGCAACCGAGCGGACCTCATAGCGGTCGCCTAAAAGGCGCACGAGGTATCGGCGCATGTCCGCATTGTCATCGGCCAGGACGATGAGTTCGCGTTCCGCCCCCGGCGCGGGCGCCGGCTCCACTGCCGCCGCCGACTCTTCTCCGTCCCACTGCTGTGCTTCCTCGATATAAGCTTCAGCCCGAATTTTGGTGGACGCGAGCGATTGTGCGGCCTCAATGCGCTCCGCCGGCAAATGCGCTTTGCCACGTGGAATCGTCACCGTGAAGGTGCTGCCGGCGCCAACGGAGCTCTCCACCCGTACACTGCCGCCGTGCAGCTTGACCAGTTCCTGAACCAGTGCCAGTCCGATCCCCGTGCCTTCGTACGTCCTTGCAGCGGCGCCCTCGACGCGATGGAAGCGTTCGAACATCCGCTCGCGATGCTCTTCGGGGATTCCCACGCCCGTGTCGCGGACTCGCAATTCCACTACGCCGTCCACCGGCTTTAATGTGAGGTCAACCTCTCCCTCGAACGTGAACTTCAAGGCGTTGGAGAGAAGATTCAGGACGATCTTCTCCCACATGTCGCGATCCACGTACACCGGCTCCGCGAGTGGCTGGCATGCGACCGAAAACCGCAGACCCGCGCTGTCCATCGCCGAATCGAACGCGCTGGCTATTTCCGAGGTGAAGCCGGCCAGGTCAGTGGGCTGATAGGATGCCTGCACGCGTCCTGCTTCCATCCGCGAAAAATCCAGGAGGGTATTGACGAGCTTGAGCAATCTCAGCCCGTTGCGCCGCACCGCCATCAACTGTTCGTAATGTTCGGAACTCAGCCGCTCGCGCGCTGCCGGCAGCACTTCCTCAAGGGGACCGAGCATCAGCGTGAGCGGAGTGCGGAACTCGTGGCTGACGTTGCTGAAAAACGTGGTCTTGGCGCGATCGAGCTCAGCTAGGGCCTCTGCCCGCTGGCGTTCCTGCTCATAGGCGCGAGCGCTGGCCAACCCGATCGTGATCTGTTCGGCGATTCGATGGACGAATTGGCGATACGCATCATCAAAGGCCCGGCCGGGGTGGATTCCCGCGACCAGGAAACCCAACGCTTCGCTGTGTTCTCCCAGCCGGATCGGCGCCACGCACGCTTCTTTGGGAGGGAAAGCCCAATTGGGCACCTGCACGCCCGAAGCGCGGTCCCCGAGTTCGACGACTACACCATCCCTCGTCAGTGCGGGGTCGAATCGCCAGAGGTTCTCCTTGTGGCAGTCGATGACCGGCGGACGCAAAGCTTCATCGGTTTCCAGGCTGACGCCTGCCAGGTACGCTTGATGTTCGGAAGGCCGATATTCATATAAAAATGAGAACGGGAGGCTCAGGCGGTTTTCGCCGAGGGTCTTCGCGCTAACGCGCCAAACTTCTTCTTCGGTTCGCGCTCCCGCCGTTCGCGCCGCCAAATCGCGAAGAACCTGGCGGCGTCGTCCTTCGAGCACCCGCTCCGTCGTCTCCAGCACGATGGTAAGCACGCCGCCTGCGCGGCCGCTGTCATCCGGAACCGGGCTAAACGAGAAAGCGAAGTAGCACTCCTCGAGGTAGTTGTTCCGGTGCATCACAAATAGCTGATCGGCAAGAGTAACGGCAGCCTCACCTTTCGTCATTACTCTGTCGAACAGCGGTCCTACGAAATCCCATGCTTCGGGATAGATCTCGCGGCACCTACGCCCCAGCGTCCACGGATGTTTTGTTCCCACAACCGGCACATTGGCGTCGTTGTACAAGTACGCTAAGTCCGGCCCCCACATGATGGTCATCGGATAGCCGGCGCTCAGCATAAGGCGCACGCAGGTTCGCAGGGCTTGCGGCCATTGTTCGACCGGACCCAGTGCCGTCATCGACCAATCTAGCTCGCGCATACGCGTGGCCATCTCGCCGTCGCCGGCGAACACTGACTCGATCAACTCCCTTTTGCTAGACTCCATCTCCAGATCCTTCGACTCGGCAGCGGCGCTGATAAAGGTTGCGGACCATCGCGAGTTGCGACGGGTATTCCCGTCGTCAGCCTTATTCTCCCAGAGGAAGCCAGGCTTCGACGGGTCTTCCTCCGCTCTTCAGAACGTAAACCGGCCGACCAGTTGAATCTGGCGTGCCGTGCCCGCGGTGGTCAGAATTTGACCTGCGTTATCGGCGAAATTGCCCGCCACATCCTTCAAGACGGCATCCCCGCTTCCCCCGAGGAAAAACGGACTTTGGGTATTACTCGGAACGCCAAAATTCGGATGGTTGAAAAGGTTATAAGCTTCCGCCCCAACCGTGATCTTCAATCGTTCGGCGATCGCGAACTCTTTGTGCAGCGCGGGGTCAAACTCCGCGAACCCAGGCCCCCGCAGGATGTTTCGTCCGGCATTGCCAAACTCGCCGGCCGGCGGAACCGCAAAGGCGCTTGGATTAAACCAGCACGACGGAGTGCCCACTCTGGCCCCATTCGGACAGCTTCCCGCATACGCGTTGCCGACCAGATCCGGCCGCTCCGGAATAAGAAGCGATTGCATATCGGCATTGTCGAAGGCGAGCACTGGAGTAAATGGGGGGCCATTATGAACGTTGGCAACCGCCGAGACTTGCCAGCCGCCCAGAAGACGTCCGCGCCCAGGCAACTGGTAAACGAGGTTTGCCGCGAAATTATGCCGGATGTCAAAATCCGACGGGCCCCGGCTCCCCTTGCGATCGAAAATGTTCTGAGATCCGGGGGGATCATTCACGGATTCCACTTGCAGATCCACGGAAGCATCATCGATGGCATGGGCTAATGTGTAGGAGACCTGCCAGGAAACGTTGTGGGCGTAATGTTTCGAAACGGACGCTTGGAAGGAATTATAGAAAGATTGCGCGTCAGTCAATGCCGTTATCAGGGGAGATGCCAGGTTCGGATTGTAGCGATGGCCCAGCGACGGTTCAAAAGGGTTCCCCTCGCCTTCGCGGGTGAGGTGATTGCCGCGCGTGCCAAAGTACCCCGCACTGAGGATCAAGCCGCGCGCGAGTTCCCGCTGCACGTTGAGGTTATACTCGAGAGCGTACGGAAACTTCGGGTAGTAAGTTGTTGCGAAAGCGTCGAGCGGCTGGCTCAGGGCCGCATTCTGTGGGCTTAGAAACTGCGGGAAAACGAATTCCTCCAGACCGAAGAAAGGTGGGAGGAAACGGGTGATTCCGAACACGATTTCCGGGAGTTGATCGCGATAGATGCCGAATCCGCTCCGCACCACAGTTTTGCCATCGCCGGAGACGCTCCAGGCCAAACCTGCCTGCGGCGAAAATAGATCCAGCGGCGTCGACGCAAATACACTGCCGACAGTTGGAGCGGAATCTGTCGCCGGGTTTGGAAAAGCGGAGAGGCGGTCGAATGCCTCGGTCGGATTGGAGTAGAAATCGTACCGCAATCCGACGTTTACCGTTAAGCGGCTGTTCAGGCGCACAAAGTCCTGCGCGAAGCCTGAAGCAAAACTCTCACGGTATCCACGATCGGAATTGGCGTTAGAGGGGTTGACCCCCACGTATGACAGGGGCAGACCTTCAAGAAAGAATTCGAGAGCCGGATTGTTGCTGAAGGCAGGGAACCCGAAGGGGGTCAGGTCCTGGAAGCTATACAATCCGTTGACACCGAAATTCAGCGTTCCATTGAGTTGGAGCCTTCGGAACTCGACACCGAATTTCAAGGTGTGACGGCCCATGGTACGCGACAGTTGGTCTTGAACCTGATAAACGGTCGAAAATTCGCCCAAAGGAAATGCCACGTAGTTGCCGATCAGGCTCAAACCCGTGACATCGATCATTCCGAACGGTTGGCCAGGGACCAAAGAAATAGACAACCCCGGATGCGTATTATCGACCGAAGAAGATGCAGTCGTCCGGTTGACGCCGGCGCGCAACTCGTTGATCCATTCATGTCCGAACGTCATGCGGTCCTGAACAGTGCCATATTGATTCCGCGACAGGTGAATGGCCGGGAACCCCGGCGCGTAAGTTCCCGGCGGCGACCCAACGTATGGAACCAGAGAAGAACTGTCATCTACGGTATAGCGCGCGAAGAGCGAATGGGTGTTGGAAAAATTGTGATCGATGCGCACCATGCCGTGGTCCTCACGGGTGTTGCCTTTGTTCGCGGTGCTCAGTTCGCCGGTTCCATCCCCATTGTCCGGTCCGTTCGCGACAGGCAGCAAATTGAGAAACGGCTGTATCAGAGGATTCATCGGAATGGCGACGCAGCCACTCGGGTTGGTGTTGCTGCAAGCGGACGGATTGACAGCCGATGGTAGCAGACCTTGATGCGCGAGGGCATCGGGTACCGTGGCAATTGCCGTGGATGCCTGTACCTCGCGAAATCCTTCATAATTGACAAAAAAGAAAGTGTGATCGCGTTTTAGTGGTCCTCCCATTCCAGCGCCGAACTGATTGCGAACGAAAGGCGGAATCGGGTTGGCGGCCAAATCGAAGTAGTTCTTGGCATCGAGCGACGCATCCCGATGCAATTCCCACCAAGATCCGTGAAATTGGTTACTGCCGGACTTGGTTGTCATGTTGATGACCGCGCCGCCATGCCCGCCGTACTCCGCGTTGAAGGTTTGGGTCAAAACCTGGACCCCCTCCAGCTCATTCAGGCCAAGGAAAAAACCCGAAGCGCCAGCGGGCGAATAGCCGAAGACCGGATCCGTCGCATCCATGCCATCGATCAGAACGTTCGTCATGCTCGGACGTATCCCATTAATTGCAACTTGCCCAGCCTTGCCGTTCGAAAGAAAGGAAGGAGCGCTGCTAGGATTAGGAGCGACTCCCGGCTCCAGCGTAACCACGCTAAACAGATCGCGGTTGTTGAGGGGCAGTTCCGCCAGACTCTGCTCTGGAACGACTCCCTCGACAGTCGACGTCGTGTTGTCAATGGCGGCGGCGCTCGCGTTGACCGTGGTTTCCTGCGAAAGGTCGCCGATTGCGAGTTGTGCGTTTATGGTCACATCGGCCGCCGAGGTGAGTTCTACCCCTGCGCGAATCTGCGATTGGAATTCGGGCTTCTCTATGCGGAGAGAATACGTTCCGGTTGGCAAGCCGGCGAAATGGTACTCGCCGGCCGTGTCGGTGAGAATGCTCCGTTTTAATCCAGTGCCCTGGTTGACAACCGTAACGCTCGCGCCGGGTACAACGGCGCCACTTGGATCGGTGATGGCGCCGGAAACAGTCGCAAGCTGGGTTTGGGCCAATGCAGCTATTGAAAAGAGCAACGCCAATACTGCTGCCAGTCGGTACGCCCCAGGCTTCGCGCCTAGGGTCCGGTCAGGCGCAATTCTGGCTGAGGTCAACGTTGGAGATATTGAGGAAATGCCATGTCCCTTCCGACGCGCGGTTTCAACGCCGGAGCGCATGCAGCACGTTGGAGACGAATTTTGAAAGGTGCGAGGCGACACCTTCGTCAAACTCCTTCAGCCAAATCAGCACAAAATCCCCGTGTAGAAGTATTCTACACTGCAATTCGCAAGTTCACCCTCCGCTTGTCCCATTTATGCCAATCGGACGCGCGAGTTCCATAGCAGGCACGTCGTGATCGCATTCGCGTATTTGCTACGCCGCGGCGATCGAATCCAAGGCCGGGGGCAGTTCGCCTGCTCGGCCGGGAACTGTTATTACCTGTCGGTCCGCCGAGTCCGTTGGCCCTTGTGGCGCGTGACCAGCCCGACTTGGTTGGGCAATCACCCTGAACGTCAACTCGACAGCCTACCGACATCGCCATTTCGACACTACCCTTCGCCACGCGAGAACATCGTGGTGGGTCAGTATTTTGGAGATGGTCCCTCATCTGCCGTTCTTGGGCCGAAGCAGGAAGCCTCACTCATCTGGCGTTTCTCGAAATGCACCGCCGAAAGGGACCGCCCAGGCCCACTTTCGAGAATCCCGTTTTCACCAAAATGGTCCGCCTCCACTCATCGGCAAAATGGCGCGGACTGAGCGCTAAGGAATCTCGCCTCTCAAGCCTGTCAGAACGTCGTGCCGTACGACGCGGCCGATCTCGAACTCAGGAAACTCCATACTCGTGAATGCTCGATAAGCCCATCCTTGCGGCGACTGCTCCATCCACGCCGCCGCCGAAAAAGGCTCCTCGGTCAAGCGGCGGTTTTTCCCCTGCAGGTGTATCGATCAAACTGTCCGTATCACCGGCAGAGACATCCCCTTCAGCCAATGGAAAAAGTGCTCCCTGGACGCGTGTTTTATCATGGAGTCATGTGCCGCTTCGGCGCGATTTTCCTGGTGACGGTCTCTTTCCTGGCGGCGCAAACCGTGGCGCCCGATCTGTTGGCCGGCCTGAAGTGGCGCAGCATCGGACCCGCTGCCACCGGCGGGCGGATTGCCGACCTGGCGATCGCCGAAACTCCCGGCCAGCCCACCACCATTTATGTAGCCACGGCAACCGGCGGCGTCTTCAAAAGCGTGAACGACGGCGTATCCTTCGCTCCTGTTTTCGACCACGCCGGCGGCATGATGTCGACCGGCGCCGTCGCCGTGGCGCCATCCGACCCCAGGGTAGTGTGGGTCGGGACGGGCGAGGCGGATAACCGACAAAGCTCGTCGTGGGGCGATGGCGTCTACAAATCGATGAATGGCGGCCTCACCTGGACTAAGATGGGGCTCGCCGAGACGCACCATATCGGCAAGATCGTGATCGACCCGACGGATCCGAACGTGGTCTGGATCGCGGCCGTCGGTCATCTCTGGGGATCGAACCCGGAACGCGGAGTATATAAAACCACCGACGGCGGCGGCACCTGGAAGAAGGTGCTCTTCCGCGACGAGAACACGGGCGCCATCGACCTGGCGATGGACCCGCACGACCATAACGTGGTCTTCGCCGCCATGTACCAGCGGCAGCGGAAAGGTTGGGGCTTCAATGGCGGCGGACCGGGAAGCGGAATCTATCGCACTACCGATGGCGGCGCCACGTGGACCGAACTGACCAGTGGATTGCCGGGCGGCGAAAAGGGGCGAATCGGCATCGCCCTTTCTGCGCGCGACAGCCGCACGGTCTATGCCGTAGTGGAAGCCGACCCTCCCGGCACGGGCGGCGTTTTTCGCAGCCTAAACCGGGGCGATAACTGGGAACACTTAACCAGTTTGAACCCCCGGCCGATGTACTACAGCCGCATCTATCTCGATCCCAAGGACGGCAATCGCGTCTACCTGATGGGCTCCAACCGCGGGCTCTGGGCGTCGGACGACGGCGGGCACAGCTTTCGCGACGTATTCAGCGGCGTCCATGGCGAGGACCACGTGTTGTGGATCGACCCCGAGAATAGCAACCGCCTGATTGCCGGCGGCGATGGCGGCGTGTCCATCTCTTACGACCGCGGACTCTCCTGGCTATTTCGCGGGAATATGCCCATCGGACAGTTTTATAACATCGCGGTAAACCATGGCGACCCGTACCTGATTTGCGGGGGCTTGCAGGATAACGGCAACTGGTGCACTCCCAGCGCGTCCAAAATGGACTACGGCATCTCCTTCCGCGACGCTTTCAACATCGGCGGCGGGGATGGCATGCAGACTGTCTTCGAAGACGACCACACCGTACTGGTGAGTTCGCAGAACGGGTCCACCGCCCGCCTGGACCTGAACAACATGGAGCGCCAGATGATCGGCACGGTGAAGCCGCCGGACCGCTCCCAGGCGCCCTATCGGTGGTATTGGACCGCCCCGCTGATCGCCTCCGCATTCCACGCCAGCACCATTTACACGGGCGCAAATGTACTGCTCCGCTCGGACGATCGCGGCGTGAGCTGGCGCGCCATCAGTCCCGACCTCACGGCGGATATCGACCGCGAAGGACTTCAAATGATGGGCCGGACTGTGCCCATACGAGCGCTATCCCGGCATGACGGCCAGGCGAATTTCTCCGCCCTCACCGCCATTGCCGAATCGCCCCTCGACGGCAACGTGCTCTACACCGGCGCGGACGACGGGACCATCGAAGCAACCCGCGATGGCGGAAAGACATGGGTCAATCTCAGCAGAAACCTCCCCGATCTTCCGGCAGGCTTGAACATTAGCGGGATAGAGCCATCTAAGTACTCACCCGGTCGAGTCTATGTCACGGTGGACGGCCACTTCAACGACGACTATCATGCCTATGTGTTTGTAAGTGAGGACTACGGAACTCACTGGCGGCGGATCACCGAAGGATTGCCGGATGCTTCCGTCCATCGCCTGCGCGAAAATCCGTCGAACCCCGACGTCCTGGCAGCCGGTCTTGAGACGGGCATCTTCGCCTCGTTCGACCGCGGAGAACACTGGGTGAATCTTAACGGCAACATGCCGCCCGTCCCAGTGTACGACCTGGCGTATCAGGATCGCGACAACGCGCTGGTCTTGGGCACGCACGGCCGCGGAATCTGGATTTTGGACCATGCCGGACCGCTGGCCGAGATCGCTCCGGCGGTCACCGCCGACCGGGGCTATCTGTTTCCCATTCCGCCGTCACACTACCGCAAGATCTATGCCGGCCAATATTGGTTCGGCGCGGGCGAGTTCTTTGCGCCGAATCCGCCCCTCGGCGCGGAAATTACGTACTTTCTACCGGCGCGCGCCAATGAGGTCGATGTGGCCATCGCCGATTCCGCCGGAAAAACCGTGCGCACCTTGCGGGGGACCTCGCAGCCGGGTGTCAATCGCGTTTGCTGGGATCTTCGCCGCGCCGGTCCGCTGGATAACGGACCGCTGCCCGGCAATTGCGGCGTGGGTACCGGACGGATGGGCCCGCTGGTGCTGCCCGGGAATTATAAAGTCACTATCACCGTCAACGCCGCGGCGGCGCTGTCCGGCACGGCAACCGTTTTGCCCGACCCCGCCTTTCCGATGTCCGACGCCGACCGCAGAACTCGCGATGCGGCGGTGATGAGCGCCTACTCGCTGCAGCAGCAATTGGCGTCGGC
>Ga0335073_10013245_pt1 | contig 11560 bp, 9 predicted proteins | sample Lox_Sample_22_FD_207093 | JGI IMG/M metagenome (GOLD analysis project Ga0335073, IMG submission 207093) | Soil microbial communities from Loxahatchee National Wildlife Refuge, Florida, United States - Lox_Sample_2.2 | ecosystem: Environmental > Terrestrial > Soil > Wetlands | place: USA: Florida... | reverse complement strand
TGGGCCGATGCCCGAACCGGCCCAGGCCGCCCTGCTCGCCCTGCTGGGGGAACGGGTCGAGCAGGCCCGCACCCTCGACTGGGACGCCGTGCCCACCGACGCCTGACCATCTCCGCCAACCGCCACCTTCGAAGGGGATCTCATGACCGACACCCAGCCCGCCGTCAGCGCTGCCGAACTCGGGCAGTGGGTCCGCGAGCGCGTGGCCGACTACGTCCAGCGGCCGGTCGCCGACATCGGGTCGCAGACCCTGCTCTCCGATTACGGCATGGACTCGATCTTCGCGCTCAGCCTGTGCGCCGAGCTGGAGGACCATCTCGGTCGCGAGATCGACAGCGCCACCCTGTGGCGCAACCCGACCGTCGACTCGATCGTCGACACCCTGGTCGGCCCGGACGGCACCGCCCGATGAGCGCGCCGGCTCCCACCCTGCCGTTCCGGCGGACCGACCCGCTGGACCCGCCGCCCGACTACCGCCGGCTGGCCGACGAGCAGCCGGTCTTCGAGGCCGTGACCCCGCGCGGCGACCGGGCCTGGGTGATCACCCGGCACGCCGACGTCAAGCAGGCGCTGCTCGATCCGGCGCTCAGCTCCGACCCGCGCTCGGCCGGCTTCCCGTCGTACCTCACCGGCGACATCCCCACCCCGCCGGGCTTCTTCATGCAGCTCGACGCGCCGGACCACCCGCGACTGCGCCGGATCGTCAGCCGCGAGTTCCTGGTCGGGGCGATGCAGGCGCTGCGCCCGCGGATGCACGAGATCCTCGACGAGCTCCTCGACACCATGACCGCCGACGGGCGCGACAGCGGTGACCTGGTCTCCGAGCTGGCCTATCCGATGGCCTCGGCGGTGATCTGCGAGCTGCTCGGGGTGCCTTCGGCCGACCGCGCGGTGTTCGTCTCGCTGACCGACACCGTGCTGTCGCAGAGCTCGCCGCCCGAGCAGGCGATGCAGGCGGCGGGCGAGCTGATGGCCTACTTCGCCGCGCTGGTGGCCGACAAGCAGGCCTACCCGTCCGACGACCTGTTCGGCCGCATGGTCCGCGACGGGCGCACCGAGTCCGACACCGAGTTCGCCGGCCTGGCCGCCCTGCTGCTGCTGGCCGGCTACGACACGATGGCCCAGGTGATCGGGCTGGGCGTGGTGACGATGCTGGTGCACCCGGACCAGCTGGCGCTGTGCCGGGCCGAGCCGCGCCGCTACCCCGACGCGGTCGAGGAGCTGCTGCGCTACCTGTCGATCAACCACGCCGGCCTGCCGCGGGCGGCCACCCGGGCGACCACGGTGGGCGGGGTGCCGATCGCCGCCGGCGAGGGCGTGATCGTGATGCTGAACGCCGCCAACCGGGACGGCTCGGTGTTCCCCGACGCCGACGCCTTCGACGTCACCCGGCCCGCCCGGCGCGACCACGTCGCCTTCGGGCACGGCCTGCACAAGTGCGTCGGCGCCGCGCTGGCCCGGGTGGAGCTGGAGGTGGTCTTCCACGCCCTGTTCGACCGGCTGCCCGGCCTGCGCCTGGAGCGGGACTACCGGCAGCTGGACTACCGGCACGACATGGTGCTGTACGGCGTCAACGCGCTGCCGGTGCGCTGGTGAGGCGCCGGGACGAGGCAGAAGGGGCGAGCAGATGACCGACACCGAGATCGCGCTGTCCGGCGCCGACTTCACCCGGGACCCGCACCCGACCTACCAGCGGCTCAACGCCGACGGGCCGGTGCACCGCGTCACGCTGGCCGGTGGCATTCCGGCGTGGCTGGTCACCGACCGCGACGTGTGCCGGGAGGTGCTCAACGATCCACGCTTCTCCAAGGACATGGCCGGCACCTGGCACGCGTTCCAGCGCCAGGAGGTGCCGCTGACCGGCGACGTGGTCATCGGCATGGGCGACTCGATGCTGGTCTCCGACCCGCCCCGGCACACCCGGCTGCGGTCCCTGGTCTCCAAGGGGTTCACCGCCCGCCGGATCGAACGGCTGGCCCCGCACATCGAGGCCACCGCGCACCGGCTGGTCGAGCGGCTGCGCGCCGGCGACGGCACCGCCGACATCGTGGCCGACTACGCGGCGCTGCTGCCGATGCAGACGATCTGCCCGCTGCTCGGCGTGCCGGAGGAGGACGGGCTGGAGTTGCGGCTGGCCATCGAGACCGTGATGAGCAGCGACGACACCGGGCAGGAAGCCGCCTTCGCCGCCTTCGAGCGGGTGCACGGCTACCTGGCCGGGCACGTCGCGGCCAAGGCCGACGCGCCCGGCGACGACCTGACGACCGCGCTGATCGAGGCCCGGGAGGACGGCGACCGGCTGTCGAACGAGGAACTGGTCTCGATGCTGGCGCTGCTGCTCTCGGCCGGGCACGAGACGACGGTCAACCTGATCGCCTCGATGACGCTGGCGCTGCTGGCCGAACCCGGGGCCCGGCAGGCGCTGCGCGCTGACCCGGAACGCTGGGGCGACGCGGTCGAGGAGACGCTGCGCTGGGACGGCCCGATCCAGAACGCGCTCTGGCGCTTCACCCGTGCCGAGGTCAGCATCGGCGGGGTGCAGGTCCCGGCGGGGGAGGCGGTCGCGGTGTCGCTGGCCAGCGCGAACCGCGATGCCGGCAAGGTCGAGTGCCCGCACGCGTTCGACCTCGACCGCGCCGAGCGGCACCACCTGGCGTTCGGGCACGGTATCCATCACTGCCTGGGTGCCGGCCTGGCCCGGTTGGAGGGCCGGATCGCCGGACGGGTGCTGTTCGACGCGTTCCCGGACATGCGGCTGCTCGACGAACCGGAGTACCGGCGCTCGACGGTGTCCCGGGCCCCGCTGCACGTGCGGGTCGCGCTCGGCTGACAAGCGGCCAGGATCCCCCGGTCACCGGGGCATCCTGGCCGGCGGCTCAGCAGGCGCCGGGTCCGCCGTACCGGACGCTGCTGGACGAGGTCATCTGGCTGTCGTACAGGGTCGGGTCGTCCGGTCGGCACGGGCAGCACCGCGGCCGGTCGCCCGGGTGCCCGAGGGCATCAGGGGTCGACCGGCCGCGGCGGCCTCGTTCAGGTGCACCCGTGCCCGGTGAACCGGGCCGGTTCGGCTACTGCACGCAGGCGTTGGCCGCGTTGCTCCAGAGCGGCTGCATCGCGAAGCTGGTGCCGTTCAGGTTCACGTTGGCCAGGCCGGTCCAGGCGCAGACGTCGCCGATCTCGGAACCGGAGGAGGTGTACCAGGCGTTGAGCTTCGGGTCGGTCACCGACTCGGCGAGCTCGTGGCCCTCCACGATGCTGACGCCGTCCAGGCTGTTGCCCGGGTTCACGCTGCCGGCGCCGCAGGAACCGCCGGCGTCGGGCATGTACGGCAGGTCGGTGTAGCTGTTGCTGGTGCCGCTGACGACGCCGTGATAGGCGCAGTACGAGGTGCCGAAGCCCGAGCTGGAGTGGCCGGTCGGGGTGGCGACCACGATCTGCGCGTTCACGTCACCGGTGCTGACGCCGAAGTGGGAGCCCGCGGTCTTCGCCTCAGCCTGGATCTGGGCGTCCGTCGGGACGCTCGGCACGCTCGCGGCGTGCGACCACACGCCGGCCAGCGGCGCCGCGTAGCCGGCGCTGCTGTACTGGTGGACCGTGCTCAGCCACGAGGTGTTGCCCACCTTGGACAGGAAGCTCTGCAGGTAGCTGCTCATCCCGTACGGGTCGCTGGTCCACCCCCAGAGGTCCAGGTAGACCCGCGGTGAGGACTGCACCGGGCCGCCGTGGTTGATCAGCGTGTTGCCGGCCGCCGGCGCGGCCGGGTGGCTCGGCCGGACGGAGGTCTGGCCGGACGGCGCCGAGCTGTGGGTGCTGGCGCTGGCGGTCTGGGCACCGGCCAGGCTGGCGGCCACGGTGGCCAGGCCGACCGAACCGACCAGCAGCCTGGTGCGGAGCCGGCCCATCGAGCCGCGCCCGCTGGGGGAGCCTTGGGTTGTGCTGGAGAACATGAGCACCTCGCAAACCAGAGGGGGAAATGGGGTAAAACGGATGGAAAATATCCAATCCAGTCGCAAGCCTCAATGACTCATAGGGATAACTGCTGATATCCAGACGGGGCTGAGAGTTTCCGGACGGGCCGTCCCTGCCCGGGCTCCGAGCTGCACCCACTGGCGGCGCCGGCAACCGAGCGGCCGGAATTGCCGAACGCCGTGCGGGGATGCCGGGTCGCGCCGCGCCCGGGCTGGGGGTTGTGCGACCGGGTCGGGGAACTGCATAGTCGAAGCACCGCAAACTATTCGAATGCGACATCTGCCAGGAGTAGCGATGAGCCGTCGGTCCGTGGTCGCGTTGAAGTCCGGTCTCGTGAGCCTCGCCGTGGCGTTCACGGCGGTGGCCGTGCAGGCGCCGGCGGCGCTGGCCCAGCAGCCGGCCGGCACGGCAGCGGTCCAGGCGGCGCCGACGACCACGCACACCGCCCAGACCACCAACAACACCGCCGCGTGCTCGGCCGCCGGGTACGGGCTGGACGGCACGGCCTACTGCGGCGCGGCCTTCGCCGGCTGGACCGACCGCTCGTCGCCGACCGGCAGCGGCACCCAGCCGCTGACCCAGCCGCACGACCCGGCGGTCGGCGGCAGCTGGAACATCTCCAAGGGCCGCGGCACGCAGGCCGGTGACGTGCACTCCCTGCTCTACCCCGGCAACACCACCAAGGTGTTCGCTGAGACCCAGCTGTGGTTCTGCCACGGCAGCGGCGGCAGCACCGTCACCGTCGACAGCCAGGTGCTCACCAGGTACGAGGCCTGCCCGAACCTCGGGTTCAGCGGGTCGGTGTCGCACTTCGACAACGGGTACAGCTCCAACGACCCGGCCAAGGCCGATGCCACCGCCGACGACATGTGGGACCGCGGCATCGACGGCGTGGTGGAGGACTGGGCCGGCGACCCGAACACCTGCAAGTCCGGCGGCGGTGCCTACTCGAACAACGCCCCGTTCGCCTCGGCCTGCAACTCGGCCGGCGTGACGAACCAGGACCTGGCCTCGCGGCGGCTGGCCTCGGCGATGGACACCCGGCACGCCACGATGACGCACTTCGTCATGTACGACGACGCGGCGTACAAGTTCACCCAGTGCGCGGCCCAGGACACGTTCCAGCCGCAGTGCGTGCAGAACAAGATGATCGCCGACTTCAACGTGCTGGCCGCGAACTGGTTCGGCGACCCGAACTACCTGCGCATCGACAACCAGCCGGTGGTCGCCTCGTTCGTCACCGAGACCTCGGGTGTCGCCACGTTCTCCCAGTGTTCGGCGGCCAATCCCTGCCACCTGACCGGCTCCTACACCTGCACCAGCGCCAGCGGCTGCTGGTCGGCGCTGTGGGACGGCATCCGGTCGAACTTCCAGAGCCACGGCTACAACCCGTACCTGATCTTCCGGCACAACCACACGCACGAGCAGTCCGACGGCGGGTTCACCTGGGTGGCCCCGTCCGGTAGCGGTACCGCAGCCAGCCAGGACGACTGGGGGAACAAGTCGCAGCTGGACAGCCAGCTCAGCACCGAGTCCAGCGCGCTGGCCAGCGGCGTGACCGGCGCCAACGGGCTGCCGATCACCTACTTCGCCGGCGCCTGGAAGGGATTCGACGACCGGATGGCCAACTGGAGCCCGTCGTGGTCCAACTCCAGCACGCCCCGGCCCGCGCCGGTGGCGCCCAACTACCCGCGCACCACGTCCCAGCGGTGCGGCACCAACTGGCTCGACACCTTCGCCGAGACCGGGAAGTACTTCACCACCAGCCACCAGGCGCCGTTCCTGATGATCGGCACCTGGGACGACTACGAGGAGGGCACCGAGGTCGAGACCGGCATCGACAACTGCGTCACCTCGTTCAGCAGCAGCCTCGCCGGCAGCACCCTGCAGTGGACGATCGGCCTGTCGGGTGACGGCGCGTCCGAACGCACCGTCGACCACTACACGGTGTGGTACTCCACCGACGGCGGCACCGGCGAGCAGCTCGCCCAGCTCACCACGGTCACGCCGACCGGCACCGGAACCAGCGGCAGCTACAGCGTGAACCTGTCGCAGTACTGCGCCAGCCTGCCCGCCACCTCGGTGCTGTACGTGCAGGCCGTCGGCAAGCCGTCGATCACCAACCATCTGACTCCCGGGGTCACGTACGCCAATGCCTGCGGCACGACGGTGCTGTCCGGCCGGGTGAGCGACCTCAACAGCGGGGGAGCGCTGGCCGGCGCCACGGTCAGCCTCAGCGGCGCCTCGTCGGCGAGCACCACCGCGGACGCCAGCGGCAACTACAGCTTCGGCGGCATCCCGGCCGGCACCTACACGGTGACCGGGACTGCCAGCGGGTACAAGGCCCGCAGCTATGGCGGGGTAGTCGTGACGAGCGGCCAGACGACCACCCAGGACGTGGGGCTCACGACGACCGGCCGGGTGACCGGGACGGTCGTCTCCTCTGGCGGGGCTGTGTTGTCCGGTGCGACGGTGACCCTGCAGGGCGGCAACCTGCCCACCACCGACACGGTTTCGACCGATGCCAGCGGCAAGTACACCTCCAGCTGGGACCCGATCGGGACGTACACGGTCACCTGCTCGGCCGCGGGCTATGCCTCGCAGACGGTCACCGGGGTGGCCGTCACCACCGGCGGCCTCGCCACGGTGAACTGCACCCTGAGCAACACCGGCACGCTGACCGGCGTGGTCAGCAATCTCAACACCGGCGGAGCGATCAGCGGCGCGACGGTCAGCTACAGCGGGGGATCGACCACCACCGATTCCACCGGGCGCTACACCTTCACCGGTGTCGTTTCGGGGACGTACTCGGTGACCGCGTCCGCGAGCGGCTACCTGTCGCGTACCTACAGCGGGGTGGTGGTGAGTCCTGGCGCGACCGACACGCAGGACGTCCAGCTCACCACCACCGGCCGGGTGACCGGCACCGTGACGTCGGGTGGCGTCGCGGTGTCGGGCGCGACGGTGACGCTGCAGGGCGGCAACCTGCCCACCACCGACACGGTTTCGACCGATGCCAGCGGCAAGTACACCTCGAACTGGGATCCGATCGGGACGTACACGGTGACCTGCTCGGCGCCGGGGCACGGCACCCAGACGGTGACCGGGGTCCACATCACGACCGGGGGACTGGCCACCGTCGACTGCCAGCTCTGATGCGGTGTCTCGCTCGACCAGGCGGCCACCGCGCCAGGCCCGGATCGTCTAATTCTGCCTAATCCCAGCGCGAACCCTGTCCGGGCGCCGGTTGGCGGCCTAGCCTCTTTCGCTGCGAACGGCAACGGTGCCGTCGGCGAAGGGGGTTTGCGATGCGACCGATTGTGGTGGCTCTCGCCGCTGTGCTGGCCGTTCCGGTCGTGGTCGTCGCAGGCGGCGCCCCCCACCCGGGCCGGGCCGGTGCGACCACCGCGACGGCGATCGGCGCGCAGGGCCGGTACCGCCCGGTGGCCCGCGTCCGGGCACTGGACACCCGCACCTCCGGCCGCATTCCGGCGCACGCCACCGCGCGGGTCCGGGTGACCGGGTTGGGGGAGGTCCCGTCCACCAACGTGGTGGCCATCTCGGTGAATCTGAGCGTGCTGACACCGGCCAGCTCGGGCTCCCTGTCCGCGTTCGCGGACGGCACCAGCTGGTCAGGTGCGACGATGAGTTTCCGCGCGGGGCAGACCATCCAGAACTTCGAGACGGTCCCGGTCAGCAGTGGTGGCCTGATCGACATTCGCAACAACACCAGCACCTCGCTGGCGCTGCTCGTCGACATCCTCGGCTACCACCTCAGGCCGGACCCCGCCGACCCCTACACCAGCGGCCGGTACCAGCCGATGACTCCAGCCAGGCTGCTGGATACCCGCACCGGCCAGCCGGTCACCGCCGGTCAGACCCGCACCATTCCGATGGCGGGCCGGGCCGGCATCCCTTCGAGTGGCAGCATCGGAGTGGTCGTCACCTTCACCGTGCTGTCGCCGAGCAGGTCGGGATCGCTGACCGTGGGAGCGGGGAATCTGGCGAAGAACACGCCCAGCATCAGCTTCACCGCCGGGCAGACCGAGCAGAGCCAACTGTTGATGGCCCTCGATGCCAACGGCGCGCTGCCGATCCGCAACAACAGCGCGGCAGGCATCCAGGTGATCGCCGATGTGGTCGGCTATTACCCCGATCTCTATCTGTATTCGTTCTTCGCCGCCGACCGCTACGTCCGCGCGTACGACAGCCGCACCAGTTCCATGCCCCTGCAGCCGGGTCACGAAGCGGATGTCGGCATGTGGAACACCGCTTGGGCGTTCGTGGACACCAGCCAGGATCCCTTCGCCGAGCCGCCCTACGTCAATGCCGCTTCGATCAATGTGACGGTACTGAACCCGACCGTGACCGGCTCGATCTCGATCCGGCCGGCCGACCTGCACACGAGCTGGGACGGCGCCGCCACCATCAGCTTCACGGCCGGACACACGAAGCAGCGCATGCTGATGGCCCGGGCCAGCCTCGGCGAGGACTTCGGCGGTGTCCGGATTCGCAACAACAGCGCCACGCCGATCACCCTGATCGTGGATCTCGACGGCGTGGCTGCTTACTGCACTCCAGGCTGCTGATCCGGCCGACCCACTCGGAAAGGCGCCCAATCCTCGTGGCGATCACATCGGGCGCTCAGGTAAGCGTGGCGGCGATGGCGAGAGCGTCGGCTCGGGAGAACCGAGGGCTGTCCTGATCGCTGCTGTCGAGGGTGCCGATGGAGTACAGCAGGTTGTCCTCCCGCCAGCACAGCGTCTCCGCACATGGCGTGACGGCCGGGTGGCCGCGCACCGTGCCCGGCAGAGCGTGGTGATGATGGTCGTCGGGGACAGACTTGATGAAGTAGGCGACACGGTTGGCGCTCTCGTAGGCCAGCATCCAACTCTCGCCACCTGAGACTGGGCTTACTTCGGCGCCGAAAGGCAGGTCACCGTTACCTGCGACGGGCCGGTGCAGACGTGCACTCAGGTCGTAGGCGGTGCCCACCGAGCCGCGTGCCGCATGAAACGTCGGACGGCGCACGGCTGCTTCGAGGTGAAAGCGGCTGCTGGAAATTCCCATCACGCACATGCCGTGACCGACGGGGATATGTGCTGCCTTGGCGGCGATGGTGATGCTTCCCCCGGTGCTCGTCGCCGAGACATCTACTGCGCACGGACCACGGTCGGCGTGGACGAGGACCGTCGGGTTGCCAGGCAGGTAGAATGCCTGCCACGCCAGAGGTTCGCTGTTCCGAGCGTCGTCGGCATGCGTACCGATTCTCCAGCCGGCGAGGGTCAACGCCAGCAAGCCCAGTACGGCGATGAAGACAGCCAGTCTGGTTCGGCCTCGGCGGCTCCCTGAACGCTGGTGTCCAGTCATGGCATCACTCTGGTGCGGCCAGGTCTCGAACCGGGCAGGCCAGGTGTCACGGTGCTGAAACGATATTTCCGCAAGGCGGGGATGCCACACCAGCGCAGCACGAACTGGCAGGAACGGGAGTAGCAACTCCCGTTGTTGACATCCGATAATCCATATTATGTCGCCTAGAAGAGACATTATTGCAGTGGATGCACGAATCGACTCCCCATGCGACAGCCTGACGCTGGAACCGGTGAGCCCTCCGGGTTTGCCTTGTACTGACTGGGTATTGAGCGTCGCCTGGCGCTCCCGATGAGGCGCGCAGCCGGCTTGCCGTCGGCCTGCCACGTGGTGCACCTCGGTCTTGCAGGTCGCGTACTTGCTGGCCTGTTGCACAGATAGGTCATCTGATGCAAGATACGGTCAGTTGTTGCTTGCCTGGATTGGAGTGTTCGTGCCGATCGATGACCTGGGCCGAGTGATCGGCCTGGACCGCGTTCGGCTGCTCAATCCCGCTGATCAGGTGCTGGAGGACATGTTCTCCGGCTGGCGCCGGCAGCAGCTGTCACGGAGCCTGGCGCTGGCCACGATCGACGGCCGGGAGCGGCTGGTACGCCGGTTCGTCGACTACACGAACGAGATGCCGTGGTTGTGGACAGTGGCGCACGTGGACGAGTTCTTCGGCGATCTCCGGGCGATCCATGCTCGGCGGCAGTCGACCATCCGCTCGTATCAGAACGCGGTGCGGCTGTTCTGCGGGTACCTGGTCGATCCGGCCTACGGCTGGGACGTGGTGTGTGAGAGCTATTTCGGCACGCACCCGATGCAGGTATGTGTGGAATGGAACTCCGCGGCGCACGCCCAGGTCAATGAGCAGCAGCCGTCCAAGCGGGCTTTCACCCACCGCGAGCTGCAGGACTTCTTCGACCACGCCGATGCCGAGGTCGAGCGGATCCGCTCCCGCGGGCGCAAGGGGTGGCTGCCGGCGCTCCGGGATGCGGTGCTGTTCAAGACCGCCTACGCCTGGGGCTTGCGGCGCAATGAGGTGCGGCACCTGCAGACAATCGACTTCGAACGCAACCCGCACGCTCGAGAATTCGGGCCCTTCGGCGCGGTCAACGTCCGGTGGGGCAAGGCCCACCGAGGCTCGAGCCACAAGCGGCGGACCGTACTCACGGTCTTCGACTGGTCAGCGGAGGTGATGCGCCACTGGGTTACCCACGGACTACCCCACTTCGGCGACGACGTGGGTCTGGAGCTGTTTCCCTCCGAACGCGGCACCCTGGTCTCGGCGGCCGCGCTGAGCGCGCGGTTTCGCCGCTACCGGGCCGAACTCGGCCTGGACGAGGGCCTGGACCTGCACTCGTTGCGGCGCTCCTACGTCACCCATCTGATCGAGGCCGGCTTCGACGCGCTGTTCGTGCAGAAGCAAGCCGGACACGAACATGCCTCGACGACGGCGATCTATGAGTTCGTCGGCGATGATTACCGAACCCGGACGTTGCGGGCGGCACTGGATTCCACGGTCGCCCAGTCGCTACGCCGGTCCGAACATGAGCCTGACTGATTGGCGGGATTGTCTTGAAGCGTGAGATCGGCTACCAGTGGCGGCTGGCCGAGCTGATGGCACGGCACGGTATGCACAACAGCACCGACCTGGCCCCGTTGCTGCGCGAGCGCGGGATCGACCTATCCCCTTCCCAGGTCTATCGGATCGTCACCCAACGCCCCGAGCGGGTCTCCCTCATCCTGCTCAGTGCGCTGGCCGACATCTTCACCTGCACCCTCGACGACCTGGTGACCTTCACCGCGACCGACGCCCGCCGCCCGGCGCGACGGGCCGCCGCTGCGAAGAACGTCGTCCAGCTCGGCGAGACCGTGCGGCCGGTCAGGGCACGGATCGTGGATGAACACTGACCCCACTCCCCCCGGCCCCACTCCCCTGCCCGGCCTGGAGCTCCTACCGGGGGCCGATGTGGTGTCCGGTCCGGGCCGGCGGGGCCGGCCGCGAACCACCGGCCGACATACCTGCGACCGGTGCGGCCGGTCGACGGGCAGGATCGTCGCGCGCTGGCCGGACGGGCGGATTTGCGGGATCTGTTACCGCATCGCCACCGAAACCTACGGCGACTGCGCCGACTGCGGCCGACACCGGCTACTACCCGGCCGCGACGGCGAGCGGCAATTGTGCCGCGCTTGCGCCGGGATCACGGCGCCGCTGGATTGCACTCGCTGCGGACGG
>Ga0335073_10013242_pt1 | contig 11562 bp, 10 predicted proteins | sample Lox_Sample_22_FD_207093 | JGI IMG/M metagenome (GOLD analysis project Ga0335073, IMG submission 207093) | Soil microbial communities from Loxahatchee National Wildlife Refuge, Florida, United States - Lox_Sample_2.2 | ecosystem: Environmental > Terrestrial > Soil > Wetlands | place: USA... | reverse complement strand
TCGAGGATCATCCCGACCCGACTCCCGGCGCCGGCGAGGTGCTCGTCCGCGTCAAGGCCGCCGGGTTGAACGGCGCCGACATGATGCAGCGGCGCGGCTTCTATCCAGCGCCACCGGGAGCGCCGCCGGACATCCCGGGATTGGAGCTCGCCGGCGAGGTCGCGGCTTGCGGACCCGGCGCCACGCGATTCGCTCCCGGTGAGCGGGTCATGGGGATCGTGGCGGGTGGCGGCCAGGCCGAGCTGGCGGTCGTGCACGAGCGGATCCTGATGCCGGTCCCCGACAACCTGGACTGGGTGCAGGCCGGCGCCGTGCCCGAGACGTTCACGACAGCGCACGACGGCGTGTTCACGCAGGCGGGGCTCAAGCCGGGCGAGCGGCTGCTGGTGCACGGCGGCGCCGGCGGCGTCGGCACGGCCGCGATCCAGCTCGGGCACGCGTGGGGCGCGCGTGTGACCGCGACCGTCCGCAACGCGGATCACCGGGACGCCGTGGCTCAGCTGGGGGCGGACGTGATCGCGCCCGAGGGTTTCGAGCAGCATGGGCCGTTCGACGTGATCCTCGAGCTCGTGGGCGCGCCGAACATGCCCGGCAACCTCGAGGCGCTGGGCCTGTGGGGCCGCATCATGGTGATCGGGATCAGCGCCGGCGCCAAGGCCGACATCAACCTGGGGCTGGCGATGCAACGGCGGGCTCGGATCCTCAACTCGACGCTCCGCCCCCGCCCGCTCGAGGAGAAGGCGATGACCGCGCGCGCGATGGAGCGCTCGGTGCTGCCGCTGCTGGCGTCGGGCGCGGCCCGTGTCCTGATCGCTGACACGTATCCGCTCGAGCGGGCCCCGGACGCCTACGACCGGTTTGCCGGCGGCGGAAAGCTCGGGAACGTCGTGCTGACGATGGGCCGCTGAGCCGCCGGCGGTTCTGCCGGGCCGGGCCCTACTCCTCGCCGAAGCCTTCGTCCTCGTCGCCTACCGGGACGACCTCGTCGGCGTGGATCGTGCACAGAGCCGGTCCGCCTGACTCCAGAGCAGCCTCGATCTCCGCGCGCGTGAGCTTGGCCCCACACTCCTCGCAGCGGTCGCCGATCTGCTCGAGCGAATGCTCTTCAAGGTCCATGCACCGAGTCTAGTCCTGCGAGCGCTAGTAGGGTGGGAGATCCGCCCACCACTGACCGACCACCCGGAACGCCGCCCAGAACTCACGCTTGGCGCTCTCCTCGTCGAGCGACTCGTCGATGTTCGGCACGTACAGCGCCTCGATCGACGGCGTCAGGCGCTGGAGCTGTCCGGTCGCCGGGCGGAGTTCCGCGGCCAGCGGGAGGTCCATCTCGTTGACGACGCTCAGGGCATCGGGACCCATGACCACGACGAGCTTGGGCGAGACGATCTGGATCTCCTCGACGATCCTGGCGACGCACACGGGGTCGGCCATCGCCGGATCGGGCACCGGGCATTTGACGCACAACGTTCCGTAGACCGCGAGTGGGTCGATCGAGAGCCGTTTCAAAGACTTCATCAGCGCGTTGCCCGCCCGCCCGTAGAAGGCGACGCCCTCCTCGACCTCCGAGGGCCGCGCCGAATACTTGACCAGGAAGATGTCCGCCTGAGGATGGCCCGATCCCAGCACGGGCATCAGCGCGCCGCGGGGGCAGTGGGTGCACGACTGGACCTCTCGGGAGAAGGCGTTCAGCTCTCGGATCGCGCGCTCGAGGTACTTCTCGCGAATCTCGTCGTCGGTGGCGGGCATCGTTCTCCGATTGGACGGCTCCCGAGCTTGTCCTTGCGAGTGCATCAGGAGTTGCGGCCGTCGGGGCCGTTCGGGTGCCGCCGGTCGCGGCCGGTGGCCCGGCGGACCCGGCGCTCGCGCGAGGCCCTTCGAGCCCCGGGCGGAAGTGCCTTCGTCTGCAGGAATTTGAGCGCTTGGACGTAGAGCAGGCTGGCCGGATTGCGAACGATGTCGGCGTCGCGGAGCGATTCAAGGAACTCCTCCGGGCCGTCGAATTCGCGCATCCGGATCCGGACCGAACCGAGCCCCTGCGGCACGTGAGCGTCCGAGCCGGCGCCGGCCGGGATCCGGTACTTGGCCGCGAATCGGGCGGCCTCGTCGTTGAACTCGCTGATCGCCACGCGCGGGTTGAACACCTCGATCGCGTCGACGTCGTCGAGCACATCGAGAAGGTGCTCGTAGTCGGGAACCGAGTGGAGGCGATCGAAGGGGTGCGGGACGTACACGATCCCGCCCTGGTGCTTTATGTCGGCGATCGTCTCCTGGAGCGTCATCCCTCTGGGGATCTTCTCCTCGATGAACAGACCGATGACCTCGCCCTGGTCCGCGGTCTTGACCTCCTCGCCGACGATTACCCCGATCCCGTGCGCCTGGGCCCTCGCGGCGTGGGCGCCGGAGACCTCGTTGTGGTCGGTGACCGCGATCGCTCCGAGACCGCGGGCCCGTGCCTCGGCCAGCAGCACCTCGACTGGCGTCGCGCAGTCGTAGGAGTGATCGGTGTGCATGTGCAGGTCGACGTCGATCAGCCGGCGCGAGGCCAGCCGCGCGCGCACCTGGCCGTTGCCGCGGGTGTCGTGCCGGCGCGCAATGAGCCCCGCGTACACCTGCTCGAACTCGTCGGCCACGCGCGACCAGCCGAATTTCACCCGGAGCTGCCGGGCCTGTTCGCGCCCGCGCGAGCGGAGCGCCCGTTCGGCGATCAGCCTTTGCAGATGAGCGGAGAGCGTCTGGACGTCGCCGGGCTCGAATTCGAACCCGAACTCACCCTGGCCGAGCAGCTCCTCGTAGGCGGGCAGGCGCGAGGCGACAGGCACCACGCCCCCGGCGAGCGCGCGCACGAGCGTCCCTGGGATCGGCCTGATCCCCTCCGAGGCGAGCACGAGGATGTCCGCCCCGGCCAGCGCCTCGGCCTCGGACATCCGGTCGGCATCGACGAACTCGACACGCTCGCGCAGGGCCCGGCCGAGCGCCGGAGGCGTTGCATGAGGCCTTGGCGACCAGACGGTCGCGCGCCAGGGAGCGTCGGTGGGAAGCGTCCGCAGCGCTCGGAGGAAGATGCGAAGCGCGGCCCGCTCCTCGCCCGCGCTGAACACGAGCTGCATGGGATCGTGCGCGGTGTGCTCCCAGTCGACGGAGGCGCCCGGGAGGATCACCCGGTACTCGCCGGGGAAGTAGCGCTGGAGGAGATCCCGGGTCGCCGCGTAGCTCGCGGTGCGCGCGTCGAGGCGCCCGAACAACAGGCGCGACAGCGGGCCCGTTAGCTGGGTCGAGACCATCCGCTCGGTCGGCGCGTGGAAGCTGCCGACGTTCAGGCCACGCGATTGCCGGAGCGCGACGCTCGAGGCGCTCGGGGCGAACGGCTCGTGCACGTGGACGAGGTCGAGCGTCAGGTTGACCAGCGCCTCCTCGATCGTCCGCGCGACGTCGACCGGAAGCGAGGCGGCGCGACGGCGCGTGGGGGCGAACGGCAACACCTCTCCCACCCCGAGCACCAGCGGCTCGCCGTCCGCTGAGTCGAGCAGCGTGTCGGCGTGAGTGCGGATCGCCCGGCGGGTGTCGCGCACGAGCGCGCCCGACTGCGACGGCGCGATGATCAACACGCGGTGCCCGCGACCGGACAGCTCGTGCGAGATGCGCGCGACGTAGTCGTTGACCTCGTTCGAGACCTCCCAGGCGAACGGCGTCACCTGCGCGATCGCGAGCTGCTCGCTCGTCACCGGCGGCAGTCTATGGCGTCTGTCGCGGGGGCCGTGGCTCGCCCGGCCGGCGAGCCCGGTTGCTCAGGTGGAGCGGGTCTTGGCCTTTGACGGCTTCGCGGCGGGCGTCTGACGGGCGTACTTCGCGATGAACTTGTCGGTCTCGTCCCGCGCCTCGTCATCGGGGCGCTGATTCATCGGCGACTTCATCAGGTAGGAACTCGGACCGTCGAGCTGTCCTGAGAGCCCATTGTTGAGCGCGAGCTTGCAGCAGCGCACGGCGTCAATCACGATCCCGGCGGAATTGGGCGAGTCCCACACCTCGAGCTTGACCTCCATGTTCAGCGGGACGTCGCCGAACGCCTCGCCCTCGAGGCGGATGTGCGCCCACTTGCGGTCGGTCAGCCACGGCACGTAGTCCGACGGGCCGACGTGGACGTCGTCGGCGGGCAGCTGGTGGCCCATGATCGAGGTCACGGCATTGGTCTTCGAGATCTTCTTGGACTCAAGCCGCTCGCGCTCGAGCATGTTGTAGAAGTCCATGTTGCCGCCGACGTTCAGCTGCGAGGTGCGCAGCAGCTTGACCCCGCGGTCGTGCATCAGTCTGGCCAGCGCCCGGTGGACGATCGTCGCGCCGACCTGGGACTTGATGTCGTCGCCGACGACCGGCAGGCCCGCCTTCTTGAACCGCTTATTCCAGTACTCCTCCCGCGCGATGAACACCGGGATGCAGTTCACGAACCCGCAGCCGGCGTCGAGGATCTGCTCCACGTACCACTTCGTGGCGTCCTCCGAGCCCACGGGGAGGTAGGAGACGACGACGTCGGTATGGGTGTCCTTGAGGATGTCGACGATGTCGGCGGTGGGACCAGGGGCCTTGGTGATCTTCTGCTTCAGGTACTTGCCCAGGCCGTCGTGCGTCATCCCGCGTTCGACGGGCACGCCGAGGTGCGGAACCTTGTCCGCGAACTTCAGCGTGTTGTTCTGACCGGCGAAGATCGCCTCCGAGAGGTCCTTGCCGACCTTGTCGGCATCGATATCGAAGGCGGCGCTGAACTCGATGTCGCGGACGTGGTAACCGCCGAGGTCGACGTGCATCAGCCCGGGGACGGATTCGGTCGGGTCGGCGTCGCGGTAGTACTGGACGCCCTGCACGAACGAGCTCGCGCAGTTACCGACGCCGATGATCGCAACGCGCACCTTGCCTTCCTGGTAGCGCGCAGCGCCGTTGGTCGAACCGTTGGGGGTGCTCACGTCTGATTGCCTTTCTCGAGGGGTCCCGCGGCCAATACAGGTATTCCGCGGGAGCGGGTTCGTTACACCGGCTGCTGGGCGATGGCCTTCAATTGCCGGCGTACGTGGAAGATGCGCTGGAGGACCGTAAGCCCGGTCAGCACGGCGAGTACGTATACCGCCGGCGCCAGCAGCTCGAAGTGACCGAGCGACGCGCCCTTGGCGAAGATGAGCCCGATCGACAGGATCACGACGCGCACCGGACGAGTGGCGAGTCCGACCTTGCACTCGACCCCGAGCGCCTCGGCGCGGGCACGGGTGTAGGACACCATCAGTGATCCCAGCACCGCGGCAACGGTCGCCGCGGCGGCCACTTGGTTGTTCTTCGAAGCGAAGTACGCGCCGACCGCGATCAGGACGATTCCCTCCTCGAGCCGGTCGAGCGTCGAGTCGAGGAACGCGCCGAACGGAGTTCCCTTGCCCGACATCCGCGAGTACCGCCCGTCGAGCGTGTCCATGATCGAGCCGATGATGAACGCGATCCCTGCCAGGAAGAACATGCGTCCGACGATCAGCGCGGCCGCGGCCACGTTCAGGGCGAAGCCGGTCAGCGAGATCGCGTTCGGCGTGAGGCGCGACTCGATCAGCCGGTTGCGCATCATCTCCTGCGCGGTCGGGCCGTTCCGCGGGGGGCGGCTGCGGCGCGGGGCACCGTTGCGTCGCGCCCGTGGGCGCTGAGTCTGCTCGGGCATCGTCAGGCGATCGACGGGGAGCGTGCGGGCATCGTCACGCGGTCCACCCGGGTCGGGCGGAACGCCCACACGTCCGGCCGTGCCCTGGCGAGCAGCCTTTGCGCGAGCAACGCGGATGCGCCGGCGGTGACGGCCCCGAGGAACACGTCGGTGAGGAAGTGGTTGGCGGTGGCGACGACCACGAACGTGATCAGCAGCGGGTAAAGGGCCCACAGGACCTTGCCCGGGCGCCAGCGGGTGAGCCGACACATCGAGCCGCCGATCATAACCGCGAAGCAGACGTGCATCGACGGGACCGCGGCGTAGAAGTTCATGAACGCCTTCGTCGGCCCGAAGTCGACCGATCCGGTGCCGCCGGTCACGAACTGCGAGATGGCGTCGGTGAAGCCCCACTCCGGCATCAGCCGCGGCGGGGCCGTGGGGTACAGCCAGTACCCGATCAGCGCGAGCCCCATCGCGATCATGAACATGTTGCGCACGAAGTAGAAAGACTTGTTGCGGCGCGCGTAGATGAACGCGAGCACCAGGAACGTGACGAGGAAGTGCCCGTTGAGGTAGATCCAGTCGAGGCCGTCCATCAGCCAGTGCTTGTTGATCGCCCACGCCTGGACGCTCGGCTCGATGAAGACGTGCAGCGTTCGCTCGACGTCGATGATCCGCATCGCGTCGCTGAACGGCTTGTAGGGGTTGCCGCTCGACACGAGCCCCCGGACCAGGTCATACAGGACGAGGGCACCGACGAACAGCAGGATCTGACGAATCAGGTCCAGCCAGCCACGCGGCAAGAGCCGCGCCTCGATGAATCGAAGGGCACGCCCCATGTCAGAGATTCATCCTACCGAGGAGGCGAGTCGGGCTCTTTCAGCTGCACCGGAGCGAGTGCGCGCCGATGCGCGAGAGCGAGAAGCGCATCGCGATCTTCATGGGTCCGGGCCGGCGGACCGTGAGCTTCGTGAAGCTGCCGTACGGAGCTACACACCCCGATCCGTGGACCACTGCCCAGTACGGGCTGTAGTGCACGCGCACGATCGCGGTTCCCGGATGAAGAGCTTGGACGGTCATCCAGTCGGACCCGAGCTCGGACAGGGTGGCGGCCCCCGACACGATCGGCGTCGGATCGCGCACGGCGTACACGCGCCAGTGGCGGTTGCGGAAAACGAGGTGCAGGTACGGCAGGCCGCGGTTGATCAGCGCGACCTCCTTCTTTGCCGAGTAATCGAGGTTCTTGTCCGAGACCGCGACGTACCGCACCGCGACGCGGTGTAGCCACGCCTCGTACGTTTCGGCCGTCAGCGTCCCGTCGTAGAACAGCGGGTTGTATTTGATGTCGAGCTGGCGCTCCCAGCCCCGGGCGAGCGGGAACTCGGGCGCGATCAGATACGCCTCCCAGTGGAACAGCGTGAACGGGATCTCGATCCTGAACGGCTGGTCGCTCTGCCGGCTCAGATACGTGACGAGCGGCTGGAAATACGCGGCCGTTACCTCGGCGTTGTCGTCCGCGGTCCGGATGTCGCGGATCGGTGCCTGCCACTGGATGTAGAGCAGCGGCACGGCGACCGCCAGCAGCGCCGCCGTGCGCCGTCCGGGCCGTGGCCACCACAGCAGCGCGGCGAGTGGTCCCGCCATCAGAGCTGCGAGCCGGGTCACGTTGCTCCCGATGGGACTCGGGACCACGAAGGCGGCGATGCAGCCGAGCGCGTACAGCGCGACGCCGGCCTTGAGCGCGACGTCGCCCTTGGGGATCACGAGCAGGAGTGCGATCGAGATCGCCACGATCGGCCAGAACGCCGAGAACGCGAACGGCTCTATGCCGCCCTCGGGGAACGCGACCGCCAGCGCGAGGACCGGAAGCGCCGACGCGATCACCACGCCGATGCCGGGGAGCGCCGGTCGGATGCGCCGGTCGCGTGTGTACGCGCTGATCGCCTGTGCGCCGCCGGCGAGCGCCGAAAACAACGCGCCGACCGGGCTTGCCAGTGGCGTCAGGAACGCGAGTCCGATCGCGATCCCGGTCCGCCGGCGCTGGAGCGCGAGGGCGGCGCCGACCGCCGGCATCAGACCGAACGCGAACGTGAGCCGTCCGGTGAACAGGCTGGTCGACGTCGCCACCCCGAACCACAACGCCCCGACCCAGGAGTCCTCCCCGTACCGGCGGTAAGCCAGCGACTCGAACAGCCCCGCCGTGACGGTCGCCGAGATCGCGCCCGCGAGTTGAAGCGTGAGCAGGGCGGCGATCGGCGGGAACAGAACGCTGTAACCGGGGATGTTGTGGCCGGAGTACCACCAGTTGTTCCAGATCCCAAACCCCTGGGTCGAGAACAGCTTGGCCCGGAGCAGGTGCGCGGCCAGGTCTTCGCTGCGGGGTGCGATCAGAACGTACGCGAGCCCGATCACTCCCGCCGCGAACGTGGGCAGGATCCGCTTGACGTAGCGCATGCTCGAGCCGTCGCTCGGCGGGCGCGCGGGTGGCTCCGCCTCGGGGCGGACGGGAGGACTGACACGGACCGGCACGGCTACTCCTCCAGGAAAGTTGCCACGCGCTCGACGAGATCGCTCCGGTCGAGCCACGGCCAGTGTCCGGCGTCGGACAGTCGCTCTACGGTGGCGCCGGGCAAGTGCTTCGCGTAGGCCTCGGCGAGCGCCGGCGGATACCAGGGGTCGCGGCCACCCCAGAGGATGAGGGTTGGTCGGGCCGGTTTCAGCGATTCCGGGATCGGCAGTCTGCCCGTCAACCGGAAAAGACGAAGGATCGCCCGCTGGGTCCCCTGGTCGAACTGATCCCACACCGTTCCGATCCGCTCGTCGGTCCACGCATCGGGGTTTACGGATCCGTGTCGGAGCGTCCGCGCCAGCATCCCGCGCGTCGTCGAACCCATGAGGCCCTCCCCGATCCATCGGGTGCGCCACCACCGCGCGAGCTGCGGCCAGGCGAACCCGTCGAGCAGCGGTGGCGCGTTCATCAGCACCAGCCGCTCGATCCGCTCGGGGTGACGGATCGCGAGCGTGAGCCCGACCGCGGTGCCCCAGTCGTGGGCGACGAGATTGATCCTGTCGACGTGCACCTCGGCCAGAAAGCGCTCGAGGAATCCCGTGAGTCCCGGGACCGAGTAGTCGAGATGGCCGCCCTTGCCGGAACGCCCGAACCCGATCAGATCCGGTGCGATGCCGCCGGTCCGAGCCAGGAAGTCGACCCAGTCGTCCGAGCTCGTCGGAATCCCGTGGAGGTACAGAACCGGCACGCCAGGCGCTTCTGCGTTGCGGTAGAAGACGGGCGACTCGTCGAGGTTGATCGTGTGCTCGTCGACGCGCACCCGGTGGCGAGGATAACGTCCGCGCGCGTGAGCAATACGAGCCCTAAGACGAGCCTCACGGGCTCCGATCGGCCGCCGCCCGGGGCGCCGACCCTGTGTCTCGGCGATCCGGTCGTGGCGTTCGTGGGCGAAACCCCGGTCGGCTCGGTCTCCGATGTCGACGCGTTCGTGCCGCATTTCGGCGGCTCGGCCGCGACCGTGGCTATTACCGCGTGTCGGCATGGCGCGCATGTGTCTCTGGCCGGTGGCGCCGGGGACGATGCCTGGGGCCGGTGGCTGCGAGATCGGCTCGAGCGCGAAGGGGTTCTGACGGATTGGTTCGAGCTCGTGGCGGGGGCGCGGACGCCGGTGGCGATCGTGGCAGTGGACCGGGCAGGCGACCCGAGCGGTGCGCTCTACGGCGAGCGGGGAATCGGCAGCGCTCTGGCCGAACGGCTGGAGGACGCGATCCGTGCCTCGGCGGCGCTGTCCATTTGCATCGGCGGCCCGGAGGGGAGCGATGTGACAATTTGTGCGCGCGATCTAGCGGTGTCGCTGGGGAGGCCGTTCATGTTCGCCCCGAGGCTTTGCCTCGAGGGGTGGCGCTCTCGGGCCGAGGCGGCCGCGGTCGCGAACGCGTGCGTGCCGGGGGCGCTGCTCGTCTGCGCCAGCCTCGGCGACGCTGCGGTGATGACGGGCGAGGAGGCTCCCGAGCGCGCGGCGCTGGCCCTGCTGAAGGCGGGCGCGCGCATGGTCGTGATCACGCTCGGGGTGCGTGAGGGAGCGATCCTGCGGGGCGAGCTGCGCCTCGACGTGGACGATGTGCCGGCTTCGGGGATCAGTTCGATCGGCGCCGCCGACGCGTTGGCCGGCGTCCTGCTCGCACGGCTCGCGATGTCGGCGTTCTACCCGGCGGCGGTGGCGGCGTCGCTTCCCGAGGCGGTGGCGGAAGCGGCGCGGGCGTGCGAACGGTGGGGCGCCCTTGACTGATTGGAAGCGCCCGGCTCGCCGGCGGGTGGTCGCGATCCGCGACCGCCTGCGGCTCGTCTACGGGATCCCGCTGGCCAAGCCTCACGGGCACCCGATCGCCGAACTGATCCTGACCGTGTTGTCGCAGTCGACCAACGACCGCAATCGCGATGTGGCGTATCTGGCTTTGCGCGAGCGATTTCCGTCGTGGGTCGGCGTGCGCGATGCCCCAGTCGATGAGATCGAGCAGGCGATCCGGCCCGGCGGGATCTCGAAGGTGAAGTCGGCGCGGATCAAGTCGATTCTGATGGCGATCACCGAGACCGCGCCCGGAAGGGAGCTGTCATTGGATTGGCTCGTTGAGCTGAGCGTTCCGCAGGCGCAGCAGTACCTGACGTCGTTGCCCGGGGTTGGGCGCAAGACCGCCGCCTGTGTGCTGCTGTTCGCGCTCGGAATGCGCGACGTGCCGGTCGACACCCACGTCTCGCGCGTGGGGACGCGGCTCGGCCTGTTCCGCCCGGGGGCGCCGTTCGAGGAGATGCACGACACGCTGCTCGCGGAGACCCCGGTGGGCGAGGAGCTCGAATTCCATCTGAACCTCCTGCGCCACGGCCGGCGGACATGTCACGCGCGCCGGCCGGATTGCGCGGGGTGCGCGTTGCAGAAGATGTGCCCGAGCGCGTTCAAGGTCGGCTGACGGCGTGTGGCCAACCGCGCACCTCGCCCCCGTTCGCGTCGCGAGAGTGAACTTGGCCACGCTATAGGTGGATGAACCCACGTTCACGCCGGAGTCCCGGCGCGAGTGTGGGGTTGGCAACGTTGCGGGACCGCGGGCGAGCTCGCTGTCCCGGCACGGAGAGTCCTTGCCGACCACCCCAAATCTGCTACTCTGAGACTCAGATTTTGACGACCAAACAGGAGTAGAACTCGATGGGAAAGACGATCGGAATCGACCTCGGAACGACTAACTCGTGCATGGCAGTGCTCGAGGGTGGCGAGCCGACGGTCGTCGAGAACGCCGAGGGCGGCCGGACCACGCCGTCCGTCGTGGCGTTCACGGGGTCCGGTGAGCGTCTGGTCGGCACCGTAGCCAAGCGCCAGGCCGTCACGAACCCCCAAAACACGGTCTTCTCGATCAAGCGCTTCATGGGCCGCAAGGAGGCCGAGGTGAAGACCGAGGAGTCGATCGTGCCTTACAAGGTGGTCTCCGGACCGAACGGCGACGCGCGCGTTGAGGCCGGCGGCAAGCAGTACAGCCCGCCGGAGATCAGCGCGATGATCCTCGGCAAGCTGAAGGCCGACGCCGAGGCGTATCTGGGCGAGACCGTCGACAGCGCGGTGATCACCGTGCCGGCGTACTTCAACGACGACCAGCGCCAGGCAACCAAGGACGCCGGCCGCGTCGCCGGGCTCGACGTCAAGCGGATCATCAACGAGCCGACGGCGGCGTCGCTGGCCTACGGCCTGGACAAAGAGAACGACCAGACGATCCTGATCTTCGACCTCGGCGGCGGCACGTTCGACGTGTCGGTGCTCGAGATCGGCGACGGCGTGTTCGAGGTCAAGGCGACCGCGGGTGACAACCACCTCGGTGGCGACAACTTCGACAAGGCGCTC
>Ga0335073_10013240_pt1 | contig 11563 bp, 11 predicted proteins | sample Lox_Sample_22_FD_207093 | JGI IMG/M metagenome (GOLD analysis project Ga0335073, IMG submission 207093) | Soil microbial communities from Loxahatchee National Wildlife Refuge, Florida, United States - Lox_Sample_2.2 | ecosystem: Environmental > Terrestrial > Soil > Wetlands | place: USA... | reverse complement strand
CCGACGTCGATATCAATTTCGGCATCGGCGATCGCATCCAGCTGACGTACGAAACCGCGTGGCTGCGCGTGCAGAATCCGGGGTCGCCGGTTCAATTCGGGCTCAACCAATCGAATCCGGGCTTCAAATGGCGCTTTTACGACGCGGGAGGAGACCGCCTGGCGATCTCGACCTTTCCGCAGCTTTTCCTGAACAACCCGGGGGACGCCGTGAGGCGCGGAATCACTCCTCCGAACGATTCCTTCCTGCTGCCCGTCGAGATCGCGAAGGGAGTCGGCCCGGTGAGCGTGAATCTGGAACTCGGATACGATTTCGTCCGCAAGGGGCCGGACGGCTGGATCAGCGGGCTGATGGTAGGCCACGACTTCAATTCGAAATTCGAAATGGACGCGGAGATCTATTCGCAGGGGATTCTCCGCACGGGCGAGAATCAGACCACGGTCGATATCGGAGCGCGCTACAAGCTGCACCCGCCGGTCATTCTGCTTCTTATGGCCGGGCGCGCGGCCGCTCCTGCCAGCCGCGATCAGCCCTATTTCGTCGGCTACTTCGGGGTCCAGTTTCTGCTGCCGCCAAGACCCTTCAGCGACGAGTAGATGCCTGCGTGATGCCGGTCACGTTGGAGGCGTAACCACAGTCACCGATTTTCCCTGCGCCCGGACGTAATTATGAAGGCGAAGAAGGGAGGGGCGCCAAGGGAAAGAGCGGTCGAGGCCGCCGGGAAAAAGAAAACGGCAAGGCCAACGGCTCTACCTCGAGATTCTGAACGAAGGTCCGACCTTGGCGGATTTGTTCCCTTCTGACGTGAACAGCGGCAAGGCCTGAAGTCCATGTGAAACGTCACAACTGTTTCGACGCACCGGCCCGTCGGGCCGGAAGATGCTTCGGCCTTGCCACTGCCTCCGAATGGAATGGCTGTGATCGCTTCTGATGAGGGCGAGGAGGAGTGGTTATGAGAAATCTATATGAAGAGCTGTTCGGTTTCCGTCGCGAATTCGATGAGATGTTCAATCGGATCCTGGGCGGCAAGTCATGGGCACAAGGAAGAGCGCTGCCCAGCTATCAGGCTGAGTTCACTTTTACCCCCGCAGTAGAGGCCTACGTCGACAAAGAGGGCAAGAAGTATGTTTGCCGCGTGACACTGCCGGGCGTGGAACCGAAGGACGTGCAAGTCCAGGCACAGGGGAACTTGCTCACGATCCACGGCGAGCGAAAATTTACTCGCACCGCGAAGGAAGTTGAGCCGATCGAGCAGGAAGTTGCATATGGGATGTTCGAGAGGACTATTACGCTGCCCGAGGGCGTGATTGCCGAGAAACTGACCGCTGAGTATGCGAACGGCGTGTTGGAAATCACGGCGCCGATCGCCGCGGCAGCCCTGCCGCGGAAGATCGAAGTGAAGACGTTTGCACCGCCAGCCGCAAAGCATGCGGTTGCGGCGTAACTAGAGGCAAGAAAAACGGCCCGGAGCTGAATTTGTTCCGGGCCGTTTTGTTTTGCGATTGAAGCTACGCGGAGAGAAGATCCATGACGCGCGAAATCTGCTCGGGCGTGTTGTAGAGATACGGTGCGATGCGGATCGCGCCTTCGCGCAGGCTGACAAAAACGTTGTTTGCGCGCAGTTTTTCGAAGAGCCCGGGTGTCTCGCTGGGATCACGGCCGGCGATGCAGACGTAGGGCCCGCGGCGCTCGCGTTCCGCCGGCGACGAGAGTTCACAGCGGCTGCCGGGCAATCGCGCAATGATTTGGCCGACGAGTTCCGCGTTGTGGCGAGCCACGGTCTCGACTCCCGCCGCCAGGACCAGATCGAGCGAGGCATCAAGCGCGGCGAGATTCGTGAAGTTCGCGGTTTCGGCCGCGTCCCACCGACGCGCGCCCGGCACCTCGCGCTGATTTTCGGCCGGGAGCCCGCTGAAATTCCGCGCGCCTTCGAGCGCCATGAAATTCAATGGTCCGGTAACGAGCCGCTGGCCCGCCGCGGGAGAAACCCAGAAAAAGGCGACGCCGTAAGGACCGAGCAGCCATTTGTATCCGCTGCCGACGACGAAATCCGCGCCCAGTTCCTCGACGGACATGGGCATCGCGCCCGCGCACTGGCTCGCGTCGAGCAGGAGGAACGCACCGACGGCGTGGCATGCCTCGGCCACGCGCATCGAATCGAGGCGGGCGCCATCGTCGAAACGTACAAGGCTCGCGGAGACGAGCCTCGTCCGCGGGCCGATCGCGCGAACGTAATCGTCGGCGGTGATAAACCGGCCGGCCGGCGAGATCACGCGCCTCCTGAGCTTGCCGGCGCGTTCGTACGGCAGCCACGTCGAGAAGTGCAGCGGAAACTCCCGCTGGCCGACGAGAACTTCGTCGCCCGGCTGCCACTCGATGCCCGCCGCCACGCTGGCTGCGCCGGCGCTCGCGCCGGTGGTGATCGCAACTTCCTCCGGCTGCGCGCCGATGACGCGCGCCAGTTTCGCGCGAACGCGGTCCGGCAGATCGAAGTGAACGCCATCGGGAATGCGGTACGGCAACTTCTTCCATTCGAGCGCCTCTTGCGCCGCGCGCACGGAGACCAGCGGAAGCGGACCGTGATAGGAGACGTTGAGGTAGGTCACGTCGCCGAAATCGGCGAATTCTTTGCGGTAGTCGGTAAGCAACTGCGGTTGTGCGTTCATGCAAGGATTCTAGCCACTGCGGAGCGGCCCACGGAAGGCGCGAGGTGTCCCGCGCCGTGGACAATTTGGCCTGCGGGCCAGAGCGCCCCAAAAAGGGAACAAATTAGTTAGAAGTGGCCGCGAAGCTCGCGAAACGCGGAGAGAATCAGCAGGCGCCCCGTGCCGCTTTCCACCTCGGCCTTCTCGAGTTCCCAGGTGGCCGAGTGCGGGATGAATACGGCGTTGAGACCCGATTGCAGGGCGGGGTTGATGTCGCTGCGCGGGCTATTGCCGACCATCCAGCCGTGCGACTTCACGATCTTGAACTGCTCGATCATCCGACCGTAGGTTGAAAATTCTTTTTCGAGGACGATTTCGATCGCGTCGAAATAGGACTGCAGACCCGAGCGTTCGACCTTCGCCGCCTGCTCAGCCGGTTCGCCCTTGGTCAAAAGGATCAGCCGGTGATGCTTGGCGAGGTAGGCGAGCGTCTCGGGCACGCCGTCGAGGATGTGCGGGGGCGTATTCTCGAGATCCTTCGCCATGCGCTCGATCTCTTTGACGATCTCGCGGCGCGCCGAATTTCCCGCGAGCTTGAGGTAGGTGTCCTCGAGGGAACGGCGGAAGCTGCGGACGCCGTAGCCGTGCTGGCGGATATTGCGCTGCTCGGTTTCGTTGAGGATACGGCGAATGTAATCGCGCGTGTAGCCGAGATGCTCGAGTTGGGTGATGAAATCATCGATCGTCTTCTCGAAGAAGATATTGTTTTCCCAGAGCGTGTCGTCGGCATCGATGAGTAGAGTATGGCGCGCCATCAAATCCCCAATTAGGAATCTTGCTTCAGCGGGAAAGATAAGAGAAGGAAATTCTGGGGGCGGCGCTTGACCGACTCACGTGCGCCGCCGGTTTCAGTGCGTGATGCGGAGTGCGCGTGCCGCACGCGTCATTGAACCGCGTGGGGATTCGACCGCCTGTCTCAACACGAAGTGCACAGAGGAAATCAGGAGGACGCGGAGAAGCGATGAAGGTTCGCCGTGCGCTGGGTGCTCGGGGGAGGAAGCGACTACCCTATGCGACCGCAGGAAGGAACTCGTAGCGCTCGATGCGGGCCGCCACACCGCGCCGGCCGTTGTGCGGCTCAACGCGCAGCACGCGCGCGTAGCACCGGATATGAACGTCACCCGCGAGAGTGATCTGCTGCGGCAGGGTGAGAACGAACTCGATCGAGCTGCCCGTCTCCGGACTGGCCTCGACGAGGAAGTACAGCCCGCGGAAACTGACGTCGCGCGTCTCGCCCTGCTTCTCGACCAGGTCCTCGCCTGCCGAGAAACGTACTTTTACGGGGAGCATCATCGAAAAACGCCGCGCAGCGCGCCGTTCGACACCCTTTTCCATTCGGAGCCCTTTCGCTGACAGCGAAGCTACCATCGCTTTTCGCGGCGCGCAATCGAATTCCAGCGATCGAACGCATGACGTCTTGTTTGCTTTTGGCACAGTGCTTCTCGCCATTTTCGCCATATGTTTGACCTTGCGCGCGGTCGCGGCTAGGATGTAGCCCCATGGCCGACCCGTGCCCGCCCGTCGAACGGCGCAAATCGCCGCGCGCACGTCTCCGCCTGCCGGTGCGGATTCGCTGGATGGGTCCGCTCGGGATGCGGCTTGAGATTACCGAAACTGTCGACGCGTCGCGTGAAGGGCTGCTGATCCGGCGCGCCGAACCCTGCAATCCATGGGCGCCTCTTTGGGTGGCGTACCCGTTCGATCCGACGGCAGCCAGCGTGCAGCCGGAGACTCCGGCGCGAATCGCGCGCGTGCAAGCGGGGGCGGGCGGCGGATATTACATCGGCCTTCAATTGTACCTGCCGCTGCGGGACGGCGCGCGCGAGGCAGGGAACGAGCGAAGGCGATCGACGCGCTTTTCCTTCGCGCTGCCGATTTTTGTCCGGCCGTCCGGCAGTCTCTGGCCGGAAGAGTCGATGACGCAGAACGTCTCCAACTACGGCGTGCGTTTCGAGACGGCGCGAGCTTACAGAGTGGGCGAGATGGTGCTGGCGAAAATTCCGTGGGGCGAATGGTCGAAGGCGGGAGAGATTTTCGGACGTGTGGTGCGCGTCGAGCCGCCGACAGAGGTGCCGGAGGATGCGCCCGGCGACGCTGAACGGCCTGCGGGTTACTGCGCGCCACTTTCGTCGGTGGCGGTCGAATGGCTGAACGCCGGGCAGAAGCCGAACGGCGATACGGCGAAGCTCTCGCGCATCAACCGATCCTGACGGCGGTCGAGCGGCGCACGCGTCGCAATTCACGCAGGCAGCCTTCCTCATGGCGGACGTCTTCCATCGCAGCTTTTTTCTCGCAGGCCCGGCCGGGCGGCTCGAAGCGCTACTCTGGACGTCGGCGGCGGCCGATCCGGAATTCGTCGCCGTCGTTTGCCATCCTCATCCGCTTTTCGGCGGCACGATGCACAACAAGGTCGTCTATCAGGCCGCCAAAGCTTTGCACGATCGTGGAGCGCCGGTGCTGCGCTTCAATTTTCGCGGCGCCGGATTGAGCGAGGGAGTACACGACGATGGCCGGGGCGAGCGAGGCGACGTGCGCGCGGCACTTGAGTATCTCGCCACGGAATTTCCCGGCAAGCCGATTCTGCTCGCGGGATTCAGTTTCGGCGCCTCCGTAGGGCTGCGCGTCGGTTGCGTCGACGCGCGCGTCGACCGGCTGATCGGTCTCGGGCTGCCGGTCGACAACGTCGACATGAGCTTCCTGCAGTCTTGCGCGAAGCCGAAGCTGCTGATTCAGGGCGGCAACGATCAGTTCGGCGCGCGCGGGCGGATCGAAGAGCTCTTCGCCACGCTTCCCGAGCCGAAGCGACTGGTGATCGTCGAGGGCGTCGATCATTTTTTCACGGGGCGTCTCGAAGAAGTGGGCGCCGCAATCAAGGAATGGCTCGAAGGTGGCTTCGAAGGCGAGGGTTGGCGCTGAAGCGTTGAATGGGCGCGCTAGCCGTGCGGGCCAAAAAGCTTCAGGAACTGATCGCGCGGCGCGGGCTCGATGCCGATGACGGCGAGATTGGCGCGCACGTGGTCGGCGCGGCTCATGCCCACGAGCGCCGTCGTAACGCTCGGGACTGAACGGGCGAACTGCAGCGCCTGCTCGGAATTTTTCTCGAGCCCCAGCGTCTCGCCAATATAGGGCGGCAGGTTGCGCGTCAACTGCCCTTGCAGCAGCGCGGCACTGGCGACGAGCGTGATCCCCAAGGCGCGGGCCGCCTGCACCATCGCAAGCGTCTTGCCTTCGACCACCTGATTCGGCTTCACCAAGGCCTCCGCCATCGCCAGATTCACCGGAAGCTGCACGAACCGGAAGTGATGATCCGCGCCGCCGACCTCGCGGGCGATTTCCCCGACGGCGGCCAGCGAAAGGTAGGCCTGCGCTTGCGGATCGTCGCGGAAAGCGTTCCATGTGGCAAGGCCGTACACGCCGATCTTTCCGGCGGCGACGGCCGATTCGAAAAAGGCGAAGGCGTCGCGCAGGCGCTGGTTGAATTGATTGCGGGGAATCTCGCTGAGCTGCGTCTCGGGATTGTGGAGGTAGAAAACGTCCACACACTCGACGCCGAGATTCGCGAGGCTGCGGTCGAGCTGGTCGGCGAGATAACGCGGCGCCATGCAGTGGCAGCCGGCGGCGATGTCTTCCGGCTGGAAAATTCCTCGGTCGAGATACTCGCGCGTAAAGTATTCGCTCGCGTCGTCGGGCATCTCGGCGTCCGGGGTAAGAAAACCGGCCTTGGTGCACAGGACGACTTCGTCGCGGGCGAAACCCTTCGCGGACAGTTCCTTCAAGGCCGAGCCGATAGAGCGCTCGCTGCGCTGCAGGCGATAGTTAATCGCCGAATCGACCACGTTGATGCCGCCCTCGACGGCCGCAACCACGGCCTCCGCATAGCCTTTGTCGGCGGCGCGGTCCGGCTCGCCGAGGTACGTTCCAATGCCGATTGAGGAAAGAAACAGGCCGCCCGGAATTTCGCGGAAATGTCCTGCGGCCGTGCGTCCCCGGAATCGCGCGGCGTAACGCAGCGTGCCTTGCGCGGTGGCGCGGCCCGGAATACGCCTGCTTTCGGTTGTGGCCGTGGATGGCATTCAGCTCAATCCGGCTTGGACGCCGGAGCGCGCGAGTATAGCAGAAGGGAGACTACGGCAGGACGCGCACGGTTACCTCTTCCATCGTTTCGCGGGATTCGACGCTGGCCGCATCCAGCAACTGGCGGGCCTCGCCGCGAATCTTGGGCAAGTGGCGGCCAAACGCGATCGCTCCCAGAATTGCCGCGAGCCCGCCGAGCGCCACCGTGCGCGGAGCGCCGATGCGGTCAGCGAGGGCACCCGAGATCAGCGCGCCAAACGGCGCCATGCCCATGAACATCATCGAGTAGACAGCCATGGTACGCCCGCGCAGGCGATCCGGGACCATCGCTTGAATCAGCGTGTTGGTCGAGCCCATCTGCGTCATCACCGAAAAGCCGACGGGGATGAGCAGAATCGCCGAGAGCAGCCAGTATCGCGAAAAAGAGAAAAGAATCAGCGCGGCCCCGAACGCGCCGCACGCGAGTGCGACGATCCTGCCCAAACCGCCCACGCCGCGCCGCCCGGCCAGGAGCAGAGCCCCGGCAAGTGCGCCAATTCCCGCGGCGGTCATCAAGATGCCCAGCGTGCGCGCGTTGCCGTGCAGGATCGTCGCGGCGAAGACGGGCATCAGCACCGCGTATGGCATGGCGACGAGGCTCACCAGCCCGATCAGCAGCAGCAGGGCGCGAATCGGCGCGGTATCGCGCACGAAGCGAAAGCCTTCGCGGATGTGCTCGAAGGGCGAGGCCTTTTCGACGCGCCGGGTCGGGGGCGGCAACTTCATCAGCAGCAGGCCCGCGATCACGGCGATGTAGCTCACGGAATTCGCGAAAAAGCACCAGCCTTCGCCGACGCTCGCCACCAGAATTCCGGCGACGGAAGGCCCGATGATGCGCGCGGCATTGAACATCGATGAATTCAGCGCGATCGCGTTCAACAAATCCTCGCGGCCGACCATTTCGACGAGGAACGCCTGGCGAGTCGGGATGTCGAAGGCGTTGACGATGCCCATGAGCGCCGCGAGCAGGATCACTTCCTTCACGGTCACCCGCTTGGTGATGGTGAGAAACGCGAGAATGCCGGCAAAGATCATCGAAAGCGTTTGCGTCGCGATCACCACCTTGCGGCGGTTGAAGCGGTCGGCGACCATTCCGGCTATCGGCGACGCCAGGAGCACGGGAATCTGACCCGCGAACGTCACGGTGCCGAGCAGCAGCGATGACCCGGTCAGCCGGTAGACGAGCCACGCTTCCGCGACGGTGTCCATCCACGTGCCGACGAGCGAAATCAGCTGGCCGCTGAAGAAGAGCTGGAAATTGCGGTGTTTGAGCGAGCGAATCGTGTCGCGGAATCGCGAACGCCCCGGGGGCGCGGCAGATGGGGAGCCTTTCACGGTGGCTGTGGCAGACATCATCTGATTGTACGATGCGGAGGCAAGAGCTCCGGGGAGATTGTGCTGTGCCGGTTCAGGAATTCGGCGTTTGCGTTTCCTCGGGCGCGGGTTCAGTGGGCGGGGCGAGCAACCGGGCGCAGGCGCGGAGGATGCGCCGATAGGGCCATTCTCCGTCGCGGAAGAGAATCTCTCCCTCGCGGGGCTTCGAGTAAAACCACCTGGCGACGAGCGAGAGGTGATCGGGCAAGTCCGAGGGCATCTCCCGGAGTCCGAAGCGTTCGCGCCAGTTGGATTCTGGCGGAGGCTCGGCGGGCGCCTCGCCGGCCGCCGGCGGCGCCAGCCCCTGCAGCCGCTCGCGAACCATCATTTCCACGGAGCGCGGGTGGCTCGAAATTTCGCCGAAGCGAAGGAAGAGCGGCTCGGCCAGCATGCCGGCGCGCAGCGGAAAGAGCGCGACGGTTTTTTCTTCGGCGGCGCGCTCGAGGATCACGGCGTCGAGATCCTGCAGGCGGCGGGTGATTTCCGGCAAGCCGCGGAGCGCGGCCGACACTTTTTCGAGGCGTTTGTGCAGCGCAGCCGCACGCTCGAAATCGAGGGCTTCGCTGGCCGCTTCCCTTTCGCGCTCGAGCGCCATGGTGAGCGCCTCGCCCGATGATGCGAGCGTCTCGAGGACGCGGCCGACTTCGGTGTCGTATTCTTCCTTCGTGCAGCCGGCAAAGCACGGGGCGAGGCACATTTTCATTTCGGAATAGATGCAGCCCGGATAGGTCGGATCGCGGCGAATCTTGATCTGGCAGCGGCGAATCTTGAAGAGATCGAGAAAGCCTTCGGCGAAGGCGTCGGCGGCGCGTCGGGAACGGAACGGACCGAAATAAAATCCCTCATCCGCGCGAAGGCGGCGTGTGGCGTAACAGCGCGGGTAGGCATTGCGGAGATTCACCTTGAGGACGGCGGGCCCGCGCAGGCGCAGCATCGCGCGATACCGCGCCGGGACACGCTTCTTCGCGTGCTCGTAGAAGGCGAGCGTCTGCTCGAATTTCGATCCCGTGACGCGGTAGCGGATTCCCCCGGCCACGGCGCGCAGGTTCAGGCGCTTCGAGTGAGGATCGGGAGGACGCAGCAGCCGCTCCGCCGCGCGCCGCAGGTCCGCCGTTCGCACTAGATACGGTTCGGCACCCGCCGCGCGCATCTCAACCAGCAGCACGCCCGGCCGCGCCGACACGGTGGCGAAAAACTCCTCCTCGCGCGCTGCATCGAATTCCTGCCCGCAGTCTAAATCCAGCATCGGACAAGGATAGCTCAGGAGAAAATGGAAAAGTGAAATTGGAAAATGGCGTGACCCCCACTAGCTCTTAAGGACCCAGCCGGCAATGACCAAGCGCTGGATTTCGCTGGTGCCTTCGTAGATTTCGGTGATGCGCGCGTCGCGGTAGGCGCGCTCGACGGGATATTCGCGGCTGTAGCCGTTGCCGCCGTGAATCTGAATCGCTTTGTGCGCCACGCGCGTGGCCATTTCGCTGGCGAAGAGCTTCGCGATCGCCGCTTCCATCGAAAAGCGCTGGCCCGTGTCCTGTTTCCACGCCGCACGCCGCGCGAGCAGCCGCGCGGCGTCGATTTCCGTCGCCATGTCTGCCAGCATGAACTGAATCGCCTGAAACTCCGCAATCGGGTGCCCGAACGCCTGGCGCTCCTTCGCATAGGCGAGCGCCGCTTCGAACGCGCCCTGCGCGATTCCCGTCGCCTGCGAAGCGATGCCGATGCGCCCGCCATCGAGCGTGGTGAGCGCGATTTTGTAGCCATCGCCCTCATTGCCGATGCGATTCGCCGCCGGCACTTCGCAATCGGTGAAGGAAAGCTCGACGCACGCCGTCGCGTGAATCCCCATTTTCTTTTCTTCTTTGCCGACCGCAAATCCCGGCGTGCCCTTCTCGATCACGAGCGCCGTGATTCCCTTCTCGCCTTTTTCCGGATGCGTGTTGACGTAGATCACACCCGCATCGGCCGCGCCGCCGTTGGTGATCCAGGCCTTCGTGCCATTCACGATGTAGCGGTCGCCTTTCAGCACCGCCTTGGTTTTCAGCGCGGCCGCGTTCGATCCGGCCTGCGGCTCCGTCAGCGCGTAGCAGCCGATCTTTTCGCCGCGCGCGAAAGGCACGAGGAATTTCTTTTTCTGCTCGCCCGTGCCGAATTTCTCAAGCGTGCCGCAGTACAGCGAATTCTGCACGGATAGAATCACGCTGGTCGACGCGCACACGCGCGCGATCTCTTCCATCACGATCGCGTAGCACATGTGGTCCATGCCCGCTCCGCCCCATTCTTCGGCGACGGAAATCCCCGTCAGCCCCAGCTCTGCCGCCTTGCGCAACGTTTCGCGGGGAAAGCGGCCCGTCTCGTCGAGCTCCGCGGCAAGCGGTCTTACTTCCGCTTCGGCAAACTCCCGCACGGTTCGCTGCAGCAGCTTCTGTTCTTCGGTGAGTTCGAGATTCACGTCTTCTCCGTGGCCCTCGCTCGGCCACTCATTCTACCGCCAACCGCACGCCGCCATGCGACGCCTTGCCGTCCTTGCTACGTTGTACCCCGCAACCCGAGTCGAATCGCCTCATCCAACAGATGTAGTCTGTCGTCCAGCCCTCGAAAGGAGAAATCATGGAAGCTCGCATCGATCTCACGAAAGTGGCGCCCAAGGGCGCGAGCGCGTGAATAAGCAGTTCACGCCCAAAGAGCTGGTCAACCTGACCCTCGCCGTCGTCACCATCAACGGCTGGAACCGCATCGCCATCCCGTTTCGCGCGGTTCCCGGCGAATACCAATCCCATCTCAAGCCGCTCCAGGCTTCCGCCTAGCGGCAGCGCCAGGCAGTTAATCCGAGACGAGCCGGCCTAGGTGACCCCGGGCCGGCGGCACCCCCTGGCTCGATTTGCGGGGAGCCTTGAAAATCCTCTATAATCGCTCGGTCAGGGCATGCGGCAGGGAGTACCCATCCAGGCTGTTCGGGTTTGTCGGTCAAAATGGTCGATCTAACTGAAAAAATCAAGAAGAAACTCAAGGACGAAATCGCCGCCCTCGAGCACGAGCTTCACGACGAGCTTCCGAAGGAGATCAAGGTGGCCCGCGCCCATGGCGATCTCTCTGAAAACGCCGAGTATAAGTACGCCAAGGAGCGCCAAGGCTACGTCGCGGCCCGGCTCGGCCAGCTCCATAAGCGTATGGCCGACCTCTCGATGCTGAATCTCAACAACCTGCCCAAGGACCGGGCTGCTTACGGTTCCAAGATTGTGGTCCTGGACACGGCAAAATCGACCAAGATCGAGTACAAGCTGGTGACCGTGGAAGAAGCGGACGCCGCCAAGGGGTTGATCTCGACCAGTTCGCCGATCGGACGCGCGCTGCTGGGGAAGAAGGTGGGCGAC